>Ga0302119_10000725_pt1 | contig 14892 bp, 11 predicted proteins | sample AG5_Tmax_MG_FD_203114 | JGI IMG/M metagenome (GOLD analysis project Ga0302119, IMG submission 203114) | Marine microbial communities from Western Arctic Ocean, Canada - AG5_Tmax | ecosystem: Environmental > Aquatic > Marine > Oceanic | place: Canada: Western Arctic Ocean | collected 2017-10-01 | reverse complement strand
ATGATGGTATCTCCCGGGCAGAATATCTGCCCCCCGTTTATCAGATCAGGAGTTGCTGTAATGGGCCCTGCCCAGGTAAAATCTGCGTACTGATTTCCTGTGCCAATCAGCTGAAGGGACGTTCCAACAGCGGAGTTGGTCTCTGTCACCCCGATATCGACTGAGGTCATTCCCGACGCCAGCCCATCAAGTGCGGTCATCGTGCCTTCATAACTCAGAAATTGCACAACGTCAGTGTTACAAGTATTGTACAGGCCTATCGCATCACAAGAGGTGCTGGCGCCGTTTTGAATGCCTGAAATTGGAAACCACACCACCCCGTAGCCGCATCCCATATCTGGGATAATGCCACTTAAAGTGGTTGCAGGGTCTTCCAGGCTGTCGCTGCCGTTATAGAACAGTAGTGAATAACAGGCCAGGTCGGTACCTGCAGGCCCGGCTACTTCAACACCTTCACCCGCATCTGCCCCCGTATTGTCATAGTGAATTTCATTGATATATACTGAATCCGCAGCTGCGGGGGCAGGGTTTACAGTAATGACTCCTGACATACCAACCCCTCCAGGGCCACCATGGATACTGCAATAATAAGGGTATAAACCTGGTGTTGCTATTTCTGATGATATCATGGTATTGGAGGTAAAAGGCGTCCAGGCATTGGCATCCTGAATTACTGGGTGCGAAACACTCATTCCCACAAAGTGGACCGTATCTCCTGAAGTAATGGTTATGCTGTTAGGTACGAATGAAAATCCGGAAATGGTAACCGTATCCATATTGGCCCTGGCCTTTATAGTAAAGACAACGAGGGTGAACAGGCATATTGCAAAAGGAAGGTAGATCTTTAATTTCATTGTAGTGGTTTGTTGGTTATCTCTCAAAGGGCACTATTTCAGTATTGTTAAATGGCCTTAACAAAGATATAATTTTTGAGGACTTTTAATAATTGGAAAGAAGGCAAACGGACTGTCTATTTGTTGTTGTACTGAGACATGGTTCTGTCCACGCCAGCTGTACAAAATGAGAGGATTGTCCTGCCGGCCATTTCCATCCTCTCCTCCAGTGAACCGCGTTCTTCTTCTGTCCATTGGCCCAATACAAAGTTGACTTGCTGGCCACGGTCAAACTCTCCGCCGATGCCAACTCTAAGCCGCGCGTAGTTATTGGTTCCCAATATCTCATCAATGTGCTTCAGGCCGTTGTGTCCGCCGTTGTTGCCACTTGCTCTCAGGCGAAGCGTGCCAAAAGGCAAGGCAATGTCATCTGTTACTATGAGTACATTTTCCAGCTTCACTTTCTCCTTTTGCATCCAGTAGGCAACGGCCTTGCCACTGAGATTTACGAAGGTAGAAGGCTTTAAAAGTGTTATTGGGGAGCCCTTGGTTCTGAACTTGAAGATATCTCCGTGCCGGGATGGTTCAAACGTTGTGTCATCCTGAAATTGCCCGGCGAGCACATCCAGAATATCAAACCCTACGTTGTGACGCGTATGCTCATAGTCAGCACCCATATTCCCTAAACCAACGACCAGACTGCTCATTACTATAATAGCTATTGAATGGGTAAAGCTATAAAAAAGAAAAGCAGCTATTTCGGTTTCCCGAAATAGCTGCTTTTCTTCTTAAGGTATTGCAGAGATTGTTATTCTCCGCCTTCTTTCTTGTTGCCTTCTTCTTCAGCACCTTCCCCTTCAGCACCTTCCCCTTCAGCACCTTCTCCTTCAGCACCTTCTCCTTCAGCACTTTCTCCTTCAGCCGCAGCAACAGCACCGGTGACCTCAAGATCAGCAGCAATTTCTGCTTCAAGTTCTTCCATCGATTTAGGGGCGGTAACGCGAACGATTACGACATTCTGTGGATCCAAGAATTCCAACCCTTCCATCTCCAGGTCACTTACCTGAACGGAACTACCTATAATCAGGTCGTCCAGCTTGACCTCTATGGAATCTGGAAATTTTGCCGGTAGTGCTTTCACAACCAGCTTACGTGTTTTCTGGATCAGTTGGCCACCTTCTCCAACTCCAGGGCTTTGACCCGTTAGCTTAACTGGGATTCGTACCGCCACTGGTTTATCATCAAAGAGTTGCATGAAGTCAATGTGCAATATTTCGTCTGTTACGGGATGATACTGAACTTCTTTTAATACAGCATCAAACTTTTGATCTCCAACAGTGAGCTTGACTCCATGGAAATTGGGTGTAAAGATCAGGTTTTTGAAGCTTCTGCTATCTGAAGAAAAGTGCGTTTGCTCCTTACCACCGTATAGGATACACGGAACCATCCCTCTTCTTCTTAATCTTTTGGCGTATTTCTTGCCTCGTTCTTCTCTGGTTTCGCCAATTATTTCAATTATTTTCATTGTTTATTGTTTTATTCAGGATTCTTAAAAAATAAAGTGCGAGCTAATAGACTCAAAATTGTGGACCTTGTTAATTACTGCAGCAAATAAATCAGCAGTTGATAGTACGGTGATCTTATCACACTCCTGTTTCTGTGGAATGGTGTCCGTTACCACCAATTCTGCAAGGACAGAATTTTCAATTCTTTCGTATGCCGGCCCTGAGAGTACAGCATGAGTACAGATGGCTCTTACCGAGCTGGCACCTTGGTCCATCATCATTTCTGCAGCCTTGGTCAGTGTTCCAGCAGTGTCTATGATATCATCAACAAGCACAATGTCTCTGCCCTCTACCTCACCTATCACACTCATGCTCTCTATCACATTGGCTTTCTTTCTCTGTTTGTAACAGATTACAAGCTCAGAGTCCAGGTGTTTTGCATAAGCATTGGCCCTTCTGGTACCACCAGTATCTGGAGATGCCATGGTGAGGTTTTGGACCTTTAATCCTTCTAGATAAGGGATAAATATCGCGGAGGCAAACAGGTGATCAACAGGTACATCAAAGAAGCCCTGGATCTGGTCTGAGTGTAGATCCATTGTCATGATACGTGTTATGCCTGATGCTTCTAATAAATTGGCAATCAGTTTCGCTCCTATAGCCACACGGGGATTGTCTTTTCGGTCCTGGCGCGCAAAGCCAAAATAGGGTATTACAACTACAATTTGTGCTGCAGAGGCGCGTTTACAGGCATCGACGAGTAGTAGCAGCTCAAAAAGGTTGTCCGTTGGAGGGAAGGTCGACTGAACAAGAAAGACATTTTGGCCTCTAACTGTTTCGGTGATACGGGGTTGAAACTCACCGTCACTGAACTTGGCCAATTCAAGATTGCCCAATTCCTTTCCGTATGCTTCGGAGATATTACCGGCTAGTTCCTGAGAAGCGGAGCCGGCGAAAAACTTGATTCCTGCAGCCATTTTAACCTGTTTTTATTAGAATTAATGAAGCTAATGCTTAGTTCCCATTTTAACAGAATGCAAAAATATACTATTATGTTCAATTTTAGAAATTGATTGGCCATTGTCTTTAATTTGTTTTTATCTTTTTGAAACACTAAATATTCGATAATTTCGCAGCGATTGGCCGAAGTGGCGGAATTGGTAGACGCGCACGACTCAAAATCGTGTTCTTTCGGGAGTGAGGGTTCGATTCCCTCCTTCGGCACAACAGTAAATGTATTTTGGGTGCGAATTGTTTCACTATTGAGTGATGCAGCAAGCCAGGGCTTTTCTAAGGACCTGAAAATTAAGTGACAGGGATTTAATTGCTACTGAAGCAACCTTGGTATTGAATCTGAGTCTTAGATCAAGTTACACGCCGTGTGTTGAAATAATAGTCACGGATCAGATTGAAATAATGGCAGAGAAGATACCAAGTTTTGACGATATATACATGGAGCTGGCACAGAGCTTGGCCAAGCGTTCGCATTGTGTTAAGCTGAAGGTAGGTGCGGTGATTGCAAAAGAAACCCGAATCGTTTCGTTGGGATATAATGGCCCGCCCGCAGGTACCCACAATTGTGACCAGGAGTGGCCCGAAGAGGGTTGTGCGCGAAGTAGCAAGGGAAGCTGTTCTTTGGCTGTTCATGCTGAAGAAAATGCCATCCTGTATGCTGCAAAGAACAAAGTTGACCTCGAGGGTACAACATTGTACATAACATTGTCACCCTGCTTGCCCTGTGCACGGATGATTTACACCACCGGGGTAAAGAAAATAATTTACCTCAATTCTTATGCAGCGTATAAAGGATTGGACTCGGATGAAGGTGTGGCTTTCCTCGAGAAGTTTGGCGTTGAGATAGAGCGCTTTCCACAAGCTGCTGGTAATGATAGCAAGAAGCCCCATTGAGCGACGCCCGGAAATACATTTTTTTACCCTTGTTGCTGGCCTTGGCCATCGCTGCTGGTATTTTCATTGGTTCCAGATACCATGTCTCATCGCCAAACACTAAGGTTTTTGGCCTGGGTTTTTCAAAGTTCAATAAGCTCAATGATATCTTCAATTATGTTTTGGAGGAATACGTTGACTCTGTAGAGAGAGACATTCTTATTGATGGGTCTCTTTCGGTAATTATGCAGGAGCTTGACCCGCATTCTGCATACATTCCGTCAAAGGATCTTACCTCCATTAACGAACCGCTGGATGGCAATTTTGAAGGGATAGGCATCGAATTTGTTATTGTAAAGGACACAGTTGTGGTGCTGAGTGTTATCGAGGGTGGACCTTCTAAGGAGATAGGTATAGAAGCTGGGGACAGGATAGTGGAGATTGATGGACATCTGGTAGTAGGTGTCGGAATAGAGAACACAGATGTGGTAAATATCTTGCGCGGTAGTAAAGGTACGCGGGTGGATGTTAGCATAATGCGTAGAGGCACTACGGCCACTCTTGAATATGAAATTATAAGAGGAGAAATCCCTATACGAAGTGTGGTGGTCTCTTATATGATCACTGAAAATATTGGGCTAATAAAGATCAATAGGTTTTCTGCTAAAACGTATGACGAATATCTACAAGCATTCAATGCACTGTCGCTGAACAATCTTCAAGGCCTGATACTCGATCTTCGAGGAAATCCCGGCGGCTACTTAAGTGCTGCCATCAGTCTTGCTGACGAATTTTTGCCTGATCAACGATTGATAATGTACACCGAGGGTAAGTCCCAGCCACGCCACCCTTATTACGCTTCGCCTGAAGGCAAATATGAGGACAGTCCTCTGGTGGTGCTTATCGATCAAAATTCTGCATCGGCCAGTGAAATTGTAGCTGGGGCTCTACAGGATAACGATAGGGGTACGATAGTCGGAAGGCGGTCCTTTGGGAAGGGACTCGTTCAGCGCCAATATCAATTTCCCGATGGTTCTGCTATTAGGTTGACTATTGCACGATATTATACCCCGACCGGGAGGTGTATCCAAAGGCCTTATGACCGCGGGGTGGAAGAATATTATTACACCCTGTATAACAGAGTTGAAGAGGCATCAGACAGTATGGAAGGTGGTTATTTTTCCGATTCATTGAAGTACACTACGCCGGGAGGCAGGGTGGTATACGGGGGTGGAGGCATTCTGCCTGATGTTCTCGTTGAACAGGATACCTCAGGTAATTCCGCTTACCTGGAAAATATTAGAAGCCATAGCCTGATGAGCCGTTTTGCCTTTCACTATACAGACCAGAATAGGAAGCAGCTCATGGATTTTGAAGATTTCAGGATCTTGGATAGGCATTTCATGGCGACTGATGACGTCATGAAAGAATTTATCATCTATGCTGATTCCAATGGGGTTGCGTTTGACGAAGCAGGGTATGAGAACTCCAGAGAGCATATAGTTAGATGGATCAAAGCCTTCGTTGCAGATAACCTGTGGGGTAACCGAGGATTGTACCCTATATTATACCAGGATGACGATGACATTAAGGAAGCGATCAGGCTTCTGGATGCTCAGCGTATTGTTTCCATTGAAAAATAATGGCATAAAAAAAGGGAGCCGGTATAACCAGATCCCTTTTTTTTATCCTTACTAAGGAAAGTAAAACTACCCTTCTTCAGTAGCTTCAGCGTCTGCTTCTTCCTCATCGCCGTGATCATGGCCATCGTCTTCACTATGGCAGTCATCACCACACTCGTGGCCCATTTCTCCGTGAGCGAAGCTACATGCATCTGCAGTGCAGTTGTCATTGCAAGCATGTTCAGCCAGCTCTTCCGCAGCTTCAACAACTTCTTCCGCAGATTCAACAACTTCTTCTATCATTTCTTCTACCATTGCGGCATTTTCGGCTTCACCAGCATTTTCTTCTGCTGACGGCTGACAAGCAACTAATCCAAAGATGCTTGCTGCTAATAGCATTGTAAGTACTTTTTTCATTTTGATAAGTGTTATTAGGTTATTGTTTATTTAAACTTTTTATTAGTGAAATATCTGTGCCTTTAATTACCCAGAGAATGTCAATAGTTTTTTTTCAGATGCAAATATAGATTAATATTAACAACCGGACATCTATCTGAAATATTTATTTACACAACACAAGCGTTGATTTTGTGGATTACCTACCCACTTTGGATTTAGAAATACCACTTAAACGTACGCGTGCAAGATTGACCAAATAGTACATTATTGGCACAATTACCAGAGTCAGGAAAGTGGCAAAGGTCAATCCAAAAATTACCGTCCATGCAATAGGCCCCCAAAACATCACGTTGTCGCCGCCAATAAAAAATTGCGGGTCAAATTCTGAAAATAGTGTGAAAAAATTTATGTTCAGGCCGATTGCCAGCGGGAATAGCCCCAAAATGGTTGTTACAGCTGTAAGCAAAACGGGCCTGAGCCTGGTTTTGCCGCCTTCAACAATACAGTCCTTAATTTCTTCAATATTAAGGCTGATCTCATCTGCATTGCCTCCGGTTTCTTCTGCCATCACCATGCGTCGCCGTTTCATCAGCAAGTTGGTATAATCCAGCAGTACAATGGCGTTGTTAACCACTACGCCAGCTAATGAAATAATACCAATCATGGTCATTATTACGATGAAATCCATCTGGAAGATTACCAATCCCAACAGGACCCCAATCAAGCTGAATACTACGGAGGCAATGATGATGAAGGGGGTAGATGCAGAGTTAAATTGAGATACCATGATCAGGAAGATTAAAAATACAGCGATCATTAGGGCCTTGCTCAGGAAAGACAACTCTTTGGCCTGCTCTTTTTGTTCCCCGGTGAATTGGTATTCGTAGTCTGTGGGTATATCAAAATCCTGAAGAGTCATTCTGATATTATTGACAGTCTCTGTTGGGTTATATCCGACCTCAACATTAGAATTTATGGTCACCACCCTCTTTAGGTTTTTTCTCTTCACTGCACTATAAGTGGTGGTTTTTCTTGCATTGGCTACCGAAGACACAGGTACCTGGCTTATCTTGCCATTCGTTTGGTCCCGGAAGGTGATTCTTTGGTTCATTAGGGTCTCGATATTGTTCCTAAAATTCTTGTCGAACCTCACCACAATGGGATAGTCATCCTCCCCTTCCTTGTATTTGGATACCTCCTTGCCGAAGACTGCAGTCCTGATAGCAGAGCCGATCTGACCACTTGCTAGATTTAACCGCCTGGCCTTGGCACGATCAATTTCAATGATCAGTTCCGGCTTCCCCAATTCAACATCAAGATTCAATTCTTCAATTCCCGGAATGTTCCTGGCGTTGATAAACGACTTCATTCTGTCAGCCAACACGATTAGGGAGTCGTAATCCTCACCTACTACTTCTATATTGATCGCTTTTCCCTGAGGCGGTCCAACAGGATCTTTATCGGCCGTGATCTGCACACCTGGGTACTTATACCTTACAGCCTCCCTGATGTCTTCCAATACAGCTTGTGTACTGATACCTCTTCTGTCTTTGAATTCCACAAATGAAACTTGCACTCTTCCCAGGTGGGGAGTGTTGCCAAATGACATCCCTTGCTTCGGATCACTTGTGCCTTCTCCAACCTGCGCTATCAAAGAGCTTACGAGATAATTCTTGATTTTTCTATCCCCTTGCACATTGGTCGTGTCATTATATTCTTGGAGCATCTCCGCGATTACCTTCTCAACTTCCCTGGTGGCTTCATTTGTTGCTTCAATGTCAGTACCTATGGGCTTTTGGATAAATACATTCACATATTTAGGTTCATTCACCGGGAAGAACTCAACCTTGGGTGTGAATATAATGAGCAGTATGATTGACAAGACCAAGAGCCCGATGGTACCAATAAAGAAGGCCAGGGGTTTACTGCCAGATATTGCGAAGTTCAGGAATGTTTCATAGCGCCGGTCAAGCCCCGGTATTATCCTGGCCTGGAAGAAGCCAGCTGCAGGATTCAGAATATATGAATTGATCAAAATGACAAAGCCGAGAGCAAGCAGTAGATTGGCCACTGTATATGTCCCCACTATATAAAAAATCACAGATACACCCAAAATGAGCAGTGCGGTTCTTGTTGTCTTAGACTTTTGTAGATTCTCTGTACCTGGACGCATCCACACTGCGGTTAGTACGGGATTGATAACCAATGCTACGAAGAGCGATGATCCCAGGACGATCATCAAGGTGACAGGCAGCCATTTCATAAATTCTCCCATAATGCCAGGCCAGAAAGCCAGAGAGATAAAAGCAGCAAGTGTTGTAGCGGTGGAAGTGATGATGGGAAGGGCCACTTCGCCCGCTCCTTTTTTTGCGGCCATAATGGGCGGAAAACCCTCATCCATCAGGCGATAAACATTCTCTACCACAACAATTCCATTGTCAACAAGCATGCCCAGCGCCAATATCAGGGAGAACAGTACCATGATATTTAGGGTTACTCCAAGTGAGTTGAGGATTATGAATGCAGTAAACATTGAGAGCGGTATGGCAATGCCAACCAACATGGCATTCCTCAGTCCCAGGAAAAAGAGGAGCACAATAACTACCAGGATCACACCGGAAATAATGCTGTTCTCAAGGTTGTTGACCTGGCTTCTTGTCATGTCGCTCTGGTCGTTGGTAATGGAAATTTGCAGGTTCTTTGGGAATTCCCTGGCTCTTGCCTCTTCGATAATCACATTTATGGCTTCAGAGGTGTGGATCAGGTTGGCGCCTACCCTCTTAACTACATCTAGCATCACCACTGGTTTTTGAAATTCCCTCGCATAGCTTTCTCGCTCCTCAAATTCAAACGATACATTGGCAATGTCCTTTAGATACACAATGTCAAATTTTTCACGCTTGACAATGACATTGTTGATCTCTTCAATTGAAGTGAACTCCCCTGTGACTCTCACGGTGCGGTTGAGCTCATCTACCAGTATATCACCTCCTGAAACGCTCATGTTTTCAAAGGCAATTGCATTTTCCACATCCTGAAAGCTCAGTTCTACTGCCTCCATCTTGTGTACATTGACATCGATCTTAACTTCTTTCTCCTGCACGCCGCGGATGTCCACTTTTGAGATATCTGACAGCGGTTCTATCTTGTCCTCCAAATATTCTCCGTATGCCTTGAGCTGCTCCATGGAGAAATCGCCGGATAGGTTAATGTTCATGATGGGCATGGAAGCGAAGTCGATCTCAAAAATATTGGGGTCTGAAGGCAGATCAGAAGGGATGTCCTTGTTGCTCTTGGCCCTGTCAACAGCATCCTTGACTTTTGTAAGAGCTTTAGCGGGGTCCATCTCAAAATCGAATTCTACAATAATGGTCGAGTAACCCTGTATGCAGGTGGAACTGATGTTTTCTACCCCTGAGATGGTGTTGATCTCCTTCTCCAGTGGGCGCGTGATCAGTTTCTCAATATCTGCAGGTGAATTCCCGGGGTACGCCGTGCCCACATAGATCGTTGGCATCACCAGATCAGGGAAGGCAGCTTTGGGCATCGCCTGGTAGGCCGCTATACCGGCAAGGATGATTATCGCGGTGATCACAAAGATTGTGTGTCGGTTGTCGACAGACAGTGATGACAGGCCAAATTCCCTTATTGCTTCTCTCTTATACTCTGCAGGTGCCATGTTGAATGTATCCTAAAAGACTAAATTTTGACTTCCTGTCCATCTTTAATATTCCTGGCTCCCTTGAGCACGATCTCCTCATTTCCTTTAAGTCCCTCCAGGATCATTGACTCTTTTCCGTATGCCATACCACTGGTAACGGTGGTTTTGACTGCAATCAGGCGGATGTCATCGTGCTCTAGAACATAAACGTATTCCTGCCCCAATGCATCTTGCTGAATGGCGCTTGTGGGAATAACAATTGCAGAGTCTTGTTCAAAGTCCCTGATGTGCAATACCCCCAGTAAGTTAGGCTTGAGCGAACCATCCGAATTATTCAGGTCCACATATATTTTGAATGTCCGGTTGTTGGCTTTTATGAAGGCCCCGCAACGGCTGATCTTTGCTTCGTATGCGCTGTCTGATGTTGGGAATACCGCCTTTACCGATAAACCTGGCACTACGGTCCCTAGATATTTTTCTGATATATCTGCGACTACATAGACCTGCTGTAAATTCACCAGGCGGAGAAGAGGGATGATCATGTTGCCAGCCTCACCTTCTTTGTAGAAAACCTCATCCACGATCCCGCTGAATGGGGCTTTTATTGTGTACTTGTCACGTTGTGCCTTCAGGGCGCCAAGCCTTTGTTTCAGGCCTTCTTTCCTGCTCCTGGCCTCAAGGTACTGGATTTCAGAACCTATTTTTTGGCTCCATAGTTTCTCCTGTTTTTCAAAAATAGTTGAAGCAAGGTCCAAAGATGTCTGCACCTCATCGATGGTGTTTTGCAGCACTTCACTCTCTAATACTGCCAGTTTTTGCCCCTTGGATACTCTCTGCCCAACATCAACAAGGATCTTGTCAATAGTACCCGGCGCCTCTATGTTCACTGATACATTTTGGCCCGATTCAACCGATCCGTATGTTTCAAAGTAGTGCTCAAACTTTTTTGGCTCGAGCTGCATACTGGACACTCTAGTAACACGGGTCACCTTACCCTCAAGGCCTGCAAGTGTCTTGTCAATTTCACTGATTTTTTCATTGAAAGCATCATTCCTGGACTTAAGCCATGTCCTGAAGTTGGTAATGCTGGATTGTTTAGCATTGTTCATTTCCTCCTTCAATGCTTTTATTTTCCGGTTCAGGCCTTGTTGAACGATAGAGTCTGTCGCATTGGCCAGCAGTTCATCCAGGGAGTCAACACGCACCTTAAATTCTGCTATCGTCAGGGTATAAATTTGGTCTTCAAGCATTAACAGTTCGCCCTCCAACTCTTCGTGGGCAGTCACAAGAGAGTCCTTTGCAGCAATGAGTTCCCTGGTCTTGTCTCCGTATTTGCTTCCACTACCACAAGAAGTAAAGGCAGCCAGTAGAAGCATAATCATAACATATCTCATCGGTTTGATCATATTGGTTGACTAAAATGTCCCAAGTGCTTTCTGCAATTCCGTCCTTGCATTGAGCAGCGAGAAAACAGATTGAACATAAGCGCCCTGGGTGCTGAAAAACTGATTTTCTGCCTGTGTCAGTTCCATACTTGACACCAGGCCCTCCTTAAATTTCACACTGGTTCTTTCCCGTATTGTTTCGGCTAAGCTTAGGTTCTCCTTTTGGTTGAGGTACAAGCTCAAAGCAGCGGTAAAAGCAAGGCGGGCCGACGATTCATTCAACTTGAGGCCGTCGATAATTTGTATCTGGCGCAATTCTGCCTGTTCCAGTTTCAGTCCGGCGATATTCAGGTTAGCGGCCTGTCCGAACCCTCCAAAAATGGGGATATTGAGACTGAGTCCCCATATTGTAGTAGGATACCAGCTTCCACCACCGAAATCAAATTCATTCCGATAGCCACTACGCTGGTGATTGAAAAATCCACCCAAGGTAGGCAGGTATCTAAATTGCTCGGCCTTCTTTCCCAGCTGCAGTAATCGCACCTGCGCCTGGGCTATCTTATAGTCAATATGGGTCTCAAAGTTGAAAGTGCCATCTGTCACATAGTCCGCAGACATCGTTGCAAGTGAACTCAGCTCATCTGAAAGTGAAATCCCTGCATCCAGCGGCAGTCCCATTTGGTACTTCAATAGCTTTTTGGATATTTCCAGCTGTTCTATAGCAGTATTGTGCGAAATCTCAAGGTTGGCCACCAGTAGTTTTATTTGATCCAGGTCAATTTGCTCGATGAAACCTGCACTGAGCAACTCTTTCGACTCGGTAAAGGTTTTTTGGAGGGACTCCAGGTTTCTTTGCAGGATTTCCATGTTCTGTTCAGCGATCAAAACTGAGTAGTAGGCTTGCGTTACCAATGATTTTACCTCAGTCTCTGTTTTGGAAAGAGCTTGGTTCTGCACATCTACAAATGACCTGGCTGCCTGGAGGCCGATGATAAATGAACCATCAAAAAGCAGCTGGTTGTAGGTGATGCCAAACGAACTGGTGTATTTTGATCCGAATTGCACTGCGTTGAATTCTTCGCCACTGCTCGGTGGATAGTTGGGGGTCACAGTTGTGCTTTGAGACACGTCGTTGACCCATTGGTTGAACCAATCCGGAAAACCAAATGCATCTGTCGGGACTACAGAAGTGGGTATGTCAATGAAGTGGTTGAAAGTGCCGGTGGCATCTACCTGTGGCATACCTATCGCCCTCACACTTTTTACCGTTTCTTTGGCAATGGATATCTCAACCATCATCAACTTGACCTGAGTGTTGTTCTTTACCGCCTGATCCTGGGCCTCTTTGAGTGAATAGGCCTTCAAATCTTCATTCTGGCAAAAAGAAAGCAATGGCAATAGAGCAATGGCACTTAGGAATGAAATATATCGGAGGAGCATCTTACTTTTTTGTATTCTTTAGTGTCACCTGGAAATCTTCTGCTGGTAATGAAGCGATGTTATTGGATATCGTTTCTAGTGTCTTATAGAAAGATCTCACCTGGCTTTCACTCAATCCATGAAGTGCCTTGTTGTTAAGTGTGCGGGCTGTTTTTTTGATTAATGGAATGGTTTTTTTGCCGTTGGGAGTTAGCTTGATCACATACGCCCTTCTGTCTGCTTGTTTCTGTTCACGCTTCACCAGCCCCTTATCCTGTAAGGCGTCAATTGTTCTCACCATATTGGTTTTGTCCATTTCGCTGAGATCAGCCAATTCCTGCTGGGTAAGAGTACTCTCGGTCATTTCAATTAGCATGAGCACCAGGAAATTAGGCCCTAGATCCAGATGGCTTAGGCTCTTGTACATGATGCCAATGTATCTCTTGGCAATTAAACCCATGCTCCTTCCGAGCGGTATGTCTGTTGATTTGGCTGCCATGGTAACTAGTGACATCAAAGATAGTTAAAAACAAGATAGTTGCACATGAAACTATTTTGAATTGGACGAACGGGCAAATTAATTCGACTAAATGAACTACATTCACGGCACCTGAATTAAAATTTATGAACTACGCTTTGGTAACCGGAGCCAGCAAAGGAATTGGTAAGGCGTTGGCTCTTGAGCTGGCTCGACGGGGATACAACTTGTTACTAACGGCCAGGTCAGTAGATCTGCTTAAGGCGTTGGCGGTCCAGATACATCAGAAATATAAGGTGGCCGTTAAGTGTGAAGCATTCGATCTCACCGATCCGGCAGCGCCTGGACAGCTGGCAGAGTGGTGCCGGACCAATGAATATGACGTAAATATTTTAGTCAACAATGCCGGCTTTGGGCTTTGGGGGTCTTTTCGTGAATTGCCTGTAGCCGGGCAGCTTGAAATGATGAACTTAAACATGAATGCCCTGGTGGCACTGACACATCACTTTATCCCAATCTTGTCAAAATCAAAAACTTCTCATATTTTGAATGTAGCCAGCCTGGCGTCATTCCTCGCCATTCCTCACTTCAGTATTTATGCTGCAACGAAGGCCTTTGTATTGTCATTCTCTAGATCCCTGCGTTTTGATGTAGCCGATAGAGGAATTAAGGTTTCCTGCCTTTGTCCAGGTGCTACAGAATCTGAATTTCTACGGCGGGCGGGCATGGAAGCGATAGGGGATAAAGCCAAAGGACTTTATATGTCAGCAGAAGTAGTAGCAAAAATTGGCGTGAAGGGGATGCTGCGGGGAAAAGTAGAGATTGTTCCGGGTTTGCTCAACAAGATAGCTGCCCTGGGAATATGGGCGACGCCGAAGATACTCGTCGAAACAGGTGCCGCTATGATCTACAGGAAGAGGACGCCCAATTAGCCTGAAGCTCCGTCAATCACCTAGTAGCTCCACTTGGTGCGGATAAAGATGGCATTGCCCAGCCCGGTAAAACTGTCACCATAATTGGCCCCGGCCACTTGCCCCAGCAGCATGATGTCCCAGGTATCGTTGATGGCATAAGTCACAGACGGCATGAAAAAGAGCAGGTCCAACCCGGCACCATAGATTCCTGCAAGGTTGGCCGAAAGCATGGGATTGAACGTTCCGCTCACCTGGAAGAAATAAGAATATATTGTAGGCATTAAATTTTTTGCTGTGAGGTCAGAGCCAGCCGTGAGCACTTGAGAGAAGTTCACGTTTTCTGAGCTTCCCGCGCTGTTGTACAACATTGAACCGGTGATATAAATAGGATTTTTGAAGGCGTAATCAAGCGTTACAGATGTTACCATCACCCCATTGGTGTCCACCCCTCTATAGCGGGGATGAAAGTAGGTAGCTTCTCCCTTAAAGCCTGCCGTTTTAATATTGCCTGCCCATCCCAAACCCACGGCCATGTCTTGGTAGTAGACTCCAGAAAGGATCTGAATATCGTATCCCCCTTTGTTGAACTTATACATCCCAGCAACTACAGTCGAATCGGGGTTCTTGCTGAATTTTCCGGCAACTTCAACCGACGACAAGCCCTTAAGATACCTGGTAATCCGCACACCATCGCTCCCGGGCCGTTCCTCATAGTCGAAGTAAACAAAATTGTATGTGTTAAAAAGATCGTTGGGATTCCAAACCAGGTTGACACCCCAGTTGATGCGT
>Ga0302119_10000724_pt1 | contig 14894 bp, 14 predicted proteins | sample AG5_Tmax_MG_FD_203114 | JGI IMG/M metagenome (GOLD analysis project Ga0302119, IMG submission 203114) | Marine microbial communities from Western Arctic Ocean, Canada - AG5_Tmax | ecosystem: Environmental > Aquatic > Marine > Oceanic | place: Canada: Western Arctic Ocean | collected 2017-10-01 | reverse complement strand
CTGGTATGGTTGTGCAATGTTGTGTTACGTGACACCGAAGGAGCACTTGGGCTTACCAAATCAAGACGATGTTAAAACCGGCATTATTACTTATAAAATTGCCGCCCATGCTGCTGATCTTGCCAAGGGACATCCTGGGGCACAAATACGAGATAACGCCTTGTCTAAAGCGCGTTTTGAGTTCCGCTGGGAAGATCAATTTAATCTTTCACTTGATCCGGATACGGCGAGAAAATTTCACGATGAAACCTTGCCAAAACAAGCGGCAAAAACAGCGCATTTTTGCTCAATGTGCGGACCGAAGTTTTGCTCAATGAAGATCTCTCATGAAATTAACAGTCTTGATGCGAAACAAGTGGCGAAAATTCAAGAAATCCAGATTGAAATGGATAAAAAATCTGAAGAATTCCTGCAAAATGATAGTGAAATATATTTAAAGGAAAGTGTTTAGATTTTCGTTCTGTTTTCACTAATAAATCACTAGAATGGGTTATTAATTCACCCATTCTTGAAATATCTGAAATTTTTTAAAAGTCCACAATCTGGACTTTATTACATTCAATTTTTGCTTTAATATCAACTAAGTGAGCGGTTTTTAGGCATTCAAGATCTATTTTTTTGATGAATTTCGCCCAAGTGGCGTTTTAAAAGATTTTATAGTCAGTCATTTAAGTCTATTTGGATTATTTTCAATATTTTAGAGGTGACTTTTATAGCGTTACGTAAAGGTTAGTTTCTCAGTTCGAATCTTCCTTTTTTACCTTTCAAAAATGCCACGATAAGACATGTTAAGCCTCAACATGTTCGCTGATTATTTTGGTTATTTTCTCAACTGCGCCTTGCTTACTTAAGAAGTACTGTTTGGCATTATTACCCATCGTTTGACAACGTTCCTCATCTTCCAAAAGTGAGGTGATTTCTTCAAATAACTCATCTGCATTTTGCACCTGAATGCTTGCATTTTGAGCAATCAAATCTGTCGATATTTCAGCAAAGTTAAACACACTTGAACCAAATAATATGGGCTTAGCAAGTGCTGCAGCTTCAAGCATGTTATGCCCACCAGTTGTGTTCAAGCTACCACCAATAAAAGCCATATTACAAACATCAAAGTAAGCCATCATTTCACCCATGGAGTCACCCAGTAAGATTTGTGCGTCTTCACAAGAATTGTTGCTTGAGCGCCTTACGATTCGAATGTTGTTTTTCATAGCTAGTTTATAAACTTCGTCAAATCGCTCAGGGTGTCTAGGGACAATGATGAGTAGAGCATCGATGTTGTTTTTATGTTTTAAATAACTGCTAATAATTTGAGTTTCTTCGCCACTATGAGTGCTGGCAAAAACAATAACTTTCCGGTCGCCGATTATTGTTTGTAGTTCTTGACTGCTTGCATTTAATGGCGTGATATTTTGATCAAATTTTATATTACCGGCAACCAAAACCTTGCAACTTTTTGCACCCAATTTATAGAAACGTTCGGCAGAATTTTGGTTCTGAGCAGCTATTAATGTGAGCTTATTAATTGTATTGCTTGTGAGGTTGGGTGAATATTTCCTGTATTTATTAAAAGATCGCCGAGATAAACGTGCGTTGATCAGTAAAGCGGGTATTGATTGTTTATTTAAAATATCAACAAGATTAGGCCAGATTTCAGTTTCTAAAAGAATACAAATTTCAGGCTGTATATTTGCAATAAAACGATTTACTGCAAAGGGTAAATCTAAAGGGAAAAAACGATGAAATACACGGTCTTGATAATGCTCTTTTACTGCTATAGAACCAGTATTAGTGGTTGTAGTAATGAGTAATTTATGTTGCGGGAAATCGTCGAATAATTGATCAATTAGAGGGATGGCTGCATGAAATTCACCAACTGATACACAATGAATCCAAATAGTTCTGTTGGGTATTTTTTCAACAAAACCCAATTGGTTTTTAAGTTTGTGCCGCCAGAAGCCCTTTTTTTGGCTCTTTTGCATTATTTTGAAAATAGCTATCGGAAGGTAAAGGCACAGTAATAGGGTGTATATCGTTCGGTTCATTTTCTATGTCTTTTGATTTAAGTGTCTCTTAAAGAAGGTTGTTTGAGTCAAGACTTAATATTATTTCTAAGTATGAATGCATTGGTTGAGAAGGGCTTTAGAGCAAGAAAAAAGGTATAATAATTGCGTGTTTATTATACTTTTATCAAATGGCCTCAATGAGGTCAATTTTTTTGGCAATTTAGTAAGACTCCATTACGACTCTTGAATTGATAATTGCACAATAATTGAATTCATGGTCACCAATAAGACAAAATTATGAAATTTGTAGATTCAGCAACAATTAGAATAGAGGCAGGAAAGGGCGGTGCTGGCTGTTTAAGTTTTCGCAGAGAGAAGTATATACCTGACGGTGGCCCTGACGGCGGTGACGGCGGTGATGGCGGCAACGTCTTTTTTTGTGGTCAAGAAGGCTTAAACACCCTAAGTGAGTTTCGCTACAAGCGTTTATTTAGGGCGAAAAATGGTCAACCGGGTTCGGGTCGAGATAAGCGTGGCAAGTCTGCTGGAGATCTTTACGTTGAAATCCCCCTTGGCACTCAAATAATCGATCTGGAAACCGACGAGTTGATTGGTGAAATTACCACTCAAGGTCAGAGCTTGTTGGTTGCAAAAGGTGGTTTTCATGGTTTGGGTAATGCGCGTTTCAAGTCTTCTATTAATCGCGCACCAAGACAAACCTCGCCCGGAACACCAGGAGAGGTGAGAGAGATTGGACTGGAAATGAGCGTGATGGCTGATGTTGGTTTGCTAGGCATGCCAAATGCCGGAAAATCCAGCTTAATTCGGCAAGTGTCTGGCGCCAGGCCAAAAGTGGCCGATTATCCTTTTACAACTCTGCACCCGAATTTGGGTGTTGTTACGGCCGGTAACAAGCATTTTGTGATGGCAGACATCCCTGGATTGATTGAAAAAGCCAGCGAAGGCGCAGGGCTTGGGTTTGAATTCTTAAAACACTTATCAAGAGCAAGGGTGTTGCTTCATGTGGTTGATATTTTGCCGGCAGACGGTTCTAATCCAGTTGATAATTATTTAACCATTGAACAAGAATTGGCTAAATTTGATGAAGACCTTTTCCAAAAAACAAGAATATTAGCCATTAATAAAGTTGATTTGATTGCTGAACAGGAACGTGAGGAGTGTATCAGTCAGTTTCTAAAAGACATTAATCACAAAGGCAATTCATTTAATATATCTGCCCTTAATGGCTTGGGCTGCAAGACTTTAATTTATGCTCTGGCAGAGTTAATTGAACAAGTGACAAATGAAGAATAAATGTTGGGTAGTTAAAATTGGTTCAGCACTATTGACTAACAACGGTGTTGGTATTGATAAAAACTTAATTGCTAAATGGGCCGAACAAATTGTTGAGCTTCGTACTCAGCAAGTTGATGTTATTTTGGTTTCAAGTGGTTCCATTGTTGAGGGCATGAAGCGTCTCGGCTGGAATACCAAACCTAACGACGTTCACAAGCTTCAAGCTGCAGCCGCCGTTGGACAAATGGGCTTAATCCAGGCATACGAGTCACTTTTTGCAATCCATGATGTGCATACCGCTCAAATCTTATTGACAAGAGAAAATTTAATGGATGCCAAGCGCTACGAAAATATCTCTGCAACTCTGACCAACTTGCTTGAGTTAAATACCGTGCCAATTATTAACGAGAATGATACGGTTGCTACTGACGAAATTAAATTTGGTGATAACGACACATTGGCCGCACTTGTCGCTAATCTTGTTAATGCCGATCAACTGGTTATTTTGACTGATCAACACGGGGTATTTGATGATGATCCACGTAATAATAGCAAGGCAAGTCTTATTAAAAAGATTCATTTTGAAGATGAGAAGTTGGAGCGAGTAGCAGGAAAAACTGGTGGTATCTTGGGCTCTGGTGGCATGTATTCGAAGGTGATGGCAGCAAAACAAGCAACCCGTTCTAATACGCCAACCACTATAGCTTGGGGGCGAGAGGATAGAGTGCTTACGAGATTGTTCGCGGGGGAGCAACTAGGAACCTTAATTCATTGCTAGCATTTATCGGCATGGGTTCCAATTTAGATCACCCACAAAATCAAATTGATCAAGCTCTTTCAGCACTTGATCAGGCCAACGAAGTTGAGCTAATTCAGGTATCCAGTTTTTACCGCTCAAAACCGTTACTGGATATGCCTGGGCCTGATTACCTTAATATTGTGTGTAAAATTAACACAAGTCTGGATGCGCTTGAATTGTTGGACACGTGTCAACATATAGAAAGCAGGCAACATAGAGTTAGAGATGTTCGTTGGGGGTCTCGAACGATTGACTTGGATATTTTGCTTTATGGAGAGGAAGTTCATAAAACCAAAAGGTTGACTATCCCTCATTCTGAGATGATCAATCGATCCTTTGTGCTGTTACCTCTGTTTGAGATTGATCCGGATCTAGAGTTGCCTATTATTGGCTCATTAAAAAGATGTTTAGAGCAACTTGAATTATCAGATATTGAAAAAATATGAGACATACTGATTTAAAACAATTCAAACAACGCGGTGAGAAAATTACCTGCTTGACTGCTTATGACGCTTCTCTAGCAAAACTTATTGACAGTTGTGGTGTTGATTTAATTCTTATCGGTGATTCTCTAGGCATGGTTGTTCAAGGCGGCGCTAGTACGCGTTCTGTAACAATGCCTGAAATGGTGTATCACACGAAGGCTGTTACCAGTGTTTGTCAAAAAGCGCTTGTTATGGCTGACTTACCTTTTCAAAGCTATGAAGAGCCGTTGAGCGCACTTGAGAATGCCAAATTGTTAATCAATGCAGGCGCTCAAATGGTGAAGTTGGAAGGTGGTGCAGAGCGACAAGAGGTTGTTCAAATACTAATAAAAAATGATATTCCCGTCTGTGCTCATCTTGGTCTTCAACCACAAAAGGTGAAGGAAGTTAGTGATTATAAAATTCAAGGAAGGGATCAAAACAGCGCAAAGAAGATTTTGGACGATGCACTTCTGCTTGAGTCTTTAGGTGTCAGTGTTTTGGTCTTAGAGTGCGTCCCAAGTTCACTAGCGAGTTTGGTGAGTGAGCAATTAACCATCCCTACAGTCGGCATTGGTGCTGGCAAAGATTGTGACGGTCAGGTGTTGGTTTGTTTTGATATGCTTGGCATTACTCAGGGCAAACTACCAAGATTTGTAAGAGATTTTACTGAGGACAACCAAGGCGTTGCCATGGCAATTAAAGCTTTTGTTCAAGCAGTAAAAAACCAATCATTCCCTTCTGAGAAAGAGAGTTATTAATGCGCACAATTGAGGCCACTGGCGATCTTCAAGAATGTTTAAAACACTACCGTGATCTAGGAAAAACCATTGCCTTTGTGCCAACAATGGGCGGCCTTCATGAGGCACATCTTCAGCTTGTTGATAAAGCGAAAACATGTGCTGATGTGGTCATTGCCAGTATCTTTGTTAATCCAACTCAGTTTGCACCCCACGAGGATTTTGATGAATATCCAAGAAATCCTGAAAATGACCAAAAATTATTAGAAGGCAGAGGTGTTGACATTTTATTTCTGCCCAATATTGTTGAAATCTATCCTGAAAATCAAAGCAGTGTTTATGATGTTGGCTCTATAGGCACCTTACTTTGTGGTGTTTCTCGGCCAATATTTTTTAATGGCGTTGCTCAAGTGGTATCAAGATTTTTTGACATTGTTGAGCCTGATGTTGCGGTTTTTGGTGAAAAAGACTTTCAACAACTGAAAATTATTAAGCAACTTGTTGAGCGGCAAAAACGCAAAATAGAAATTGTTTCTTTGGAAATTGTCCGTGAGGATGACGGCTTGGCCATGAGTACTCGCAATAAATATTTAAGTAATAGCGAAAGAAGTGTTGCACCAAACTTTAGTAAAACATTGCGACAGGCAAAATCTGATTATTTAGAAGGCATGACATTAGACAAGATTGCCTTCAAAGCGAAAAATTCTCTTATGAAACCCTTTGAATTGGATTATTTTGAGATACTTGATGCAAATACCCTTACGCAAATAACGACTTCAAGTACCGATGTGATTATTGTATCGGCGGTAAAATTGGGTATAACTAGATTAATTGACAATATTGTTTTTAGGAGATCAAATGTTTAGCATTACAGATGAAGCTGAAATTTATGTAGCAGACCTTTTTGAGCAGCAAGATGAGGAAAATCTTGGTCTCAAGGTAGACGTCGAAAAGCCTGGCACCCCGATTGCAACGGTGGCATTTAATTTTTGTTTTGCAAGTGAGCTGCCGAGTACATACACTGAGTATCCGTTTAAGGGTTTTAGTGCTTATATTGATGATGGTAATAAGGAATATTTAAAAGATTCAAAAGTGGCTCTTAAGAAGGAAGGAACTGGTAAAAAACTCACTATTGTTGCACCAAATGCCAAGGGTGAGGCGCCAAAAGAAGATGCTCCTTTAGAGGAAAAAATCCTGTTTACGATTCTGACTGAAATCAACCCAAACCTTGCTTCTCATGGTGGTTTTGTGGATTTGGTTGAAATCACTGAAGATAGCGAAGTAGTGCTTAATTTTGGAGGCGGTTGTCAAGGCTGTAGTTCTGTAAAAATTACACTTAAAAATGGTGTTGAAGCCCAGCTAATGGGGCTATACCCTGAAATAACTGCGGTGCTAGATTCAACCGACCATTCGAAAAAAGAACACGCTTATATGTAGAGTGCTATCTCTGTCATCTGCATTCATTTTACCGATCTCAAAACGCGATGTTTTTTGGTAATGTTTTCTGTGAAAATGTTATGCTAGAGACAATAAGTCATTGGTATTTGTACAAATCTAGGATGAACGAGTGGAGAAAGTAATTGTCTACACACATTCAGATTGCCTGCTCAAAGATAATGGCTCAAATCACCCAGAAAGAAAAGAGCGCTTAGAAGTTGTTCTTGAGGCTATTCAAGACATTGATGACATTGATATAGAAATCAAGAGCGCTCCGCGTGCAATGCTTGAAAATATTGCATTAGTTCACCCAGAGGTCTATCTTAGTGAAGTGTTTTCAATCATTCCCACTTCGGGTTTGGTCAGTGTCGAACAAGAACCCTATGCCGATACTCTTTTATGCCCTAATAGTAAAGATGCAATTTTAAGAGCTTGTGGTGCAGGTATTGCTGGTGCTCAGAGTATTATTCAAGGTGATACGAAAAGGGTGTTTTGCGCAGTTAGACCGCCGGGACATCATGCTGAAACCACTCGAGCTAATGGTTTTTGTTTTGTTAATAATGCTGCAGTCACTGCTAAATATTTACAAAAAAAACATCAAATTAAAAGGATTGCAATCATAGACTTTGATGTTCATCATGGTAATGGTACGCAAGAAATATTTTATAACGATGCCAGTGTTATGTATGGTTCTATACACGAGTATCCTTTATTTCCAGGAACAGGATCAGAGAAAGAAATCGGCAAAGGTAATATCTTTAATGCACCTATTACGCCAGGCACAAACGGCAAAGATTTTTTAGAGATATTCAAGCACAAGATTTTAGCCAATGTTGACAAATTTGAACCTGAGGTTATCTTGTTATCCGCCGGCTTTGATGCACACAGAAGAGACCCATTGGCGAATATTAATTTAGAATCCAGGGATTATTTCAACATAACAAAAGAGATCGTCGATATTGCAAACAAACATTGCCAGGGCAGAATAATATCTTTTCTAGAAGGAGGTTATGATTTGGTTGCTCTTTCTGAAAGTGTAACAGAGCACATGTATGGATTGCAAGATAGCCTTCTAAATCAATAATAGGATTCGAAACCATGCATGAGTTTGATTTAATCCGTGAGTATTTCACTTGGACTTCAGATGAGAAGTCGATCATTCTTGGTGTGGGTGATGACTCAGCTATATGCGACTTTGAATCTGGTTATCAGTTTGTCACAAGTATTGACACCTTAATTGAAGGCGTCCATTTCCCCCAAACCACGACTGCTGCGGATATTGCTTATAAGACGCTTGCCGTTAATTTAAGCGATATAGCGGCAATGGGTGCATTACCGAAATACTTTACTTTGGCGCTAACTGTGCCGAAGATTGATCAATCTTGGTTGAAAGATTTCTCGCATTCGCTTAGGGCACTATCAGAGCAATTCGGCGTTAGTTTAATTGGTGGTGATACTACTAAAGGACCTTTATCGATCACCATTTCTATTATCGGCTGGGTTGAGAGTGGCAAGGCACTCCACCGCTCAGGCGCTCAAATTGGTGATGGTATTTACGTTTCCAATACCATCGGAGATGCAGCCTTTGCTCTTTGGCAGTTAAACAATAATGACGTGCCTGATAAAGGTTGTCTGACCAAGTTAAACAGACCTACACCACAAGTTAATTTAGGTCGATCTTTGGTGGATGTTAGTTCGGCCTGTATTGATATCTCAGACGGCTTAGAACAAGACCTATCCCACGTCTTAAAGGCCTCAAGTGTAGGCGCAAAGATTGATGTGGGGAAAATACCACTCACCAAGGTATTAACAAACTACGTTAAAAAGCATGATGATTGGTCGATGGTACTTAATGGCGGCGATGATTACGAACTTTGCTTTACTGTACCAAAAAACAATCAGATACTGTTAGATGATATCTCAAAGAGTTGTAACGTTAAGATTACTCAAATTGGCGTTATTTGCGAATCCATCGGTTTGGAAATTATCGGTACAAAAATTATTGGCAAGTCATACCAACATTTTTGATTGAGACCTTTGCAATAATTATTATGGATTTGTTAGTTGCAAGGACCACATATTAAATTTCTTTTTTCTCGGCAATCGTTTTGCAATCGATACATTGGGTGGCAGTAGGGCGAGCCTCTAATCTTGGTAACGAGATTTCGATACCACAAGTTTTGCAGTAGCCATAGTCACCAGTGTCAATTAAATGTAGAGTTTTATCAATTTTGGCGATTAGTTTTCTCTCGCGATCACGCGTTCTAAGCTCTAATGCGAATTCTTCTTCGATAGTCGCTCTGTCGTTGATATCAGCTACAGGAGTGGACTCTTTTTGAATGTGGCTAATGGTGTTTTCAGCCTCAAAAACAAACTGATTGCGCCATATTCCTAACTTGTTAATAAAGTGCTTTTGTTGTCCCTCGCTCATAAATTCTTCATCCTTTTGTGGGATGTATGTTGGAATCTCGTCGAAGTTCGGTTCAGTGGTCATTTGCGATAGTTTTACAAAAAAAAGTAGTTTTTACCAAAAAATGCATAAAATAGCAATGTTTTATTTCATAAAATTTATTATTATATAGCTAATGCCTCTCAAAGCACTAATTTTTGACGTGGATGGTACACTCGCCAATACTGAACGGGGTGGGCATTTACGTGCTTTTAACGAGGCTTTTAAATTGTCAAATATTAATTGGCATTGGGATAATGATACCTATGCAGATTTATTACAAGTAACAGGTGGGAAGGAGCGTATTTTTTATTATTTGAATCAATTCAAGCCTTCAATGAAAAACCCTCTTAGTAAATTTGATATTGCTAAAATTCATCAGCTTAAAACAGATATTTTTGTGAGTTATGTTGCACAAGGCTGTGTCTCTATTAGAACGGGTGTTCAAAGATTGGCAGACGAAGCAATTGAACGCGGATTGAGGCTTGCCATTGCAACGACGACCAGTTTACAAAATGTTGAGGCGATTCTTGATGGCGGGGGCATGTCATCTAAGTTTGAGGTAATAGGTGCAGGCGACGTGGTAAAGAACAAAAAGCCTGCTGGAGACATCTACCAATATGTGTTGGATGAATTGAAGTTGTTAGCTGAGGAGTGTATTGTTTTTGAAGATTCTGCTGTGGGTTTTGCTTCAGCCACCGCTGCCGGTCTTAAAACTGTTGTAACTCTTAGCGAGTATACTAAGCCTTTTGCATTTGATGGTGCAATGGTTGTTATTGATCATTTGGGTGAGAAAGATACACCCTTTAAAATAGTGAGTGGCCGACCAAGCAGTCATTCTTATGTGAACGTTGAGTATTTAAAGGAACTGCATGAACAAAATCGTTAATCTGGCTGACAATAGTTCTGTCTATGAGGTAGCTAAAATCACACCATTGGAAAATGCTGCGCAATTGAGTGAGCGCTTCGCCAATCGAATTTACCTTAAAAGAGAAGACGAACAAAGCATTCATGCTTTTAAGATAAGAGGTGCCTATCAAAAAATGGTTTCGTTAACTGAGAGCGAAATGGCAAAAGGAGTGGTTGCATCTTCTGCGGGTAATCATGCGCAAGGTGTGGCACTGGCTGCAAAAAAACTGGGCGTTAAAGCGTATATTGTGATGCCTTTAAGCACACCAAAAATTAAAGTGGAAGCGGTGCAGAGACTTGGCGGAGAGGTGTTACTGTTCGGTGATGTTTATGATGATGCGTACGGCTATGCTAAGCAGCTCGAAGCTGAGCGTGATTTGTGTTTTATTCACCCCTATGATGATGTGGATGTTATTGGTGGACAAGCAACGGTTGCAAAAGAAATTCTAGAGCAACTCGACAATATCGATGTTGTATTTGTACCTGTTGGTGGTGGTGGTTTAATCGCTGGCATGGCAAGTTATCTCAAGCATTATGCGCCTCATATTAAGGTCGTTGGTGTCGAGCCCAAAGACTCACCAACGCTTACCAACTCGCTTAAAAATAACGCACGCTTAGTACTCTCAGATGTTGGTCGTTTTGCAGATGGCGTGGCTGTTAAGCAAGTAGGCGAAATACCTTTTGAGATTGCCAAAGAAACCGTTGACGAGATGGTATTAGTCTCAAACGATGAGATATGTGCTGCAATTAAAGACATATATGAGGATGCACGCTCTATTGCTGAACCCGCGGGCGCTTTAGCGACTGCTGGCGCAAAAAAATACATCCAAAAACATAAAATTTCAAATCAAACCCTTGTTGCTGTTATTTCTGGCGCTAATGTTAATTTTGATCGCCTTCGTTATATAGCTGAAAGGGCAGATTTGGGTGAACTCACAGAAGCTATTATTGCGGTAACAATGCCTGAAAAACCAGGCAGTTTTTTGAAATTTTGCCGATTATTGGCAAACCAATCAATCACGGAGTTTAATTATCGTTATGCAGACGGCGCTCAGGCTCATATTTTTGTTGGTGTGGGTCTCAGTAATGGCGAGTCAGAAAAGCAAGCTTTAATTGACCGATTGAGTGATGACTTTGAAATTATTGATATGAGTGATAACTCAATGGCAAAAACGCACATTCGCTATATGGTGGGCGGTAGATCTAATGCTCAGAGTGAAGTGGTTTATCGATTCGAATTTCCTGAGCGCTCTGGGGCGCTTCTAGACTTTTTAGAAAAAGTGGGTACAAACTGGAATATTTCATTATTTCATTACCGCAATCATGGCGCTGATTTTGGTCGAGTTTTGATTGGACTGCAAGTGGATAACCCAAGTGAGCTCGAAGCGCGTTTTGATGAGCTTGGTTATTTTTATCAAAATGAGAGTGATAATAAAGCCTATCAATATTTCCTATAGAAAACTGCTTCTTGACGACGTAGAAACTTTAGTCGAGATTGAAAAACTAAATAACAGGCAAACCTGGTCTTCTGCTCACTTTTCTTCTAGCATTGTCGATAAAAATACACTGTCGATTGGGTTAGTCGCAGAACGTAGATTAATTGGCTATGCATTGGCCCTTATCGTTCCTGAGTCGGCAGATCTTCTGAATATTGGTATTCAACCGAATTACAAAAGACAGGGTTATGGCGAAGTGCTTTTAAATTATTTATTGGTACAATTAAAAAAAGCCAATGTTAGGGCGCTAATTTTGGAAGTTGGAGTAGAAAATCATATTGCGATTAATTTCTACCAAAAACTAGGATTTGAGGTTTTTGGCATACGGGAAAAATACTATTCAAATAGAGAAGATGCTAAAATAATGAAATTACATATACCTTACTAGAAACTAATTCAACATGTCTTATAAAAATATTACCGTCCCTTCGAGCGGCGAAAAAATCAGCATTGAAAATGACGTCCTAACCGTACCTAACAACCCAATCATTACCTATATTGAGGGCGATGGTGTTGGTATTGATGTGTCTCCAGTTATGCTAAAAGTTATCAATGCCGTTGTTGATAAAGCTTACAACGGTGAGAGGCAGATTCAATGGATGGAGATTTTTGCGGGCGAAAAAGCTGATGGTATCTATGGTGAATACTTACCAGAAGAAACACTTGATGCGATTAAAGAATTTTCAGTATCCATTAAAGGCCCATTAACCACACCGGTTGGTGGCGGTATGCGCTCGTTAAATGTTGCTATTCGCCAAACATTAGATCTCTATATTTGTCAACGGCCAGTTCAATATTTTGAAGGCACACCTTCACCCGCTAAAGCGCCAGAAAAAGTCGATATGATTATCTTTAGAGAGAACTCGGAAGATATTTATGCGGGCATTGAATTTGCTGCAGGTTCAGACGAAGTGAAAAAGGTTATTGAATTCCTTAAAAAGGAAATGGGTGTGACAAAAATTCGCTTTCCAGAATCTTCTGGCATTGGTGTTAAACCAGTTTCTAAGGAAGGTACTGTGCGTCTTGTAAGAGCTGCAATACAATACGCTATTGACAATGATAGGTCCTCTGTCACACTTGTGCATAAGGGCAATATCATGAAATATACTGAGGGATTGTTTAGAGACCAAGGCTATCAACTAGCCAAAGACGAGTTTGGTGCCCTTGAGATTGACGGCGGCCCTTGGTCTGGTTTTACTAATCCAAACACAGGTAAACAAATTGTTATTAAAGATGTGATTGCTGATGCATTTTTGCAGCAAATTCTATTGCGCCCAGAGGAATACTCAGTCATTGCTACGCTTAATCTTAACGGCGACTATATTTCTGACGCATTAGCGGCTCAAGTGGGTGGTATCGGTATTGCTCCCGGCGCTAACTTGTCAAATACTATTGCAGTTTTTGAGGCGACACATGGTACAGCGCCTAAATATGCCGGTCAGGACAAGGTAAATCCAGGCTCACTTATTCTTTCAGCTGAAATGATGCTAAGACACCTTGGTTGGGTCGAAGCTGCAGATTTGATTATTGAAGCGATGTCGAATACGATTAAGAATAAAACCGTCACTTACGATTTAGAGCGCTTGGTTGACGACGCCACTCTTCTATCGTGTTCTGAGTTTGGCGACGCATTGATTGAATCATTCGAATAAGCTAACTCTTTCTTTTCAATTAGCCATGGAGCCGTCAACGCCCTTGGCTAGTTAACACCACACCAATAAAGGAAATACCTTAATACGATCATTTTTATTGATTGATGTTTTTCTTTAATTTAACATGAGAGCAATTGAAAAATGACATTGGTAAAATAGGTTAATAAATACTTAGATTTGATTGACTAAAAAACCAGAACTCATTATAATTTGCCGCTTCATTCCTCGATAGCTCAGTTGGTAGAGCAACGGACTGTTAATCCGTTTGTCCCTGGTTCGAGCCCAGGTCGAGGAGCCAAATTAATAAATCAAGACACCTTAGGGTGTCTTTTTTTGTTCATTTCAATAATATCCAAAATTTCTCTATCGATGCATTCGAAAAAAATAAAATGGTTCGTTTTTGTAGATCTTTGGATGAAATAGGCTTGAAAATGGTTATTTATAGGTTCTTAAGCGTTGAAATAGGTAGTTTTTAGGCGTTGAAAGACGAAAAAAAGGTGAATGAGTGGCTAAACGAAAAATTCCTGATATTTTGGAAATACGGACTTATATGAGTAGATTCATTTTTCAGACAGTGTTGCTTTTAAATTTACCTTTTACGGATTTTTGAAGCATCAAGTTGTGATAATTTATTGACACCCATGAGCATCATGTTGCGTTTAAGTTCTGCTTCAAAATTGGCCAACACAGCTTCTACACCAGCTTGCCCACCCGCGGCTAGACCGTATAAGTAAGGTCTGCCCATTGAGCATGCATTTGCGCCAAGTGCTAACGCTTTAAGAACGTGTGTGCCGCGCCTTATTCCGCCATCACAAATGATTTCAATTTTGTCGCCAACGGCATCGACAATATCGCTCAATAAATCAAAAGGTGCGGGGCTGAAGTCGAGCTGTCTGCCGCCGTGGTTGCTAATCATAATGGCACTCGCGCCGATATCGACAGAACGTTTCGCGTCATCAACCGACATAACGCCTTTAATCGCAAATGGGCCACCCCAAGCTTCAATCGCTTTTTGAGCATCCTCCCAGCAAAGGTTGGTGTCAAATTGTGAATTGATATAATCAATAACGGATAGAGACTCTTTGCTGCCTTTTTCGGTTTTCCCGTCTAGGTTGGCAAGCTTAAATGCTTCATGAGTGAAATAGTTAAAAACCCAGCGTGGACGCATGGCAAAGCTTAGCAAACTAGAGGGGGTGAATTTTGGTGGCATGGTCATGCCTGTGCGTAGGTCTCGTTCTCTATTGCCAGCCACAATTGTATCGATCGTTAAACATAAGGATGAAAAGTTTGCTTTTTTACAACGCTCTATTAGTTCGTAGGTTAATTCACGATCTTTATGAATGTAAATTTGCAACATTTTTGGACTATTGATTAAGCTACCAATTTCTTCGATGCTAACCGATGACAATGTTGAGAGGCTGTAATACTGCCCAAATTTTTCTGCAGCAAGAGAGGCCGCACGTTCACCATCGTGATGAAATAATCGACTCATTCCAGTTGGAGCTAGAAATAATGGTGAGCTAACTTTTTGCCCCAATATGGTTGTTGAGAGGTCGATATTGGCTACATCTGCTAAGCCATTAGGAATTAAGTCATAGTCTTCAAATGCAGTGGTATTGCGATTAAGTGTATGTTCATCATCTGCA
>Ga0302119_10000722_pt1 | contig 14911 bp, 25 predicted proteins | sample AG5_Tmax_MG_FD_203114 | JGI IMG/M metagenome (GOLD analysis project Ga0302119, IMG submission 203114) | Marine microbial communities from Western Arctic Ocean, Canada - AG5_Tmax | ecosystem: Environmental > Aquatic > Marine > Oceanic | place: Canada: Western Arctic Ocean | collected 2017-10-01 | reverse complement strand
CATAAACATGGATGCAACTCTATGGGGTGTATCTTTCATACTGTCATCTTCCATATCACATCCTATCTTTTCCATAATAGGTTTAAAGTGGCCTGCGATTGCATCTATATTGTAATCATATCCACCATTCATAGGTGTTTCTACACCCAACTCTACTAGATGGTCTCTGACCTGTTTACCTAGTTCACTATCTTTCTTCATTTATTATTCTCCTATTATCCAAAGTAATATGGGTTTTCTTTAGTTTCAAATCTATTTAGCGGTTCTAAAACCTTACTGTGAAAATCCATACCATAGTTAACTCCCGCTTCTGTTTCCTCAGAATTTTCAAACTTAACTGAACTGATACTTAAATCTTCATCATAAAACAACGGACTAATTTCGTTTCTAAAAAGAGTGACTTGCTCTCCATCATATCTTGCACAACTAAATGTTCCATCGACATCATCAAGATCACCACCTAATAATATGTGTCTGTGAAATAATTCTGTATCCCAATTAAGACTACCATATCCTTCTTGCCATTCTTTTACTTGATAATCTTTAATGATACCATTGTGCCATAACATGTCTTTTTTTATACAGGAAGGGTGCATTTCTACACTTACTGTTGTGGGTGCTTGAACATGACCTAACCAATAAGTCTTATAAAGTGTAGAATCATACTCTTCAAAATCATTATCCCAACCTTCCAGTTGAAATTTACCAAGAGATTTTCTCATTCTTGAACTAAAAACTGTTTCACCGTCACGATAATGTTTAAATGCACCTGTAACAAATTGTGTTATTGACCATGAGTAATCACCTCTATATTGATTTAACTCTGCTAATGATTCAAATTTCTCTTTGTCAAAACTACCAAATATTGCGCACATTATACTTTCCAATCTATCTCTATTTCATAAGGTATCGGGTCTATTCTCCCTACCTTCATGAAGTTCATTATTCTCTCTGCACATGACGGACATGTACCACAAGAAATATCCTTAGTAGGATTATAACATGTAAGGGTATGTTTTAACAAGGGGAATTTTCCAAGTTTAATTGCAATCTCTATTTCGTCTGCTTTAGACATCTCTGAGAATGGTGCAAGTAACTCTATTTTGTGTTGTCTGTTTTGTGATGCAACTGCATTCATAGAATCTACAAACTTCTGAGTTGTATCCCAGTATCCATATTCATCATGTACTTGTAATCCTGTAACAATCTTATTACACCCTTGCACTTCTGCATAAGACAATGCAATCGATAATAGTATCATGTTTCTAAATGGAACATAAGTAACTGGTTGTGGGTCTCCTAACACTTCTTTAATGTTTGGCATACTGATATCTGAACCACTTATATTTGCTGACATCGGTGATGCAATGTCTCCTAACATATCTAAGTTAACTATCTTATGTTGTATACCTAACTTGTTTGTTAGTTCAAATGCTTTATCAATCTCCACTTTTTGTTTCTGATTGTAGTCAAATGTGATGGTTTGTACATTATTAGAATCATATTCATCAACCATCATCATAGCTGCAACGGATGAGTCTAGTCCACCACTTAATACTACTAATACTTTATCTTTCATAATGGTAACCTTCCTATATTTTGGTTCTTTTCAATAAACTGTTTCAATGCAGAGTAATGGTCTCCTATTCCTCTATTTGGCCCGACAAGTTCAGTAACATTATCAAACCATGCATTAACTACATTTCTATAATTCTTTCCACCATAAACATAAACTTCCCCTTCTAACTCAAATGGTCTTCCTTGATTTATTAGTTCTAGTGACCTTTCTTCATCCATCTTCAACTCATAGTTCTCAATCATAGTGTCTGACTTTAGTAGACCATATTTTGCAGATAGTATAAAGACTCTAATATTATTTAGCGTTTCTGAACGTACTAGTTTGTAACTTCTTCCTTGATAGATATCAATTGCTTGATGCATTCCTTCTAACTTATCGGGACAACAGGATATGATTAGATTACGTTCCAATTTGGTTACCCCATATGTAACAATGAACTCTTGCAGATACATTGTATCCTCTATCCATTGTTTGTTCTGCAATCATAGCTGCATTATCTTTTTGTGTTTCTTCTAATGCACCTACAGGCATAATCCATATTGGATAATTAACCCCTGCATTTCTAAATTGTACTATTGCATCTTCGATTTCATTCCACGATTGATCTGACCCATTACAGACAAACTTCAATTGTCCCTTATGAGATACATTCCAATATTCTTTTACTACCTCAGGCTTGATTGCATCCTTCTCTCCACTTGTTCCAAATATCTTAGGACTGCATGAGAAGAAAAACTCTTGATTATGACCTCTGATCCAATCTCGTAACCCCTCTTTAAGTGGTTTCGTTCCATTAGTTTCTATCGTAATGTGGGAAGGGGTCATTTGAAACCCTCTAGATGCTAGATCAGGATTCTTTTGTTTGAAGTGTTTTAGAATTTTAACCATATTTTTCTGTGCAGCTGGTAGTAATGGTTCACCACCAGTAAATGCAAGATGGTAGTTTTCCATCATCATGTCTTGCAATTCTTCTGCAATGGTTTCAGGTGATTTACTTTTTTGAATCTTTGCAAACTTCTTTGACCATGAATAAGATGAATCACAACCGAATTTGAAAACTGGTAAGTCTTCTACTGCCATTATGTCTGTTAAATCGATTTTTTCGTAAGGAAGTTCGTAAGTGGATGGGTCTGTTGGGTCTTTTTGACCGAACCCATTACACTCTAGATTACATCCAAAGAATCTTAACCAAACTGTTGGGACACCAGTGTAATGTCCTTCTCCTTGAATGCTTCTAAAAATTTCCGAATAAAGCACTATTTGCTCCGTGTTCAAAACATCTAACTGACACCACCTGAACTCGCATGTCATTATATTCTTCTTCACAGAATTCAAATACATGTTGTGCAAACATTTCACAACCAGTTTCAGGTAATATGACTAGTTCACATACCCCTTCATCAGCTAAGTATTCAAACTCTTCACGATAGGGATCGTTTTCGGCCACAACTGTTTTGTGATCAAAATATTCCTTTAAGAAATTTTTAAGACGACCAAGATCACCAAAATCGATAACCCAGTTTCTTTCATCCAGTTCTTCTGCTTCAAAAGTAATTTCAAATCCTAATGAGTACCCATGGATTAGGGAACAGTGACTATCTGCTTTCCATTGACGGAATGCGCAAGATAGTCCTTTCTCGTTTCCATAAGTTTTTACAACTCTATATTTCATTAACCTAAGCTACACCAGCGTATGCTAAGTGTTGCATAATATATTCAGGTTTTGAAAATTCATAAGGGTCTGATTCGGCATTATCAGTGAATCCTTCTTCTGCAAATAATTGTTCGACTTTACCGTCATTAATAACTACTGCATATCTCCATGATCTGTATCCGAAACCAAGATTTGATTTCTTAACTTCTGCACCAAATTTGTGTGTGAATTCACCATTACCATCAGGTATTGGTTTTACATTAACAATGCCTAATTCTTTAAACCAAGCGTTCATAGTAAATGTATCATTTACTGACAGACAATAAATATCATCAATCTTCAACGCTTGAAATTTCTTAAAATTTGCTTCAAAACTTGGTAATTGTTGTGTTGAACAGGTTGGTGTAAATGCGCCAGGCAATCCAAATAGAATAACTCTCTTTCCTGCAAATTCTTCTGTGGAGTTTAAGGTTTCCCATTCACCATTAGATCGAATTGGCCAATCCACATCAGGCACTTGTTGACCCTCTTCAATGGGTAATCCCATTTCTACTTCATTCATAATATTTGTTCCATAATTAAAAGATACCTCTATTATATCTCAAATAGAGGTATCACACAAGAGGGTTTTTAACTAATTTTAATAGTTTGTGGTTTGTCCTCTTCAGGGATAATTCTCTCTAATGAAATACTTAAAATCCCATTTTTTTGCACTGCTGATTGGACAACTATGTCGTCTGCAAGTGTAAATGTTCTTTTAAAATTTCGAGAGGATAGTCCCCTATGGACAAATTCTACATCACCACCTTCTTCTTGTAAGCCTTCGATAATAAGTTGATTTTTCTCTTTCGAGATATCAATTTCTTTTTTATCAAATCCAGCTACTGCAAGTTCGATACTGAAATGTTCTGCATCGTGTTTTACAATATTGTAGGGTGGGTAATTAGTCGATGCACTGGTTTGTGCGTTTTCTAATAGTCTGAAGGTTCTGTCGAACCCGATTGCGAATGGGAATGTGTTCCCGAAGACATCGTCATAGATTGTCATAAGTTTCTCCTTTATTTAAAAGCAAGTTAATAATATGTAATCCCCGAAGGCAATTACATTAGTATTTATACATTATAACAAGGTATCCTTAATATTTCAAGAGGTTTTTTGTAATTTTCTTAATTCTTTTTCTGCACCGAATAGTGGAGCATAGATTTTAACTGGTATTTCCTTACCCTTCACATTGATTTCATCGATGTACTTCCAGTCAATATCGAGTTGGTCTTTGGTAAATTCTGAGAATAGGATAGGTGTGTTATAGGTTCTAGTTTGCACTTCAAGTCGAGCTGCAAGGTTAACTGCATCTCCGACAACTGAATAATCGAATCGTTCTTCTGACCCCATATTGCCCACGATACACTGGCCAGTGTTAATTCCAGTGCCTATGACCACTGGTGGTAAATCAATTCCTTCTTCTTTAATATCTTTGTTCATTTGTTCTGTAAGTAGTTCTATTTCCATTGCAGATTTCATTGCCATTTCTGCATGGTTCGGACAATCTAGTGGAGCTCCCCACCATGCCATTAAACAGTCGCCCATGAATTTATCAATAGTTCCACCATTTGCAAGTACAATTTTTGACATCCCATCGAGGAATCTATTAATGAGTAACACTAGACCTTCAGGGTCATCGTTTTTCATATAAGCTTCGCTGATTGGGGTAAATCCGACAATGTCAGCAAAAAGGAATGAAAGTTCCTTTCTATCTCCACCAAGTCTCAATTTTTCGGGGTGTTTTTGGAGCTCTTCAATCATGTCAGGTGATAAATACTTTTGGAACTGCTTCTTTATTTGTTGCTTTTCTTGGAAAGTTACATAGTATTTGTTAAAAGATGCATGACCGAACACTACTAAGGAGGCCATAGATGAAAAGAAGGTATCGAATAGAACGAGCTCTGAAGTCCAAATATAATAACTCCCACCCACCTGAAGTCCTACGAGTGCTAAACTCAATGTCCCCGAAAGACCTGTGGGAAGCCTGTAAACCATTACCAACACTACTAAAAGGACTGACAACAGAAGAACAGTCTCTAAGAATTCAAGAAAGTAGGATTGTTGTATTTGAACTCCTGTCAAAGCGGTTTGGATTAGGTTTGCTTGAACTTCGTGAGGATACATTACACCCATTGGGGTTGAAACTGGATTGTTGTACCCTTCAGCAGTCACCCCGAATACGAGAATAGAATTCTCAGGTAGATCATCCGTAAAGGAATATCTCTTGAATTTATTCCAATACGATATCATCAAGTCACCTTGAGGGGTAGTGTTGATTGGTTTTTGTCTTCCGACTCTTATCCACTCAACCCCTACTTCTTTGGTGACTTTCATCTGATACGATTTCTCATCGTTATATGCTCTTAACACTTCAACTGCAAGTGAAGGGTATATCTGATCGTTAGCTTGAAGTAGTAATGGTGCTGATCTTATCGTCCCATCGAAGTTTGGAGTACCCTTTTGACTAGGAGTTGCAGTAGTGACCCCTACTCCATAGGTGTTCTGTTCCAGTACAGGAATGGGGCTGAGGACTCCTGAGAACCCCCACACTGCATCTTTTGCGTTTCCCCCACCCAAAGTACTAGTTCCTACAAAGGGAGATGACCCTTTTTCGGTCTGTATGGTCGGGGCTGAGGATAAAATTGATAATCTATTGACTAATGCTTCTGCAAATGCGTTGTCTCCACCAAATCTATCGGGTTCTGAAAAGACTTGATTGAACACATAAGTGTTAGTGTAGTGTTCCTTTAACATCTTCGTTGCATAGACATCTCTGGGGAATGGCAGTTGGCCATGTTGTTCTACTGATTTTTCATCGATATCTACAAGAACTATTTCAGGTAATCCTGATGTGGGGTCATATTCTAAGGTGGGGTGTGTTGAGTGTAGGTAATCAAACCAAGACCATGAGATGTTCTCGATGAACATCGGATTCCAAAGTTTAAGAGTAAAGAGTAATCCTATTGTTACTAAGACAGTTTTCCAAGAGTACATTATGAAAATTTCTTTTGTATTCGTTTATAGATGTAATATATAGCGAGTCCGTAAGATGCAAGAACAGTCATAGTAAAACCTATGTAAACTAGTTCTATTGGTGTAAGGAAGAGAACTTGCCAAACAAAATCAGATGCAGCTTCGACATCACCTAATGCCTCAGGCATTTCTATTTCGTTCTCTTCAAAGAGGTCTAAAATCTCATCGTATTCTGCTTCGGTAAGACATTCATAAAACTCAGGTGGACATTCTTGTTTCATGAATTACATTCTAGTAAAGAATATGTAAAGGGCAAGAACAATACATCCACCAGCAATAAAGGCAGAAAGGAGTCTTCTCCAGAACCTTTTTCGTTGAGTTTTACGAAACTCATTAACCATAGCTATTACTCTATCTCTCTCTTCAGTACTCATATAGTTATTTAGGGTTAAAAGGAAATGTGAAATCGTAAACCTATTGCATGATTGTCTGCAACTGTCTTAAACATCATCATATTAATGACACTTAGTGCAATAAATTTCTCCCTTTCATTAGCATTCTTAAGAAGATAATATGTTCCAGCCATTGAAAGACCTTTAACTAAAAGAATTTCTCCCTTAGAAGGGTGAGTCCCTACAATACTGTTTGTTTCCCAGTAGGTGCAATCAATGTGTTTCTGACAGTCAATAAGGTCGAATGTCTGGAGAACATCCATTGTGTTTAGAGCTGCGTAAGAATAGAATAATCTTTTGTTTGTGGGGTGCCAGTCGTTTAGTGTTTCTGCTTCCGCACTGTCACAACTTCCAGCGGCGGAGATAAAAAGAATCAATGTCAATAACCATTTCATCAAGTCGTACTCCTATGTAAGAAAGTATATAGTAAATCTTAGTCTTGTGTGACTGAAATTGTACAACCGCCAGAGGTGTAACAACTTTGTGTAAGGTTGTATGACTGGTTTGATGAACTATTTTGTATTAGGTTGAGTGTAGTTCCGTATGAACCACCAAGTGTAATGGATGTCGCATGATCCCCACTTCCTTTTTGATTACTGTTTACTACGTTATCATCGTTGTTCGTTCTCAGATAGAGAGTCTTATCACCAGCACCTTGTTGCCGTAACCATGCAGTGTTATTATCGCTGTAAAGATATACCGTTGCAGTATGGTCTCCACCATTTACCAAATTGGATTTCTGATATCCTATGAGTGTGTTATCACTTCCATGGATGTCTAGGTTTAGTTTATGACCACCATCGTCTGCGACAGCTGAGGCAGAATCAAATGTGGTGTCGGATGAATTATTGAGTACTGTTCCTTGTCCCCATCGAACTGTATTACTATTTCCTATTATGTGGAATCCTATATCGTTCTTAGAACCAGTTCCACTTTGTTCTAAGTGTAGTGTATTAGAGTTCCCATCTAGGTCTCCACCCCAAGTTTCTCCCGAACCCCAGTAATCTACGAAGGAAATCTCGTTGTTGTTTCCTTCTTGCTTGATGAGTATTGAATTTGATGACCCACCTAATGTAAAGATGGTGTCGTTGTCATAACCTATTTGAGTTACATTAAACACTAGGGAATCATTTGACTGACTCCCAGTAGTGTTCACATCAACCTTGTTGTCATCATCAGCAAAGGCTTTAAATGACAATCCACATATAAGGAAGATCGTAGCACCTATTAATAATTTTGCTGGCAAGTCCATTTTAGAATATCCACTGGAAGATTAAAGTTAAGATAACTCCTTCCCCAAATGCTAACCACAACATTGTATAGTCATCCAATCGACATGCTTTTTGAAAACCAAAAAGTTGGGTCTCATGCCATTTTTTGAACCTTAACCATTGAATGTATATCATATCTTCTCCTAATTTGTCTGTTCGATTATAATATTTATAGATGTTCCATCACCAACCTGTATGTTTGATTCCTTTTGATCTGTTATGGTTCTAATGGATGCCTGTACATATGTGGGTATTCTAATGGAAATAATACCATTAACTTCCCTGTAAAACCATATTTGATCTAATCCTTTGTCTATAATTGTATTGTATTGAGTGTCTTTATCAAATCCTGCAATTGTTCCTTCAATACGAACATTACCAAATGCATCTGATCTTGTTCTCTGTATACCAATCTTTTTATCAATACCAACTACGATATCAAGCAAATCCTGTAAGAAATCAACATCCAAGAAATCTATGTCGAGCTCTGTGTATTCTAATTCATCATCTTTAAAGTAGTCTTCCTCTAGGTCATTGAATTCTAGAAAATCCACATCAAGAATATTAGCACTATCATTCTCATTCTTACCGCTGTCCTCTGCAATAGCTTTCTTGACTTCTTCAGGTGGACTGACAATGAATAAGTTATCGATCATTCCACCAGTAATACCATTGACGATTACTGGTGTAGTTGGTGAGTCGTCATAGGTCGAGACCATTGTCGCCTGATATGCTTCATCTAGTGTAACAGTGCCACCTGCATTGAACACTACAATTTCTCCTGAAGGAGCTCCCCATCTATCAGGGAGCAAAATAACCAGTGACCTTCCGAGTTCATCAATACTTGTGGTGAAATCGGTGCCTCGCACTGCGATTGTGGCAGTAGGTGTACGAATGTCAATGTTTGCTTTCTTAATTTTTCCACCGAAACCCGATGCAAATCGAGCGGTGCCTTGTGCCATTCTTAATGACATCTTTGAAAGACTTGGGTCGGGATCATAATAGACCTCATCGATCCAAACCTTTGAGTGTTCTGTTAAATCTAATTCTTCATCACCTGAGAATTTGATTTTCATTCTTCCATTCTGAGTTTGTGCTGTATCATACATCAACACATCGGGTAATAGCTCTGCAGAGATAACATTATACTCACCGTCTCGTTGGAGACCTGCGTATCCCTTCTGTTCTATAATTTCTCCAATCGGACTGGCTGCAAATACAGGAAATGCAACGAGACCGATTAGTAGAAACTTAACTGTCGTTATCGTCTTTTTGTACAATATCGATATTACCATTACTAGTCACAAACGATACATCAATAATACCCGAACAAGATTGACCTGAAGGACAACTTGTATCTGAACCTGATTTCTGAATGATGTCAATATCATTTGAAGAACCAGTTAAGATTGCTGTGATTTTATTATCGGTTGCATCTGATTGATTAGTGTTAATGTCATTGGTTGAACCTGTAACAGTCCAATTCCAAACAGCATTATCTGAATCAACAACAGTAGTAAATACGTTACTTGAACCAGTTGTTACTAAGTCCCAGTTTAAGTATTCAGCAGAAGCTGCATAACCGACATCTATATCAAATGTGTTAGATGAACCTGTTACGACTCCTAACATATTGAGATTATCGGCAGAACCTTGATAACCTACGTTCCAATCCATTGCGTTAGACCCACCAGTAAATGTTAAGTTTACTACTGAAGTGTCTGCAATGAAAGGCCCGTACAGTTTGTTTAAATCACCATATTGTATCATGGTTAAACTGTTAGTAGCACCAGTCAATATCATATCAATTGATGTTCCTGCAAAGTTATCTCCACCTAGTTTGTTGCCATAACCTTTTTGCGTAAGATTCAATGTTAACGCTGTACCAGATTGTTGTATCCAGATTTCGTTATCATCTGCTCCAGCAAATACTTGGGATGACAATCCTAATGTTAACATAATGAGCAATAGTTTATTTTTCATTTGTTTTTTCCTCTATTAAATGTTTCTCGTTAATCCCATCACTATTGTGAGGATGACGATGTCCATTTGAAATTACCCAAAAACCCCTATCATGGCCTTGGTATATTAGTTCTAAGACGGCAAGTTCAATCGCAGAACGAGTTGCTTTTGTAACCCCTTCATTGTTTGCTACGCCATCTTCAATTTCCACTAACTTCGTGTCCATATCTACGAAGCGGAATACATCATAACCACCACCTGTGCTAAGAATCGTTTTAGTCGTTTGCACATTTAATAATATTTCACCTGTAAGTGTTGATATTCCTCTCAAACTTACAGTAATAACATCTCTCCTATAGGAGTTACTAGCACCAACGCCTAGGTATCTTGCACCTCGGCCGCCAGATTCTATATTTGAATCATAACCAATTAGCCCACCTTCCAGCAGGATTCCTGCGAACAGTAAAGGTTGAATTCCTGTTGGGGAATCTTCATTACCTTCCTGTGCCGCAAAATCTTCTCTAGTAGAACGGATGATCTGTCTCTCTCTTACGAGTGCATCCAAACTTGTTCGTTCTACTACTTTAAACCATTTACCTTTAGCTGCAGTCTTAAGTGCATCAATCAAAAATGATTCAGCACCTTGTGTAACTGCAGTCGAGAATGAAGCTATTCCATCCTTCGATTTTCGTTGGCCAGTCTTATCCAAAAAGGCATAGACTGCTACAACTGGCATTATCTTAGCAGGTGGTAAGTCTGCAAGTTCCTGATACGTTGGTATATTAACTACTTGAGCTTCTTCTATACACTCACCTAGTTTTTTCATTATTTCAGTAGTACAAGTGTCATTAACACTAGGTATGCTTGCACAACCTGCTGTAAGCAAGAGTAGCATAACTCCTACCAGTCCCAGTATTCTCATTTAAAAACCGCCAGTACCTACAGGTATATCTAAAGTTGTTGTTGTTCCATCAGTTGCTACAATAGTCAACCTAATGAAATCTACACCATCTTCACCTACCAACCTTTCATATGTTACCGTGTTCCCTTCAATAGTAAATGTTCCATAGGCAACACCCTCTCCGTTAGAGAACATATTTTCCACTAACTGTTTTGCTATCTGAGCATAAATTCTACTCTCTACGTTTCTTAAAAATTTAGAAAGTGTAGTGTTCTTTGCTTCTCTATCAGCCTTTGCAATTGCATCTTCCAAGTCTGCCTTAATTTTATCTCGTCTTGATTTCTCTTGATTCTCAATCGTGAGATAATGTGAAGACTGACCGATTCCACTAAAAGATGGACTTTTAAATTTATGTACTATTTCGTCTGCTTTAATACCTGAAGCAAAAAAACTGATGAGGATCGCCCATCCAATTATCAGTAATCCTTTATCCTTTTTTAGTTTTATCATTTTTAATACCTTCTTTTTTTAGTGTTTCTTTCATTTCGAGAACCACATTTACTTTTTGCTGCAACCTAATTAAATCTTGGTCTAACATTCTAACTTGATCTATAACCTTTATGAGTGCAAAATGTTGTTTTTCAATCTCAGGTTCTAGGTGTTCACCGATGAAGTACCAAACATAGTAAATAAAATAGCCCAATCCAACCATCATTACCGTGGGGAAACCATAATCTGAGATTAATTGAGCGACGCCTTCCATGTTAGTCTCTCCTCACATCCAGTTTTTTATCCTCAATGAAATTCTCTGCTCGAGCAACTCGATCAATATCGGGTCTCAATTCCAATGCACTAGACACTAGGAGATCAATCTTAATCATTTCGTTAGACATCATTCTTGCACGGTTTTCTAGAGATGAGCAGAACATTGTTAATGTTTTTATATCATCAACTAGTCCTTCAAGCATCTGTTTTATAACAATAAAGATAAAAAACCCCATCACAAGACTTCCTGCAATCGGGGCCCCCACTTCACCTATCAATCCAAATAATTCTTCCATGTAGTTATTTATGATCGAGGACAGTTTACAGACGAAAAAAAGGGGTCAATAAAGACCCCTTAAAAAGTGTATTTATTCAAATCACTTGTGTTTAGCAATTGCTTTAACAACCTCTGCTTTAGAACCACTTCGTTTTACTTTGATGCTGTTCTTATCTGCAAGGTCTAAAAGTTGTTGTTTAGTAAGTTTTTTCAACTCTGCAATGGTTGGAGCCTCAGCTCTGTTTCGTGCGCCAGGGCCTGGGCCCATTTCACGGCGACTTTTCACCTTTGAAGGTGTTGCAGGTGTTGTACTTGACTTTGAACTGGACTTCTTTTTGCGTTCTTCGTAGATCGCATATCCAATTGCAGCCACAACCAATGCCATGATTATATATTCTGTATCCATAATTACCTCTTAAATTATCTTTATTAATTGTCGTTAGTATTTAGGTGTCTTTTGCTTTCCCTATATTGAAAGCGACCCAATCTAATACTTTGTAAGCCTTTTTCACCAAGCCGTCATCGACTGGTGTTGGTGTTACAGCTGCTATCAAAGATGCACCCATAACCAACCAAGGAATCACTGTTATCCATCCTATAACCCACTGAATAAATTCTAACATAAATTTCTCCTGATTAAGTTATTATCAGAATATATTTAGGTTTTATTAGTCCCGATGGTGTACTTTGTGGTCAATTTCCAGTCCTTTTTATCCTTAAAAGGAATAATCTTAATTTGACTTAACGGAGCTCTTGGTTCGTCTATTCTGCTAGGAATTAGTATTGTTAGAAGTTTCCATTGTGCAAGAAGAGACACTATAGTGTTTCGTCTGCCTATGTCTGAATCATCTATGTTGGTAGGTTTACCGTCTAATTTGAATAGTTCTTTGAAGTGTACGATATAGTACTTCCCTCTTTTATGAAGGATATGGCAAGACTGAAATAGTTCTTGTTCTTTGCGTGATGCAACACCTATACGAGAGAGTGTTTCTCTTATTTTTAGGAAGTCGTCTTTTTCGGGGAAGGTTATTTCAACCAAATCCGATACTAAATCTTCATTGTCAGTCATTGTTTTGTCCACCAACTTTCATTCTGTTTTTCAATTCACGAACCTCTTTATCTGATAACACTTCCATATACTCTTTTGCTTTTAGTGTAGATATCTGATAATAATTTTTTATGGTATCGAGTTTTTTACTAATATACGGTTTCTGCCATGGCGAAAACCTTTGTCTTTTTCTAAGAGTATTTAGTAAAAATAGGAATTGAAGACGATTGTCAAGGTGGTGACGACTGTTCATCTCATTAGCAAAGAATACAGAATCCTGATGATAGGACAATGATTTGTTTACAAGGAAGGGGGCGTAGTTTTTTTCTTCGATCTCATCCACCATGATATCCTTTTTATCATGGGAAATATCTTTGACAAAATCAAAAGGATTTCGTTTAGGCATGGGTGTTGTGTCTTGTGTAAGAATTTATTAATTCATCACCAGTAAGTGCTTTACCCCAAATGATGATTTTACCTGTATTGATAATTTCTCGTTTAATAACACCACTGTTGTAGATTGTGTCAAGTACTTGACTATTCTCGGTGTCTTGAGGTCTATCGTCATACCACATTGATGATAATTTATGACAATGAAGTGATCTAACACCTGTCTGCCATTCTTCGGCTTCTAACAGAAGTCTCTGTCGATATACGACATCATCATATTCACTCATTTGAATTTACACTCCGACATTATTTCAGTTAAACATGCAACGAAATTAATTTCATCATCCATTGCGAATGCAGCTTTGTATTGATAATCTGCAATGATTAAAACAGCTGCAGGGATTGAAGTAGGTTCTAATTGAACCTCAAGTGTGTTGAACACTTTACGAAACAATGAAGTGAAATCATTGTCTGAGTTCTGTCCGACCCATTTTCTCATTGCTCCCCAATTCTTTTCTCTAATCATATTTATTAAAGGGGTTAGTTTCTCCTCGCTCAAAGATGATAGTAACCCCGAATCTATAACTCCACTGACTCCATACCTTTGCATTTCATTTAAAACTCTTCGGAAGTCAGGAAAGAATCTCATAATTAATTCTGCTAACACAGCAGGAGTAGCTACGATATTTTCATTTCGACATATTTCTTCACAGGTATGCAACATTTGTTGTGCAAGTTTTGGTTTTTCTTTTGGGTTGATCTTGAAATCGATTACCGTTGTTCGTGAGTGTAGTGCAGGTATGATTCGATTCTTGTAGTTACAGGTAAAGATGAATCTACAATTACTGGAGAACTCTTCTATGAATCCTCTCAATGCAGGTTGAACACTTTCTGCACTTATGTAATCTGCTTCATCTAGGATAACCACCTTCGGGCCTCCCTGAAGTGATACAGTTGATGCAAAGTTTTTGATTTTTGTTCTGAGTGTATCAATCAATCGTCCTTCATCAGAACCATTGATCATGATATAGTCTGCACCAAGTTCGTTACACAATGCTCTTGCAATAGTTGTTTTACCACAACCAGCAGAACCCGCTAATAATAAGTTTGGGATTTCTCCCTTTTTTACAAACTCTTTAAATTGGTCTTTAAATTGTTGAGGAAGTATTGTATCCTCGATAGTTTTGGGTCGATATTTTTCGACAAATAGAAATTCTTGAATCATTTAGTTCTCATAATATAAAAAGGTCAAAGTACCCCACCGAACTTTGTGTGTGTATCACCGTTGTAGAATGATGAGACTGATACACTCCCATGATTTTGCTGAGACAAGCAAGAACCATATAGTTATTTATACCTAAACTCCGTACTTACTGTCGGGCTCTAAGGCAATAAAGTATTCTAATTCAATATCTGCATTATTAAAATGTGATATTCCTTTAGAACTGACAGAAACATTATAGTTGCCTGGCAGTATCTTAAGATTCTCAATCTTAAAATTCATAGAAAAGGTAGTTCCATCACCTTCACCCACTACTCGTGAGAAGGTATTGGAAGCTGCGTTCTTCTTATCTAACACTGTAAGAGAGACGGTCAC
>Ga0302119_10000719_pt1 | contig 14946 bp, 10 predicted proteins | sample AG5_Tmax_MG_FD_203114 | JGI IMG/M metagenome (GOLD analysis project Ga0302119, IMG submission 203114) | Marine microbial communities from Western Arctic Ocean, Canada - AG5_Tmax | ecosystem: Environmental > Aquatic > Marine > Oceanic | place: Canada: Western Arctic Ocean | collected 2017-10-01 | reverse complement strand
GGTATTGGTCATAGCCATCGTTGTTGTTGCTGGCATATTGCAATATTCGAAACTGGTTAAAAGTAAGGCCTGGGCGCTCCAGTACTACCCGATTTATCTACTCTTCGGATGCGCCCCAATAGTCTGTGTGGCGCTGCTTGCCTTGAATTGTTCTTTCACCGTACCTGGGCAATACACTGAATTGCACAACGTAAAATTTAAGAGTTGGATCCCTGGTGAGGTGACCTATGTGTTGGAGAATTCTGCCCACGAGGACCACCAGGGATTCCGGACCTTCAAGACCCAAAATATGAAAATGGCCAATGGTGAAGTATTACAGGTGAAGCTGTATTTCAGAAAAGGCCTTCTCGGATTCTGGGTGCTGGAGAACCGGGCGCTTATTAGAGAGGATAAGGAATGATACCTGCTGTTCTTTCTTCTCAGTATCCCGATTACCGTCATGATTGTCATTGTCTTTGCCCGATTTCCAGGCACCAGACCAATTGCTATCTTGCTCTCAGGGACTGGGAAAGTCTGAAGTTGGGGCTGTAACTCTTTTACTGTTCTATATGAACGTGAAAGTATTATTCCACAAATAAAATTCGCATCTTTGAGCGTGAAAACGATGCATTTGATCCTGACTTGCTGTTTCTTCCTATGCTTTGGCGCGGTTTATAGCCAAGTAGAATTTTCGGGTGGATTTGGGACATCAAAATATACTAACATCGACGGTGTATATGGTTTTTACGAACCCACTATGCATTGGAAAAAAATAGTAGCGTCTTGGCAGGTTTCAGCTCAGAAGCACTTCATGAGAGATAAAAGAAAGTCATGGCACTCTTTGGGTATTAAGTATCTAAGTAAAGGGGTCAACTCCAATATTTCAAGAGAAATTGGGACTTTAGATTATACATCTCAGAACCAGCACTCATTCACAGGATACGGTGAGCGAGAAATTAATGACAACAAGATTTCGGATCATACAATAGGGATTAATTGGGCTTTGAATTACCAGTTGTTCAAATTCCCTTTACTGTTCAGCTATGGTGCAGATGTGTCATATTGGATCATGCACAAGAATAAAAACATAGAAGGGCTACAGGGCTTGTACAATGAAGATCCCGACAGCTCCTATTCCTTCTTGTTTGAGCAGCAAACCATCTACATAGCCAACAGTAAGGAGACGATGGAAAGTTATAACGAGGATATTATTCCTTTCAAGATCCAAGGAGGACTCAATATTGGCGTGAAGTACGTTTTGAAGGAACGATTCGGTGTTGGGTACGGATTTAGATTTGGCGTTCATGGTTTCAACCTCGAAGATGATATCCCCATTTTCGATTATCAACATCTCTTGGGTTTATCGTACATAATGCAAAAAAAGGAAGATGAGTAGAAATTTAGCATTCTTTCTGTTTTTGGCAATGTTCTTCATTTCTTGTGAGAAGGAGATTATTAGCGATTGCGAATATTCAACCGTGGGTTCACCACCGACGTTTTATCTCGATTCGTCGATAAGAGCATGTTCTTACTTCTCAGCTAGCTCGTATTGGATATATCAAAGCAATTTGAATGAGCTAGACACACAGGAAGTGGTGTATAATTCAATAAGCATTGGAGCTAATAGGTTTAATTGTAAGGGAGACGATATTGTTATGAACTATGAGGAGAACGCCACAATGGATGTGATGAGCTCATTCTATAACGTAACGTTCGTGGATCTTGTCACTACTATTGCTCAGGATGATAGGTTTTTAAGAACCGAGGTAGCAAGGATAAGAATTCCAACGGGTGCTGTTTCTCAGCCAATTCCTTTTGCATTTATAATCTACAATCAAGAGGAACAACAGATTTTGTTTGAGTTTGAAGAGGTGAAGCAACTAGCGAGTGCTGCGAACACTAATGACAAACAGGTTGAAATCTTGACCGACTTTATTTTCCAGGATTCCGTATTTTCAAAAGTCTACAAAATGAGTAATGTCCGAGACTACTTTTATGATACGACTACCCCCACCGATGATGTATTTGAAATGTATTTTGTCGAGGGAATTGGAATGATAAAACGGTATAACCCCAGTACCAATAAGGATTGGGAGTTAATCGATTATCAGGTTTATCAATGGTAAGTGAATTACGTTCTTGAACAATAGGTCACTAATAGTGTCTTGAAGCCGGTATAGCAACGGATGCTTTAGTTGATCTCCTCAATCAACACCACCCTGAAGTAATTGAAATTTCATGCTTTCCATCCAAAACATCAAGCCAAAATGCTTGACGTAATAAAAAAGCAAACTACTTTGCCCTATTTGATCAGGAATTTTCCGACTAACGTCGTGGATGCTCCTCCAAGTTCTATGAAATATATGCCTGGAGCAAGATCATTGCGTCGGATGATCGCCTGATTTTCCCAGCTGAATGATTCCTGAAAGAGCTCTTCTCCGAGGAAGTTATATACCACGATTTTATAGGGTCCCTGCAGGACAGAGCGGTCAAATTGAACTATTGCCTGGTCTGTCATGGGGTTAGGGAACACCTGAAGTATAGGAAGAATAGCGAATTCTGCTAGCGAGGCTATGATTACCACCACGGTGTCAGAATTTCCAGAACAGCCATTGGCATCTGTCACCATTACCGAATATTGGCCAGAAACGGTCGCCGTATAAGTTTGGCTGGTCGCACCGGTCAGTGCTGTGTCACTTGAGTACCATTGGTACGAAACTGCCGAACTTGAGGTGAGATCATTGCCACTTTGGGTTATTACAGGTACAGGCAAAGCATTGACATTGAGCTCGGTCACAAATACACTATCACACGCCTGCACGGTCACCATGGAGTCATAGAAGGTTTGAGCGTTGCTATAGTAGGTGCCGTTGATCATAGCACTGTCACCTGAACAAATGGCGATCGTATCCCATATCTCATAGGTTGGTTCTACTATGATCTCCAAAATATATACACTGTCACACCCTTTGGCCGTTTGCAAGGAGTCGTAATAGGTGCCATCAGTTGTGTAGACCACACTATCGGCCATCACTGAATCTCCTGAACAAATCGTAACAGTATTTCTAAATTCATAGGTGGTATTTACTTCCAACAATGTCCTGGTGATACTATCACAACCGCTAACGGCCATGAGTGTATCATAATAGGAGCCAGTAAGATATTGGTACATGCCTCCCAGCATCATGCTGTCCCCATCACACATGACTGCATACTCAGTAGTGCTGTTTGTGGAGAGGTCAAGACAGGCCCCCAGGGTGGTAGGAATTGAATTGGGGACAGAATCGCTATAAACAAAGTTGGTGAGACATGAACTGTAATTGGCCTTGGGATTAGTGAACCGCATCATGGCCAGCACACCGCTATCCGGAGGCAGGTAGGGAATCGCCAAAGAAAAACCAAGTACTCTACCTGTATCAACTGCAACGGAATCATTAAAAGAGGTATACGGCCCCCAGCCATATTGGTCAATCCACCCTCCATACAGGCTATCTATAAGTATATTGGTGATTTCAAACTCGAACCCCGCACAAGGTGAAACAAGGCGGTTGTCCAGAATAATTTCTACATCATAATAATCGCCAAGCCCAGGGTCATAACCACAGGTGAGTGCTCCGAAAGATAGCTCGGCACTCGATTGGGTAGAGGCCGTTAAACTGATATTTAGCAGCAGTGTCAGCAAAAAGAACTTTTTCATATCAATAAGCATGTTTTTGTTTTGCTGGGAATATACCTGATGCGTTTAGCTTCCAGGTGTCGGTGGCTTCCCACCTCCCTGTGCCGAAGATTTTGGGTTAGGCGGGGTGTCTCCAGATTTAGGAGGCGCTGGCTTACCACCACCATTAGATTTGCCTTTTTGCGGAGGTGAACCCTTTCCACCTTCATCAATCCCCTTGCCCTTCAGGTAAGAAGGTAATTCCATGCCAGCCATATTGAAGACGTCTTCCAATGCCGGAACAGACTTATACAGGCCTGATAGGAAGTTGGCAGTGGATGTTTGTCCATCGCCGCCAGCACCTCCACCGGTATCCCAAACAGTGACCTTATCGATCTTGATATTCTTAATAGCTTCAGCTTGCATTTTTACAATTTCTGTCAACTTATCAGTTATAAGCAGTAACGCCGCGTCTTGGGCATTTTCTCCGGCGGCCTCCACTATCTTATCAAATCCCATAGCCTGCTTCGTTAACACTTCGTAAATACCTTTAGCTTCTGCTTCTTTTCGGAACAAGATGCCATCTGCATCACCTTTGGCAACACGTCTGATGTTCTCCGCTTGCGCCTCCGCATCGATCTCAATTTTCTGTTTGGCAATTTCAGCAGGGATCACAACATTGGCAGTTTGTGTGGCCTTGTCTCGTGTAGCCCTAACGTTTTCCGCAATTTTCTCAGCGGCGTACGACTCCTCCAAAGCCTTTGCCGCTTGAACTTTCTCAGCAGCGGTTGCAATCTTTTCGGCCTCGGCCTCTCTCTCACGACGAGTGGCATCCGAATTGGCAATTTTTACTTTGGCAAGATTCTCCCCTTCAACGGCTGTGGCATCTGCATCAGCCACTTTTACCCTTTGCTCCTGGACGGCATTGGCCTCTCCAACCATCCCATCCCTGTCTTTTTCAGCTACGCTCTTTCGGGCATCGTTAATCGCTTTTGCAGCTGCTTCCTTCCCCAATGCCTCTATGTATCCCGATTCATCTTTAATGTCTGTAACGTTTACGTTGATCAGCTTAAGGCCAATTTTCTGAAGCTCAGCCTCCACATTGGAAGCTACGTTGGCCAGGAATTTATCCCTGTTTGAATTGATCTCCTCAATATCCATGGTGGCAACTACGAGCCGTAATTGACCGAAGATAATATCCTTGGCGAGGTCATAAACACTGGATTGATCCAGTCCCAACAGTCGTTCAGCCGCATTGGTCATCACCCCAGGTTCTGTTGATATACCTACCGTAAACCTGGAAGGAACATCGACACGAATGTTCTGCTTGGACAGTGCACTGGTAAGGTCAATGTCGATCGACATGGGTGTCAGGTCCAGGAATTGGTAGTCCTGGATAATGGGCCAGATGAACGAGGCACCACCATGAATGCACTTTGAAGATCGCCCCTGAGAGTCACTCCCTTTACCTACGTTACCATAAACAACTAAAATTCTATCTGAAGGGCACCGTTTGTAGCGCCTCAACATAGAATAAATGATCATGAAAATAAATAGCGTGGCTATTACAAATACTACTACTATAAACTGACTCATATTCTAAGGTATTTATGATGGCTAGCCTGAAAGCGCTTATGTGCCTTCTTTTGTAACCAATAAGATTTGATCATTAATTATTTCTTTAACCCGAACTACCGTGCCTGTAGCTAATTCTGCCTCATCGTCGGTCATCGCCTGCAGAGTGCGTATGCTCCCCTGCACATTGATCTGCACTTTCCCAAACCCATTACGTTTGGGCTGTATGGTCAGATACACTTCTCCAATTCCACCTACCGCGTTCTGCATCAATAAAGTACCATCATCTGAAAGCTTACCCATAAAATGGAATATGCTGGCCATGATGGTCATCATGGCCAGGCCAGACACAGCGGAAGCACCCACTGTTATTGCTGTACTATAGCCAGAATCTATACAAGCTATACCGGTCCATGCAAAGATGGTGAAGAATCCCACCAGGTTTTTCAGGGTGAAGAACTGGAATCCAATGCCACCGTCCCCTTCAATATCGGCATCCACATCACCTACCTCTCCATCGACATCTCCGGCAATAAAAGTGGTTACGAGAATGATTACAAAAAAGAGGCTTGAGGGAAGTGCTATCATCCAGTAGATCCTCCCAATAGTCTCCGTTTCGGCCCACCAGGAATTAAAATCTAGAAGCATTGTAGAATGATTTTGGGTTTCTTTCAAAAATAATCAAATTAATGAGTATTCCAAGTGATTATCGAAGTAATCAGCTTGCTCAAATCTCCCTACTCAATGTTTGGTCTTTCTGTATGACAGGCTAATTTTGTGGAATATATTGGCATAGAAGCCCTTTAGAGGAAACCCCGGGCTATGCAAAAGTTACTCAAGTTTCTATTCATCCTAAGTGCCAAGCTGTGCTGGATACTATACGCCGTAATCAATCCCATATTTGGTTCAGTAGGCCAAACCCCTGCAATTTCAGTTGCTCCAGATGTGTTAAGGAGCCATGTAGAACGACTCTCCAATACCGAACATGCCCGGAGTTACCAGAACCTGGAGGCCTTGAATGCCGCAGCCGCATATATCAAAGCTGAATTTGAGGACCACAGTGAATATGTGCAGGAGCAAAAATATAGGGTTTACAACGAGGAATACAAGAATATCATCTGCTCCTTTGGCCCAGCAGATGGGGAGCGTATAATCATCGGTGCTCACTACGATGTTTGCCAGGATCAGCCGGGCGCCGATGACAACGCCAGTGGAGTAGCCGGGATACTTGAAATTGCCAGGTTATTGAAAGCCAATGCACCTAACTTGAAACATAGAATAGACCTGGTGGCTTACACGCTGGAGGAGCCTCCCTACTTTCGCTCAGAATTTATGGGGAGTGCGGTCCACGCGAAGTCCTTAAAGGACAATGGGGTAAAGGTGCGGGCGATGGTGTGTTTGGAGATGATCGGGTATTTTAGTGATGAGCCCAAATCACAGGAGTATCCGGTGGGTTTGCTAAAGCTCTTCTATCCAACCACTGGCAACTTCATTACCATTGTCGGCCAGCTAGGCAAGGGAGGACTGACCAGAAGTATGAAGAAAGGGATGTCGGCAGGGTCGAGCATTGATGTGCGGTCGATCAGTGCACCCAGGTCCATCCCAGGAATTGACTATTCCGACCACCTGAACTACTGGAATTACAACTACAACGCCGTAATGATCACCAACACGTCATGGTATAGGAACGCCAATTACCATATGGCTACGGATACACCTGAAACACTGGATTATAGGCGCATGGCCGAAGTTGTCAAGGGTGTTTACTGGGGAGTGATCAATTTAAGATGAATGTTTCCTTGCTACGTGGACAAACGATGGCACATTATTATAAAATTCAACCCTGGGACCTCCACAATCTTTATCAATTACTTATCGATCTACCTTGTCCAGGGCATGGCAATACTGCCGACTAAAATATCCGGGTGTCCTGGGCCTGAAATGCTGAAAAAAATGATTCGAAAAGGCTGTGTATCCACCCTAAATTTCGTATTTTGTTGGAGGTAAGAATAGCGCGCAAAGCACTATGTATGCTCGGCATGGATAATGAAAGTAAATCAGACAAGGCGAAGAAGATACTATATGGTTTAGTAGCGGTGATGGTGATCGCCAGCCTGGCGTTTCGTTTTATAGTGCTAGAGTATTACGAGCAGTCTACCTTGCTCTTCGTGGGCCTGCCAGCCCTGATTACGGTATTGATGATCAGGTTCACCGGCCAACCCAAAACAGGGTACGGCATTACATTTAAGGCCATCACTTTGTTTCTCCTGATGGCTGGCATCTTTCTGGGAGAAGGTATGGTCTGCATACTCTTCGCGGCTCCAATTTTCTATGGAGTGGCAGCCCTGGTAATTGAGATTAAAAAGTTCATGGACAGGAGGAAGAAATCGCAACTCTATACCCTTGTACTGCTGCCTGTATTACTCGTATGTGGAGAAGTTTACAATATAAATCGGGAACCAGCTGTTCGAAATGTGACTGCAACCAGGATCCTTGACGGGCAGATTTCATTAGCGGAGCTGAATAAAAGCCCGGATTTTATGAGTGGGTTACCAACATTTTTTAAATTGGGTTTTCCCAAACCAGTTGCAATTAAGGGGTGGGGCACAGATGAGGGAGACTTTAGGGAAATTCAATTTGAGTCAACTACACGTGGAGTAGGTACCTTGCGTTTGGAAGTAGTTCAGCGCACTCCAAATGAACTTGTCTTCAACATACCTGCTGATGACTCACACATTGCTCATTGGCTGGCCTGGCAGGAAGTTACGGTAAGGTTGGTTGCCAATGGAGATAAGACGACTACGGTTACCTGGTCTACAGACTACCGATGTGAACTTGCCCCGTTATGGTACTTTGAACCAATAGAAGATTATGCGGTGGCAATCTGCTCTGATTTTCTGATAGACTCCTACTTCGAGAGTGATGCAGATTAGGTTTGAGGAAATGGAATGGTTGATCCGCAATTCACTGGTTGGAATAACCATGCTGTTCCTTCTGGTGCTGATCATGCGAAAAAAGCAAGACCGGGAAGAGAATTGGGCTATTTTCTATTCAGCTCTCTGGGCCTTTCTCTCATTGCTGGCGGTTAACTGGCTCTGTGTAAATTGGGGATTGTGGAATTTTTTAAGTGCGCCTGCTATAAGGATTCCTTATGATCTGCTGTTTATTTGGGTCATCGCCTGGGGCGTGATTCCGACGATACTTATGAAAGGAAAGCACCTTTGGATCATTGCGTTGATCCTGTTTTGGGTGGACCTTGCCTACATGCCCGTCCTTGAATCGCTGGGAATCCTGGAATTAAAAAGTGCCTGGATCATTGGGGAAGTGCTGATAGTACTTGCAGTTTTTGTTCCGGCTTACCTTTGGGCAAGGTGGAGTCTGACAAAAACCCATATGGGTTTGCGCAGCCTGTTTCAGGTTCTATGTATGGCATTCATCTATTGCATTGCTATCCCTTTCGTCACCCTCCTGTATTTTCCACAAACATCGAACTGGACTGCATGGTACACTCCTTATATCATTCAGCTGGGGATTATCATCGTCATGCCCGCCATTGTAGCGGTTAAAGACCTCTTTGACAAAGGAAGGGGTACTCCGTTCCCATATGATCCAACCAGTAAGTTGGTTAGAACTGGAGTTTATGCCTATATCAGAAATCCCATTCAGTGGTCCCTCACTCTGCTTTTTATGCCATTGGCAATCCTGTACTCATCGCCTATGCTCCTGATGGGAATTTTGGTTTCGTTGGCTTATACACTAGGTGTTTCCAATCCCCAGGAATTCGATGATATGGAGGAGCGATTTGGAACAGAATGGGTGACATACAAAAGGTCCGTTCCTGCATGGCGCTTTTTGTGGAGGCCAACGAATATGCCTGAGGGAATTATATACTTCAAAGAAACTTGCAATGCATGTTCACAAATACGGTCCTGGTTTGAAAAGAGAAATCCAGTTAATTTAGAATTTAGGCATGCGGAGGATTATCAAGGCGAACGGTTGTTCCAGGTAACGTATTATGATAACCACGGGGAAGCCAGTACAGGCGTCAAGGCAATTGCGAGCGCCCTGGAGCATATAAACCTCGCCTGTGCCTCTTTGGGTTGGTTTATGAGATTGCCAGGTATCATGCAGTTACTACAGCTGATTGTGGATTCCATGGGCTATAGTGATGGGGCAGATATTCCAGGAGATAAAGACAATCTTAATTGAGACGTTAAGAGGGTATTGTAGAGTAAATATGAGAGAGAAAATAAAGGTGGAGCGAGGCGCCGAGATGAGCGCAGATGGGCAGTACCGATATTCCCTGTGGCGGATATGGGACAGCTCAAAGCCATTGATACTGTTTATTTGCCTGAACCCATCCACCGCTGATGCAACAACAGATGATCCGACCATTCGAAGATGTATTGCTTTTGCCAGCAGCTGGGGATACGGGGGTTTATATATGGGAAACCTCTTCGCATTTCGCGCCACAAATCCTGCTGAACTTTATAAGGCGGCTGACCCGGTTGGACCAAAGAACGACATGCGGCTTTTCGAGATGGCATTTAAGTGCCAAAATATCGTATTCGCCTGGGGAACCAAAGGGGTGCTTCTTGAAAGAAACAAAGTGGTCTCCTCAAAATTTCCCAATTCCCGCTGCATTTGCAAAACAAAAGCTGAGCATCCCGGCCATCCGCTGTATTTGAGGTCTGACTTGCAGTTAATGGACTATTAGGAGGTATTGCCACGTGTGCAGGTTAAACTTTTCCGCTGCAACACTGTCTTATCCTTCGATTCTGTGAATCGGGGTATTTGTCCCTTGATAAATCGCTAAATTGCACCAGATTAATAAGGGAAATTGAAAAACATGAAAAACTACTTCTTCTCAATATTATCGTTTGCTTTGCTTGTGGTGGGCTCAGACGCTTTGGCCCAATCTTTCAACGGCTACGCATTGTACAATCAGCAAAATTCAAGTACTGTGTACCTGATAGACAAAGATGCAAATATTGCGCATACATGGTCTTGCAATACAAATGGCAACTATGCCGTGTTGTTAAAGGAAGACGGGAACATCGTTAGAGGAAGCGTCAACAACGGAAATCAACTAAACGGAGCTGCTGTCGGTGGTAAGCTACAAGAGTATGATCCCAATGGAATCATGGTGTGGGAATTCGTCTATTCTTCCTCTCAATATGTACAGCACCATGATATTGAGATCATGCCCAATGGAAATGTCTTGTTCGTTGCCTGGGAGGTGAAGACACCGGCAGAGCTGACACAGGCGGGCTACGATGGTGGGAACTCAGATAAGTGGCCGACACACATTGTGGAAATACAACCAAGTGGTTTAACTGCCAACATAGTGTGGGAGTGGCATATTTGGGATCATATGGTCCAGGACTTTGACGCATCAAAGGACAATTTTGGCGTGGTGGCAGCTCACCCCGAACTCATGGATATCAACGGGATCTCTGGAGGAGGCCCTGGAGGAGGAGGAGGAGATTGGTTCCATGTGAATGGCATCAACTACAACGCGGAACTGGACCAAATTGTGTTCACTTCGCGTTTTGCCTCGGAGTTTTATATTATTGACCACAGTACTACAACAGCAGAAGCTGCCGGGCATACTGGAGGAAATTCAGGGATGGGTGGAGATTTTATCTATCGTTGGGGCAATCCTTCAAATTATGGCGCGCCCGGTGCACAAACAATTCCCGGACCTGTACATGATCCGAGATGGATCAAGGATGATGGACGAATAAATGGTGGGTACATACAATTCTTTAACAATGAGGGCAATAATGGAAATTCTACGGTGGATGCGATCGAGGCCCCTGTAGATGGGTACAATTACACGCTCGTACCTGGGCAGGCCTACGGCCCGTCCACCTATACCTGGCGTCATGATTGCATTGACAATGCGAATGGACAATCGGCAAGTGATAAATTGTCCAACGGCAACACTTTTGTGAATCTGTCCAATGAATACATGTACGAGGTCGATTCCAATGACAATGTTGTCTGGCAATATCCAGAGGGGCCTGCTAAAGCATTCCGATATGAATGCACCTACCCTGGTATCCAGATACTCATGGGTGTCGACTGCAACTGTGATCCGGGAGGTGCAGCATATATTGATTCATGTGGCGAATGTGTTGATGGCAATACCGGGTTAAGCCCCTGTGTGGTGATATCCATAGAAACTGCAAGCGCTACTGATGGTTTGGTTGTATTTCCTAATCCCAGCACCGGCAATTTTGAATTGAGTGGATTGGGTGAAGCTGCCAATTATAGGGTGCAGGTCTCCGACATGTACGGCCACACGGTTCTCACTTTAAGCAATGAGGGAAATATTGATTTGTCAGGTAAATCAGCCGGTGTTTATTTTATCCGGGTAGATGTTGACAATGCCCAGTCCTTTACACAAATGATATCACTGACCAAGTAAATATATCCCAGTGAAAAGAGCCTTTCTGATTTGGACGGTGACGCTGCTATCCCTCAGCTCAAACATTCAGGCTCAATCATTATATAGTGACAGCAGTATTGTCGAAATACGAATGTACTTCACTGAGCCCAATTGGGATGCCATATTGGATAGCTTATATGTTGACGGGATTGAAGAGCGCTTAATGGGCAGTCTCTCAATCGATGGGATGCCTTATGATAGTGTTGGGGTCAGATACAAGGGGTATAGTTCTGTTAGCGTCAACCGCGTCAAGAATCCATTTAACATAAAGCTGGATTACGTGATAGATGACCAAAATCACCAGGGCTATGACAAGATTAAATTGAGCAATGTCATTCAGGATCCCTCTTTTGTGCGAGAGGTCCTCTCTTACGAAATTGCAAGAAAGTACATGCCTGCCTCTCAGGCCAATTTTTCCAATGTGTACATAAATGATACGCTCATCGGCTTGTATACAAATGTAGAATCCGTCAAGAAGGATTTTTTATTGAAGCATTATAAAACAAAAGTGCACTCCTTCTTTAAAGGCAACCCGGAAAGCCTGGACCTCAATGGAGAAAACTCTAATCTCAGCAACTCCCCGGGTACAGATTCAGTAAATTATTACCCTTATTATGACCTTAAATCTGATAACGGGTGGGCAGACTTATATGAATTGATTGATGTTTTGAATAATACACCAAACGATATTGAGACGGTATTGAATGTAGATCAGACACTATGGATGCATGCCTTCAATTACTGCCTGATCAATTTTGACAGCTACGTAGGATATGCCCAGAACTACTACCTCTACCAGGATCACAACGGGCAGTTCAATCCTATTTTATGGGATCTGAATATGTCATTCGCGAGTTTCCGGCTGGCAGACGCTTCTGAATTCTGGGATGGATTTACAATCGCCGAGGCCCAGGTTATGGACCCACTCTTACATTACAGCAGCATCTCTGTCTATCCCAGGCCTCTGATGAGAAGCCTATTGGACAACGACACCTACCGAAGAATGTACCTGGCGCATATGCGCACCATTATGGAAGAAAATTTTGACAATCAGTGGTTCGCTACCCGTGCGCAAGAGTTCCAAACCATGATTGATACATCGGTACTTAATGATACCAATAAGTTTTATTCCTACACGGACTTTCTGGATAATCTAACGATTACGGTTACAGATCTCATTGATTACCCCGGTATAACAGAATTGATGGATGCCCGGTCAACCTTTTTGAGCACGTATACCGGGTTTACAGGTGTCCCGGCAATTTCTGGAATAACAAACGCTCCCCTGAGTCCCACTGTCGGAGACAACTTGAACATAACCGCAACTGTTACAGATGCTGCAGAGGTGTATTTATACTATCGATATAGTGCTTCTGATATCTTTCAGTCTGCTGTGATGGTGGATGACGGGACCAACGGCGACGGGGGTGTTGGCGACGAGGTTTATGGCGCCACGCTGAGCAATGTTGGTAATGTGATTCAGTACTATTTGTACGCACAAAATGATTCAGCAGGAAGATTCTCCCCCGAACGAGCGGCCTATGAATATTATTCACTTGAATCAGTGCTTGGGTTTCAGGATGTGGTCATCAATGAGTTCATGGCTTCTAATAGCTTAACTCAGGCAGATGAGAATGGAGAGGCGGATGATTGGATAGAATTGTATAACAGGACCGGTGCCACCGTATCCACTAAGAGCCTGTATCTGACCGATGTCGCAGACACCTTGTTCAAATGGGCGTTGCCCGATTTCAGTATTGAGCCAGATGGATATCTAATTGTTTGGGCGGACAACGATACTGCGCAGGGAGCGCTCCATGCCAACTTCAAGCTCTCTTTCCTGGCTGATGAAATAATCCTAAGCAATGCCAATGGCAGCATTATTGATTCGGTGAGCTTTGGACTCCAGGTTACAGACATTTCTACAGGCAGGTCACCCAATGGGATAGGGGCATTTACATCGCTTCCGCCAACCTTTGGCTGGAACAATGACGTAGCGGCAATCCAGGCAGGTAACGCGCCAAATAGTCTGATCCTCTTTCCGAACCCAGCTGAGGACAAATTCTACATTCAATCATCAGTTGCGAACGTTCAAATCAGGATTACAGCGGCAGACGGAAGGCAGGTATTGTTGAAAAATATAAATTCAAACAATGGTTGGATTGAGGTGGATGCTTCTGAATATGCCAAAGGACTCTATTTGGTCAGCATATCAGATGATACTGCCGTTGTTTCCCGAAAATTAATCGTACGATAAACGCTGACTATGAAACCAAAAATTCGCGAACCCCACAAAAAGACATTTTCTATGGTGACGAGGCTGATGCTTTCCGCATCTTTTGCCGCAACGTTTGCTGTGCTGGCCAGGGCGCAAACATTCACCAATTATACTGTTGACAGTGGCCTGGTCAATAACAATGTGCTATGTGTTGCTGTTGCGGCTGGTGACGTCCTTTGGTTCGGAACACAGGAGGGCGTTTCTGTGTATGATGGAAGTACCTGGACTACGCATACTATTTCAACGGATTCTGGTTTGGCACACAATACCATTCAGGCAATTTGTGTGCTCGGCAATGGCGATGTTTGGGTGGGCACTGATTTTGGGGCCAGCCTTTTCGATGGGAGTGGTTGGACAACATTTGATGAGAGTGATGGCCTGGGTGATAACAGGGTAAAGCACATTGCAGAGGATGCTGGCGGAGGTGTGTGGTTTGGGCACAATGACGGGGTTTCTGTTTCACAGGGTTCCACATGGACTTCCTATGGAATGGCTGATGGCCTCCCCTTTGGTGGGGTTACCTATGTGAATTTTGACACCAATGGCGATAAATGGCTCGGAACCGGCCTGGGTGGTGTGGCAGTGTATGATGATGTGGACTTCAACCTGATCACGGAGCAGGAGCGCTTGCTCAACGATAAGGTGAGAGCGATTGGGATTGACGCCGGTGGAAATAAGTGGATAGGAACTGCTGACGGAGTGTCAGTGTACAACCCTGATGATTATTTAGTTGAGCAGCACACAATCATGTTGGTGCTTCCTCCTCCTGATACGCTTAATCCTGTTGAGGATCTCAAGATCGCCAGCAATGGTAATATCTGGGCCGGAATTTATGTCGACTACCTGGTGACTGAAGGGGGAGTGGCCATGTTTAACGGAAATGACTGGACCCACTACGATGTCAGTGATGGCTTGGTGGGGCCGGTTATCAGGAGCATAGGCATTGATTCCCAGGACAATGTGTGGGTAACCACAAGCACGGGCATTTCGAAAATTTCTGATGTG
>Ga0302119_10000718_pt1 | contig 14956 bp, 9 predicted proteins | sample AG5_Tmax_MG_FD_203114 | JGI IMG/M metagenome (GOLD analysis project Ga0302119, IMG submission 203114) | Marine microbial communities from Western Arctic Ocean, Canada - AG5_Tmax | ecosystem: Environmental > Aquatic > Marine > Oceanic | place: Canada: Western Arctic Ocean | collected 2017-10-01 | reverse complement strand
CCTGTTTGAAAGATCTGCGCGAGCACCACCGATTCAATCGCGTTACACTGTTACGCATGATTGCCCATGCCAAGGCCTGGCAACCAGGAATGTTTCGGGTATTGGCTCGCCTCCAAGGTGATTTACTCGACCATGCACAAGTAATAGCCGATGAGGAGTGGAGGCTAGATGTCGAGTTTGAAAACGTATGTTTCGATGGCCAAGGACATCTATTCATCGCCCTGAATAATCAACGCACACAGCCGCAACGAGTCAGCATCGAAGTACATGTTCCCGGAGGCCAACCAGAAGCCCAGGCCTTTAGACTTGAAGCACCTCCCTGCGCCGCACCATCCAGTACCTTACCACTCCACTCTTCGAACGAAGAAGACGTGGTATCATGGCTTCCACGTTATCTCTGTCGTGGTGTCTACCTGTGGCTTGGGGTGGCATGGGAGCCGAATGAATCTGGATTGAGAACGGTTCAGGTGACACTTCGCACCGAGAGTGGAGATTTAATCACCTCACGGATGATTCATACAAAGGTCCACCGCCGCCTCGGCTCCGGTGACCGTAGAAGGCGGCGAAGATTGCGCCGGGCGCGTAAATTAGGCCTTGCAGGTAGTGGTAATAATTGATTTGTGAACCATGCTTTAACGTCGGCGTGTTTATCGGCATAATAATCATCGGCGATTTATACGAGGGTTGCTAATGGAGGCGTGGGGAGTCATTGTAATTGGCGGCGGGCATGCCGCGCTACGTTCAGCCATCGCCGCAAAAGAGGCCAACACCGCTGTCCTCGTAGTTTCGGTTGAGGGCTCCGGAAACGGCAGCACTGGTGATTCTACCGGCCTCGCTTCATCGATTTCCGAAACATCTTCACGCGACCATCGCAATGATACGATTCGCTGCGGCGAATTTCTTTGTGACCAAGATATCGTCTCATCTCGTACAGCCTCGGCCAGCAATCACTTGGCTGAACTTGAGCGATGGGGGGTAAATTTCCGGCGTAACCCAGAGGGGATACCTCAGACAATAACCCTCCCCGGCCACCGGATGGCAAGAGTGTCCGGGTGTGGTGATACAACCGACGCTGAGGTACAGCAGGCTTTGATTGAGCAGTGTATGAAAAGCGGCGTCTCCCGCCGTGGCGACACATTGGTATTGAGGATAGTGAGTAGTGGAAATACGATTCACGGAATCACGACCTTAGATTTGTCCAGTGGAGAAGTCAATGTAATACAGTGCAAGGCATTGATTATCGCCGATGATGGATTTGAAGGTGCTTGGACATCTATCTCGAGTGGTGGACGGGGAATGCACCTAGCCTTACAATCTGGAATTTCTCTTCGTGACTTGGAGTTCCAGTCGTGGACGCCGTTGGGTATTAGTGACTCAGAGGTCAGTTTACCACTGGGTCTGCTTACCGAGGGCGCTATTCTTGCCGGCCCCGGAGGTGAGATAGACCCCGAATCACCCTCTCCCTCAGTGATGGCGGCCGAGATGGCAGCGGGCGGCGAGGGTTGGTCATTGGACTTGAATAATTTTGATCATTCAGCGGCTGCATGGTATTCCGCCACCTTCGCTCACACAAATTCCCGCCTTGGCTTGGACGCAGGTTCTGAACCTCTCCCAGTCGAGCCTCGAGTCATCGGCACCCTTGGTGGCATCCCTGTCGATATCGATGGGCGTGCCATGATAGGAAATTGGCAAATGGTATTCGCTGGATTGTACGCTGCAGGGGATGCGGCTTGCTCAGGCTTGCACGGTGCAGGGGTGGCTGCAGGAAATCACCTTCTCGACGCACTCTCTGGTGGTGCGGCGGCAGGGATACATGCCAGCTCATACGTCGAAGTGAGCAAGTTCAGCGGTAGTGACAAACTCCTTCACCAACTAAGCGAAGACGAATCAACCCTCTCCTCGATGTTAACGGCAGAATCCAAAGACGATGCCCCCCGAGTTGGCGAGATCCGAGCCGCTCTCAGCAAGATTATGGCAAAACACATGGGCCTCAATAGGAGTGAAACCAGCCTTAATACAGCCGTAGAGAAATTATCCGAACTGGCTGGCCGTGCGGCTGGGATGAGATTGGATTATAGCGATAGTTTACTGATGAATCAAAATCTAGTAGAAAATATCCGTGTGCGCTCGATGGTAACCATTGCTCAAGCCGCCGTGACTGCGGCTTTACAGAGGCAGGAGAGCCGCGGCACCCACAGAAGAGAAGATTTTGCAAATCGTGATGATGAAACCTTCCTGAAACACAGTTTGGTAGGTGCCGATGGCACCCCAGACTGGTTGCCGCTGCGTAAAAGCATCCGCGGCTCTTGGCTTCTTGCCCCGGATGCTTGAGCCCGAACCTTCATTTCAATTCACCATCAGCATACAACATGGCGGGTGAGACGACCCTCTTCTCAAAGATAATTGACGGTGAAATACCCTGTTGTGAAGTTGCTAAGGGAGCATCGTGGCTCGCTTTCCTTGACATCAACCCGCGTCGGCCGGGACATACTTTGGTGGTGCCCCATGAGGCAAAGATGCACTTAGCAGAATTGTCTCCACGACAATTGTCTGAATTATGGCAGGGGGTTGTTGAAACTCAGGGTATACTTTCCTCTCACTTCAAAACCGATGACTTCTCAATCGGAATTCATGATGGTCCTATTTCCGGCCAAGAAGTTCCACATGTACACATCCATCTTATTCCTCGAAGCCAAGGCGATGGTGGGCTTTCATTGCTCGCCTGTTGGCCTGATGCTCCACATCCTGGGACGACGGAACCGGATTTTATCGCTCTGAATGAATTGGCTAGTGCTCTGCGGGAGATGGGTGAGGAAAATGGTGGGTGAAGGAAACCAGATGGTATTTGGCGACGATGGCGCCAAAGATGCCCACGGAAACCCATTACCAGTATTATCCAAATCGGCATCGAAGATGAAAATCGATCGGTTGATGAGCACCCCCCTCCCATCCTTTCAAGGGGCATCACCAGGGTCACGGTTCTGGTCATGGATAGCCACTGTAATGCTCAAAGCGACATTATTCTTCCAGTTTCGAAGGTATGAGGTTAGCGGCCGCGATAACATCCCCCTAGAGGGCGGAACCCTTTGCTGTGCATGGCACACTAACGGCTTGATTGACCCGGCGACGATAATGACCACACATCCCAAGTATTTCGTCATCGGTGGTAGGCACGACCTAGTGACTAGGCCACTCATCGGCTTCTGGGCGCGCAAGATGGCTGTTCAACCGGTAGTCCGACAGGCCGAACTTATTCGTGGCGGTTGCTCAGAAGACGTGGCTGCAACCCTTAACGGGCGCAGCCTTCTCAAACTCTCAACTGGAATTTCACACGGGTTCGGATGCTTTCTGTTCCCAGAGGGAACTAGCCACGATGAATCACACATGCTCCGTTTCAAGACCGGGCCGATGCGCATTGCGCTTTCTGCCGCGGCGATGGCTAGGGGAAATGGAAACCCTGCACCATATATTATTCCAATCGGTTTACATTGGCGAGTTCGCCATCATTGGAGAACCGATGCTTGGATTGAATACGGCAAACCTATCAAAATTAGTGCCGAATCCCTAGAGCAAGAGATTGTTGACAAGTTAACTCTTGGTGATTGGTGCGAACCTCCTGCGGATAGTGTCAATTCACTTCGAGATGAATTGCGCCAGCGCCTTGAGCCAATGACTCCCAATGCCCCTGACTGGGAGACTCACAGGGCTTGGCATTTGCTCGGCCATTTAGAAGGTGTTGCGAGGAGACAGCGGCCGAAAACCTGGCGAGCCGAGGTCGAATCGGCGCGACAGATTCGAGAAAAAATGGCCACCGATATTGACGAAGATCGCCTCCACAAGGCAAAGGAAACCGCTGAGATATTGGAGGAGCACCACTTAGATGCAAGAGCCATCAGTGAAACCGGCGAAGTGAGGAGGGCAAAGATTCTACGAGCACCAATGAATTTCCTCAAACTCTTGGTTGGCTTGATAATGTTACCTTTTTTCATTCCTTCATCTGGGATTCTTGCTATATTTGGGAATTACCTCGGTGATAAGAACATCGAAAATGAAGGATTGGATGCACGTACATCTTATCACTTACTCGTCTCGATGTTCGGTTCATTCTTTCTTTGGCCGTCAATCGCTCTGGGGATTGTACTGACTTCAGTATTTGTTGCTGGCGATAGTTCTTGGATGAACACCGTTGTGCTGGCCTTGGGTGGCGAATGGATAACAGTGCTACTAATCACCCCGATCCTGGTGATTATGTTCCTCCTATCAGCCTATACTACGGTCAACGCTTGGGATGTCAGCGAAGATATCAGGCGAGCCATGCGCCGCTCTTCATTACGAAGAAGCCTCGATGGAGAAAAAGTAAAGAAACTATGCCAAGAACTTCTTTCATCACCATGAAAGCCATGAAACCGCTCAATCCAACGGATTGATGAAGGGTTATTCATTCGCCACCCCATGGGAGATAACCTGCAGAGCAAAGTCAACTCTTGGCTCAAAGCTGAAGGACTAGCGCCGCGTCAACAACCAGATGGCCGTACGGAATTCCATTATCTAGTTCGCTATCCCCCTGGGAAGAATGGCCATGCCTTCAATATCGTCCACCCAAAAGGTCGTGACTTGGTCGCCATCTCCAGCCTTACCAGGGTAGATGGCGGTCAACAGGGCGAAATGCAATCCCATGCTGATGCAGATTTGGAGGGCTGGCAAGATTGGATGCACACAATTCGCACAACTCTCATCTCGACGGGAGTGGATTGGGGTCTTCACATAGGTGGCGATAAGGAATTGGGCAACGGGCCCTTACAAGCATTCAATGTCAGCGAACCGATCTGGCTCGATGGCTTGAGCAAAAATTCGTTGATGCAGGGCTTGCGCAAACTATGGTTGGCTAAACTCGGAATCATCCATGAAATCAAACACTACTATGGGCAAGGCAGTGGTAAGCCTGGCCCGGTCGATGATTTCAAAGACAAAAATGGCCCCAAGCCACCTTCTGAGGGTGGCGAACCAAAACAGGTGGAGACTGATGAAAGCGGCACTTTTGGCGCTGGATTTGACCCTTCTGAATGGATTTGATGCTAGAAATAATGTCGACGAAACGCCTCACATTAATTAACCGACACCAAAGAAAAAACATGACCCCAAAGGGTCGCGGTTAAGTAGGTTGGAAGGAGCCCCCAAATCACTTAGTATGGTAACCTTGAGGTGCTAAAATGAATAACAGAATTAAATCCATCTTTTTGACAATGATAATGATAATCTCGGCTGGAGCAGGAATGGTGGCGGTACCACTGGCCGGTGCCACCCAAGTGGTAATCACCGAAGCGGTCCAAGTTGTCGATGACGGCGCCAATGCCCGTCAAGCGGCAGTGGTTGCGGATTCGGAAGGAAATGTCCATCTCGTATGGGCGAAGAATAACCAACAACTTCTCTACACAATGATGGACCCGCGCGGGTTTACGCTGATCGCCCCAACTCAACTCAATGATAACGGTGCAGCTCGAACTTGGCACCCGGACATGGCCATCGACAGCCTTGACAGAGTGCACATTACCTGGGCTGATAAGAGCGGCCAGCACGCTATCATGTACACTGCCATCAATCCATTCCAAGATGACCGCGACGGCAGCGCTGCTACCGACGGTTCGATTACCGTTGTTCAGGACACCATCGTTGAGAAGCGTTCAAACAACCGCGACTGGCCTGCCATCGCCATCGATTCAAGGGACAATGTTCACATCACTTGGGAAGATAATTTCGACCAGTTGGACAAGTTCTTCCAACAGCCACAGATATACTATGCAATGTTTGAGCCCAACGTCGCCGCTACTCAAGCCGATGTAATCTTTGATTCGACCCTTCTCACCCCGATTATCGGACATAAGGGCCATCCGGATATCGCCATCGATGCTGACGATCAAGTACAGGTGGTTTGGGATGATACTAGGGGTGGCAAAGTCGAACTCGTATTCGTTATCGACACATCCGGTTCGATGTATTCTGAGTGGGCCGATGTCTGCACTGTTGTCTACGGTGGAAGCTTTGCCAGTGGTGGCTCATTCCAAGGAATCAAACCGATGCTTAAGAACGCTAACATGACTGTATTCGAAACCCTATATGGGCTAGGAAATTACATGCCCGGCGCCGCCAGCAGCGGTGATTGTAGCAGCGTCACTCCAAATGGCGCCAACGCACAAGGGCCACGTAACACTCCACTCGGATTGTATCCGGGTGATGATAGTGGTGGAATCCGCAAGTTACCGGGAACTGTCTACAACGGGCAGACTTACTCGGGATATTCTGGTGAGGATTGGGGCCCTGGAAGCAACTGGGCCTGCTTATCGTGGCGCGATGCGCAAGGAAGCATTCCTGGAAACCCTCCTACTAGTTCCGATCACCACTGGAATCCAAATGCCACCAAGATTGTGATTCCTATTTCGGATGAGGGGCCAAAAGACGGCGACCCTTCAGGCCAATCCGATGATCACCAAGCAATTCAGGAAGCGCATGACTCATGCGTACGTGCCGGAATCATCCCAATCGGCCTCTATGGTCAGAGTTGGGGTGGAGCTACCACGGTACAATCCCATTTCAAGGACTTGTCACAGTGTCCGGACGGACAGCAGGGAACCCATTCACGTAGTTGCCCAGGTACCACGAATGCCAACACCGACGCTGGTGGGCAAGTATACGAATTCCCATCATCATCTTCCAGCACCACCCAGATGCAACTACTGGTAGAAGCCATGGTCTACATCTCGACCAATAACTCCCGGGAGATCTATACCACAATGCTCGACCCATATGGGAAGATTGAGAATACCCCTGGATTCGTGCGCGGCGAATCCGGCCACATCGTTACCGGAAATTCATACATAGAAGACCTTGGTAGAGGTAGCGAAGGGCATCTCGTAGTGGTCAACGATACCCGCATTACCATCGACGACGCATATTCCTTCCACCCCTCGATAGCCATCGACTTTGAAGGTAATTCCCACATCGTTTGGATGGACGGCCGCGATTATGGCTTTGAGAAAGATGTCAACTACGAAGTATACTATACCAAACTCCGAATGAAGGGAGCAGGTGAATGGGATGGAGTCTCGGGCGGACTGTCGACCTATGCGATTAAGAAGATCGATGACACACCAATCTCCAATGTCGAAGGCCCGGGCGGACTTGCCCAAGGTTTACCTTTCAGTGGAATGAGTGCTTATCCAGGTATCTTGACTGATGACCAGAATCACATTCACATCGCGTGGCACGACTTCGGTAACATTTCAGCGCAAGAGGAAATTGTTTACGTACGGCTCAATTCAACCACAGAAACTGGCCCGGGAGAGACTGCTTTAGACCCATGGGACCCGGTTATTGTAACTCATTGGGAGAGTTACAAACTCGGCCCCAATTCTTTCACCCGCCCCGATTTAGGAATGACACCGGCCTTTGCCAACGACCTCGGCAGTGGCGCCCACCTTGCATGGTCTGATACTAACAAGTGTAGTGATGAGGGCAATAACTTCCAATGGACTTTATGTTATACTCACGTCTTGACCGGCCAGGTAGATGTTGAATACGATGAGGGTGAGACTTACTATCACGTCATTGAACCCGGAGAACAGACAATGTTCAACCTTACCCTGAACAATACCACCCCAGGGCCTACCGAACTGGTTTCTGATACATACTCGATGAACCTGTCTGGAGTACCGAGCAATTGGTCAGCAACCCTATATTTCACTAGCAATGATACGGCGATTTTCCCAGAGACGCCGATTTTCCTCAAAGGAGGCGAGTTGATACCGTTTTACCTGCGCGTGCGCGCTCCATCAATCTATCAAGCCACTGAAGATCAGCGGGCGACCATATCCATCTCAGCCATCAGCCACAAGGACCCGGCGATTCGCTCTGACTTGGCGACTGTCACTGACATGGATGTGGTACACGGCATCAACCTCGATACGAGCCACCGAATGGCCGATGTCGAACAGGGACAGGTTGCTATCTTCTCAATTACTATCACTAATACGGGAAATGTCTACGACTCGTTCTCCTTCTATGACCCGAATAGCCTGGAAGGTCAGGCTGAATGGTATTTACCATTCGGCTGGCAGGTGACTTTCCCCCTTGAGGTCAGCCTTGACCCTGGACAATCAGTAACCAAGAACCTCGAGGTCACTATCCCGATTTCCGAGGATCCAGGTACAAATGTAATCTATCTCAAAGGATGGTCACAGGGTGAACCATTCCTCGATATCAACCGTGGGACGTACGACGTTCTTGAGTTGTGGATCAACGTCAGCATCCGTTCGACCGGGAACATTGTTTTCACCATCTTTGATACTTCTGATTACATTCTCCCGGGCGAATGTGCCGAATACGACATCGAGGTTCTGAAGAACTTCGCCCCAGGATTCTTGGTATTCTCAACCCCTGGTGCTCCGGATGCAATGCCCGAAGGCGGTAATCTTGATGATTGGCGCCAGGAACACTGGACAGTTGAATTAGACTTCTCCAATGCCCCATCAGACCCAGATGGCGACGATAAGAGGCGTTGGGAGGTTGGTGTCGCATATACCGTCACTGCTATCGTTTGCGCACCTCACAATGCCAGCGCTGGATTGGGCCCAGCAGTGGCAGTAAAAGCCAATCTCGATGGCCACAGTCGAGTTTCTGATTCGGTTATTCTATCGACCAACGTCATCCATAAGTATGAACTTGAGTTGGTGCCGTTGGTCAACACCACTGTCTTGATTAACCCCGGCGAGCGCTGGATTGTGCCACTTCAGACTTTCAATACTGGTAATGGCCCCGACCGCTACGACCTACGCCTTGCCAGCATTTCCGATTCCGAGGGAAACTCTGTGCAATGGCAGGTAGACGTACCGCGCGAGGGCTTAGTAGAGTTACAACGCAATGACTGGCAAGAGATTGAAGTGGATATCCAGATCCCGAATCAAGTCGATGCCGGGACATACACAATCCGCATTGATGCATTATCCGAGGAGGTATATCCTCAGAGCGGCCCGACTTCTACCAAACTCAGAGATTTCATCGAGTTGACGGTGATAGTCAACGAATTCCATGACATGCAGATATACTTGGATGAGACGGTTGAGAACGAAGTGAAGACCACCGCCCCAGGGAAGGTTGTACGCTACACGCTGAACATTACCAATAACGGCAACGTTGCCGACACCCCGAGCCTTCACAACCACACCGGAACTCGCGATGGAGATACTTGGATAATGTCCGAGGTTCCTGGGATGACCACCCTCTCAGAGTGGCAGGTAACTTGGGCAATCGTCCGCAACTTCGATAATTCTCAGGCCGAAGTCGAAGAGGAATGTGCTGAGGTACTTTCTGGAGAGACCATGCCTGAGGAACAATGTGTCTACATTTCTGATATTGGTGAGTTTGTTATGCCACAGATGGATCCATATACGACTTTGACGTTGCGGTCGATAATCAAGATTGGCGCCAATGCCAAACTGGAGACCCGCCCACTGGGTCTCAAAGTGACATCTATGTATGGTGATATGGCGGAAGAAAATGGCGACTTTGATGATAGTCCATCATGGTCTGGAGATTTACTAGATAGCAATGAGCTGATTGTAACCTTACGGTTGCGAGCACCAAATCTTGAAATTGTGGAGGCCAGTGTATCTGAAAGTGACTCGAGTGCTGATGTGGGTGAGACAATCCCAATTCGTGTTGTAGTACAGAATACCGGAAACGTCCACGCGGTTGAAGTCGAGATAATTTTGTGTGAAGACCAGACCGTCGAGGAAATCGAAGAGCGCGGTTGCGACGATGAGAACATTGTATATCGACAAATCATCGGTGCCCTTCTACCGCCCGATGATACCGGGATTCCCAATCAGGTCGAGACCTATCTCTTGTATCCAGTCACCGCTGGAAGTCACAGCGTAGTCGTAGTCCTCGACCCGAACGATAACGTGGTCGAGCAACGAGAATCCGATAATACCCTTGAAGTAAACCGTGAGTTGAGCAGCAGTAATCCGCTAATCGATATTGCCGGGCAGGTCGTAGGAAAATGGGCGCTACCGACTGGAGTTCTACTTCTCACTCTATCTCTACTCAGTGTGGTGTACATGGTAGGTCGCGGACGAACCCAAGAAGCAGCGCAGAGAGTTGCCGAGCAGAGTAGTCTCATCAACATCATGAAGAATGAAGATGAACTAGAAAATTGAGCAATTATCACGCTTTCCCCTGCAAGCATTCTCCTAAGGTCTGCCTTGCGGGGGGTCGTTTGAACTAGTAGTCTCACTGCGATTAGCGTCATATCCCTTCCATACTTCGGGCTCGTGGTAGCAATCTGGGTCGTCTTGGTCGGCTTGCCCACCCCCATCATTATCGGCGCCATCACCACAATTCCCTTCAATTACACCGGCTTCACCCTTACCGAATAATCCCCCATCTCCCCCGCCGAACAGGGTAAGTGCAATTCCGATGCCGACGACTACCACCACTGCAGCCACCAGCATTGTCTTGGTCGAGTCATTACTAACTTCGACATTGACAGTGATTTCGGATTTATCGCTTTCATCAGACATCGGCTTCGCGATTGCGAGGAGTCCTTGGATGATGAAAGTTCACTTCGGTCATTTATGCTCTTTTGGCAGGATTGCCCACCACGGTAACTTGGTATTACTAGGTGCTGAGATGATATGCCCGGAAGAGTGGGATAGAACCCGCATCATTCGTCCTTGAAAGCTGGATAAAAGAGATTCGTAATGTAACTCATCAGTAGCCATCTTGCGGATAATAGCGTCAATATCAATCTCTTTGCGGGGATTTTCTAGCATGCGATGGACAAGGTGTCTTTCTTCATAGGTCTCAAAGTCGACATCGACAACCCTCGAGGCGCGGTGTTTGATGTGCTGGTGGAGGGAGATAAGAGCATCTCTTTGGTGATCTAAAGCCTCAAGTGCATCACCCAATTCACCGAGAAAAAATACCGCCTCGGCGAAAGGAATCTTCTTTTTCCCTGAAACCTGTTCAGCAATATCCCCCATCCCAGGTGGCAATTTTCCGGCAAGCCGCATTGGGCCGCCTTTGGGAAGAATACGTTGCTCGATATGGAATAGGTCGGGCCCAAGGTCGATTCGCATGGAAAACGACCGCTGTACAAGATAGATTCGTTTCGGCGGCCCACCCTTTTCAGATGGAACCATCTCACTGTCGACGAAGCCGGACTTTTCCAGCACCTTGAGGTGTTTCATCACCGCTTGTTGGCTAACGCCGATTAATTCTGCTAGTTGTAAAGGGTAATGTGGCTCTCTTACCAAATGCTGCAATATGCTACGACGAACCTTGTTTTCAAGCAACATCAGCGCTTGGGCAGCATCTTCCATGACTGGTCAACCTGAGGTTACCTAGTAGGGAGTGACCTAAAAATGCACGGTTGAAAACCTCAACCCTCATCCCAGTCTTTCCACGAATCATTTTGCACCACCTCTTCTTTCTCATCTACACCTCTGTGGGGCGTACTCTTTCCATCGCCCTTTTCCCCTTTCACCTCATCACTCTGCTCCGAGTACTTGGTATCTGGGATAGAAAATGGTGAGGTGGTGAAGCCGGTATCATTGAATTGGGAATCGACAAATGGGTCGGGTACGCCAGAATCAACATGAGGAGAATCCTTTTGTTCTTGGAAAGAATTTTCTATCACATTCATCTTATCCTGCTCACTACCGTGCATCAGTAAATAGATTTGGTCGGTGGTCATCAAGCCCTCGGCGCTACCCGTCTCACCAGCTGCTCCAACAACCATTCCTTCCCCAGGAGCAATCTTCACCTCATCTGTATGCCCACCAACCATGGCAGCAGATTTTCCTCCAACGGATGCTTTGGGATGATTTGCCGAGGGAGTTTGAGAGACAACCAATCTACCTTCGCCATCGACCGCATAAGACTGCAGGTCACCGGTATGTTCGTTGACGACCATCACAGTTCTCTGACTTTTCAATTGTCCCCGAGAGGCCATCCAGTGAAGTATTCCCCCAACAGGTAGGAGCACGATACCCATCATACAGATTAGGCAGGATAACCAGAATGCTAAATCTCCGAATATCTCACCGAATGCCTCATCATAGTCCAGTAGCATCGCATCCCCTTCACTACATGTGCCAATTACCTCAGAGTTGCAAATCACATGAACATCATAGGTGCCATCGGAAAGTTCCCATGAACCCAGTCTATTGAATTCGGATCCGCTTTCATCCATCGCTTCAAACTCATATCCGCATCCAGTCTGGTTCACCACTACACCTTGGTGATCATAGACTACAAATTCAATGTCTTTACTCCTATTTTCTGACCACGCCACATAGCAAGATTTTGTTAGTTCAACGCTTTCCTGCTCACCAATTCCTATATTAGCCACATTATTCTTATTTGGATCGACTATATCGACGAGATCATATAATTGCGAGATGAAGAATATCCCACCCAAGAGAAAACATACTCCCCCGGCGATGAGGAGACGCCGACCCCAAGAAGACTGCTTTTGATACTCATCACTGGGCTGCACGGTAACTGCCAAACCGTTCTCCTCCTTCAATCCGGCGCTAATGCCCCATCTCCGCCAGTTTCTCAGGAAGATAGGTGTCGGTGACGAAATCAAGACCATACTTTGCCAAGGATTGCTGTTCAGCCTTCTGGCCAAGGTCTAGCATCATATTGATTTGGTCCTGCCACCAGCCATCGTTGAAACGAGGGTCGGTCAACTCGGCCTTGAGGGCCTCCACATCTTTGCTCGACAAGTCATCACTAGGTAGGTCATACGAGACAATATCATCTGCAGTAATCCCTAGGTATTCGGCACTGGGGGTTGCAAGATATTCCGAGATGTGGGCGGTTTTTATTGCTCCGTACGCAATTGAAGCGTATATTCTAAACGACCAGGGGTCGCCGTCGAGGAAAACGACGACAGGAATATTCCACTCCTCGTTCATCCGTTTGAGAATGCGACGGGTAGAGCGAGCAGGTTGCCCTTTCAAATGCAATAGGGCACAGCGATGATTCTCATCAAAACCATTCTCGACAAGCCTGTCAAACATTCCCCCAGTCTCAATTGCCATGATGAAGTCGACATCGTGTTCGAGTAACTGAATCTTTTCCGCCTCGACATTATAGGGTACGCCATAACCAGAATCACCGACATCATCACGGGCATTTATCCGCATCCATTCTCCCCGGCGATTTCTCTCATTGACAGTAATATCACCAATCATACGAGATCCATCCTCCTCAGGTCGTAATTTAAAATCTTCACGTAAGCACTTAGTGACAATCTCCAGGTCCTCAGCGAGATTATTGCTTTCGTTCTGCGAACTGAAATGCCCATATCCCCAACCTTCAGAGATGTAATACATCTCACGCAGGGTACTTGATTTACCAGCATCAATCATCTCTTCGATGAATTCGATGACATGTAGTGCCCGGAGTAATTGTTTGGCACTCCCTAAACTCTTTGCATCACGAATAGACTGCTTCTTGCCGTATTTGTAGACGCCAAGTTTACTATCAAAACCGATATTCTTCTTGGTTCGAACCGGTAGTGTCATGGTCGGCGCATCACCTTTCATCATGCGATCATACATCTCTTCAACAACACCGTGCATCGCCGCTTTGGTTTCTTCAGGAGTATGTGTCCTAGCCATTACGCTCCCCCTCCATCGAATAGTTTCTGTTGCTTGAACAGGTCAGTGGTCTTGTTCATCACCGCTTGACTGATATCATCAGCATCAGAGGTGAGGGTGGGACTGTCGGGGGAGTTTGGATTTTCACTCGGAGCAGGAACGCTCTCAGCCGAAACCGAGTCATTTGATTGTGACACTGATGGGCTATTTGATTCAGATATCACTTCAATTGGATTTTCGTTTTTTCCAATTGACTCATCATCCGCATCAACTTCGCTGTTTTCACCACCACCATCCTCTTGCAGACGAATATCAGCAAGTATCTTCTCATCGAGTACACTAGCCCCGATAACATCCCCTGCGCCACGATAGAAGACTTCGGTCTCAATCCAATCACCTTTATCCAAGCCAGCAAGGGAATATGTCACTTCGGCCCGCCCACCCGGTTCAAGGGTTTCCAATTTCCATGCCCAGAGCCCAGAAGCCTCTTTGCGACCACCTCGCTCATTGGCGACCATTTCCGCCAAACTCTCGGGCCAACTCACCAGAATGGTATATGAGCGTGGGCGGGCGGTGTAATTGTAAAGCAGGATTGAAACATCGGTATGCTTGGTTTCCTTATTCCATTGAGTGGTTTCCTGGCATATCACCGCATTCATGATTTTAGTTATCGCACCGCCGAGTGAAGGAACAGGTTTGCCCAGCAATGAAGCTGACTTTTCTGCTATTGCCGGCAGAATATCGTTTATCAGTTCAAATTTTTCTTTGGTTTTTGCCATCTTCTTACGTTTCTCCAAATGGCGGCGTAATCCACGCCCCATCTCCAATGCCGCTTTTCGAACTTCTCCGAAGACCTCCTCATTGTCAGCGAGAGCTTCCTTTGCTTCACTGGTGAATTGAACGTATGTACTAGCGAGATGAATTAGAATTGCCGCCGGCCCTTTTGGGACGCCTTTACCGCCAGCCTGTTCAAGTCCGTATTGCCGCCAATCAACACTTTCAATAGCCTTGGTGAGCAGACAACCACCCTGTTGGTACATCAGTGGTACACGGTTGGCAAAGCGTAGTATCTCAACCGGTTTATCGGCTGGCATCCCACCCCCGAAAATAAGCCCGACCTCCACTTGGTAGGGGTTCCCTTGACTGACTACAGGTGGCCTGGTTAGGGTCGCGATGAATCGAGAGTCAATGGTTTTAGAAAGTCCCTTTTTTATCAACATCTCCTCAATAGGCGATAGACAATTCGTTGGTGGGGGTAGGAGTTTGACCGGTTTCCCCCTGGTTCCATTACG
>Ga0302119_10000715_pt1 | contig 14968 bp, 15 predicted proteins | sample AG5_Tmax_MG_FD_203114 | JGI IMG/M metagenome (GOLD analysis project Ga0302119, IMG submission 203114) | Marine microbial communities from Western Arctic Ocean, Canada - AG5_Tmax | ecosystem: Environmental > Aquatic > Marine > Oceanic | place: Canada: Western Arctic Ocean | collected 2017-10-01 | reverse complement strand
GGAGAATTTGTTCTCTCCAACAAGAACCAGCGCAGTCCCTATCGACCCGAACTAGTCTTCGTGACCGGAGTTTCCGGCTCATCCGCACTGCTCCTCGCTGCCAGCGGCCGCTCTTCGAGGGGGCCTGCGGTGATTATCGCGGTGGGCGGGGCGGGATAGGTATCCATCGGGACAACTCGCAAATAGGTGGCCACGAGCCAGGAAAAAATCATCAGTGCCGCTGATGTTACGAAAAAACGAACCGTCATGGAGAGCAGGAATGTAAGGGGTGGGCGGGCGTCTTTATCTCTTAGTTTTTAAGAGATTGCAACCTTTTTGAGTGCGGCCCTGCCGTCGGCTACGCTGTCTCACGTCCCACGTCCACTGATTCATGAACCGAATGAGATGCGATCCTGTTAGAGAGTTCCCGGGATTCTACTCTCTCTGGAATCTGATCGGACCTCGATCCGGGAATCCTTCCCATCCAGGCGACCAGCGGCCGCTCACCGTTTCCCCAACACGGAGGGCGCCGAAGTGGTGCCGAATCGATCCGCCGAGACCACCGCAATCGCATCGGGAGAACCGCTCAAGGTCACCCTGCTCTGCCTCCCGTGGACAACCGCCGCCATGACCCAGCGTTGGCCGTAACGGGCTTGCACGGCATACTTGGACGCTCCCGCCACCAAGGACCACCGCACCAAGGTGCCTCTCCTTCCCCGCTGCGCGCTGGCAACCGGAGTGGGCGGGGCTTTCTTGCTCGCCCACGGCATGGGCGGAACGAGTGCCGGTTGAGTATACACGCTCTTCGCCAGCGCGGAGCTCACTCCTCCCCGGTTCTGCATCAGGGCCTTCGCACTCCAGTGAACATGACCAACATAGTTGCGACCGACGCTACGGGATAGTTGCACTTGCTTGAGGATTTCGCTCGCCGGTCTTCCTGGATCCTCGCTCGACTTGATGCGTGAGGTCGCAATCCCGGGCCAGACTGGACGTTTGCCCTGCGCGCGCCACCAGTTCAAGAGCAGGGAAAAACTTTGGGGGCCCTCAATCCGCCAGTAAAGTTGCGGGGTGAGATAGTCACACCACCCCGAACTGAGCCACTTGCGCGAATCAGCCGCCAAGTGCTCGTAGGCATTGATCCCGGCCGTCGTCCCGCGAGGCACCCCCGGCTTCCAGATCCCAAACGGACTGATCCCGACCCGGACCCAGGGCTTGGCGCCCTTCACGTTGGAGTACATCGACTTCACAAACGAGTTCACGTACGAACGCCGCTGCGAAGGAGATTTGCCATCGGGAAAGTTCGGCGTCGCACGGTCGTTTCGCACATCGGGATAGGGATAGAAATAATCATCAATGTGAACGCCATCAACATCGTAGCGACTCACCACATCCATGATCACACTGAGCGCGCGCTGTCGCGTAAAGCTGCTCGCGGGATCCATCCACTTGTGCACTTTAAAATTTCGGATGATGGACGGATGAGTCCGCGAAACATGATCCGAGGAGACCTTGTGATCCTTGTGGGGCACCGCACGGAACGGGTTGAACCAAGCATGCACTTCGATGTTGCGCGCATGCGCCTGCTGAATGCAGTAAGCGAGGGGATCATATCCCGGACTACGACCCATCGTGCCGGTCAGCCACGGAGACCACGGTTCGATGCGTGAGCTGTAAAGCGCATCAGCCTGCGGACGGACCTGAAAGATGACCGCGTTCATCTTGAGCGAGACCAGCTTGTCGAGAATTCGGCGCATCTCTGCCTGTTGCGTTCCCGCTCCCAGTCCCTTCCGACTCGGCCAGTCGATGTTGTAGACGCAAGCCACCCACGCCCCGCGAAATTCCCGCGCCACGGTGGGAACCTTTTCCCGAGTGGGCGCATAACTCTGCCCTGCCACCAGCGAGCAGATCCCCAACCACAGTGCAAGACACCCTCGGATCATCGAATTCCAACATTTCAGATTTCTTAACTAAATCCAAGCTGATTCAGCCTGGATCCGTAAGAACAATGATCACCCCGTGATCCCGGGTGGTCAAATCTCCTGCGAGCTTTGCGCACGCAGCGCAACGCCTACCAGTTCAACTTCTGCAACCCCTTGGGCAAAAACTTGCCATCCTTGCGAACCAGTTTTCCATCAAACCAGATTTCCCCACCGCCGTAATCGCTGCGCTGGATGCTCACCATGTCCCAGTGTACCTTCGATTTGTTGCCGTTGCTGGCTTCGTCATAGGCCTGGCCGGGCGTGAAGTGGAAGGAGCCTGCAATCTTCTCATCGAAGAGAATGTCGCGCATGGGCTCACGAATCTCGGGGTTGAAGCCAAGGGCGAACTCACCGATGTAGCGCGCGCCTTCATCGGCATCGAGGATCTTGTTGATCTCCTTATTCTTCCCGTCTGCTTCCGCCTTCACGATTTTCCCGTTCTCAAATTCGAGGACAATTCCATCGAAGGGAATCCCGTTGTATATCGTGCCCGCGTTGTGGCTGATCACGCCATTGACCGAGTTGCGCACCGGTGCTGTGAAGCACTCGCCATCCGGAATGTTGCACTCCCCACCGCAGGGAATGGCGGGGATGTCTTTGATCGAAAATTCCAAATCCGTGCCCGGTCCCTTGATGTGCACGTGATCGGTCTTGGTCATAAGCTTGGCCAAGGCATTCATGGCCGGTTTCAAGGCCTTGTAGTCGAGAAGGCAGACTCGAAAATAGAAGTCCTCGAAGGCTTCCGTGCTCATCCCCGCCTGTTGCGCCATCGCCGGATGAGGCCAGCGCAGAACACACCACTTGGTTTTCTCCACCCGGTGGCGCAAGACCTTTCGCGTGTGGTTTTGGGCGACTTCAATTTTGGCCCCGGGGACATCACTCCATTCCGAGATGTTGTGACTGCCGCGCACCGCAATGTAAGCATCCATGTCGCGCATCTCGGCCATGCGGTGCTTCGCGATCAGACGATACTGCTCGTTGGTCGCACCCTTCAGGAGCTCTCGCGACACCCGCATCGAGTTGACCGTCACCAAGGGAACAGCGCCCCGGCCTCGCGCTTCACGCACCAAGGCGATGCCTACCTCTTCCGGGACGTCGTAGAGATCGATGAGAACTTTCTCACCGCGCTTCAGGTTGGTCGAGTAGCGCACCAGTTGCCGCGCCAACTCATCGATCCGGGGATCGTGCATAATGGTCTGTGGTAAGGGGAACGGTTACTCGTGGCGCCACTGCGAGTAGGACTTGACCCTCGTCTTGCCCTTCTCGTCTTGATTGTCCTCAAGATTCGGATTGTTGGAATCCAACCGCTTCCCAAGATACGAGTCATCAAAGGCCCCTCCTCCCGCGTGTCGTTTATCGACCGATTCACAGGAGCTCAACGCCAGCCCAAGGCCAGCACACAACAGCAGACAGAATGCGCGTTTCAAAGCGGGCGCACTATGCCCCGCGCACCGAGATCGCGCAAGCGAAAGCGCCCGCCCCGGCGGCAAGCCCTCACGGCCTCCCCCTAAAATAATTCCGGATCAGGGCCGGGGCTCGAAATGGAATTGTTCTTCCCTGGGCAGTCACCTCGCAAATCTTCCCATGGCGGCTGTGGCTGGGAATGCCTTCCAGCAGCTCGTTTGAAACTTCTCCCCGGGCTCGCTCTTGCCTGCGCGCTCGAGCTTCCATAGCTTCTCCCCCGTGATTCGTCTCGGCATTCTCGGCTCCGGCTCCGGCTCCAACATGCAGGCCATCCTCGATGCCATTGCCGCGGGAACGCTAGCGGCCGAGATCTCCCTCGTGCTCTCCGACCTTCCTGAAGCCTACATTCTGGAACGGGCCGCCAGGGCGGACATCCCGAACGCCCACATCGACTGCCACGGATTCAAATCGAAGTTCCCTGACGAGGCCCAGCTCCAAGTCGCCCACGACCTGAAGGAGGCCGGGGTGGAACTCGTTTGCCTTGCCGGATTCATGCGCCTTCTCCGCGCTCCCCTTCTCGACCACTTCCCCGGCCGCATCATCAACATCCACCCCTCGCTCCTCCCCGATTTCCCCGGACTGTATGCCTGGACCCAGGCCCTGGAGGCAGGGGCCACTGAAAGCGGCTGCACGGTTCACTACGTCGACTCCGGGATGGACACCGGCCCCATCATCGCCCAAGCCGCCGTGCCCGTCCTTCCCGACGACAGCCCGGAGACCCTCCACGCGCGGATCCAGATCCAGGAACACCGCATCTATCCCGAGGCCATCGCAGAAGCGACAAGGCGACTCGCCGAGGATTCTGATTGAGGAGCCTCCCCCCCCAATCACGAGCGCGCAGCCTACTCCACTGTCACGCTCTTCACCAAGTTTCGCGGCTGGTCAATCGGGCACCTGCGCAACATGATACGCGAACAGCCGCAGTGCCACCGTGGAGGTGATCACCGCGGTGTAATGTGGTGAAGCGGGAACCTGGACGGAGGCATTCACCTCGTTCATCGCCGCGCGATCTCCTTCCCTAACGATTCCCAGGACCGGTGAACTCCTCGTTTCGTCGGAGTTCTGCACTCAGGCTCTTCGAGGTGAGCCGAAGCGCCCTAAAAGCTGCCCACCGGAAATCGCCTCATGTGACGCTCCACAATATTCACAAAGGCCTCGGGAACGTCGAAGCAACACAACCCGCTGTGGCGGTCGGCCTGGAAGAAGTGCAGATGCAGCTCGTCCGCCGTTCCCGCGGCGGTGATCACTGCGCTCACACTCCATCTCGGTTTGCGCCGGTCGACCACATTGTTCAAGAGGGCCGATTCACGAGCCAATAACTCAACCAAGCTGCAAGCGGAATTCCTATAAGAGCCAAGAACCAGACGGGGGGAACGTTTACCACAATCAGAGCCCACACCCTCCTACTCTCCTCGTCAAATTGCCTCTCTTTTCCCCTCATTACCACGAACAACGCCCAATAACCCATTTTCGGCCTTCGTCATTCCTCCTCAAACCCTCACAACCTTTCCTGTGCCTCACGACTCTCTACAGACGCTCCGCACAAAGCTCAACTCCACCATCCTCGGATCTGAGCAGGCCGCCGACCTTCTGCTCACTGCCCTTCTTGCCCAGGGACACGCCCTGGTGACCGGTCCCCCTGGCATCGGAAAGACCTCCCTGGCTTCTGCCCTCGCGGTCTCCCTGGGCGGCAGTTTTAAACGACTACAGTTCACGCCCGACCTCCTCCCTTCCGACATCATCGGATACAATCTCTACCGCCAACAGGACGGCGATTTCGATTTCATCGCGGGCCCCGTCTTTTCCAACCTCCTTCTCGCCGACGAAATCAATCGCGCTTCGCCTCGCACCCAGTCTGCTCTTCTGGAGTCGATGAACGAACGCCAAGTATCCATTGACGGCGAAACCAAGCCCCTGCCCATCCCCTTCCTTGTGGTCGCCACTCAAAACGACACTTCCTCCACGGGCACCTTCCCGCTTCCGGAACCGCAGCTTGATCGCTTCCTCCTCTCCATTCCCATGACCCTGCCCTCGGAGGAAACCCAACTCGACATTCTCAAGCTTCACAGCAACGGTGCCGCCAACGCCAAAGACTTCACCAGCATTCTCCCGCTCGAGGAGCTCATCATCCTGCAGGAGAACGTCGCCGCCCTCTCCATCTCCGACACTCTCCAACGCTACCTCCTTGCGCTCTGCCAATCCACCAGGTCGCTCGTCGGTCAGGATCACGCCGTATCCGTCCGCGGCACCCTCGCCCTGCAGGCTGCCGCCAAGTCCTACGCTTTACTCGACGGCCAGTCCGCCGTGCACCCCGATCACGTCCAAGCTGTTTTTCCCCACGTCTTGCGGCACCGCCTGCTCACCGACGACTCCCCGGACCCGGAACCCATTCTCAACGCCGTCCTGGCCCAGACCCCGGTACCCTGAGAACGCTCGCCCACAACCCGGATCCCGGCGGTTCCCGGTTCGGACTGCAGACCCTCTCCCGCCCACAGTCTCCTGAACCTTGTTTGTCTCCCTCTTGGCTCATGCCCCGCTCCCGACTCATCGTCCTCCTTTGGATCATCGGGACCGTCCTTTTTCTGGGCCTGTGGGCCAACTCCCTGGCACGCAAGTCGATTGTTCGTTACCAAAATCCCACCGCGGAGAAACAGAGCACCGTCGGAATCGTGGCCGGGAGCGTCGAGATCACCTGGGAGACAATTTATGGACGCGGACCGCCCCGCGTTGAGGGATTCCGCTACAAATATGAGAGCGGCAAATTGCCGGGCCCTCTGCCTGACTACAAATTCGGCCGCTTCTACCACCACGTTCGCGATGGCGATTTCTCCGGGACCATGATCGAGGTTCCTCTTTGGTTTCTCCTCGCACTCTATTCCCTCCTCCTCTGGCCGCTCCATCGCCGGGCCTTGAAACGCGAACGGACCCCGCCCCTCGACCTCTCAGCCCAGTCCAAGGACCTCCCTCAATCAGAGTAGACCCTTTCCCTAAGATTCGGCTGACGCCACTCGTCTCCCCTCTCGAGCCTCCTCGCTTTCTGCCTACGAGTCGAGTCGAGGGCCTCGCCACCTCCTCACGAATCCCAATTCTTTGCCACGCCCCCGCGTCATCCTCCTCGTATGGCTGACCGACGCCTTGCTCTTGCTTGGTGCCTGGGGTCATTCCTTGTTGATGAAGTTCTACTTCGTTTATCGAAATCCGGGACTCGAGCGGCACTTCCAGCTCGGTCTCGCGGCCGGCAGTTTGACCGTCAACATTCAAGGCGCAGGCTGATAGCGCGTTAGAACCTGACTTGCATTCCAGTCTGTTCTCTGGACACTGTCTACTGAACGCTGATCCCAATGCTCACTCCTCGCGGCGCTATTCTTCTCGGAGCATCTCTCGCTCTCATCGTGCTCGGATTCGTCCGACTCGATGGCGTTCTCATCACTCTCGGATGCAGCGGCTATCTCCTCCTGGCGGGATGTCTCGTCCTGAGTCGATTTAACCTCAATCGCCTCGCGATCTCTCTGCGCTCTCCCACCCGCTTGTACGCAAACGCGCCCTTCGACCTTCGCGTGATCATCAATGACCGGCGATCCTTCCTCGATGCCTTTGGCATCAAGATCAACCTCTCCCTTGCCGATCAGGTCGACATCCAAACCTACGCCCCGTGGACTGTGGCCCACTCGGCCTCCGAAGTCCGCCTGCGAGGTTCCATTCCCGGACGCAGCGCCCTCGCGGAGCATCCATACACCCTCAATTCCGTGACTCCCCTGGGCCTCTTCCATGTCAAGGCCTCCGGCACCGTGGAGCACGAGATCCTGGTCTTTCCGCGCCCTCTCACCCCCCGTGAACTCTTTACCCAGGGCGCCCTCCACGATGCCTCCCTCCTTCCCGGCACCACTCCCGGCAGCGCTCCAGGTGAACTGCGCGGCATTCGCCCATGGCAACCGGGTGACCCCGCCAAGCGCATCCACTGGCCGGCCTCCGCGCGTTCCCTCAGCCGCCGCCGAGGACTCCGCATTCGCGAGAATGACCCGCCCGGCTTCTATCCCCAACACTGCACTGTGCTTTTCCACTCCTACGGCATGTCCGGGGAACTCATCCGCGCCGATCGCTTCGAGCGGGCGCTCTCCCTCACCTGCGGCACCCTCCGCTACCTTCGCGAACACGGGATCCCGACCACCTTTCTCGCCGACTTCAATGAGTGGAGCCCGCTCACCGTCTCCTCCCGCCACACCTTCGGCAAACTCCTCATCTCACTCACGCGCGCCCATCGCCGCAATGACACCGAGGCGCACGACTTGGATCCCGTCATCGAACGCATTCCCAAAGAACAGTCCCTGATCGTTCTCTCCGACATGCCTCCCAACGCCTGGGTAGACGCCCTCCCGAGTCGCCCCGCCGTCGTGGTCGACGTCCGCCAACACCGCTATGGCACCAGGAAACTCCAACCTGAGCCCGCCACCACCAACAGTGACCCGTAAGTCCTCTTCAGAGCCCCAAAATTACTATGATCCCAGTATCTCTCTGACGCTCCCTCCTTTCGACCTCCCCATCAATGCGCAGCATCTTCCTCGCCGTCACCATTACCACTGCCTACGCTCACCTGAGCGGCTGGCCAGCAGATCTGCATCCCGTTCTCCGGGCCTGCTTCGCGGTGTTGGTGCTTGTCCTGGGGATCGGTCTTTGGCGAAAGCGGGAACGCCCGGCCACGAGCCAGGCCCGGGCGGTCCGGGCTCCCCGTTGGCCCGACTACCTCGCGATCGGCCTCAGCGTGTTCGCCATCGAATGCCTCTTTCTCTTCTTCCTCAGCGTGTTGCCTCCCCGTGCCGAAGAGCTCGCCTACGCGGTGGAAGCAACCCTGCGTCCTGAGCGGGCGGCGGCCCGACTCCTTGCCATCGAGGGTCCCGGCCAGGGCACCCATGCGACCGTCGTTTCCGGCAACTGGCTCTGGGACGATCAAGGCAACCGCCACCTGCCTCTCAGCACCAACGCGCGGCCTTCCAACAAACCCGAGGCATTTTTCGCAGCTTCAGACCGGGAAACATCGGCCAGACTGCTGCGCAACCGGCCCTACCTTCGAGCCTTTGCTCTTGAGCAGTTTGAGGACTCCACCTGGTCTCCCCTCGCCATCTCTGCTGTCGCCCTCAATGCCGAGACCAATGGTTGGGTCACGATTCCCCAACCAGCCGGTCGCCCCGGCCCCGCCCTCCAGGGCGTCGTCACCCTCCCCGCCCAGTCAGGGGGTAAGAACGTCTTCACCGCCCTCCAAGGTGCCACCCGCGCCAAGCTCTCCCAGATTCGTCGCGTCGCGCCCGGCATTCTGCGGCTCAATCCCCTCCGCAATCCTGAACACGGTTACACCTATGATGCCGCCTCAAAAACAGTCACCTTCAACTCCCTCATCGAAACTGGAGTCCTCCAGAGCTTCGTCGTCCCCAAGGAGGCCGACCCTCATCTCACCAAGCTCCCCGAGGACGAAGAACTGCGGCAGGCTCTCTTCGACATCGTGTTCAAGACCCAGGGGCCTATCGAAGCCCGCTTACTAGCCATCCGCCGCTATCTCCGGTCCAACTGCCAATACTCACTCAAGATCGAGAACGCCGATCAGCGCGATCCCGTTCTCAACTTCCTCCTTCATGAGAAACGCGGGCACTGCGAATTTTTTGCCACCGCGGGAGCGCTCCTCTGCCGCGCCCTCGATATCCCCGCCCGCGTCGCCTACGGATGGAGCGGCGGCCGCTACTTCGAGTCCCCCAATCTCTTCATGTTCCGCGCTCGCGAAGCGCATTCCTGGACCGAAATCTACCTCGAGAACGTCGGCTGGGTCATTTTTGACACCACGCCACCCAGCGCTCTCGAACAAACCATCGCAGGGCCCGATGAGAAGTCGCCCTTGAATGAGGATGGTGAGATCGAGCCCGATTCTCATGCCTGGTCGAACGACGATTCCAACCTTTGGATTTACCTCGCATTAGCCGTCGGAGTCGCCCTCCTTCCGGTGGCCTGTTTCATTCTCCGCTTCCGCAAAAGACCGGTCACCTTGCCCGGCTCCGGCTCCACAAGCTTGCTTCCCGATCCACCCGGCTACCTCGCGCGCTTCAGACAGGCCTGTGCCCGATGCGGAAATCCCATGCCCGTGGGCCGCACCCTTCGCCAGCACCTCGCCACCCTCGCCCATGAGGAGCAGGCACCCTCCTTCGCGGACGATCTCTTGGATTACCACTATGCGGTTACCTACGGCGAAGCAAAACCCAACAAGCTCCGCGAATCCGCGCTCACGAAAACGATCAACAAGTGGGTTTGAGGAGGTGCGAATCCCTTGCACCTGCCCCCAGCGATGCGATTGGTGTAGGGATGAACAGTCGACTCTGGATTGTTCGGACCCAGCGGGGCGTCATCCAACTCCTTCTTTCGGCAACTCTTCGTCGCGGAGGAAACCGCGAGCAAGATGGTTTTCTGGGTGATGAAATCTACGGCCGCCAGTTCCGACCCCGGAGGGGTCGCCGCAATCTCCGCCCTGCTCTCAACCTGAGGCCAAAAGTTTTCGAGAGGCCTGGAACTTGATCCCTCCCAGGATCGGGACAGAAGACCTTATCCTTGCGCCATTCCGGCTAGGGCTGTCAGGGTTGTGTTGCCAGAACAGCGCCCAGGAGCAGGGAGTGCTGACAAGGCGTCCCATCGATCCTGGCTGAGCATTTGGCGCTCTTCTCTCATCTGCGTCGCGCATCGCTCGCCACCGAAATCTCCGCCGACCACCTTGCCCGCGATCCCATGACGAAGGCAATTAAACAGAAGCGGCGAAGTTTCGTGGCGTCCTTGTGATCCGATCACTAAGCGACCCCGCACCCGATCTCTTGCTAGGCAATTGTCCAAATGAGGGCTCTCCACATCCGCGACCTCATCTCCCCAAAACCGTCGCGATCGGCAAATCTCGCCGAGGCGAGGTCGCCCGCCTACCTCGCTTGGGTTATATGGGGCGGGCGGAGGTAAAACGGCTCCGGTGGAATGCCGAGGAGCACCTCGCGCTCCCTTTCACTCTTCGCGGCCCATGCCTCGAGCAACCGCGCCGCGCAAGGAGTCGCCCATTCGATCTCAATCTCAGCTGGCAGTTTGAGGCGGCCGGGATCTTCCAGCGTCAGCAAACTGACCCCGAGCCGGCTCGCAGAGGACACCTTTTGCATAAAAGGCTTGTGCCCTACTATATCAGGATTTCCCAATAATGCTCCGCCACAAAGCTCCATCGAGAAAAACGATTCCCGCCGAGCATCCCCCACCGCGAGGCACTTTCCGCCCGCCCGCACCTTGGCCAGCGCTTCCATCGAACAAATCCCGATCGTGGGACAGCCGTGAACTAGGGCCACCCCTTGCCCAGCCGCGATCCCGACCCGGGCCCCATTGTAGCTCCCAGGGCCAGTCCCAACGACCACAAGATCAATGCTCTCCCCTGATAGCAGGCTCAAAGCCTGCTCAAGAGGCTCAAGGAGGACCTCCGAAGGTCGCCGACCAGCCTCGATTTCCACAGAAAACACCACTTTTCCCGCACGCTCCAGCGCAACCGAGGCTCGCACGGAACTCGATTCGAGGGCCAAGCAAAGACCGTCCGACACAGCCAAATCGTAGTAACCCCGGTGAGATCTCCAATGACGAATCTCACACTTTCGAAATGTTGTGTCGATTCCACCTTGCACGGTGGTCTCAGGCCCGCTTTTTTCGCGGGGCGCAAGTCCACCCATCTGCGCATCTCCACCAAAAACTACTATATGTCCGATTACGCTAAAGGTCTCGAAGGAGTCACCGCAAACGAATCCACGCTCTCCAACGTAGAAGGCCTCGCCGGCCGCCTCTCTTACTTGGGCTACCATATCGACGATTTGGTCGAGAACTGTTGCTACGAGGAAGCAGTCTACCTCCTACATCGCGGCAAGCTCCCCACTCAGGCCGAGCTCGACGCCTTCAAGAAGGAACTCGCCAGCCACCGCACCATTCCACAGGGCGTGATCGATTTCCTCCACGCCGCTCCCAAAGAGGCGAGCCCCATGGATGTCCTTCGCACCGCGGTCTCCATGCTCGGGCTCTACGACAAACGCGCCAAGATTGGGGAGCCTGATCAGGACGCCAACCGCGAGGTCGCCCTCTCCATCTGTGCCCAGATCGGCACCATCGTGGCCTACCACCACCGCGCTCGTCAGGGGCTCGATCTTCCGCCCGTGCGGGAAGACCTCTCTGAGGCCGCCCACTTTCTCTATCTCTCCACCGGCGAAGAGCCCGGCGAGCAGGCGATCAAGACTCTCGACATCGCCTACATTCTTCACGCCGACCACGGCATGAACGCCTCCACCTTTTCCGCTCGAGTGACGGTCGCAACGCTCTCCGACTTCTACTCCGCGATCACTTCCGCCATCGGCACCCTCAAGGGCCCCCTCCATGGCGGTGCCAACGAAGGCGTGATCAAGATGCTCAACGAGATCGGCGAACTCGATAAGGTCGACGCCTTCATCGAAGACGCCCTCGCCAACAAGAAGAAGATCATGGGCATTGGTCACCGCATCTACAAGGTGCTCGACCCCCGCGCCCCGCACCTCAAGAAAATGGCCCGCAAGCTCACCGAAGAACTCGGCGAGCCCAAATGGGTTCAGATGTCGGAGCGTATCGCCGAGCTCATGAAGGAAGGAAAGGGCCTCAATGCCAACGTCGATTTCTACTCGGCCACGGTCTACTACTCGCTGGGCCTTCCCACCGATCTCTTCACGCCCATCTTTGCGATCGCCCGCGCCAGCGGATGGACGGCCCAAGTCCTCGAGCAACTGGAGGACAACCGCCTCTATCGCCCGCTCACCAAATACGTTGGCCCGCAGGAACTCGTTCCCGTGCCCCCCATCGACGAGCGCTAGGCACGATCATCTTCTCAGCAGAAATGACACGAGGTGGGATGTTCCCGCCTCGTTTTGTTTCCACGCAGGCACATCTCCAATGCGCTACCCCTTCAGCATCAGCATCCGGACTCCCACCAGGATCAGCAGGACGCCGAAGAATTTGGAGAGCTGCTGATTACTCAGCGTTCTCATCAAGTCCGTGCCGAACCAGGCCGCCACCGCAGCACCCACTGCCGTGAAGGCCACCAACCTCCAATCAATCAGTTCGGTCTTGTTGAGCCAGTGGTTGGCAGTTCCCACCGAAGCCGTCACCACCACGATCGCCAGCGAGGTGGCCACCGCACTCTTCTGCGCCATGCCCAGGGCGAGAACAAATGCGGGTACCATCAGGATCCCGCCCCCGACCCCACACAGGGCCCCCACCAATCCGGCGGCCAATCCGATCCCAAGGCCAATCAGTAAAATTTTCATCGCTCGATTCTCTTCTTCGCGTTCGCAAGGGGCGCTCAGGCACTCTTCTTCTGTTTCTTTTTCCCGGTCATGGTGAGCTCCGCCACCAGGCGATGCAGGACCATGCGATGATCAAGCTGCGTGGTGACCAAGGACTTGTCTGCATTCAAAGCTGCTTCGAGGGCATGGCGCATCTCGGCCGTGGTAAACTGTCCCGCCTTCTTGGCCGCGAAAAACAACCCCCACGCGTTGATGCTTCCGCTCTTGGTTTGCGGCAACCAGGCCTTGTCCCCGTCCGGAAGGCGATTGAGGGCGCCGGTGAAGGCCCCCCCATTGTGCAGGGGCAATTTGGGGTGGGCATCGAGAAGAACGCGCACCATGAAAAGATTGCGCACGGTCGGAATAATCGCCGCGCGCATCAGGCCAATCGCGCTCTCCCCCTTTTCAAGTTGTGCATCCACAAGTTCAATCGCTCGCACGGTGTCGCGACGTTCGATCGCCCTGCTGATTTCAAACACCACTCCTTTACGGCTGAGCGGCACCATCAGGCGCACGTCTTCCAGTTCCACCGTCCGTCGATCCCCCTGGTAGAGATTGAGCTTCTCCAATTCGTTTCCGATCTGCCGCGTCTCTTCACCCGCCATCTGCACAAAGAGGTCAAGCGCCTCGTGATCAAAAGCGAGCCCGAGTTTTTTCGCCCGCGTCGTGACCATGAGCGCCACTTCCTCTTCCCATCGGTCCTTCGACACATCGATCTTGTCGAAGGCCGCAACCTCGCCGTTCTTCTGAAGCCACTTGTAAAACCCGCGCCGCTTGTCGATCGCACTCGCACTCACCAGGAAGGTCACTTCGTCGCCCGTGCCCGCCTTGAGCACATCCAGCAAATCTTCTACTCCCTGCTTCGCCCGCTCCGCCCCCCCGGTCTGATCATCCGCCAGAAAGTTGGCCCCCTTGAGCCACACGATCTTATCCGCCCCAAAGAATCCGATCGTCTGCAACCCCTCGATCGTCCGGATGCAGGCCTGGTAGGCTTCCTCCGAGTTGGCCACCACCCCCTCGATCACGTCGTTGGTGAATTCGGCCGCCTCGCCCTCCGGTTTGAGATCGTTAAAGAGAGCCATCGCCTCTTCCGAAACCCGTCCCTCGTCCGTCCCAATGACTGCATGCACTGCCCCCGGCATGCCCTCTCCTTACGTTCCGCATCCCCCAGCGACAAGCTCCTCCGCCCGGAGATGTGACATTGCAGGCGGCAAAGAGGTCAGGAGATCCGAATCACATTCCTCATCTTCAATCAATTTACCATTCCCCCGGATACAATTCTCGAGTAGAAGAACTCCGTCGGAACACCGATTTTCCACCTGCGCCCATGAAAACTCTCGTCTCCTCCTCCGTCCTCGCCGCTATGCTGTGCTCCGGTTCAGCCTCCGGTTCACTCATTATCACCGGTGTCTTTGATGGACCGTTGCCTGGTGGCGATCCAAAGGGTGTCGAGATCTATGCCACGACCGCGATTGCCGACCTGAGCCTCTTTGCCATTGGCAGCGCGAACAACGGTGGGGGCACCGATGGTCCCGAATCGTCCTTGCCCACCGTGAGCCTCGCCGCCGGTCAGTTTTTCTACATCGCCAATTCCGCTGATGGGCACTTCACCCAATGGTTCGGCTTCGCTCCAAACCACCTTGGCGCAGGAGGGGGCGTCAACCACAACGGTGACGACGCCATCGAACTGTTCTTCGATCCAACTGGTCTCTTCTCTGGTGCGGAAATCGTGATTGATGTCTTTGGAGACATCAACACCGACGGGTCAGGACAGCCTTGGGATAGCCTGGACGGCTGGGCCTATCGCAACGACGGAGTGGGCGCCAACGGAGGGAGCTTCGATGCCAACAACTGGTCATTCTCCGGCCCCAATGCTTGGGACCGGGATGACAACTTCGACGGTGGGACCGACAACGGAACCAACCTTACAGCCACTCCTCCCTTTCCCACCGGCAGCTACGTCATTCCCGAGCCGACCATCGCCTTACTCGGCGGCCTTGGTCTCCTCTTCCTCCTCCGTCGCCGGAACTAGGAACCCCAAGCACAGTTTTCTCCATGAGCGGTTCTCTCCCGAGGACCGCTTTTTTGGGCCCCTGTTCAGTTCAATTCTCCGGCGACTCCTTGGCCCGTGCCGCCTTCTTGGCTCGCGCTTCCCGGAAGAAGGATTGCAGGAGCCCAACGCACTCGTCCTCCCTC
>Ga0302119_10000714_pt1 | contig 14973 bp, 4 predicted proteins | sample AG5_Tmax_MG_FD_203114 | JGI IMG/M metagenome (GOLD analysis project Ga0302119, IMG submission 203114) | Marine microbial communities from Western Arctic Ocean, Canada - AG5_Tmax | ecosystem: Environmental > Aquatic > Marine > Oceanic | place: Canada: Western Arctic Ocean | collected 2017-10-01 | reverse complement strand
TGCCATCGCGAAGTGCGTCGATTTGCCTATTAAGAGAATTGACTTTGGCAGTGTCCACTGCCGGCGCTTCAGGCGCTTCTGTTGCGTCGTCCCCTCCCTCTGTCCGTCCTAGATCGCGTCCCTCTAGTCTTTCCGCAAGAGTTTCCCCTGTTCGTACTGAACGGAATCCACCAGTGCCGCCCGGGTCGCGCGCTGCGTCTTCGGCGTATTGGAACATTTCTGGTGATGTGCCCAGGTAGGCGACTTCACGGAACCGGACCTCTTCCGGATCCATGTTGAATCGGTCAGCCACTTCGTCCAGAGACATTCCACGCATGCGAGACTCGGCGAGACGCCGATTCAGGTTTGGCTGAGTATTGAACTTCTCTTGGCCCGAACGGCCATAGGCGTGAGTGATTTCACGCATCCGAACCTCAGCCCGGTCCATGTCGTACTTCTCAGCGACTTCCTCGATGGTCATACGGAAGCCCACACGATCCTCAAAGATGCGCCGGTTTAGATCCGGCTGGGCTTCGTACCTTTCCTGGCCGGACAGCAAACTCATGTGTTCCATCTCGCGACGCCGAACCTCGACACGGTCCATGTCGTACTTGTCAGCAACCGCGTCGAATGCCATTGGCGTCATGCGGTCATTGAAGATGGCTTCATTGAGTTTCTGATCCCGCACGAACGGATCGTCGTGATGCTGGTCGGGATCGATGTCTCTCTCTGGATCAAAGTCCCGATCAATGAATGAGCGGAACCCTGCTTCGCGAGCCCATTCGATGTCATCCAAGGCTTGCCGTCCGGCTTCTTCGAGTTCGTTACCCCTCGTGAACTCTTCTTGACGCATCTCATCCGTCATCCGGTTGAGTGACTCTTCGATCCGCTGATCCATCATGTCGCGGATTTCTTCTTGGGCTTCGCGCCAGTTGTCGGGATCTTGTGCGTACCGGGACTCTGGTCCGTCGTCTGGGTCGTGTTTGTCTAGCCAGCCTTGGACGCCTTCGGGGTGGCGTTTGAGCCACTCGGGGTCGACTTGGTCGACGGTGGTGCCGTCCGATCGCATAGCGCGAACCATGGGAGGCGGATCGTTGCTTGGATCGTATGGGTCGTTTGAGCCGCGTGCTTCTACGCCTCCGAAATCGCCTTCGCGCCGGGAGGCCAATCCCATCTGTTCCGCGAACCCCGATTCCTTGAGTAACGATTCCTCACCGAGAGTCATATCCCGATTGGGGACGATCCGACTAGGCCGTTTCGGCGTAACAGGCTGCTTCCAATACTCCCGCGTTCCTCCGGGGTTCTCCTCAGATGGAGCGCCAGGGTGTGTCCTCAACCTGCGGAGTTCTTCTTCGGCTTCTCTCCAGTCATCTGGATCCCTTGGATCGTCACGCTGGGAGCGCATGCCCTGGGGAGGGTTAGCGGCAAGTTCTTCAATTGCATCTTCTTCGGACAGACCCTGCTCGGCCATGATGTCATTTACTTGGTCTTGCCAAACCTCCCTCTGGATTTGTGCCCACTCGTCTGGATCCCTCTCGGGGGCGAGAGGATTTCTAATGTCGTCGTCGAATTTGGCGGCCCATTCGGATCGCTGACCGGCTTGCCCCATAATGTCGGCCGTTTCTTGCGCACGCTGGGAGGCCAAACCTTCCATCCGCCGATCCTGCTGTACGTCGTATGGATCAGGGCCTGGCTGACGACCCGCATTCATGTACTTGGACGGATCATCCCAGAAATCTTCCTCTACCGAAGCAAGAAACTTGGAGCGAGTGTCGCCGGCTGTCCCACGATCGGGGAGCAACTCGTCGAGTGTTTTGCCGAAATCGGCACCGTCGTCGTCGGTGATATCCCAATTGTTTTCTGTGATCAGTTCGTCCAGCAATCCGTTTGATCGATTGCTGATTTCGTCCGAGTCGTACAACTTGCCGATGGGCGTCTTGCCGACACGTTTCGTTAGGGCATCGAGGCCGCGCTCTTCTTCTGGCGTGGGACCTTCGGCCCAGGGGTCATTTCCCCGCTGGGAGGCCAGGCCGCCGCGAAGTTCCTGAGCCTGTGGGTAATCGACGAGTTCGCCATCAGGAAACTCGCGGACAAAGCCCGGAGGAGCAACGTCCAGCAGGTCATCAATAATGTTGATATAGAGTTCTTCGTCCTCTGCTTCTAGGGCATCCCAGTCATGATGTGCGGTACGCGGATGAATTCGAACGCGTGCAGCGAGTTCTTCAAATGCCGCCTCGTAGGCTTCGTCAAGGTCGCCTCGGTAGTCGGGCCCGGTGCTGCTTGCTATAGACGACTGTTCTTCATAGTAATCTACGGCACTCAGGTTCCCTGCGAGGTAGTCACGCCGGGAGCGCGAGGTGTCCCGCCGGGAGGACAGGCCGCTGCCGGTGGCCGGGGGCACGTCCATCCACAGGTTTGGTGATTCATATTTGCCCTTATCGCCATCGCGGACGCCTTCGTGAACGCCGATCAGGTCAGACAGATCGTCCCAGGGTTCGTCTTGACTGGCTTGAAGCGCTTGCAAGAAGTCAATGGTGTCGTCAACCCTCTTCCTGTTGCCAAATTGCATCCTGCCGGATCGGTAGTAGGGGTTGTTCTGCTCCTCTGGCGTCCGACCCAGCCCCCTCTTCGAAAACGGCTTCCGTATCTCGTCATGTGCTCCATAGATTGAGTTTTCAAGTTCCTGGATAATGCCGCGTTCGTCACCTCGGCTCATCTTGCCTGTGAGCGAAATCGATGAGGGCAAGGGCCTCGAAAGGACATCTGGGTTGCTTCTTGCGTCCTGAATCAGTGCTTCGCTTGCACGCTCCCACCGCTCCCAAATCCCCTCTACGACATCTTCGAGTGCCAGAATTTCATCGGAAGTCAGTTGGGCAACGTGGTACTGGCGCGGAATGGGCTTACCGCCCCTTGCAACCCTTGCGGCCTCGGCCCTAGCGTCCATGTCCGCTAAATATTTTTCTGAAGTCCTTTTTCTGAGTTCTGCTATGCCACCGCCACCGGGGAGGATCCGGGAGATCCCGGCACGTCTTTGAAGTTCTTTAATTGCCTCTTCCCTGGACAGAACTCTTTGCGATGGGGCGTGATCTTCAGGGCTTTGATCCGGGTAGAGTCGCGCCATGAGGTCAGCCCGCTCCTGGTGCTCGTGCATGAGGAATTCGACTATCCTTTTCCACTCCTCCTTACTCTCTCGGCTGTGACGACGACTCTCTGGTGAGTCATAAGGTGCGTTCTCGCGGGCGATTCGATCAAATTCGCGGAAGGAGCGCAGGCCGCCGCCAGCGTCGTCGTCCATCTGCCGGTCTCTCGCTGCGTCATAAGAATCAGGAGGTCCAGGTCCACGACGCAACCCGTCCATCTCCATGAGTGCGTCAGGATCGCCATTAAAGGCAGCCTCAGAGAGATCCCTAATGGCTTTCTGCCATTCTTCAGGGAGATCTTTGATCGGTTTATCGAATTGTGCATCCAGTTCATCTTCGTCAAGAGTGGATGTGAAATCTTGCAGTTTGCTCCAACCATCCTGTGGAAGTTCATCAGACAACTCGTCCAACGTCCAATCCTGCATTGCACTACGGAAACGGTCCCACTGGCGTTCGTACTCTTTTTCGTACTCTGGATCATCGTCCGGCTGGTAGTGGGCATCGGATCGGCTTGAACCGAGACCCTGCCGCATTCTCCTAGCCGAACGGTCGCGATCAGCGGGGGTACGACGGGCTGTGCTGGGAGTGCCAGGAAGATTTGGTTTACCCGGTAGTGCGGGACGCTCGTAGATGGTGCCTTCCTGAACGAGCATGTCGAGATCAGCGTCTCGTGCATCGGCATCGAACCCAGCAGCGCTACGTCCAGCCCCTCGACCAATACGTCGAGCACGGCGAGCCCCTTGACCGATCCCCCGCCCCAACCCTTTGGTTTCCATCTCTCCTTGACGAAGAAGATGCCTGGTATTGACAAGTGCCTTGGTCTGGAGCAGTTCCCTGACCGTCCTACGAACAGAAGAATTATCTGGGACAAGGTTCCGTCCAGACAGGCGAGCCTTTAGAAGCGCACTGGAATGACGCGAATCAGTTAAAAAAGCATGCGCTTTGTAATCAAGGGCGAGTTGGCGCGACTTCTTCGAAATGCCAACGAGAGGAACATGAGTGAGCCCGAGTCCAGTTGAGGTGTTGGGCAACCACTCAGATTCAACGAGAACAAACATTTCGGGTGTGGGAATTGTTTCGGGAGACTTTTCCAGCATGTCTTCAACATCGAAATGCAGGCGTCCGAAATGCCCCAGTTCTATATCGGGTGGCAAACCCTCTTCGAGAGTTTTGATTTCGCCCGTGTTGTACAGGTCGGCCCACTCTGACCCCGCAGCATGGAATCCGTAACAAATAGAACCTGAACCGTTTTTGACAACAAGACCAAATGGTTCGCTGCGGACGGTATCGGTGGCTACTGCGTAATACTTCACTCTGAACCTCCGACCATACCAACGATGCGTTTCAGGCTGTTCCTCAAGATGCCAAGCCGGGTATCAAAGATAGTTTCGATGATCGCAAGGTGAGCCGTTTCTGCGGGGGTCAATTCGCCATTCCTAGTGAGACTTTGACGGAACAGAGTTGTGTCATATTCTTCCGCACGTTGAATCAATTTAGTCAACTGCTGTTGGACGAGACTTCGTTGCGTTGCTTGGAGAGAATCGAAATATTTGCCATACAAACCGTCCGGCTGAAGAGAACGCATCTCCTCTATCCGTCGTTGTGCAGCCTCTCTGATCTTAAGTTTATCTAACGGAACCAAATCTGAGGGGTTGTCTGCCGCAACCAGCCGTGTTTTATCTTTATTACTAACCGTCGACAGGGACGTTGGCAACCTCTTATTGATTCCGGTTACAATATCCGCGATCAACATAGCCGTCATCTCTCGCGGAGATGCGTTGTTGACTGTCTTTCGCCTATCGACCATCCCACCTTCCAGGGTTGAGGCTGCGTCTTGCAACAGGTAACGCCGTTTGTTTCCTTTGCCGACAAAAGCAACATCTGGAGAACTGAGACCTAAGTGATGTTGAATCTCGGATGCAAAAGCAGCATGCAGGTGTTCAAAGTTGTTCTTCGAATTCCTAATAGCGTATTGCCGTTTCTGCGGAGTCGTAACCAGTTTCTTGGTTACCTCCAAAGCGTTCTTCTCTCGCAAAGCCTCTTCGAGAATGGAGGGGGCGATATCTGACAGGTTCCCACCTTGAGAAATGTGAGCCAACGCCTCGTTGATGCTGGTGATTTTCTCTGATTCTGGCGCTTCGGGTTCCGGTGCCTTTGATGGTGCGCGTTCCGTTACCCCTGCTGCCGTCGGTTTAGGTGCCCCTGCCCCCGTGGGTTTAGGTGCCCGAGTGCTGCCGCCCTCAATCACTTGGATGCCATCGCCCGTCTCTTCGGAGACATACTGGAGTCGGGACAGTTCGTCATCTCCGGCTTCCCGTTTCATTGCGGCGTTGACTGTGCGACCGAGTTTCCTTCGTTCACCGACGGTGAGTTCTCGAACTTTGGCTATCGACACGCTCGTACCGTCATCTCGCACATAGGTCAGGTTGGTGACGCCGGTATTTGACAGAAGGCCGAGTTCCTCTCCACCAATCCCTTCCGACCCGATGCTCATCATGTAGGTCGCGCCCTCCATGTCCCTGTTGTCGGGAATGGTTCTCAGTACCGCTGGCGTGACAACCGGTTCCAAATCGAACCCGTCTCGACGAATCATGCGATGAGCCTGGATGTCCGGCTTGCCCATCTGGGGGATCAATTGTTGAACTTTTTGCTTCTGGAGTTGCTTGTTGGCAGGACCGACCCGGGGGATAGTCCTGTTCGGATCACGCCTCTCGCTTTGCCCAGGAATGTCGCGTCCTCGACCCAACGCTGTCGACTGAGATACTTGCGCCCCCACTGCCACTCGTGTGGAACGGCGGATGGCTGCAATGGTTTCGCCAAGAATGCTGGGGAAGTCGAACAACTGCTGGCCACAAGTGGAAAGTTCGGAGTCGGTAAAACGTCCTCCGTACTGGAAGCCCTCCGGGCATCGGTAGGATCGTTCCCGTCCACGAATACCACGGCCCGGCAAACTCCCCATACCCGGGGTGAGCGCCGAATAAAGCCTGGATCTCACTGGGCTGCGAATCCGACTGACGTTGCCGGGCGTGAGCATGGAACCAACGGCCTGCACCGACTGTCCCAGTCGACTACTAGAGCCGACCAGCCCGACTCGCTTCACGCTGTATTGACGGGTGTTCCCATTCCGCTTCGACAGGGCCTTGTAGTTGATAACCGACTCGATGTCTGCGCGATGACCACAGATGAATCCTGAAGGTCGCGGCTTGGAAAGGTCGGCAAGAATAACCCGCTTTATGGTAATGGTTACATTTTCACCAGGGCAACAAGAGGCGTCTTTCGTATAAGTGTAACTAAGTTCCATTACTCACATCCGCAATCGCCAGGAGAGAAATTGACACTCATCAAATCGCCGACTTCATCCTCTCCTTCTATTTCCCAATTTTCGTAATCTCTGAGATAGGAAACGAAGGAGGATTCCATGTCTACGAAGTCGCGAAGCACACCCGAAGCGTGCTTAAAATCAGCATCGGTTACTACTGGATTATAGTTGCTACCACCCAATGAATCTTTGACCTCTAGGAAATCTCCAAAGAAGAAATCTTCTTCATAGACAAATTCATCGCCGAAAGCATCTTTTTTTCCTTTTTTGATGCGCTTCTTGAAGCGTTTGCGCATCCGCTTTCCCCACTCGTCATCTGTCCACCCCGGCGTTACCTTCCGGAGTTTCCCCTTGCAGTTCTTCATGCCAGGATGATGGCATCCCTCATTGGGCCATTTACCAGTGGTCTCGTGATGAAGCCACGCGCAAATTCTTTCCAACGGGTACAACTCTGGATGGTTGGCAAGGATGACTCGACAACGCGTGAATCCGCCAGGCTTCTTCATAATGGGTCGCCAATAACGCAGCAGTCGCTCAAGGTTCCCACGACGAGGCCCCCGGCCACGGGTAATGGAAGTCAGCCGCTCCTGTGGGAGATCCAGCAGAATATCCTGCGGTCCCTTGATCTGATAATCGTTGTCAGATTCCATTACGCCCGCTTATTAATCTGCGAATCATTGGGGTAAGTCCGAGTGAATGACGCATATTCCATAGGGCAGCATCTCCTGAATCTCTAAAGTCTAGTTTAAGTGTCGGATTGCCCACAGCGAACGTAGCCTCTTCTATGAGGGTGCGTCGTTCCTCGTGATGGGGGTCACTACCTGTCTCCAGTTCCCGTATGCGTCCAATGAATTCATCAACGCTTTCCTCATCACTCTGCTCAATGATGTCATCGCCAAACAATTTCTTTCGCCTGGCGAGCCACCGTTCGTCAGCCATGTGGTTCCTGCTTCGTCGTATTTCGTGCCAGTCGTTCCATCTCAAGGCTCTGTTGGAGCAACTCTTCCCTGCGAAGATATTCATCACGGGGTAGGGCGATTCGACTGAACCTACTTCTATCTATATTAACCTTTGCGGTGAATGGCTGGTTGCGCCTCAGCCACGCAGTTACTTTCTTCAATGCAGTATGTTGCACGGAGTCTACGGGGGGCCTAATGGTGAGTCCCGAAGAGAGTGCTGCCCCGAGTTCCGCAAAGAACTCATGATGGCGAGCGCTCATTCCGTTGATTAGTGGCATCATCCCGGAAGCGATTTTTGGTCTTTGGTCAATCCATCCCATATAGGGAGCCCAACTCACCGTGCGCCCCCCGGACAGGGCCGATTCAATACCGATGTCGTCTAGCAGATCCATTATTCCATCAATCTCTGCTTCGTTCAGATCGTCGAAATGGAATGCCGATCTGCCAACGACTTCTAGCCACTGGGCAACGTTTTTGAGTCCCACTTCCCTCTGACTGCTGCCAGGGGTTGCACTTCTTGCCGTGTTTATGATTTTTTTCATCCAGTGTTCTACGAGTTCCTGTAGTGCCTCGCCCACTTCTTCTGCTGGTAGATCCTCATCCAAGTAGGGCAGCACGTTACGCCCCCTGCCCAATTTGGGTGTTGTATCGGGTGGAATGTCCGCCAGAGCCTTTCCTGCATCTTGTATGTCGATTGGCGAGGTCGTCTCGAACCACGAGGTGGGGATTTGACCTGTCGTCCGAGCCATGGCATCGACGAGAACACGAACGCCCTCAGGACTGAGTGCAGGAATGATTGCCGGCTCGTTCATTTCCTCCGCCGAAGAGAGCACGCCGAACATATTTATTTCGGGTGTTCCATGCTCGAGCATTATTTCAAACGCATCTGGCATGTAATTGAAGTTGTTTACTGTACTTATGCCGGCGGACGAGGGGGTCTGTAGTTGATGTTGCGAAACGGCCACCACGGATCGTCCGGACAGGGGTTGGACAAAACTGCCGCCGAATTGTCCACGCTTACCGGGCAACTCGTGGAACATTGTGATTGCCCACAGCGGAGTTCTTTGCGGCAGCGCGTCAATATCTACTCCGGCCCAGGAGTTGCCGTGGTTGTCCATATAGGTATGTTCAGAACCGAATACGTTGAGTAGGTGTTGGCGTGTTAGCGGCTCTCCGGCGCTCACTGGCTCGCCCGGACGAGCATCACGATCGCTGACCGGGCTGATGTCTCCCGGATCAAGATCGGAAAGACCCTCCAGGGTCGAACTGGTGAATACCGGATGGCTGTTGAGGAAATCGGCGATGTCGTCCGTAATGAGAATTGGTTCGCCATCTGCTCCCATGATCGGTTGCTTGAAATGTTCAACAAGACCTTCCAGAGATGCTCGACTGCGGTCTCGCACCCCCTGTAGGTCGGCGGAGTCGGGGCTGGGATCGGTCAAGAAGAATTCAGGTTTAGCGATGCCCGTGAGGGACACTCTTTTGACGGCATTGACGTGTGCCACATACTTCGGAAATATGTTGGCCAGGCGCTCCGACACAACGGCTTCCAGGGCGCGCCTCTTCTGCCTGTCGGTCATATTGGAGACCAGTTGCTCCCTGACGAATTTCTCCAGGCCCTCCATGGTGGTTCCGCCTTCGCCAAAGTGTTTCTTGACGGCCGCAATGAGATCTTTACGCATCGCCATGTAGTGGTCTGCGTGAGAGAATTCGTGGTGTGCGATGCTGGCTGAGGCGTGTCGCGTTGCTTCTTCGTGCTGTTTCCTGACCTTCTTTTTGCGTCGGGTTCCCCTGAGTGTGCCTGCATGTCGTCCCAGCCGGGGGTCTTGAAAGCCCTGAGTGGTATGTGGGGTGTACCAGTTGTCTGTTGGGTCGAGTTCCCATCCCTGGTCGCTGTTCGTCATGTGTGGTTCATCTAGTTCGGCCATAAAACTCATGTAAATGCGTCTGGCCATCATGTCCATGCCGCCGCTAGCGGATTGTTTCGGGTCTGCTCGTGGGTTGAAGGGACTGTCTAGGGCAGCATCCCAGTAGCGTTTTCCGGTTTCCATGCGATCAGCCTGGGGAGATTTTTTAACTGGATCGTGCCGCCTGTGGTCGTTTTCGGCCAGAGGCGTGTCTCCCTTGTAGGCGATTTCGATTGTTGGTTTTTCGTCTTCTGTGATGATCAGTTTACCGTTTTGATCAAAGTCGAATAGTGTTCCAGGCGTGTACATCGCCCATCCGTCTGAGTCCAGGCTGACCTGTATAAGGTCATGTTCGTCTCGGGATCTAAAACTGTGGACCTGCAGGTTTGCGTCCTGAAGGTTGGGATTGAGACGCAAGTGTTCTAAGAGCGCATAGCCGACTTCTCTTTCTACCGGACCCAATTCGCCGTCGAAGTAGGCGAATGCGTCTCCAGCGCCATCGAACTCTGATCCCCCATCGGGGGCGAATCCGGGATGGGCTTTTTGGAGGGCCGCCTGGAACTCACTACGGGTACGGATTGGTTCCCCGCCGCTGTACGCCTTCTCGACCGACCTGTGTTCGGCTTCCATTATCCGTCGTAATTCCTTGGGATCGAGATCGACATAACGGTCTGGATCCTTATGGAATTCTCTCCAACCTTTTCCGTCACGCGTCCATCCGCGCTCAACGCCACTATCGCTATCGCCCCTGCGGCTCTGAAGACCCTGCTGTCTGGAGCGGCGCGCCATTCGTCGAGGCGAATCGGGCACACCGGGAAGTGCTGGCCGTTCCCACGGAGTCCCTTCCTGAACAATCATGTCCATGTCAGCGTCTCTGGCAGTGGCATCGAAACTGCCCCCACGGGCAAGACGCCGACCAGCCCTGCCGATCCCCCTGCCGAGCGCCTTCTCGTGAAGACCCGCCGCTAGGAGACTCTTGAATTCTGAAGCCCGATTACCGCGCTTCTCGCTGGCCTTCTTGCGCTTCTGATGTTCGGGAAAATTCGTAACAACAGGAACACTCAACAAGAGTTCTTTGCGTGGCTCGATGCTGTGCTCCCGGAACACCCTATGCCAACGCTTTGCGAGCGCTCCGTCTCGTCCATGCCATAAGAAGTCGTGAAACTTGGTGTTGGTGATTTCTTTCCAACCCTTGTCTCCAGAAACTTTCATCATGTAAGGGAAAAGATCCATGAAGAAAGGTTCTTGACCTGGTCGGACGACGGCACCGTCGTGATCTTCTTCCTTGTCGATGAGGAAGTAAACCCTGTCATCATAATAAGTGGCTAGAAGAATTGCACGCATCAGACTACCGAAACTGTTGGATCATAAACTGGAATAGGTCGACGAACGTCGTCTACTAGAGATTTTCTTTTTCTAATAATGTCCGCTCGGATCAGATGCTGCAACAGTTCGTAAACGTTACTATTGGGACTGGGCTTATTTCCGCCCCATGCGGTTGGTGGAAGAGACAACCATGTCTCCGGATTGAAGTAATCGATGGAGTCATGGTTTGGAAAAACCGTTTCAAGACCCAGTTTCCTTAGTTCACGCTTCTTCTCCAACATCCCTAAATAGTTTCTCATATAGAGTGCGTAGTGGTGAGCCTTCGAAGATCCGTACTTGGAGAACAGTTGGTCCAACTCTGCATCCGAGAGATTGAATGGTGCTAAGGCATCCACGAGGTCCTGATGATTGCGACCCATGTCTCCGGGGGCCAAGTCCTCAGGAACGTTGAATGTTCCGGTCGGCATGCTGACATGTTCAACGTCTTCGAAATCGAAACCTCCCGGCACAAGCGCTTCGGCATACCGATGTGACACGCTGGCTGCCTGTGAAGGACTCACATCGTTCCGAGTCGCCCTCCGGTGAACGTCGGGATCAAGCACGCCGCTCCAGTCGCCCGTGAGGCTCCCATTTAGAAGAGACATCACATGCATCCGGTTTTCCCCCGACGATCTTGACGTTTCCGGGAACAACAGTGCCGCAAGTAAATCGTCGGCGTTGGTTGAGGTCAACGTGGTTGGTCGTTTAGCCCCCTGGATCGCAGAGTCGCCGAATATGACTCCAGAATCATTGGCGCGATCTGCCTTCAATACAAACTCTATTGACCCGGTGCTGGTTTCGCCATACACCCATGTCGCTGGCCCGCCCGGGGAGATGCCGTTGTCTGCCCAGTAGTCGGGGAGAAAATCTGGATCGACTGCGTTCCCGAAATTGGCTCGGCCTGATCCCCGATCCTTATCGCGGGCTTCCAACCATGCGAGTTTTAGTCTGCGAGATTCCTTGTGATCCACATAACCGCTGATTGGTCGAACCTCTGCTGGAGCGTCCATGGGGACACCCCACGTCAGTTCCAGTTGCCTGCGTTCATATGCCCCTGAGTGCTGAGAAGTGACTTCGTGTGTTGACTTTGCCCGCCTGTCTGGATCTGCGAGTAACTCTTCAGCCCTGCCACGTTTGGCGGCGATACGAATCTTGGGATCAAAATCGCTCACATACTGCCGCACGGCCTGTCTGAGACGGTCCAAGACCTCTTCGTCGGTACTTGTTGCCATGAGTTTGCGAACCGCTGGCGGCAGGGGAACATTGACGAAGTTCTCACTCCGTTGATCGCCATAATCGATCGCCCATTCCGTTCCGCGAAAGGTTTCAATCGCATGACGCGCCTCGTCTAGAGCGCGCCCGACCTTCTCATCGCGAGTGCCAATAGTCCAGTCATAGTGTCCTCCCCCCAGTCTGGGAGTGTGGTCTCCCTCTGGCGTGCCGTGGTCCTCCCGTAATTTGCGAATGGCCTCTTCAACCCAGGTGTCGTCAGGGTTGAAAATGTCACCCGTCGCACCACCCACGCCGTTCTCTGTCCTGACCGCTTGCCGCTCGTTGTCTTTGTCCTGCATGCGAGCCCTGGTGCCACGGTCGGCACTGCCACGCGATGACTTGAGTGCCGCCCGATTGTTGTTGTTGAATTCCCGACGGTCGCGTCGTTCTGTTCTGGCCAGGTATTCGAAGTCTTCAGCAAGTTCTGCTAGTTCGGCCGGATCCTGGGTTCTCCTGCGGGCACGCATGTTTTCCGTTAGGCGTTCCTGCTGTTCCCCAAGGCTCGTCCGCAACTCGTCGCTACGACGAGAAGCCAAACCGCCTACTCGCAGATATTCGTCCTGGATTTCATTCACGCTCCTTTTTTCCTTATCCCGCTGCCAGGCGGCTTCCCCGTAGTTCTTGTAGAAGTTGTGCGCTAATACTGCGTCGCCTCTCTTGTCGGTAGGCTCTGATTTTCCGCCTGTGAACAACTCTTCGCCACCGAGGGTGACGGGCACATCGAATGGAACAAACATAGAATTACCAGTATTGGCGGTGTCGTCTGTTATGGGTATTCCCTGCTCAACGCGAAGTGCCAAGTCGTCAAGTACTTTTTGACGGAAAGCCTGCTGCGCCGGAGTGCGTTCGGGGGGATCGGCTGTGGTGATCTGGTCCGGATCGAACACCACATAGGAAGACTGCCGGGGATCACCGGAATCCATGGTGCCAGTCTGAACCCGATCTCTTCCTTGAGGCCGGCCCATGTAGGCTTCCTTGATAATCATGCCGTCGTAGCCGAAACTTTTAATCCATTCCCGCGCTATCTCATCGCTGCGGGTGCCGACCCCCTCCCCGCCCACCGGATCGTCTCCGCTCCTGAATCGCATGAGGGTGCTGTCTTCCAGTTGTTCGGCAGTGAGCAGCCCGGTTAGTTCCGGATTCCCATAACCATTGTCGTTGAAGTCTTGCCAACTTTGCTGGAAGGGCTTGCGTCCATGTTCTTTCTGGTACTCATGCCATTTCACGACACGCTTCAATTCGTCCATGAAAGACCCAATGAACCCGCCCGGGTCGTAGTAATCGTCGTCGTTTCCCGGAAGGTACAGCAGGCGCTCCATAGAGGATTCGTCACCTCTGATTAGGTCGAAAAGTTCCGGTGTCCTACGCAGATATTCCGTGAACGCTTCTTCGTACACATCGTCAAGTCCCAATTCAGAAATGAGAGCCCTTTGACGTATCCGCTCGGCGAACATGAGTTGGTTAACGTGTATGGGATTATCCATTCTGATATGCACGGTCTTCACATGGCCGCCCATCCCTGAGGCAGTTTGTTCAAACGGAGAGAAATGGAAACCAATACCGGAATCAGGATTCTTTACCCTCGCCGTCCCGGCGCCGCTAAGGCGTACCCCGAACTCAAACTCGTCAAACTCCACTGGTGATCCGTGATACAAGATGTCGGTGGGGAGAGGTGCCACCATTTCGCGGTGATCGGAAGAAGTCCCCGGCCGTGGGTCACCCAACCTGGAATCACGCATCAGGAAACCCGAATGGCGCAGTTTCCAATTATCTTTAAGGTGAACGTCTTCTGGGGTATAGGGGACATACATCTGGTCCCTTGCGTGAACGGGGTAATCAGACCATGTCTCAGTTACGGGGTCATATCGCCTCTGGCTACCATCGGGATTCTCAACTATCAGACCGAGTTCCCAATGAAACATATCTTCTGGTACTTGGGAAAGGTCGGGACGCCACCGCTCCCCATCCCACTGGAACATAACCCCATCCCCATTCGGGACAAGCGGCAAATCTTCGAAGATGCCTTCTCCGTTCTCGTCGAGCCTGCCCGTATATTGCTGCAACAGGCTCCGCCCCTTCATGTCCCTCACCGGGTTGCGGCGTATCTCCAAATGCCGCCATCCGTTCTCACGTCGGTCGTAGACCATTCGGATTCCACTGCTATCCGTGTGGACACCGTTTTCATCAAGATCAACATCGGCACGAGAAGAACGGAAACCCCCGTCACGCTGGGAGCGCAGGCCGTTATTCGGGCCGACCACGATCCAATCACCATCCGAAGATATTGCAGATAGATCACCCGTACTGGGAACATGAATGACGCGAGGCATGTCAGGTTGGGGGTCGTCCGGATCGGGCAAGTCGGAACTACCGGTGCTACGCATCCTGACGAATCGGCTCAACTCATTTAGACGGTCCTTCTCTCGGCCCACGAGTGGTTCTCGTTCGTTCCTGTTGGCGAGTTCGTTCAACTCTCTGTGAACTGAAGGGAGTGGCATTTGCTCGGGAGCGTCGTACAGGACGCGGATTTCCTCTGGCTCTTCGACTGTCGCCTGTACCTGACCCCTGACCACTGCGTTACGGACCATTTTTCGCTGATGCTCTTCCTCGTGATCCAGGGGAGCCGGCATGTCGTCCAGGGCGTTCTCAATGTTTTTGAGGACCTCTGCGCCCGTCCGTTGGGTAGCAGGCGTTAGGACGATGTCGCCGTTGTCGTCGATGGAGGTGACTTCGAACTCGCCCGGCGGGAGCAGCACATCGTTTTCCCTGTGAATCCCTCTGTCGCCTGCCTGCATTTCGATTCGGAACGAAGCACCTTCCACCGGTTCTGTTCGATCGTGTCGGTCACTGTCAGCGTGGCTGGATGCGGTACCGAACGTGAAATCGCGCTTGATGATGTCGCCGACTTGCCTCACGTCGCGATCGTTTTCGTCCCGCACTCTCACCGTGACAGATTCGGGCAGCGGGTTCTCGTCGATAACTTTCATTGCTGGAATGACGAAGTCGATGATCTCCCTATCCACATGGGGGCT
>Ga0302119_10000713_pt1 | contig 14973 bp, 7 predicted proteins | sample AG5_Tmax_MG_FD_203114 | JGI IMG/M metagenome (GOLD analysis project Ga0302119, IMG submission 203114) | Marine microbial communities from Western Arctic Ocean, Canada - AG5_Tmax | ecosystem: Environmental > Aquatic > Marine > Oceanic | place: Canada: Western Arctic Ocean | collected 2017-10-01 | reverse complement strand
GCGTTATGTGTTTCTGGAAATGTCACATTATCATAAGTTCGTAAGCAGAGAATCAGTAAACCATTACAGGGTTCAGAAGGAAGTTCTGAATCTTGGGATTGGTCCATAGGAAGCGTGTCAACTGTCGGTGCAATACAACCTGAAAATATTAAAATGAAGGTCACGACTACTACCGCTGGACCTTTTCGCATGTAAGATGCCAACATACAAGAGAGCATCAATGCGTCGGTAGTATGGCATTTTCTAGGGAGCCCTCGGCATACCCTTGCTTTACTAATATACTATTGATGACACAATATATATTGATTAAGATGAGAGGAAAAGGTTCACAAAAGGCAGCGAGATTAAATCGATTAAAACTTGAGATCATTGAGTATGTCGGTGATTCACCAGGATGTTGTGCAGCTGATATTGTCAGTTTCCTTTCAAATGAAAGAAGAATGAGAAACCATGGATTGACCACTCGTAAAATTGGCCTATTCATACCAAGATACTTGGCCAATATAGTCGGATTCAAGTTGGACAATAGTACAGGAAAGAGAATCTATCACTTAGCGGCTGTTTGAATACCAAGTTCTTTGAAGATTAACCCTTAGGGCTGCTTATGCAATGGCCTGATGTTACTACGGCCAAGGTACTTTTTCCAAGTCTTGATGAGTCGGAAAAAACAACTCCATTCTTTTCCCAATACCAGCCGGTTTGGCATATTCTTGAACCGAGTGGAGAACTCTGTTTGAAAACTCAATTACAAGAGTTACTAAACCGTTGTAGTGAGCAAGAGAGCCTTGATTTAAGTGAATGTCCGGCAACATTTGATGATTCCAATGGTGTGATTTTCATTGAACCAAGTGCTATTATTGAATCTGGAACTCATATAATTGGCCCTTGCTATATTGGGGCCAATGTGCAAATCCGTCATGGTGCTTACATTCGACAAAACTCGTGGATTTGTCGCGATGCAGTTGTTGGACATTGTTCTGAAGTAAAACATTCAATTCTATTACCCGGTGCTAAGGCACCACATTTCAATTATGTTGGAGATTCAATTTTAGGTAGCTCTGTTAATCTCGGTGCTGGTGTAAAACTAAGCAATCTTAGAAATGATGGCGCTGAAGTATTCACTCGATTAAACGGGGAAAGAATAGGAACTGGATTGCGTAAGTTTGGCGCTATTTTAGGTGAAGGTTGCCAACTTGGATGCAATAGTGTAACCAATCCAGGTGTTGTGCTGGGGCCAAATAGTATGGTTGCTGCTAATTCAACAATTACAGGAATCCATCAATCTGCAAAACATTCCTGAATCTATGATATATGTTGGTGATTCTATGGCAAAAGTCAGACGATTATTTGGAACCGATGGTATTCGTGGAAAATTTGTTGCCCCAAGTTCATCGGAAAAACTTGCCATTGCTGCTCTCCATGATGAGAGAGTAATCTGTTCAACTTTGATGAGATTGGTTGGAGAATCATTAGCAAGAATTAGCGATACAATGCCTGGACAAGGAGCAAATGTAGTAATTGGCTGGGACCAACGTCCTTGTAATGAAGAATTAGTTGCAAGTTTGACACTCGGTCTGCGTCTTGCAGGTTGTTCAGTAACTCATATCGGCATTTGTTCAACTCCATTTCTACATTATTCAATTCTGCAAAATAATGCAAGAATTGGTTGTATGATCACTGCATCCCACAATCCAGTATCTGATTCAGGAATCAAAGTATTTGATAATCAAGGATACAAAACGAGTCCACAAGTAGAAGATGAAATTACACTAATCGCAGAGGCATTAGCCCAGGAAGAAAGAGAAATTGACGATATAGACCGAGATAATTTCTCTAATGCTGATGTTGATCTAAGTGATGGAGGAAATTGGGCTCAACAGCAACACCCACAATGGCTTTCTCAGCGAATGCAAGGATGGGGTGATTTTGGCCAGTCTCTATCCCATGCTAATATCGCTGACCCTTTGCTATTAGATTGTTCAAAAGGAGCGCCATCAACATGGCTTGCAACATGGTTAGGGGAATGTGGAATCAATAGCAAAGAAGTAAGTCAAGATGCAACTGCAATGAATGAGGGTTGCGGTGCTGGAGAATTATCACCAACCGATACTTGGACAATCGATGAAGCCAACAATGAATCTCACTTACTGCTAAGAAATGTCCAACATGCTCCTATCGGAACTATTGTTGGCGCAGCATTGGACGGTGATGGTGATAGATGTTTGATAATTGAAGCAACTGAAACTGGCTACAAAGTTGTAGACGGTGATGCCATTGCAGATTTATTGCTAAAGGCTGCTGCACGTAATAATCCAAACTGTCAATGGCATTTAGCAGCAAGTATTGAATCTGATTTAGCATTGCTGAGCAATCCTTGTTCAGGATTAGAAATTAAAACCAGCGAAACTGCTGTTGGAGACCGATGGCTTAGTGTTGAATTACGCAGCGATGGTTTGCTCGCAGAACAGATGCCGAAATTATTCGGTGTAGAGGATTCGGGGCATGTTGTATTACCTAGCCCTCATCCACTTTTAGAAAATCATTGGTCTTTGGTTGGAGATGGCGCGGCAACACTTGTTTCATATTTATTAGCAAAATCTTGTATTGGAAATGATGAGATGGTTAGAGGTTGGAAAAAGCGCATCTCAGTTTCAAATGTTGACAGAAATCTATGGGATGGTAAAAACCAATTATCCGATACTATTGCCGATATTGCTTTCAAACAATTGAATCAACTCGGTGAATTAACTCATTGGAATAGACATGGTTTAGCGGGTGAAGAAAACCTAATGTTAATCGAAGCTTCATTGAACGATTGTCCTCTTTCTCTCGGAATTCGTAATTCTGGAACTCAGGCTAAAACTAACATTTCATTGCGATTGGGAATTGGTTTAGATCATAGCGGAATGGAAACAATCCTCGATGAAATAGCGAGTATTCTTGACGCTAATATGCGCTTGTGAAATCAATCTTCAGAAAGATGTCCTTCATATGTTTGAGTTAGGTATGTAACGGTTCCAAGCAATACGGCTGAACCAAACAGCACGATGAGAATCGCTCCGACTCCAGCCCCTGAAACGAACAATATTCCACCAAATAATATTCCGAGAACTAAATCTGCAGCACCAACAACTCTCCAACCTTTTCTTAAAGTTAGGATTCCACTTACCCATGCTGCAGTACTGAGGCAGAATGCTGCTGTTATGATGAATAGTAAACTACCCATTGCAAACACTGCTGGCAAAATTAGCAGATGGCTGGCCCAAAGTCCTGATGTAAGCCAAAGTCCTTGCCTAGAAACAACCGACCATGCTGAGAAAGCAATCGAAAGTATTCCAAATGTTAAGGCAATATTCGATAAGTCAAATTGATTTGGTTGTGAAAGCAACTCAGGTAGCCAAAACAGAGTGGCAAAGAGCATCAATGGAGCCATTAGCCATGCGATTAAAGCGGCTGCTGGTTGAGTCCAATTTACTCCTCTACGGATTGTAAATATTACTGCTACAATTCCCGCTGGTCCGAATGATAGTAATGAGGCCATCATTACCCAAGAACTGCGTCCTGCTGCACCTCTATGGTCTGGAAGTCCTCGCGATAGGCGTTGAGCTTCCACCCAGTCGAACAATAGCACTGCTGCTAAAATTAGAACTTCTAAAACCAGTAATGGAATTGTCCAAGATAGCGCTCCTGAGTAAGCAAACGGGTCGGTTTGGAATGGAATTGGAACCTCTCCACCAACTAATAATGCTAAGATTCGGTCGAATGCGAAAAGGTAAATCACACCTTCCAATGCGTTTGGAATACGAACACCAAGATCGCTTCTTCCCATTAGACCAACTCCAGCGAGTACCGTTAATCCAAAGAATAACAACAAGAGGTGATCTGTTTCCTCAAGGGTCACGACCGATTGAGAAACCCTTCCTGCAATATGAACCAGTACTAAACCGGCCATCGAGATAGCCACGGGTAATTCTATTCCCATCAAGTCGGGAAGGCGTAAGCCAATTTGATTGGCCCTTAGGCGTGATAATGTAATGAATAGAATTGATACTGCTACGCTGAATCCTAAGGCGAGAAAACCATCAGGAGTGGTAAAGGAGAACCAGGTAGAGGCCAATATTGTGACTGCCAAGAAAGTCATTACAATGGTTGGTCGGTGATGAATATCTCCGATTTCCAAATCATATTTTCCAATAGAACCAGAGCGCTTAGCACGCTTGCGTTGCTTTTCAATCAGTTCTAACATTTGAGTATCTATCATTCGCAAATTGGACTTGTTATCCAATTTGTTTTGCCCAAGAGAATCGGATTGGGGTTGAGGTGTTTCTTGCAAGAATTGTTGCATCCGTTGTTGTTTACGTTCAATTTCTGCCATTCTGTCTTCTTTTCGGGCCAGTGCTTGCAAACCGGAACGAACTTCACCTTGGAAGGCAAGATAAGCACCGGAACCCATGAAAGCCAAAAGAGTTAGAATATCTACTATTGCAACCTCTTCGGCCCTTCCTGCAAGACCCATCATTATGATCAATGAAATCGCTGCCAAAGCAGGCGGTAACATCTTCTCAACCTTGGCTGCTCTTCGCAAGTATAGTACCAAACCAACATAGGAAACAAATACCAATATCAAAAGGTTATTTGTTGCATCTGGTAACATTTCTATTCCAGTTAGCGTTTGTTGATTTAGAGGTTTCAAAGCAATGATGATGAATAGTCCTGCTAGAAGCCCCATCATCAAAGAAAGTAATTGCCCTGGCAAAGCTTCAGCCTTTTCTATTTCCGCTAAATGGACATTTTGATCACGTAATTTGTCACCATGAAGAAGTAGGAGTAGACTTGAGATTATGAGGAAGATTGCGAAAATTCCTCCCATTCCGAATGAGTAAGAGAGAATGATAGCAAAAACTCCCCACAATGTCATCAATGTCCGTGGTTTTCCATCGTATTTGCCAATAAAAACCATGTATGAATGAGATATGATTAGAGCGCCTAATGTCCAAAGCATTCCTACTGCGGGTAAAGCGCCTGGTCGGGCGATCGCCCAAACTGTAAGCACAGTGAGTATGAAACTCAGGTTCCATAATTTGAGCAATCCCGAGTCTCTCATTCTGGCTCCTATTTCGGATAATCCAAGTAAGCGCGCAGCGAGATTGATTCCGATTCCGCCTTGTTTGATATTAACAGAAACTTGCTGGAAAACGAGAACACCCATCCAAATTGCTAGATCCCATTGGTCAATATTAATCGGAATAAAATCAGAAGATATTAGGCGGGCCTCGGCATCTGTAGCGAATATTATCAACCACATCCAAGGCGCTAACACCGCAACTCCTGCTATCGAAGGCGAATCTCTGTTGAGGGCTAAAAATGCTAACCCACCCCAAACAAAACCTTGTGAAATCAGTAGAGTTCTAGCACCTTTGCCAGCATCATCTGCTGGAATTAACAGAGTTAGAAGAATTACAATAGCGATTCCGCCCATCCACAATACATGGTCTGAAACAACGGTTTGATTTTTCAACAAAACAATGCTGGTAAGTATCGAAGTAAATACTGCATAGAGAGTATATGGTTGCAAACCCCACGGTAATTCCACAGCAAAGGCGCTAGTTGTGAGTAGAGCCAGCATAGCGAGAAGTAAAGGTGCTGGCAGGATTACATAGGGAACGATTTTTGACCATTCTATACCTCTAACGACGAGATATGATGCTGTAAATGCAGTGATTAATAAGACCAATTGGGCGATTGCATAACCGGTTTCTAAACGATGTGCTGCAATCGCCAATAATGCTCCAAACATACCTAGGCTAACAGAAACTGCCCACAATCCTGGCTTGCCTAATCCAAGGGCGTTCAAAGCATCTGAAAACCAATTTTCTGCTTTGACGAAATGTGCTGCCATGGCTGCATTTGTTCCAGTAACTCCTGCCATTAATAAGAATAAAAGTAAATCATCATCAAACGAAATAATCTCCAGTCCAAAGATATTCCAACCATTTGATATTGCGTGAACTCCAATCCATAAATAGGATACTGCAATACCTAAAGAGGCTAAATTACCAGAATTCCTTGATATTGCAAGAATGTGGAAAAGCAAAGTTCCCAAGCCGATCATTACTGCAATACCGACTTCACCGTAAAGAGCCCCTGTTGCGCTTCCAACCACCAATAGAACCAGTGTTGCTTGGGCTGCTATTGCATCTTCATTATGACGTTGAGCAATTGCAATATTGAATCCAACTAATGTTAAAAGAGATATTCCTAATGTTTGAGAAGCCCCGATAGGTGAGGAATCAAACCAGCCCCAGTGCCAAGCGTCTAATGCTAATCCATACAATAATTTCATTGAAATTATCACCCATGTAACACCGAGTAATCTCATGTTCTTTTTGGGAATCCAATTTTCACCACAAATTAATCCGAATATAGCCATCGATACTAGGCCGATTAAACTTAGAATTGGAGGAATGCTTGGATTGGTTCCAATCAAAGTTCCTATCATCGTCCAGATGACTATCATTGCAACCATCAGGCCCTTGCTAAGTTGCTTTTCACCATGTACTGCCATATCAGTGACGCTATCAAGGTCACTCGGTTCAACAACAGTTCCATCTTTTTGAATTTGACCTGCATGACTAGAAAGTGAGTCGTCACGGCTGAAAATCTCAGTCATTTGGCCAACTGCAATGTCTTCTTCAACAATCTCTTTGTCTTTGACAACGGGTTCGGGCTGAGCCTGAATCCCTGGAGCTATTTCCGCTTCATCATTGGAGACCATGAACGAAGATATGTCCAATCCTTTTACTCGGTCGAACTCTTTCTTGCGCAATACTTCATCACGATTGGAATGAACTGGCGGGTTGCTGTTGCTCCCCTCACCCTCTTCACTCATGGCATAGCCATGAACGGGGGCCCCCCTTCAACTCTTGTGAGGCACTTGTAGCATTACTTACGATTCATCTTTCTACTATTATTCTCATCATAACGACCCAAAGGGACAAAGAGGGCCGGCAGAAGGCTTGCTCATGGCAGGCACCATCGGGACTCCTTCGGGGGACCTCTCGCAAAACGGGATTAGCCCCTCCGGATTAGTCCACTGGAACCTCGAAGCAAAAGCCCTAATTGAGATTGCATCTCAACGCGGTGAAGGGGTTTACAGCGCTAATAAGGCATTTGTGACCGAAACTGGAGAGAGAACAGGACGTTCTCCGAATGACAAATTTATCGTTGATGAACCTTCTACTAATGAGGATGTTAACTGGGGCGATGTCAATATTTCTTGTGATGAAGATACATTTCAAAGAATGCGCGCAAAAGTGATTGAATATCTATCAGCACAAGAAGGCCTTTTTGTTCAAGACCTATACTGTGGCGCAGATTTTTCAGAGGCTTTACCAATCCGAGTAATCAATCAAACTGCATGGCACAATGCCTTTGCTCGTAATATGTTCATCCGACCAAGTGAGCAACAACTGGATGATCATGAGCCACAGTTTACCGTATTCCATGCACCTCATTTTGAAGCGGATGCTGAAAAAGATGGTTTGAATTCACAGTGCTTTGTAATTGTTAATTATGCAGCAAAGGAAGTTATCATCGGTGGAACACGATATGCTGGCGAGGTAAAGAAATCTATTTTCTCGGTAATGAATTTGATTCTTCCTAAGAAGGGAATCTTACCTATGCACTGCTCTGCAAACACAACAGGTGACAATACTGCAATTTTCTTTGGACTTTCTGGTACTGGGAAAACTACTCTTTCAGCAGATCCAAAACGTGCCCTCATCGGTGATGATGAACATGGTTGGGGGAGTAATGGTGTGTTCAATTTTGAAGGCGGCTGTTATGCTAAACTAATCGATTTATCTGCTGAAGACGAACCTGCAATCTTTGCAACAACTCGCAAATTTGGTAGTGTATTAGAAAATGTTGTTTTGGATGAAGATGGAGTTCCTGATTTCACAGACACTTCAAAAACCCAAAACACCCGTGGCTCATATCCAATTGAATTTATTGAAAATAGAACTGCAGATTCCAAGGGCGGTCATCCGCAAAATGTGATTTTCTTAACCTGTGATGCTTTTGGAGTATTGCCTCCGATTTCTCGTTTGACACCTGCTCAAGCAGCATACCACTTCATCTCAGGATATACAGCAAAGGTTGCTGGTACTGAGATTGGAGTAAAAGAACCTCAGGCAACATTTTCGGCTTGTTTCGGAGAACCATTCATGCCTATGCATCCTGGAGTCTATGCTGATTTATTATCATTGAAAATGGCTGAACATGGAGCAAATGCATGGTTGATCAACACAGGATGGTCAGGTGGTTCATACGGCGTCGGTAAGAGAATGAAGATTCGTTACACTAGAGCAATGCTCAATGCTGCATTAGACGGAGAGTTGGATGACGTTGCATACGCCGTTGATTCACGTTTCGGCTTTGAAGTTCCACAGAGTTGCCCAAACGTACCGGATGAGATTCTTCAACCAAGACAGACTTGGGTGGATAAGGAAGATTTTGATGCTACTGCGGATAAATTGGCAAATATGTTCTTAGCTAACTTTGGCCGATATGAAGGTGGGGTTTCCGCTGCTGTCAACTCTGCTGCACCAACTCCACAAAAGCAATAATCCGTTTCAGAGTTTTATTCTGAAACCGACTAATTTGGATTTTTTTCAAAATCTTAGCAAAGAAGGTTTGATAACCCACCGGAGTGAGCAAAGTTAGATGGACTACAGGCGCTTATTGGCTCTCTTTGCGACTTTGCTGCTGATTTCTACTGTTATTTCACCGGCATTGGCTGAAGCAGAAACAAAAAATCCACAATCGATTAACCAGCACCAAGAGTTGCAACTACTAGAATCCAAAGCAACAATCGCTGGACAGCAACTCGTTGCCACTACATTGAATGAAATCACACCTCGTAGCAGTTCCAATGCCGGTGCAAGAGCAGCTTGCCCTATGGTTCAAACCGATGCTGGGGCTAGTGGAGATGCTGGTAATTCGGCAAATACTTCACGAAGTCTAGGTACAAATCCTAATTCTGGGCAAACGGGTAATCAAGGTTGTATGGATGCCAATGATGTAGATGATTGGTATGAGGTAGTAATCACTTCTGGAAAAGATACTGATGTTGAATTAGTAGTTCCCGCTGGTACTGATTTTGATCTTTACTTAATTGATGGAGGGGGCAACATTGCCGACAGTTCTGTTGTCAGTGACCCCTTGGAGAAGGTGAGCACTATTGGAACTTCACTGTCGGGCATCGCTGGTACATTTTACATTCAATTGACAGTTTGGTCCGGGGATGGCCAATACACCCTACGCACTTGGACCAACGATTCCCCACCAATGCCTGATTTAACCATCTCAAATGTTATTGGCCCTAGTGTTGGTCAAGCAGGGCAAACCGTCGATGTCAATTACACGGTATCCAATCAATGGAATTCTTCAAGTGGCGCTTTTGAAAGCCAATTCATTCTTTCTGCTGACCAGGTGTATAACTGGGGTGATGTGTTAATCTCAGAATCTCAAAGTGAAACCGACCTAGCCGAAAATAGTAGCAGAAACATGAATTCACAGGTGATTATACCTAGCAGTACCGCCAATGGAACATATTATTGGATTGTGTGGGCTGATGGATATGGCAATGTAAGTGAAAAGAGCGAGACCAATAACAACAATGTTTCTGTAAATCAAATGTTAATTGGTGAGTCTTGCCAAGACCGACATCCAACTGGATTAGATGATGCTGGACTCGGTAGTGATGCGCCTAACAATACAAATTCGGTTGCCTCTCCATTAGGAAATAATGTCACTTCACAATATACTGGATGTATTGACGGTCTTGATGCCAACGATGTTTTCTCCTTTGACGTACCGGCAAACCATTCAATTGAAATTGAAATTACTCGTCATAAAAGTTCAACCCTAAATGCTGAATTAACTCTCGGAAATAATATCGTTGACAGTGGATTCGGATGGGGTAATAATACTCTGAAAACAACAACTTTGGGAACTGTTTTTGATGGAACTGGAGGCACTTATTTCGTCAACATGTCTAGTTCTGAAGATGCCGTCGATTGGACAATGTATGTTTGGACCAACTATTCCACCCCACTGCCCGACCTGATCATCAGTGAGGTTTCAGGACCGATTAACGCGGCTGCTGGTAATGCGATTTCAATAGATGTAGTGGTCAATAATACTGGCACTTCCGGGGCCCTATCACCGCTTGTTTCAGTGTTCTTATCAGTCGATGATGAGTTTGCTGACCATGATATTGAAATCGGTAATTTAAGCGCTGGTTTCATTGATGTAAATCAATCACAACTGATACAAATTCAGGCCACGGTACCCGCTGGACTACAAGGAGGGAATTATTCTCTCATCGCAGTAGTTGATTACGATGAACAAATTGTTGAGAAAACTGAAGATAATAATATTGATTTTGCAATTGATCAATTATTAGTAGATACCATGGCAACATCTTGTTCAAGCCAAGATGATGCTGCAAGTGGAAGTGATGCTGGTGCCGATATGGCATCTTCATATGATTTGGGGAGTGACACTTCAATCACAATAACGGGCTGTATTGATCAAGATGTTGATGATGAAGATTGGTACAAGATTACACTCACAGCTGGCCTTAATCTATCTGCCATTATGATAAATGCACCTGATTCCGATTTCGACGTATATCTAAGAGATGATGTGGGTGAATGGTTTGAACGACCCTATTTTGGTGGTTCCCTTGATGAAGAGGTTACAACTATTGGCGACCCTAACTTTGCAGGTAGTGGTGGTATTTTCTACATCAGCGTAGAGGTTTTCACTGGTGTTGGAATATATACATTGATTATTGAAACCGAAGGCGTTGACCCAGACACTTTCAGTTGCGGTCAACAAAATGATTTGAATTTAGGCCAAGATGCACCGGCTTCTTCTGGCATTATTTTGGGTGATGACCCGACTATCAACGGCCAAGGTTGTATGAGTGGCACAGATGAATCAGACTCCTACTCCTTTACTATAACACAAAACTCCAATACAGAGGTTACATTCAATGCTAATTCTGATCTAGCATTTGTGGCTTGGATTGAAAATCCATCTGGAAATATTCTAAACCAAGTTGATAATACAACTTTTGGAACTCTATTTACAACACTTGATAGCGAAAACGAAGGGATTCAACAAACCTACAAAATCATCGTTGAATCGAATGGTGATGTTGGATTATACAATATTTCAATCACCGATATGGGGTCTGCTCCCGCAGACCTAGTCATCGATTATTTAATTTGTCCAATCAACCATACCAGTGGTAGTGAAGTTCAATTTTCATGGCAACTGACCAATTTGAGAGGGCCGGCTGAAGGTAATTCAATTACCGTTCACTTGGACATGTTGAATGAAACTGGTGACGATGTTATGCGCATGTTTACTTCAAGCGTTATTGTCTCAGGACAGTACAATAATACCGCATTTGATGCCCGTTCCGAATTCTTCAACACACCTGATGAATTGACGACTGGAAATTATTCTTGTCGCCTTACAATAGATGTTGATGATACGGTTGCAGAAAGTAATGAATCAAATAATGTGATGATTGGAAATATATTCTTCATCCAAAACGAAGAAGAATTGTGGGCCAATGATGTTGACAGAGATGGATACAATACAACCGACACAGGTGATGGTTTAGTTGATGACTGTCCAACATCATATGGAGAGTCAACTATTGACAGATATGGATGTGCTGATGTTGATGGTGATGGTGTTTCAAATCTCAATGACCTTTGGCCACTTGATGCTAGTCAAGCAGTTGATAGCGATGGCGATAGTTATGGCGACAATACCGATGGCACTGATGGTGATTATTGCCCCGAAGTTGCTGGTGTTGCCAACGGTGATGGTGGACAAGGCTGTCCGATTGCTATAGTGGATAGTGATTCTGATGGAGTCATAGATCAAGATGATCTTTGTCCAAATAGTATAGCCGGAACTACTGTTGATGAAGATGGTTGTGAAATTGATAATTCAGCAACCAATAATACGACTAATGATACTGGTAATCAAAATACCAATACTACTGACAATGGCACAACAAATCAGAATAATAATGGAAATAATGAGGTCGACGGTACTGATGATGGCGAAGGAGACGCTGCTTCAAGTTCAGTTTTAGGCCTATCACCTAGAATTTTAGGAGGCTTGGTTGGCCTGGTGTTGGTATTGTTGCTAATACTTGGATTCACTATGCGTGGCGGAAATAAAAAGGAAAGTGATGAAAGTTACGTCAATGCACAATTTGCAGCACAAGACTTGGCTTATTCTGGCTATGGCCAACAACAAGCCGTAGCACATGCCCCGGCGGTTGCCCTAGACCCTTCCATTACAGCAGAACAATTGGCATATGAGCAACAGTTGACCACCGCTGGATACCCTGCAGATTACGCACGTCAATACGCAGATCAGCATTTCCGACCTTGGTTAACTCAGAGATAATTGTTCTGAATGAACAAGGCAAATGCTCTTGAGCAATCGATGTTCAGCAGGTAATATGACGAACGTATTGATGCAGACTAGCGCCGGCGATATTACCATTGAACTATTCACTGATAGTATGCCAATTACAGCAGGAAATTTCCTCGATTTGATAAACAAAGGGTACTATAACGGCCTTCATTTCCACCGTGTAATTCAAGAATTTATGCTTCAAGGAGGCTGTCCAAATAGCAGAAACCCAAACAGTCCACAATGTGGATTTGGCGATCCAGGGTATAAAATCGCAGATGAACATTTAGACAATGCAAAGTTCTCAAATGAACCAGGTACATTGAGTATGGCAAATGCAGGTCCGAACAGCGGTGGATCTCAATTTTTCATCAACACTGGACACAATTCCGCCTTAGATTGGTGGAGCGGAGGTAATTCCAAGCATCCTGTCTTTGGCAAGGTTGTTGCAGGAATGGATGTTGTCACTGCTATTGAAAGGTGTAGAACTCTTCCCGGAGATAGGCCTGCTCAACCACAGCAAATCATCCGCTGTTCTATCATAGAATGAAGTATTCTAATGGTTATCTTCTCTCATAGAGAGAAGCAAGCCCTAATGGATGACCACCTTAACGGATAGACATGGGCGAGATGCGTACCGAAGCCGATACCATGGGCGAGATGGAAGTTCCTGCTGACCGATACTATGGTTGCCAAACCGCAAGGTCTTTGATTAATTTCGACATTGGTGAAGATACAATGCCCATTGCAGTTATTCGTGCTTTTGGAATTCTTAAACAGGCCGCTGCTAAGACAAACTTGGCACTGGGTCAACTTGAACCAGAGGTTGCAGATTTGATTATCGCTGCTGCCCAAGAAGTAATTGATGGCAAGTTAAACGACCATTTCCCTCTCCGTGTTTGGCAGACTGGAAGTGGTACTCAATCCAATATGAATGCCAATGAAGTAATCGCAAATAGAGCGATTGAAATGGCTGGTGGAACTCTAGGTTCCAAAACACCAGTTCATCCAAACGATCATGTCAATCGCGCTCAATCATCAAACGATACATTTCCCACAGCAATGCATATCTCAGCTGCTGAAGCATTCACACACGAACTATTACCAAATGTTCGTTTACTTAGAAATGCATTGAATGAAAAAGCACAACAATGGAATGATATTGTTAAGATCGGAAGAACTCATCTGATGGATGCTGTTCCTTTGACACTCGGACAAGAAGTGTCTGGTTGGGTGGCGCAACTCGATGCAAATCTGCGCCGCTTAGACTTTGCAATGGATGACTTGTTTGAACTGGCATTAGGCGGTACCGCGGTTGGAACTGGCCTAAACACCCACCCCCTATTCGCCCAGATGGTTGCTGATGAAATTGCAAATATCACCGGATTGACTTTCTGTAGTGCTGAAAATAAATTCGCTCAACTTGCAGCCCATGATGCAATCGTTGCTGCTTCGGGAGCACTCAACACTTTGGCGGTTTCATTGATGAAGATCGCCAATGATGTACGCTGGCTTGGCTCCGGTCCACGTTGTGGGCTTGGAGAACTCGCTTTACCCGCCAATGAGCCAGGTTCTTCTATCATGCCAGGAAAGGTCAATCCAACACAAGCTGAAGCGTTGACAATGGTCTGCGCTCAAGTAATGGGTAACCACACTGCAATCACAATCGGTGGAAGTCAGGGTAATTTCGAATTAAACGTATACAAGCCAATGATGATCCACAACTTGTTACACTCGGCTAGAATCTTATCTGATTCATGCCGAACATTTACTACAAAGTGCGTTGAGGGTATCGAGCCTGTCAGAGAAAATATTACTGCTCATTTAGAAAATTCATTGATGCTGGTTACTGCCCTAAATAATCACATTGGATATGATAAGTCTTCAAAGATTGCAAAGTTAGCACATGAAAAGGGGACTACTCTAAGATCTGCTGCACTTGAATTAGGCTATCTAACCGATGAAGAGTTTGATGCGTGGGTTCGCCCAGAGCAAATGACCGGGCCTAAGTCATGATTCACTTATCTCTTAGCGCTCTTAGTTTTGCTTGAAGTGCACTTTTCCGTGAATCAACAGATGGTTGCTGTGCTGGTAAATCCTCACTAACACGCCTAGTAAGTAATTCACTTTGCCACAAAATAACCTGCCCATCATCACAACCGATAGCAAGGGTTTGGCTATTTCCTTGCATTGACCTAATTTGAGATGATTGCATATTTGCTAACATCTCTCCTGTTAGGGAGTTGTAAACTTCGAGATAGCCCTTGAGACCATCCCATCTTGCAGTCCAATGGCTATTTTCTTCACCAATAATACAACCTTCTGTTTGCTCAACGACTGGATGTCCTTCGTTTGACCACATAATTTTGCCATCTAAATCATATGCGGCTATTTTTCCATCATCCAAAGTGAATACAAAGCCATGCGAAGTGCATGATAGGCTTTCAATACCTCTTTCTT
>Ga0302119_10000711_pt1 | contig 14989 bp, 18 predicted proteins | sample AG5_Tmax_MG_FD_203114 | JGI IMG/M metagenome (GOLD analysis project Ga0302119, IMG submission 203114) | Marine microbial communities from Western Arctic Ocean, Canada - AG5_Tmax | ecosystem: Environmental > Aquatic > Marine > Oceanic | place: Canada: Western Arctic Ocean | collected 2017-10-01 | reverse complement strand
AAGACTTCATGGCGCCATGGTTCACTTATTCAAAGGCGGAGGTAAAAGATGGAGGGCAATACTTCCTAGGCTCGTGGGTGAAGCACTTGGTAATGCAAATGATGGACATTATACGCTAGGGGCATCAATAGAAATAATACATAATTTTACACTTGTTCATGATGATATAATTGACCAAGATCCAATAAGGAGGGGTTTGGATGCAGTACATGTTGCCTATGATGATGCAACAGCAATTAATGCTGGAGATGCAATGCTTGCTGTTGGTTTCGAAATTCTAGCTGAATCTTCTGAGATATCTGACCATAATCTGCGTTATTTAGTGAGTGCGATTGGAGAAATGGTAAGAAAGGTTGCTGAAGGTCAACAAGAAGATATAGAATTTGAAGATAGAGATGTCGTTACTGAAGAAGAATATATTGCGATGATTGCTGGGAAGACTAGTGCGATGTTTGAGACCTGTGCTAGAACTGGTGCGATTCTATCTGAATCATCAGAAGAAGCCGTGGAAAATATGGCTAGATGGGGTCTTAATTTAGGGTTATGTTTTCAATTAATGGACGATTTAATAGACATAACTGGAGATACTGAAACAATAGGGAAACCGGCTGGATCGGACATAGTTCAAGGTAAAATGACATTGATTGCAATACATGCGATGGAAACTGGCCTGGAACTACCTAATTTTAGGAAAGTATTTGGAAATGGGACTTGTGAAGATACTGAATTAGAAAATGCAGTGAATGATCTTGTAAAATCGGGATCGATAGATTATGCAATGAAAAGAGCAATGCATCACCATTCTATTGCACATGGGTGCCTAGATAAGATGCAACAAAATCAAGCAGTTAATGTATTAAGAGAATTGACAGATATGCAATTAAGTAGGATCAATTAATCTGTATACTGTGCCTCATCAGGGAGATCTAGTTTCAATCCCTTACGTTCCCTAATTTCAGTGATTACTTTGTGGAATAATTCACGGGGCAAATGAACATATCCGGCATTCTCCATATTCCAAATTGCTCTACCTTGGCTTGCAGCACGTACACTATTGGAAAAGCCGAAAGATTCTGCAACTGGCATTTTTCCTATTACACTAGCAGTACCTCCATCTACTGGCATATCTTCTATAATTCCTCTTCTCTTGTTGAGTTCACTAGTTACCCCTCCAATGACATCATTGGGGGCATCTATTCTGATATTTTGTATAGGCTCATATATAACTGATCTAGCACGTATTAATGCACCTTTAAATGAATTTCTAACGGCTGGAATAGTTTGGGCTGGACCTCTATGAATTGCATCTTCGTGTAATTTAGCATCCACTAGCCTTACCATTACTCCCATCAACGGTTCTTCTGCCACTGGTCCCTTTTTACAGACATCATTAAATCCCTCAATTATTAATTCCCTTGTTTCATGGAGATTTTGAATACCTTTAGTATCATTAACTAAAACATTTGTACCATTAATTGCATATATTTTCCTCATTAAATCTTTATTCATATCAAATTCTGCGAATTTGTTCCCGATTTCTTTAGCATCTTTGGTCCTTACTGGTCCATCGCCAAAATAACCATCTCTTAATCCTTGAATTACATTGTCTGGTAATGGCTCTACTTCAATATAGAATCTGTTGTGGCGATTAGGAGATTTACCTTCGAAAGGTCTTCCTTTATTATCACCTTCAATAGATTCTCGGTAAACCACAATTGGTTCACTTACATTGACTTTGATGCCTTGCTCTTCTTCAATTCTGTATGTAGTTATTTCCAAATGTAATTCTCCCATTCCTGCAAGAAGTGCTTCTCCTGTTTCAGAGTTAGTAGATACTTGCAAAGAGGCATCTGATTTAGCTAAACTTCTGAGCGCATCAACGAATTTGGGCAAATCTTTCATCGATTTTGGTTCAACTGCAACTGTAACAACTGGTTCTGAATAATGGCGAATTGGTTCGAAACCAATATCATCTTTATTTCTTGTGATCGTAACGCCGGCTGCAGCACTCTTAATTCCAGTCAATGCGGCAATATTTCCAGCAGTTACTTCAGATACGGCTATTCGATCTCCTCCGACCATCATACTTACTTGTTGAACACGTTCGGCCTTTGCTGCACCCAGAGCCCATACAGATTCACCGTGTTTAATTGAGCCAGAGTATACGCGTCCGACTGCAACTTCTCCTGCATGAGGGTCCATCCATATCTTAACTATCATCAAAGATAAGGGCCCATCTGCATCGCATTGCATCATTGATTTAGCGAAATCAGATTCTAAATCTCCTTGCCATATATTAGGTATCCTATATTTTTGGGCAACCAAGGGAGAAGGTAGTTTATCTACAACCATATCTAGAATTACACGGTGTACGGGGGCTTTTTTGGCCAGTTCTTTTTGTTGATCATTATGACAGTATTCAAAAATTTCTGTGAAGTTTATCCCACTCTTAGCCATATATGGAACAGACATACCCCAATTATAGTATGCTGAACCGAATGCCACTGTTCCTTTAGAAACATCTACTTGCCATTCATTTTGTAACTCAGGAGGTGCAAAAGTAGCTATTAATTTATTTACTTTGACGATTATCTTTTCAAATCTTTCCATCATCTCCGGGCCGTCTATTTGTAGTTCGTTGATTAAACGATCAACTTTGTTAATAAATAAAACCGGCCTGACTTTTTCTTTCAAAGCCTGACGGACTACAGTTTCGGTTTGAGGCATAGTTCCTTCAACCGCACATGCCAATATAATGCAGCCATCGACCGCCCTCATTGCACGAGTTACATCGCCACCGAAATCAACGTGTCCAGGGGTATCGATTAAATTAATGAGATAATCGTCACCTTCGACATCGTGTACCATAGAAGCGCTAGCAGCATTAATTGTAATTCCGCGTGCGCTTTCTTGGTCATCGAAATCCAAAACTCTAGACTTGCCAGCTAGCTCCTCAGACATCATTCCAGCGCCTGCTATAAGATTATCAGAAAGCGTTGTTTTACCATGATCGATATGGGCTGCTATAGCTAGGTTTCTGATTTTTTCTCTTATGCGCATAACTTCTACTGCGCGCCCAATGTTATCTTCTTTACGACCCATTTAATGACCTCAATTGTCACGGCCACCTAACTAAGGTTGATAAAGCCGATTGTGCATAATAATCAAAGTAGCATAGAAGAGTAACTAAGTATTGGGTTTGGAATCATCTTGCAGAAGATGCTATTCTCTCGACTTCGTCTCTCTTACCTATAGAATATGCACTCACATCGCCTTGGGATGCTTTCGTGATTTCCGATATTATGCCTTGAGTCAATGATTTTTTACTTTTGGCAGTTGCAGAAGTGCAACCTAAGGATAAATTTCTCAAAGCGGTATCTATACGCCTACTAGGAGATGAGTCTACAGCCTTGGGTTGACTTACGGCACCCATCTTGATTCTAGTTATTTCTTCGCAAGGGGCTGCTTCTTTAATGGCATCAATGAAGCTTTGCAATGGATTTGCACCTGTTTTTTCATTTATGGTGTCAAGGGCCGCTTCGAATGATTTTGCGCAATGTTGCTTTTTACCAGAAAATTTACCAGATCGCATAAGACTATTAATGAATCTTTCAATGATGGAAAGATTGAATTTTCCAAAATACTCATTCGCATGCCTTCCTCCTGAATGAGGAGTTCCTATTGTTTGTAGATTGATATAAGGAGCTAATCCTGGGTCATCACAAGTAACATCAGTAGCATCCCATTTACCAAAAACCATTGTACCGATTCCTGCAATAGGTTCTCTTTGAGATTCTGATTCTTCTGGTTCTGGTTCTGTTTCTGACATAATGAATACCTCATCTGATTGGTTTCTCTTTTCGGCCTCTAACCATCTCATCGAGGGAAACGCCATTTACCTTGATTACTTTGAAACGGACACCTGGGAGATCTCCGTATGATCGTCCTTTGCTTCCACCTATTCCTTCCACAAGGACTTCATCGTGTTCATCTATGAAAGAAATGGCACCATCGCCAGGGGCGAAAGCTGTTAATTTATTACCTGTACGAATTAAACTTATCTTAACTGCTTTACGAATTGCAGAGTTAGGTTGTTTTGCTTCGAAACCAACTTTTTCAATTACAATTCCTTTTGCCTGAGTACTCCCTCTCAAAGGATCATGTTTGAGAATACCTCCATAGCGTTTTTTGAATTGACGATTTCTAAATTGGCGTTCTTTCCACCTATATTTTTTACGATCACTTTTCATTTTCGAACCAGAGAATAATCCACGACCCAACTATAACCCTCTAAATGACGCTTCGCCGACCCACCTTAGGTATAAGAAGTGAAGGGCTTAACATAAATTATATTGACTCAAAATGGCATTGTTGTTGCTAACATTCAAACAGATTGGGCCGGCGGTATGCATCATGGCATTCCGGGACTTACTACATGATGTTCACAGCGTAGATGATAGGACAAGTGTGATTCATGAGATGTTGAAATATTCAGTAGAGAGAGGCAATCCCCCACTTGTATTCAATAATGTGACAGAATCTGATGGCCATAGAGCCGCTTTAAATGTACTAACTAGGGATAGGTTATGCAAGATATTTGATGTCACCCCTGGTGATTTAATAGATATAATGGCATGGTCAATGAAGAATCCATCGGACCCTGAAATTATTAATTCTGGCGATGCTCCAGTTTTGGAAAATACTCAAGAGGAAGTAAATCTAGAAATTATTCCAATTCCGTGGCATTATCCAGAAGATAAAGGAAGATATCAATCTGCTTCGGTGATTATCGCTCAATATGAGGGAGTTCGAAATATGTCTTTCCATAGGCAGTATCTCCGAGATGCAAATCACACTGTTTCTCGATTTGTACCTCGGCATCTCCGTCAAATGATGGAAAAGGCACAAGAAAATGGAGATGAAGTCCCCATAGCAGTAGTTAATGCTCCTGATGCAGTTGTGCTCTTAGCTGCTGCAATGTCATTCAATGAACCATTAGACGAATTACGGGTTGCGGCCTCATTACACATGAAGTTGCACGGAACTCCACTCAAGTTAGTTAGATTATCGAATGGGATTGAAGTTCCAGCGGATGCTGAATATGCAATGGAGGCAAGAATAACTCTCGAAACTGATGATGAGGGCCCTTATGTAGATATAACCGGCACAGTTGATGGAATTAGACAAGAACCGGTCATAGAATATGAAACATTAAGTCATAGAAATAATCCAGTTTTCCATGCTTTAATACAAGCAGAAGTTGAACATAGAACTCTGATGGGGATGCCAAGAGCGCCGACAATTAAGGCAGCAGTATCTGAAGTTGTACCTTGCACTGATGTTTATCTCACTGATGGCGGGTGTGGTTGGCTATCTTCTGTAGTTCAGATTGAACCAATAAATGAAGGAGATGGCGTTAAGGCAATACATGCAGCATTAAACGGCCACAAATCTATGAAGCAAGTGATTGTCGTCGATGTAGACATAGATACTTCGAACCCTTCAAGAGTAGAATGGGCATTAATGACCCGATGGCAACCCGACAAGGATACAGTAATACTTTCAAATCAAAAAGGATCAAGTCTCGATCCGAGTAGATCGGAAGATGGTTTGACAAGTAAAATAGGCATGGATGCTACTTTATCTCCTAATGTAGATAGGTCAGAATATGAATCAGTTTTGTGAGGTCAAAAATGACTGGAATAGAAAGTGATATTGGATCCAAATTACAACATCCAAGAAGAAGTTTAGGCAATAGACATAGAAGTCAGGCTGAGAAATTTTTAAAATTAGGCCATAATAAGAAAAATATCACATGGGCAGAGCAAAATTCTAGACAATCTATATTATATGATTTTACTAATCCAGATAATTGGCGTTTATTAGTGAAAATAAAGATAATGAATGAAGATAACAGCGGAATTCGCTCAATACTTGAGGACTTATTTGCCATATTAGGAAGAGACGATGTTTTACTAGAACAACTCCAAAATGTAAATTTAATAGATTCAGGATTGAGATTATTAGAAACTGCATTTCAAATTGATCCATTGGACCCAAATGAGTGGTGGGAAAAAATCAATCAAGATGAAATAGAAATAGAGAAATTTGGCATTAGGTTGAAAAAATTAGATGTCAAAGACCCAAGAGCGAATATTCTATTTTCAAGACGCATAAGAAGACTAAAAGAAGAAGGATATGAAGATTTATTTTTGGATTTATCAAAACATCTCTTGGCTCAAAGGCCAGCAAATTATGAAACTTGGATAGAATTAGGTAAATTGCATGAAAGGAGAAAAGAATATGATAAGGCATGGTTCAGTTACGATCAAGCACAGACGCATTTTCCTAAGTCAAAATCTAGAGATAAATTTAAACGACGGATGAGAAATAAACTAGAGGGAGAAAATGAAGAATCTTGGAATGATCCAAAAATAGAAAAAAGAATACAATTCCTTAGAAAGATGGAGAAATTAACAATCAATGGGGCGCGGAATATAGATGTACAGGAAGAGTCATTAGAAGATCTAGAAATTGATATTGCTAAGAAAGTTGAATTAATGATTCAAGAAGATAGGTTATCTGAAGCATTTTTCTTAGTTAGAAGATTGGCGGCTGAAGGAAATAAAGAAGCAGAGAATTTAGTTGAAAAAATATTAATGGTGATGAAGAATGAATGATAAATTTGTAGTAATATTGGCTACTGCAAAAATGGATAACGAAGAATCATGGGTAATGGTCCTCAATAGAGAAAGAGGATGGGAATTCCCAGGAGGGAAAATAGAAGATGGAGAAAAATTTGATGAAGCAGCATTAAGAGAATTATTTGAAGAAACTGGTTTATTAGGTGTAGCAAGGGCATATGATGAGGATTTAATAGAAGGCGGATATGCCATCTGGATTGAGGTAAAAGTTGAACCTAGTCCAAATGCATGGGAATCAAATGATTCTTCCATAGAGGAGGTCGGATGGTGCATAGAAATTCCTGAAAGGATAGCTTGGAGTAAAGAGGAGATAGAAAAAATTAGAAATCATGACTGGAGTACATCTAAAACTCTTGAATCTTGAATCTCCTCTATCCTTTCCATCAAGATATTCTTCCATGCAGGTAAAGATAAAATATCTGATGCATCTATAATTAAGCCAATATCTGTTCTATCATAACCAGATAAATCTTGAAAGGTTAAAGAAATAATATCTTCAACAACTAATTTAATATCTTCTGGATTAGAAGTTATTCTTGTGTTTCCTGGTTTTTCTCTTGGTTTCGCATTTTCTATCCTATATTTCATCCTAGGCGATTCAGCATCAACATCGTCTAATGCCATATCAAGCCATTCGAGATTGCTAACTAAAGACTCAGGTATCATGGAAGATTTAGAAAACTCCAGACGCGCCATCCACATATGCCTCATAGCAGGTTCATAGTCCTCCATACTTACAAGAATGCGGGCTGATTCTAATCTAGAGAGGCCAAATATCTCCCCTGGATGCCCTAAATCTGTAGAAATCTCAGCATGTGTTGCAAGAGACATTAGTAACTCATTTTTATTTGTATGCCACGATGCCAGATTTAGTAATGCTATCCCATGTAATGAAGAATATGGAATTGAAGCATTGAATCTATCTACACACCATCTTAATTCTTTACCTATATCTCCCTCGTCGATAGCACCCAAAAGTGCTCTTTCCATTCTTATTCTTGCTTCACACACGTGATCACGTTCGGAAATACTCCTAGAGCGAAGAAGTATTTCTTCAGATAGTGAAATTGCAGCCTCCGTATTTCCATCTTTCATTAAATGTTGAAAGACCATGAAATCGCCAACTAAAAGTGAAATATCTTCACTTTTATTGGGCATCATAATCACTGCGATTCGAACAAAGATACTAATTTTTCATATTGAACTCTTAGATCTTCTTCCCTCTCAATAAGACGGGCGAGATGATTTTCAATATTCAATTTTGATTCCGATAACTCAGTTGATAATTTCTCCCTATCTTCTACTTCTAGAAGCAGGTTACCCAAAGAACGATACACAGATTTATCTTCACTTTGATTGGACAATACCTCCATAGTTAGAGAATATTCAGAGATTTGAGATGAAAAAGATTGTATCTGCCCTCTTATTAATTGTAGTTCTTGCACCGTTTCTTGTAATTCCGCAGATACTTTGTTTTTTTCAGACATAATCAAACCTCATTTATCAACGGCCTTGAGTACCTGTTCGGATGCTATAAGGCCTCTCATGATAGTATTCCATCTAGCTCGTAAATCAACAAAACTATCGGCATTCTCATTGAGAGTAAGAATTTCTTCTTCGACGCTAAAGGCCGCTTCAGTGGCCAATCCTGCAGCTAAAGAGTCTGATAAAGTAGATCTTATCTTCAAAGATAAAGATATTTTATTCTTCTTCTGAAACTTCATTTAGCGCACTCTCAGCAAGTTGTTTTTCATAGTCTAACGCAGCCTGTTGTGCTATAACTGTCATATCAGTAGCAGTTGCACCCTCAACGGAACGACGGATGATTCTAGAATTGGCATCTGTAGCCCTAGTGTAGGGCTCCCAAACTCCACCAGAAAATACATGACTGCATTTTTTACATTCCCATATTCCTGCAACCTTTCTAGTAACTTTAGAGTATTGGCACACTGGACAGGCGTACTTCTTAGATTTCTTTGCTAATGCTGAACCTGCACGTCTACGGACGCTAACACCGTATCTTGCTCCGAAACGGGCTGTTGCTCCTGCTTTTTGTGTTCTCTTTGCCATTTTACTCACCTACTTTTGAATTAACTAATTTACGAAGTTCTGTGGACTTGTCCTTGGCCTTCTCCATTATTTCTGCAAATTCATCCGCCGAGAATATTCCCTTTAGACCCTTCTGAAGTGAGTGGACGTGGTATTCTTCTCCAAGAGTGATATGAATTCTCTCATCTCCCCCTAATTCTTCCTTATAACTAGCATCATAAACAAACCTATTACCTACCTTATGATATGAGCACATAATTGGTATTGTTGATACTTCAAGAGGATAATCTGGGCCGATGTCAAAGCGTTCACAAGGTACACTCGCGGTCTTTAATGCGGCTATTGCTGCTAAAGCAAAGGCATCAAATAAGTTTCCATCATCAGAAATAGCAAATAAATCAAGAATTACTTGCCATGCTTTTTCTCCCGGGATAATGCATAAACTTTTGACATCAATACAACCTGATTCCCTTATCCCTCTGTCTACAACTCTTCCCAATTCTATAGATTGTGGACTAGGCGGACCTGGTTCCCAATTTCGACCAGCAACCGGCCTGACTTCAGCTCCGCACATGAGGCCTCCTTCATTTGGCCTATCTGGATAAGGAGTCATGAGTTGAAATTTAACTCCAGCGTAAACTATAGTATCCCCCATAGTCACCTTAGCAGAACCTTCTGCCCTTGGCAAAATATCTACTTCAAGATTGGTTTCTCGGCCATCCCAACGCCCTCTTCCATCTAATCTTTCATCTTTTGAAGCTAATTCTAAAAGATGATTCCTTAGAAGTTTAGAAACTAAAGGAATAGCCATTATTTCTCACCTCCATTTTTTAATGCTTCAATCATTATCTCGTGTATTGCATCTACTGCTTGCATATTGTAGTCCCATGCAGTCTGGAATTGGTCGGGCGATAAATCACCATCCATTTGGAGAAAAACTAATTCTCCAGTATTAGGTAGGATCCCCATCGGCAGATCTGCTTCACCATAGTTATCTTCTTCTTTATTTAAGTCACAAACAACAACATCATGTATCTTTCCTGAAGCGACCGAAACTACCATATCAGTCATTGGAATTCCTGCATGAGCAAGAGCTACCGATGCAGCAGTTAGTCCAACGCAACGAGTTCCTGCTTCTGCACATATAACTTCTATTTCAACACGAATTTTGGATCTTGGATACATCTCCAGAAGTACCACACTTTCGAGGGCATCGGACGTTACTTTACTGATTTCACGACTCCTACGATTAAAACCTGGGCGCATTCTGTCAGTAGTTGAAAATGGAGCCATATTATATCTAACATCTAGAACGGCGCGATCTTGACGTTGTATTTTACGAGGATGTGCTTCCATTGGGCCATAAACTGCAACGATAACCTCGTTAGCCCCCCATACCATACGGCAAGAACCATCAGCAACAGGGACAACACCGGTTTCGATTGATATAGGGCGGATATCGGTGGGACCTCTGCCATCCATCCTCAGGCCATTTTCATCAATCATTTGAATATCTCCGTAACCACCCATTATGCGAAACCTCCTTGTTTAACTAAACGTGAATTTAGGGATAGTTCATGCAGACTTTTCCTTACTGAAATTATTCCCTGTATATCTCCATCGATCCATATTCTACCATTATCTGCAGCAATAACTCTGCATTCAGAATCTTCTTTAATCTGTCTTAATGAGTTCTTTCCATCTCCTGACAAGTATTCAAGTAAATGTGGATCTATGTCATCAATACTTCCGGAACTTATTTTCCTGAGGCCCATTCCCTTCATGGTCACTACACTAGAATGTGTTTCTTCTACTTCTTGGACCCTACAAAGTATTGCTTCACCTATATCTAAGACTTGTCTTGTTGAGCCAAAGGAGGCTTTAGATGGGCCCAAGCTCATCGGCAATATTGAATTAAATGGTGCACCAATGTCAATGAACCATATATTATTCGTGCATCCTTCTACAAAACCTATGACTAAATCACTAGGTCTTGGAATGTATGTTGAATGTAATGGCTCTATTGAGAGTACATTACCATTTATCGTTAGTTTTCCATTTTTTGTCGCCAGGAGATTGTTATTTTTTATCAATACTCCATGACCTGCTTCAAACCCCTCAGATTGCCCAAGATTCTCTCCTGGAACAACTACTTGAGAGTCTTGCGGACCGTCCGCATCACTATTTCCACTCATGTTATCAAGCCGCGCGACTAGCATAGCCTTCATAACCTTGATGAAGGAGAAAAGAATCGTATAACTAATCTAGTTCCTTGACCTCAATCTCAGAAGAGCGATTAGCAACTCTACTAATAATATCATTTTTCATACCACCAGGAACTTCAACCACGCATACCCATGAACCGTCACTCAACCATTCTTCTTTCTGAATAGAGTTTCTAAGTAACTGATTTACACCACCATAATCTTTTCCTGCTACTCGGAAAGCGAGTTTTACAGTAATAAACTGCAGAGGAATAAGGGGTTTTAAGATCTTAACCGCTTCCTGAACTTGTCTTTCGATTGATAAAAAGGGGTCAACTGAAAATCTGGCTTCATTTAATGCATTCTCTATTCTAGTAACAGGATGGGGGAGTTTTGTCTTGGGGTCCGTGGCTGTTGAGGCGATTTCACTAATTATTTTCTTCTTCTTGCCTTCTATTATCTTTCTTCTTTGAATAGTAGTTAATTGGATAGATCCTTGGTCGAGTATTTTTTTCACACAATCAATCAGATTTGTAGTACCAAATGTATTAATTAATGCGTCTGAAGTTGGTCTATCTCCTGAACTAGCATCGGACCATACTTCCTCGGTAGCTAATAAATCAGACATTTCAACGGAATTATTATCTTGTTTCCATTTTTGGACTAAATCTGGATCAACAAGGATTTCATATCTAGAACCTCCTTTTTCGAGACGTGCTAGGACTGCATTGTCTAAACTAACCATGAACTACCTAGAAGGTACCAGACCTTAAGGGATAGTGAAAAAGAAATCAAGAAACCTTAGAAAGATGCTTGAGAGTAGTTTCATGATCTAATTTAACATATCCATTAGAATCAACTATAGATATTTCAACTGTATCGGGATTCAAACTATCTTCAAGGGATTCTTGAAGAGATTCTAAACCTAATTTAATAGCTGCATTTTGCGTCATTCCTTTCTTCCAAGACTTCTCAAAATGGTCAATAACAATTGAACGGCCTCGCCCTATTGCGCCCGCCTGATATGACTGATATGCTCCAGATGGATCTGTTTCAAACAAATGTACACCTTCATCATCAATTCCGGCAATTAGTAATGCAGTACCAAAAGGCCGTGCACCACCATATTGAGTAAATGATTGCTTATAATCACACATTTTCTTCACTAAAGTAGTCATAGATATAGGACTTCCGAATGTCATCCTATTAATTTGGCACTGTACACGTGCTTTGTCTACTAATTGCCTAGCATCTGCAACAAGTCCGGAAGTAGTCATTCCAATGTGGTCATCTATTTGATACATTTTTTCAATTGAATCCGTTATTACTAACTTATTTGCAATTCTTTTATCGACAATTAATACGACGCCGCCTTTGTACTTTAGGCCAACAGTTGTTGTACCTCTTTTTACTGATTCTCGAGCATATTCTACTTGGTAAAGACGACCGTCTGGTGAAAATGTGGAAACACCATGATCGTATCCTCGTCCGCTGGGCTGCATAATTATCAAGCGAATGCCCGAACCCTCTCTTATCAATCTTAGTCGGGAAGAGGCTCTTTAGGCGTGGCATTCATCTCTAAAGACCGAGACGAGAGAGTATGAGAGTTGCTATTCTTTCTTCGGGTGGAAAGGATTCAGCTTATGCCTCATGGTGGGCTATGATGCAAGGGTGGGAGATAGTATCTCTAGTCACAGTAGGGATTGATAATGATGATTCAATGATGTTTCAAATTCAGGGTACCTATATCTCTGCATTTCAATCTATTTCAATGGGAATTCCATGGTTGCCAGTAGAATCTCTGGGAAAGGAAGAATTAGAAGTATCTGATTTAGAAGACGCACTGCAAGGAAATAGAGATAATTTCGCAGCATATGAGAATATATGGCCAGAAAATATTCCTAAACACGATGAGATAGAAATCTCCTCTGGAAAAATAAAAATAGATGCACTAGTTACAGGTGCTTTGAGATCGGATTATCAAAAAACGCGAATAGAAATGATGTGCGAGAGGCTTGGAATAATTTCATTCTGCCCTTTGTGGCATAAAAATCCAAAAGAACATATGGAGGCATTAATAAAACATGGATTTGAGATAAAATTTGTATCTGTATCTTCTGATGGATTAGATGAAACTTGGTTAGGGAAAACATTGACTGGGACTAATTTGATTCAATTACATAATCTTTCAAAAAAATATAGATTTAATCTAGATGGCGAAGGAGGAGAATTTGAGACTATTGCATTAGATGGGCCTCATATGAAGAAAAGGATAAAATGCCAAGGGCAAAGTAATTTTAAATCAGGTAGAGGTATTTGGACCATACAAACAGTAGATATCGAAGAGGGCTAAACATCAAACATGATGCCTTAGTCGGTTAAATCGAAAGAGATGCAAGTGTCCCCACTAGATTATCGATATGGAAGAGATGAAGCTAAGCAAATATGGTCGCGTGAAGGCCGGCATATGAGGCAATTAGAAGTAGAGAGGGCTCTAATTTGGGCGCATTGTAGACTTGGTAAGGTTAGTGCCGAACATTATGATATTATTGCAGATATTGCAGATCCTGGCATAGTGACTGCAGACCGAGTAGATGAGATTGAGGCAGAAACTAGACATGATATAATGGCCTTAACAAAGGCTATGGCAGAAGTTGCTGGAGAAGCTGGATGGTGCATACATTTAGGGGCGACAAGTAATGACATAGTAGATTCTGCTGTAGCACTTCAAATTAAAGATAGTATAAAAATTCAAGTTGAAGCAACTTCTAAGTTACTACAAACATTATGTGATATGGCAGAAAGAGAAAGAGATACGGTAATGTTAGGAAGAACGCATGGACAGGCTGCTGTTCCAATAACATTCGGATTAAAAGTTGCTGTTTGGGTAGATGAGTTTAGAAGGCACTTGGTCAGACTTGGAGAATTAACACCCAGAGTTACTACGGGTAAATTCCTTGGTGCTGTTGGAACGGGTGCGGCTCAAGGTGAAAATGCATTAGAACTACAAGAATTGATAATGGAAAATCTAGGTTTGGAAGTACCTATGGCTACTACGCAAGTCGTAGGAAGAGATAGGTACATAGAATGGGTTGGATGGATGGCTAATGTGGCAACAACTATTGAAAAGGTATTACAAGAAGTAAGGAATCTGCAAAGAAGTGAGATAGCAGAAGTTGCAGAATACTTCGATATTGAGAAACAAGTTGGGTCATCAACAATGGCACATAAGAAGAATCCAATAACTGCAGAAAATGCATGTGGTTTAGCAAGAATTGTTCGTTCAATGATAATACCTTCATATGAAAATGCACTCTTATGGCATGAAAGAGATTTGGCTAATTCATCGGCTGAAAGATTTACTCTATCTCATGCAATGATATTATTAGATGATATTACAATTAAATGCGACAGAGTTTTACGAAAATTAGTAGTTGATGCTGAGAAAATGAAAAGTAATATTGATTCGCAAAATGGACTAGTTATGGCAGAAAAGGTCATGTTAGTTCTTGTAGATAAGGGAATGTCGAGAGAAGAAGCTCATGAGGTGTTAAGAAGTGCCTCTATGGAAGCGATTGACAATAAAGAGAATTTGCTAGAAGTATGTTCCAGAGATGAAAAAATAATTAATAGAATTGGAATAGAAATATTAGAAGAAGCATTCAATCCAGAGAATCATCTTGGTTTTAGTGGAAAAATTGTAGATAATACTGTATCAAAGGCTAGGGAAATGATAAATTAAAAAATCTTCATTGCAATTAAAAGAACTATTGCAGTTAATGTAGATACTAATCCTAGTAAAACTATCATGGCATGCGGCCCATATTGATTAGCGTCACCGAGTGCAACATTTAGGAAACCCTCTTCCTTAATCCCCTCAATCATGCCTAAATCTGTATCATTAAATTCAGGTGATGGACGCCTTTTTATCCTCTCATTTACACCTTGATTTGTTGCCATCTATATCGAGGCCGTCGATGATTTGGTTTAGCCTTCCCCCTTTCGCGATAGAAAATACCATCACCTGTAGCG
>Ga0302119_10000708_pt1 | contig 15029 bp, 10 predicted proteins | sample AG5_Tmax_MG_FD_203114 | JGI IMG/M metagenome (GOLD analysis project Ga0302119, IMG submission 203114) | Marine microbial communities from Western Arctic Ocean, Canada - AG5_Tmax | ecosystem: Environmental > Aquatic > Marine > Oceanic | place: Canada: Western Arctic Ocean | collected 2017-10-01 | reverse complement strand
AACCGGGTTTTGGGGCGGGGGGGGGGGGGGGTTTTTGGTTGGGGGGGGGGGGTAATGGGGGTCTCAACTAGTGAGGCTGGGGTGCAGGGGCACAGACCGGGGCCCACTTTTTGCCAGCCTAACCCATAGGAGGTGGAATTCTCGGCTCCAAACCCGGGTCTGGAGGGGTCAGGGTGAGATTTGAGGACCGCGGGCGGGTTCGGGGGCTTGACCGGAGCGGCGTCAGGTGGACAATCCTGGCCCCGAAGCCAACCCGAGACCCGAAAGACCCCATCTACCAGCATGACCCTTGCCCAGCGTTGCTCCCTCTTGGGAACCGAAACCGCCTTTGAAGTGTTTGCCAAGGCCAAGGCCCTCGAAGCCCAGGGCAAGAGCATCATTCATCTGCACATCGGTGCCCCGGACTTTGACACCCCAGCCCACATTGTGGAGGCCGGGGAAAAGGCCCTCAGAGATGGGTTTCATAAGTACACCCCCGCAGCTGGTTTGCCCCAGTTGCGTGAGGCGGTTTGTGCAGACTTCTTGCGCCATCGGGGCGTGGAAGTGGATCCGGCCAATGTACTGATCGCACCCGGTGGCAAGCCCACCATGTACTACGCGATCATGATGTTCGGCGAGCCGGGCGCAGAGATCCTATATCCCAACCCGGGCTTTCCGATCTACGAGTCGGTGATCAACTACTCAGGGGCCAAGGCTGTCCCCATCGAATTGCGTGAAGAGAACGGGTTCAGTTTCAGCGCTGACGATGTGCTGTCCAAGATCAATCCGAACACGCGCTTGTTGATTATCAACACTCCTGCCAACCCCACCGGCGGCGTGGTTCCCCGGCGGGAATTTGATGCACTGGTCCGGGGCCTCGAAGAGCATCCCCATGTGACCATCCTGTGCGACGAGATCTACTCACGGCTTCTGTACGACAACGAAGAGCATGTGAGCATTCTTCAGTACCCGTCCATGGTCGAACGCTCGATCATTCTGGATGGCTGGAGTAAGACCTGGGCCATGACCGGCTGGCGGCTGGGCTATGGCATTTGGCCCAAGCACCTTTTTCCCCATGCGGAACGCTTGCAGATCAATATTGCTTCCTGTGCCAATGCGGTTACCCAGGTGGCGGCCATTGCTGCCATGGAGGGTACCCAAGAACCTGTAGACGCCATGTGCGAGGCCTTTGATCGCCGCAGAAAGGTGATCCATGCCGGTTTGAATGACATTCCTGGAATCTCCTGCGTCATGCCTAAGGGCGCATTCTATGCCTTCCCGAACGTCAGCGAATTGGGCATCGATACCCGCGAGTTGGAGCACGCCCTGCTGAATGAAGCCGGGGTTGCTTGTCTATCAGGCACGAGTTTCGGTTCCTTTGGCGAGGGCTACATGCGCTTCAGCTATGCAAACTCCGAAGAGAACATCATTGAAGGCCTCGGGCGTGTCAAGCGCTGGCTGGAGGGTCGCTCCTGATGGCTCAGTCTCCCTCTGATTTTCGCAGCGACACTGTCACCCGGGCAAGTGCCACGATGCGCCAGCTGATGGCCGAGGCTTCCGTGGGGGATGATGTGCTCGATGGGGACCCCACGGTACAGCGTCTCGAACAAGCCGCAGCAGACTGGCTGGGCATGGAAGGATCCCTCTTCGTGCCCTCGGGCACCATGGCCAATCAAGTGGCCCTTGGCGCGTGGACGCGACCTGGGGATGAGATCATCGTCCAGCGCTTTGCTCACGTGACTACTTTTGAGGCGGGAGCTGCGGGTTATCTCCACGGCTTGCAGTCCATGACCGTGGGGGGCGAGACCGGGGATTTCAGTCTGGAGCAGGTGCGCTCGTGCGTGCGACCGACTTTTATTCATTGTCCACCCACCAGTCTGATCTGCCTGGAGCAAACCCACAATTACGCCGGTGGTCGGGTGCTGCCTCTTCAGGTATTTGAAGAGGTTTCCGGATTTGCTAGGGAAGCCAAGATTCCCCTGCACTTGGACGGGGCACGCCTGGCCAATGCGGCGGTGGCAAGCGGGGTCAGCGCGCGCACCTATGCCTCCCATGTGGATTCGGTCAGCCTTTGTTTTTCGAAGGGCCTAGGGGCACCGGTGGGGTCGATCATTGCTGGTAGCGGCGAATTTTTGGAACGAGCTCGCTTGGTGCGCAAACGCCTTGGGGGCTGGATGCGTCAGTCTGGCCATCTGGCTGCAGCGGCCCTGCACGCCCTGGAGAACAATGTGGCCCGCTTGGCAGAGGATCATGCCCTGGCCCGTCAGCTGGCCGAACGACTCGGTGCATTGCCGGGGTTCGAGACTGAGCCCAAGCTGGTGGAGACCAACATCGTCATGGTTCAAGTTCAGCATCCGGATTTTGACGCCAAGGCCCTTTCGGAAGCCTTGGCTCAGGAGGGGGTCCTGGTGATGCCCATGGGCGAGCGAAGGTTGCGTTTTGTGACGCACCTAGATGTGGGCCCCGCGGATCTCGATCGGCTTGAAACAGCCGCCAAGAGCCTTTTGCGCTGAATCGGAGCAATATTGCCGGGCCGTGATTTCCTGCCAGGTGCTTGCTCTTGATCCCCCAGGAGGGCCCCGGATGTGGTTATTCTGTTCGCCATCGATTCTCCGGGGACCAGCGGCAAAAAGCCCGCTTTTCACCCCTTCCAGCACCCCACATTCAAGCGACCATGGGCATCTTCAAGGCCTACGACATCCGCGGCATCGTGCCCGATGAACTCGACACCAAAATGGCCCGGCGCATTGGCTTTGCCTTTGCCCAGCACATCGGTGGCTCACCGCTCCTCGTGGGGCGCGACATGCGCGTGCACTCGCCCGAGATCTCGGATGCGGTGATTGCGGGCATGCGCGGTGCTGGGGCCTATGTGATCGATATCGGTCTGGCATCGACCCCCATGACCTACTTTGCCATCGGTTCCCGAGATGTGGCCGGAGGCCTGTGCGTGACCGCCAGTCACAACACCGGGGAATACAATGGCATGAAGCTCTGCAGTCGCGGGGCCCAGCCCATTTCCAAGACCACCGGCATTGCCGAGATCGAAGCCGCCTGCCAAGGGCCCCAACGGCCTTCCTCCACCCGGCGCGGCGGGGGAGAGGAGATCAACCTGTTGGAGGACTACGCCAAGCATGTGGCGAGCTTTGCGAACATCAAGCGACCCATCAAGGTTGCGATCGACGCAGCCAATGGAATTGCCGGTTACACCCTGCCTGCGATTCTGCCGCTGCTGGAGAACGTCAATACGGAATGCATCCTGATGGAACCCGACGGGACCTTTCCAAACCACGAGGCCAACCCCCTCAAGGAAGAGAATCTCGATCCCGTGCGTGAATTGGTGCGCCAAACCGGAGCAGACTTTGGTGTCAGCTTTGATGGGGACGCGGACCGTTGCTGCTTCGTGGATGAAACCGGTGCAACCGTGCCTGCGGACCTGATGACGGCACTTTTGGCCCGGGACTTCTTGGAGCGCGAGCCGGAAAAGCCGATCGTCTATGACCTGCGTAGTTCTTGGGTAGTCAAGGAAGAGATCGCCGCCGCAGGGGGACAGCCCGTGCGGGATCGCGTGGGGCACTCCTTCATCAAGGCCACCATGCGCGCCAACGGTGCGATTTTCGGAGGCGAGCTTTCCGGACACTTTTACTTCCGGGACAATTTCGTTTGCGACAGTGGTGTGATCGCTTTAGTCAGCGTCTTGAATTTGATTTCGGGCTCGACCGAGCCCTTTTCCAGTCGGGTGGCGGGTCTGCGGCGCTACCACTCCACCGGTGAGATCAATTTCCACGTGGAGGACAAGGATGCGGTGCTGGCGGAGCTCAAGGAGAAGTACAAGGATGGGGCCCAGGACGAGCTGGATGGCATCACGGTGGAGTACGGCAGCCTCAAGCGCGCCTCCTGGTGGTGGTTCAATGTGCGCGCCTCCAACACCGAGCCTGTCCTGCGGTTGAACCTCGAGGCCAAGACCGAGGAATTGCGGGATGCCAAACGGGCGGAACTGATCGAGTTGATTGGCGAGCCTGAGGAGTGATTTTTTTCCCTCTTTTGAGTGGAACTCTCCAACACGAACCCGGCTCAATTTAAGAAGTCGCATATATTTCTGGAGCTTCCTGCCACAAGGTCTGAATGAGGACCGCTCTAGGGGTCGATAGGATCCTCCTAGACCCCTGTCCTTCGATGCTATTCACCCTCCTTCTATTCGCCCCGCTGGCCGTCCCCCTTGCGACTCCAGCGGTTGCGATGACCCAATTTCCGGCGACCCAACCCGTGGGGGCCCTTGGCCAGAGTTTGGCCCGCCTCGCGGACCAGGATCTGCGCCTTTCCTTTACCCCTCGCACCGCCACCTTGGCCCGTAAGGCCGAGGAGCGGAGCGAGCGCGGGGAAAACCCTGTGCCCTTGCCCGGGTCGATCGCCGACCTGTCCGAAGCGCTCTTTGGTCGGGGTGCCGGGGGGGACGTAATGGCCCGAGAGAGTTTGCTGGGCCGCGCGATGAACTCGGGAGTTACCCCGGTGGCCCTCTCTTCGATCTTAGCCTTGGGCGCACTCGGGCCACGCTTGGGTGGAGCCCAGGACAATCTGGTGGAGTTGGCGCGTAGCACGGATCCTTCCCGTTCAGCCCACGCTCTCCTGGCGCTCTATATGGCCAAGCCCGAGCTGGGGCAGGCCCTCGCGGATGAGCTCGCCCTGGTCCATTCATTCGCTGGCTTGTTGGCGGTGCACGTCCATCCAGCGCCTCTGCCCGAACACGCCGCCGTACGCCGTTGGTACGGCTTACGCTTGGGCGCGGCTCGGCGCTTTGGTTTGGTGGACGGCCGGCTCTGGTCCGAGATACTGACCGATCGCTTGGCAAAGGACTCGACCTTCCTGGAGGAACTGATCCTGGCCGAGTTGCCTTCGGTTCCCTCGCCCGCCGTGGCGGATCACTTGCTGGCGCTCTTGCTCGAAGACCCAACTCCTGCGCGTATTCGCGCGGGTGTACGCATGATACCCGATTCCATCGAGGCTCTGGTGGCTAGTGGTCACTGGACTCCCAGGGGAAGTGACGGTTGGCGTGAGATGGTGCGCGCGATTATCGATGGTTACCAAGGTGACTCCATGGGTGAGTGTCTCGCCCAAGCGGTGGAGCAACCGGGATCCCGGGGATTGGCCCTGGCGGCCATGGTGCGTCGGGACGCGAGCTACCTTGCGCCCCTCGAAGCTGCCTTGGCTTCCAATGATGCGGAACTGTTACTCGATGTGATGTACGGCGCAGGGGTCATAGACCTTGCCATGGTGATTCCCGCCCTGCGTGAGTTGGGAGAACACGAGGACCTGGGTGTGCGTTCCGAAGCTCTTGTGGTGCGTGCTCGCCTTGGGGATGGTGACGCGCACTTGGCGATCCGCGAAATCCTGATGGCGGTCAGTGGTGGGCAAGAAGATCCCCTGGCCGAGAGCCTGATGGAATCCCTCGAGCGTCACCGGGGAGGCTTTTTGGTTTTGGACCTATGCGAGGTCTTGTGCTCCGAGCTGCCCTTTGGTTCACCCGGTCGCATGCTTGCCTTGGCAGCGTTGCGCCTCGGTGGGAGACGCGCCGCCACGGCGGATCTGCTGGGAGAATCTCAACATGCGCCGGTGGGTGCTCCGGGGGAAGTGTTGGCCCTCGAGGCCCTGGGCAACCTCCCAGGCAAGGACGAACTAGATCACGTCTTGACCTACTTCCCTTCGGATACCGTTGGGCGCACGGACATGGTCGTGGCTGGTGCTTGTGTGCGGGTGGCCCGCACGGAAGTGGAGCCTCTGATCAGCGCGGCCCTTTGGAGCGGTTCGATCCACTTGAGTCTCCTGGCAGCCGCCCTTACCCGGGAGCGTTCGGGCGAAGTGCGCTTGATGCTCTGGGCCCTCGAACCGCCCATGTCGGCTTCTTCGGAAGATCTGCGCCGGGTGGGCTACTGCATCGGCCAATTGGGCGGCATGGCATCCATGGAGGAACTCTCTCGGCGCCTTGGTAGTTCCGGTGGAACCGATCGCCCCCTGTTGCAGGGGGCCCTCTTGGGTGCCATGGGCGCCCGCACCCACTAAGACTCTAGGCCATAATAATTTCCATGTCAGCGCCCCCCAAACAGCCTGCTCGTGTTGCTCTCATCGGTGTACCCATGGACCTGGGTGGCGGCCGTCGTGGAGTGGACATGGGCCCCAGTGCCTTTCGTATCGCAGGTATCGCCAAGGCCCTCGAAGGCTTAGGCATAGAATTTCAGGACACGGGCAATGTGGAAGTGCGCGACCCGGTGCTGCTGGAGCCCGCTGACCCCTGCGCGCGATTCTTAGAAGAGATCGCTGATTGCTGCAAGCGCTTGCATGCCCGAACCCAGCAATTGGTCGAGGACGGCTGGTTCCCGCTGGTAGTTGGGGGAGACCACTCGGTGGCCGCCGGCTCAGTCGCTGGCCTGTCGAGTTATCACCACGCCAAAGGCGAGAAAATCGGCTTGCTCTGGTTTGACGCCCATGGGGATATGAACACACCGGAGACCACCGGTTCCGGCAACATTCATGGCATGCCCCTTGCCGCACTCTTGGGTCGCGGTCCTGCTCCTTTGACCCGTATTTCGAGCCGCTTTCCCGCCGTGGACCCCGAAAACGCCGTGCTGGTGGGGGTGCGTTCCCTCGACGACGGGGAACGGGAGCTGATTGGGGAACTGGGCGTGCGCTGCTACACCATGAGCGAAATCGATGAGCGGGGCATGCACGCGGTGATGCGTGAGGCGCTTGAGATCGTCTGCAAGGACACCGCGGGTTTTTCCCTGTCCTTTGATGTGGACGGCACAGATCCTTCTGTGGCTCCTGGCGTGGGTACGCCGGTTCCCGGTGGAGTTTCCTATCGCGAATCCCACCTGGTGGTGGAGATGGCAGCCACAAGCGGACGCCTATTGGGCCTTGAAATGACCGAGATCAATCCTATTCTCGACACGCGCAACCGCACCGCGCGGGTGGCCGTGGAGTTCTGTGAATCCGCTTTGGGGAAGCGCGTGCTCTAGGCAACTAGGCGACCTCCGATGTTTCCCGTCCTGCGATCTTTCCTGCACAACCGGCGTCTCCTGTGGGATTTCGTCAAGCGTGATCTGCGCGCCCGCTATGTGGGTTCGAGCATGGGTTTCTTCTGGTCGCTGATTTTCCCGGTCATCAATTTAGTGGTCTACCACTTTGTTTTCCGCACGGTGCTCAACACCCGTTGGAGTGACAGTCAGGGGGCGACCGAGGTGGCCCTCGTCATGTTGGCGGGCATCGTGGTTTGGCAGGCCTTTGCTGAGACTCTGACACGCTCCACCAGCAGCCTGATCGATAATTCCAACCTGATCCAAAAGGTGGTTTTTCCCAGTGAATTGCTTCCCGCGTTTCTGGTCAAGTCCAGCCTGATCAACATGATGATCGGTGTGCCGGTTTTGCTGATTGCTGTCAGTTGGTTTGGCTTTGTGGCGGTGCCCAAGAGCTACATCCACGTGCCCCACGAGACCGTCCAGCACGAAGATGGTTCTGTTACTCAGGAGCGCATCCCAGTCATCCAGCATGAACAGGGCGGAATCCTACGAGTGCCCATCGCCATCGAGCGCGGGTACCAGGGGGACGTGCGCGTGACTCTTGAATACGCTGGCACGGCCGAGTTGGGTCAGGATTTCTTGGGTCCGACCGAACTCCTCATGCCCGCGACTGCGGCGGGCGTAGACCTGTTGCTGCAGCCCCTGCCCGATGGCGAGGTGGAGGGGGACGAGGAGATCATCGTGCGCATCGTGAGCGCCGAGCCCGGGGGCTTGGCTGCCATGGGGGGGATTCCCCAGGTGCAGCATGAGTTCCGCGCGACCCTGCTGGATGATCCGGCTCCGGCACCAGGGACGGCTCCCTCGTTCGCCGGTGGATCCGAGCCCCGCATGCGGGACGAGGAGTATCAAGCCTTGTCCCTGTCCGTGTCTCTGGTGATGGTCCCGGTGATGCTGCTGCTGCAGTTCATCTTTACCCTCAGCCTGGCCTATTTTCTGTCGGTGCTCAACGTCTTCATGCGCGACACTCAACACCTGGTAGGCGTTGGCGTGGTGGTTTGGATGTTCTGCACCCCGATCTTCTATCCCGCCGAAATGGTGGCGAAAGCGGGTTACGGCTGGCTGATGACAATCAACCCCATGCACTGGATCATCGATAGCTGGCGCCAAATCCTGCTCTTCGGTGCTTGGCCGGATCCGTTCCTGTTGCTGCGGATCGGCCTGTTGTCCGTGATCCTGTTGACGATCAGCGGTCGCTTCTTCTTCTCCCAAAAAGCCCGCATCCCGGACCTGCTGTGAACGATCAAAGTCAAGCGCTCTCAGGCAGCGCCATCCACGCGGAGGGTCTGGGCAAGTGCTATCAACTGTACGACAAGCCAATTCATCGCGTGTACGACCTGATGCACTTGGGTGCCCCCCGGCATAGGGACTTTTGGGCCGTGCGTGATCTGTATCTCGACGTGCCCCATGGTTCCACGGTGGGCATCATTGGTCAGAATGGTGCGGGCAAGAGCACCCTCTTGAAGCTCTTGACCGGGATCAGTGCGCCCACTACGGGAACCCTGCAGGTTCAAGGCCGCGTGGCCAGTCTGTTGGAGTTGGGCGCGGGCTTTCACCCGGAATTCTCGGGCCGTGAAAACGTGTTCCTGAACTGTTCGATCCTCGGCATGAAGAACGAGGAGATTAAAGAGCGCTTCCAGTCCATCGTGGATTTCAGCGAGCTGGGCGAATTCATCGATCGGCCTGTCAAGACCTATAGCTCGGGCATGTACGTGCGCCTTGGGTTTGCGGTGGCTTCCAGTGTGGATCCGGACATTTTGATGATTGACGAGGCCTTGTCCGTGGGGGACGAACATTTCCGAGGCAAGTGCATCAACCGCTTGAATGAGTTCCGCGAACAGGGCAAGACAACGGTCTTTGTATCCCACGACATTGGATCGATCAAAACCATGTGCCAACATGTGGTGTTGATGGAAGCCGGCCGTGTGATTAGCCAGGGGTCGGCGGAAGAGGTGTCGGACGAATACCTGAAGAGTGCTCACGAGCGGGGCAATCAGCGGCTTTCGGCTTTTGCTCGGGAGTCTTCGGAATACCCACGCTGGGGCACCGAGGAAATCACCACGGGTAAGATCACCCTGCGGGGTAGGGATGGCCAAGAGACCCAGAGCTTTGAACCGGGCGACCCATTCTCCGTGCGCGTGGAATGGCATGCCAACCAAGACACTGCTCAACCGGTGTTTGGTCTGGGGCTTTATCGCTCGGATGGGACTTATGTGAACGGCTCCAACCATCACTGGCGCGATGATTCCATAGATTTGACTCCGGTCAAGGCTGGGGAAGATGGTGCCGTGGAGATGAGCTTTGAATCCTTGCCCTTGCTTCAGGGCCAGTACTACCTGACAGCCTTCCTATACGACCACTCTAAACCCGCGCCCACGGCCATTGATCACCGGGAACACGCGGCGGTTTTTGAAGTGGTGGATGCACGCCATGTTCAACACGGCCTGCTCTTTCTGCCCACAACCTGGACCGTAGAACAGGGTGGCCAACGCCGCACCTCCCAGTCTTGACCTCTGCCCTTCCCATGGATGACCTGCTAAGACTGCCATTCGACCAGTACCAACGGTACAAGCTGGTGGCGGATCTGGTGGAGCGTGTACGCACGGGGAAACAGCCCCTGCGGATTCTTGATGTGGGCGGTCGCACTGCCCTGTTGCGCAAGTTCCTGCCCAACGACCGTGTCGAGTTGGTGGACGTGGAGGCTTCTGATGAAAAGGACCTGGTGCTCGGTAGTGGCGGCGCATTGCCTTTCCTCGACAACAGCTTTGACGTGGTTGCTGCCTTCGACACCCTTGAGCATGTGCCCCCCGAGTTCCGCGAGGACTTTGTGCGTGAGTGCGCCCGGGTGGCGGGACGCCATGTGATATTGGCCGGTCCCTACCGCACGCCAGAAGTGGATGAGGCCGAGGAAATCCTGGTGGGGTTCATGGCCGATAAACTGGGGGTCAAGCATCGCTACTTGGCTGAACACCGAGAGTACGGATTGCCGGTACGGGCGCAAACAGAGCAGTGGTTAGGTGATGCGGGAGGCCGCGTAATGTCCGTGGGCCACGCTAACTTGGATCGCTGGTTGGTGTTGATGTGTCTTGAGTTGTATCTGGACAACGATCCCTTGTTGCGCGATCTCGCCCAGAGATTCTTTGCCTTTTACAATCGCAGCATGTACTCCAGCGACCATGGGGGTGCGGTCTATCGCCATGCGGTGGTAGCTTCACTAGGGAATAGCCGCGAACCATCAGTTAAAAACCTGTTCGATGGGCCGAGCGCTCCCAAGGGAGCAACCCAAGCCCTGCTTGCCATGGGGCTTGAGGTGATCGCCTTCGACGGGGAGAAGGACGCCTGGAAGCCCGAGATCAAACGCTTGGAGAAAGTGATCCATGGCCTCGAAAAGAACCTCACGGGCCATCAGAAACGGTTGACCGACACGGCCGATGACTTGAGCGAGCACAAGTCGACCCTTACGGACGAGCGCGCGCAACGCACGCAGGAGGCCGCTGAGCAGGCGTCGATCATTAAGAGCCTGGGCGAGGACCTGGCGGGCCATCAAGAGGCCCTCGCCGAGCTGGAGCCGGAGCTTGCCACCCAGGTGCAAGTCAGCAAGGAACTTGCTGAAGACCTGGAGGGGCACCGGGCTCATCTGACTGAGCTGGAGTCCGGTATGGAAGCTCATCAGTTGGCGGTTTCGAATCTGCAGGCGAGCCTGCTGGAATCTGAACAGGTGCGCGAGAGAGAAGCCGCTGCCGGGGAGCAAGTGGTTGAGGAGCTGAAGGCGGAAATCGCTGCCCGGGGAAATTTGGTCAAGGAACTAGAGGCCTCCCTGGCTGAGAATCAAAAACAAAATCTGCATCTGGGAGAGCTGCTCAGTGAGGAGCGGTCTCTGCGGGAAGAACTGACCCAGACCCTGGGGCAGCAGCTCAAGGATCTGGCAGCCGATCGCGATTCTGTGCTGGAGACCCTGGCCGGAGTCCAGCAGCACCGCACGGAGGTGCTCGGTCTGTTGCAGGAAACCCAGGCGGGAGCCGAGGCCCTCGAAGCCGCCTTGCACGCTTCCCAAGCGGAAGAGGCCCGTCAACGGGCGGAAATCGAGCGCCTGCGGCAGTTGGTGGGCAGCCGCCTTGAGTCCTTCAAGCTGGTCTTCAAGCCTGAGCGGCCCGGAGTTTAGAGCTCTGCTTCAAGCGCTTCCCAGGATAAGTGGAGTCGGGGAACCGCCTTTGGCCTAGGCCGCTACGAAGGGCCACATGATCGGGATGATCACAGACGCCAAGGCTCCCAGAAGAAGCGTGAGGGGCGTACCAACCCGCAGAAAGTCTCGGTACTTGTAGTTTCCCGGTCCCATGATCATGGCGTTGGCCTGGTGTGCCACGGGGGACAGGAACGCCAAGCTGGCCCCGGTGACCACCGCCATCAGGAAGGGGCGTGGTCCGACGCCCGCGATCTCGGCGCACTGCAGGGCCAGGGGCGTCATGATGATTGCCGTGGACGTGTGGTTCAAAACTTGGGTCAAGAGCACCGTGCTGGCCAGCAGCAGCACCATCAGGTATTGCGGAGTCAAGATGCCTGCTTGCAAGGATTCGGCGATCATGCCCGCGGCCCCGACGGTGTGTTCGGGGGTCAGGACCTCTTGCTGGAACGCACGTCCCAGGGCCAGCATACCGCCAACTAAAGCCAGCACGCTCCAATCCACTGAACGATAGGCGTCGTCCGTACGCACCACTCGGGTCCCGATCAATGTCAAGACTCCGAGTAAGGCGAGGGCGCTGAGGGAAATCGTGTGCGAGAGGGCGGCGATCAAAAGAATCGCTCCCAGGGTCGCGACCGTGATCCAGCCCTTGCTTCCAAAGTTGGGTGCTGCGACCTCTGAGAGGATAACCACGTCGCGTTCTTCCCCGGCCCGCTCGATGTCTGGCAGGTGCCCTTGCAACAGCAGGGTGTCGCCCACTTCCAAATCCACTTCGTTGATGCGCGCAAGCTGAACGCCGCTGGACTTAGAAACCGCCACCACGTTGAGCCCGCTCTTGGTGCGGAATTCAGCGCTCTTGAGGCTAGTGCCCGCGAGGGAAGAGCCCGCGGGAATGAGAGCTTCCACCAAGCGCACATCGTCTGAAACCAGTTGTGCATCCTGGGTAGCCACATGGCTTTTCTCGCGCATGGGCAGTTCTTCCGAGAGGGCCAAGATGTCCTCAGGGCTGCCCTGCAGAATCAATGTGTCGTCTGCGCGGATTCGGTTGTAGGGGCCGGGAGCCAAAATCGGACTCTCGCCGTGGGCACGCACGAGCCCAAGCACCGTGACCCCGTGTTTGCGTAGGACTTCCACCTCGGCCACCGAGCGGTTGATCAGGCTGCTGTTGGGCTCCACCAAAATCTCGGTGACGAAACGGGGCACTTGGTAGCGTTCGGTCAGGGACTGTCCCACAGGGGAACGGGGCAGAAGTTTCCGCCCAGGTCCCACCAGATAGAGACTGCCCACGGCCAACAGAGTTAAACCCAGGAGGCTGAAATCGAACATGCCAAAAGGCTCGACCCCGGCATTCCGCAGACTTTGATTGACCACCAAGTTGGTGGAGGTCGCGATGACGGTCACCAATCCACCGAGCAAACTTCCAAAGGCCATGGGCATCAGGATGCGCGACAGACTGATCTGTTTGCGTCGGCTAACCCCGTTGCAAACAGGAATCATGGTGGCTACCACGGCGGTATTGGAGAGCACAGCTGACAGCAAGCCCGAGAGCACCGTGACCCGAGCCACCAGACCTCTTTCGCTGGATTGGTTGCCCCGCAGGAAGGCGCGGCTCAAAAGGTCCGCTACTCCGCAGCGTTGGAAAGCATGGCTGAACACGAACATGCAGCCGATCAAGATCACTGCTTCGGAGGCAAAGCCGGCAAAAGCCTCGTCCGCGTCAAGCACGCCGGTGAGCACCAGGGCGCAGGCGATTCCGAGAGCCACCAAGTCGTAGCGGGCCATGTCTGCCACGAAGACCACGAGGGTCAAGCCAAGCAGGCCGAGCACAATGGTTGTGGGGTCAGGCGGGAACATGCCCTAAGGCTAGCTTCCTTGAATCTCCGGGCGGCATTGGAAAAGTGCGAACCCTACTGATTCTGGTTGTGCGGACTGGATTTGGAGCCTGAATCAGGCCGGAGAGTGCCCCTCTACCCGGGCCAGATCCACAGAGATTGCCTCTAGGATCGGGCCGGGGGTTTGGCAGAGGCTTGGGGTGTGCTAAAACCTATACCCGGAAGGCCCCTGTTCAGTGGCGTCCCGCCCATACACAAGCGTGCAGTCTATCCCCCCCGATCCCCAAAACTTGGCCACCCGTACGGGCCTCTGGCTCCAAGGCCAAGGCCCGGAGGCGGACGTGGTGATTTCCAGCCGGGTGCGGTTGGCGCGCAACCTACGGGGTTTGCCTTTTCGTTCGACCCTAAGCAGCGAGCGCGCCATGGAGGTGCCAAACCGCCTCAAGAGCGAGCTGTTGGACCTCGCCCTCGAAGGGGAGACCACCTGGGTTTCCCTCGGGGACACCAACGAGGTCTTGCGTCGAATTCTATTTGAGCGCAGCTTGGCCACCCGTGAGCTGGTTTCCGGAGACGGTGCCGGGGATTTGGTGGGCAAGGCGGTGGCCTTTGGGGCGCAAGAGGGTTTGGCCGCCCTGATTGGCGAAGAGGATCATCTTCGCCTGCAATGCCTGACCTCAGGCCTCGCTTTGGAAGAGGCTCTTGAGCGCGTGGTGGAGTTGGACCGGCAATTGGAAAGTCGCGTGAGCTATGCCACCCGAGCGGGCTTGGGCTACCTAACGGCTTGCCCCAGTAATGTTGGTACAGGTATGCGTGCTTCGGTGATGCTCCACCTGCCCGCGTTGGGTGCGGTACGCAGCGAGTTGCAAAAGGTCTTCCATGCGGCGCAACACACGGGCCTTGCGGTACGCGGTTTGCACGGGGAAGGCAGCAAGGCCATTGGCGATCTTTACCAGATGTCCAACCAAGTTACCCTGGGAGCTTCCGAGCCCGAATTAATCGCGCGCTTGCTGGTGGTGGTGCGCGGCGTGGTGCGCACAGAGCGCCGCATGCGTCAATCTCTCCTCGATGCCCGTGCCAGTGCCCTCAATGATCGTGTGGCCCGTGGAATGGTGGCTTTGCGCAGCTCCCGTGCTCTGAGCACCGACGAAGCCCTGCGGCACCTTTCGGTGATCCGCTTTGGTCATCATGTGGGCTTGGTCCAAGGCCTCTCGACCCACTTGCTCAATCGCCTTGCCCTGCAAATACAGCAAGGGCATTTGCACGCTTTGCAGCGTGGTGGGCAGGCAGAAGTCGGCGATCGCTCCGAGCGTAGCCGCCTGCGTGCGGCCCTCCTGCGCTCGGAATTCGCCGGACGGGGCTGAGGGCTGCGTTCGACCCATAGGCCCGGGGCACTCTTCAAGAGCGACGGGAGCCTAGACACCCGCTACGGCACCACTCAATAGATCGAATCTGAGGCGGGGGTTCGCTACCCTTGCGAGGGCATGCGCCTTTCGATTTCCCTGATTCTCTTGACTGTACTTGCGGTCGGTTGCAGCCCCGCGTCTTCTCCTGAGGCGCCCCAGTCCAAAGTGACGGTTCCCGGCTCGCATTCCGCAGCCCTCACCCTGCCCGGCATCGATGTGCTTGTGGCCCGGAATTTGGATCTCTTGCGAGGTCAGCGGGTTGGGCTCTTGACCAACCGCACCGGGCGTTTGGTGGACGGCCGGCGCACGATCGATGTTCTTTGGCACGCTTCCGAGGTGGAACTCGTGCGGCTCTTTAGTCCAGAGCATGGGCTCGAAACTCTCTTGGAGGGCCGTGTGGGGGACGCGGCGGATGGGCTGACCGATTTGCCTGTGCGCAGTCTCTATGGCCAACAACGTCGACCTAGACCGGAGGATCTCGCCGACCTGGACCTGTTGGTGTTTGATGTGCAAGACGTGGGAGTACGTTTCTACACCTACACCACGACTCTGTTCTATTTGCTTGGGGCTT
>Ga0302119_10000704_pt1 | contig 15044 bp, 15 predicted proteins | sample AG5_Tmax_MG_FD_203114 | JGI IMG/M metagenome (GOLD analysis project Ga0302119, IMG submission 203114) | Marine microbial communities from Western Arctic Ocean, Canada - AG5_Tmax | ecosystem: Environmental > Aquatic > Marine > Oceanic | place: Canada: Western Arctic Ocean | collected 2017-10-01 | reverse complement strand
TATTCCCTTTTGCTGCCGATATGAGTGACGATCAATTCTGGACGGGATTGAGACCAATGACGCCTGATGGCACGCCAGTCATTGGCAAAACACCCTTTGCAAATCTATTTTTAAATACTGGGCATGGAACAATGGGTTGGACAATGTCCACCGGATCAGGAAAATTAATTGCCGATATTGTTTCTGGTAATGAAACAGCAATATCGCTAGATGGCTTAGAAATGAGTCGATATCCGTACGCCAACAAGGTAGCCTAGACTGTGGCTAGAGCCTGTATCGCAAGTATTAACCTAGCAGCAATTAAACGTAATTATTTGTATGCAAAATCACTAGCACCCAACTCCAAAGCGATCGCGATTGTTAAAGCTAACGCCTATGGGCACGGGGCAATTGAAGTCGTAGCACATCTTGAAGACACCGTTGATATCTTTGGTGTTGCTTGCACTGAAGAAGCAATAGAAATTAGAGAGGCCGGACTTGAGAAAAAGCCCATTTTGTTGCTAGAGGGTATGTTTGAACATTCAGAGCTCGAGCTGGTTGAAAGACACAAACTATTGCCCGTCATTGGTAACAAGTCTCAACTCCAATGGATTTTGGATGCGAAGCTCAAAAATCCAATCAAGGTTTTTGTTAAGTATGACTCAGGTATGAGTCGCCTGGGTTTTCATGAAAATGAATTTAAGCAAGCTTTAAAGGCACTCGAGGCAAGCAAAAATATCTCTGATATTGTGTTGATGACACATTTTTCCAAAGCGGACGAACCTTACGATATATTCACTCAAAATCAAATAGATAATTTTAATAGAATTGCCAATGAGGCGGGACATCCTTCTTCTCTAGCAAACTCTGCAGGCATTGTTGCTTGGCGTAATTCTCATAAGCAATACATTCGTCCAGGCATTATGCTCTATGGCTCATCCCCTTTTGATGAAGCAAGATATCAAAAAAATCTAGCGCCGGTGATGACGCTATCATCTGTTTTGATATCCATTAAAAATTTCAAAAAAGGACAAGGCGTGGGTTATGGATCACGCTTTATTTGTGACAAAGACATGCAAATTGGCGTCGTTGCTGTTGGTTATGCCGACGGCTACTCACGACATGCAAAAGACGGTACACCCGTCTTTATTAACGGTACAAAAACAAGAGTAGTTGGTAGAGTATCCATGGACATGACAACCATCGATTTAACGGGAGTTCACAATTTACAAATTGGTGACAGGGTTGAAATGTTTGGTGAGAACATTGGTATTAATGAAGTTGCTGAATTTTCAAACACGATTTCCTACGAAATACTTACCAAAATCACCAAACGCGTTTATAAAAATTACACTCAATAATTCAAAATGAAAATATCAAGATTCGAAACTAACGATCGCATGAGTCGTGCTGTTATACACAACAACACTCTGTATCTCTGTGGCCAAGTTGCTGCTGACGCAACAGCAGAAATTAGCGAACAAACACAGACAATGCTGGATAAAGTAGAGGTTTTATTAAACAAATATGCAAGCTCTAAAGAACACATTTTGTCTGCAACTATTTACCTCAAATCAATGTCTGACTTTAGTGAGATGAACGCCATTTGGGAAGCGTGGGTGCCCATAGGCTTCGCCCCAGCAAGAGCTTGCGTGAGTGCCTCAATGGCTAGAGAGGAGTTATTGGTTGAAATCTCTGTGGTGGCGGCAACGAACACCTAACTAGATGGTCAACTTAACAACTGCTTTTCTAGTACTCGATACAAAATTCTAGGACCATCAGAGTCAATATAACAACCTTGCAGGTGACGCTCGCCTTCACTTGTACAAAAGCCTGTTCTACCATGAAGCACTCTGTTGTTATCAAACATCATCAGTTCACCAGTTTGCAAACGAAATTGAATTTCAAATCCAGGATCTGAAAGCAACTCACCCAATCGTTTTCTCGCTTTATGGTATTTCTTTGTTTTTTCTTCACCATTAATAAGCGTCAATAATTGGTTACTGTTGTTTACTCGAAACATTGGTTGGGCCCTCTGTAGCTGACTAAAAAAATCGCATTTTATGCATTCCAATATCATTTATCTAATCGAATAATAAATAGCAGATATTGATTAATTTAATCCATGCGAAAAATGATTAATATAGAATGGCTTTGGTCTAATTTAGGCGCTGATATAATCCTTCTAATAATCATTTTTCAAGAATCTTATGCCAGCAGAAATTCGCAAAACCTTACTTCACGTTGAACAAACTTTTATTGAAGGAGGTAAAGCTGCAGCTAAACCCCTAACGCTAATTGCAGCTATTGCGGTCGTTAAAAACCCTTGGCTTAGTGCTGATGGTAAAGACGTCTTTGTTCAAGACCTAAAACCTGGCATTCATGATGTAGCGCCGGGCTTGGGAAGAATGCTGAGTGACATGGTAATAAACCAAGCAGGTTCAGGTGAAGTTATAGAGGGCTATGGTAAGTCAGCCGTTGTTGGTTTGCGAGGTGAGATCGAGCATGCTTCAGCACTTATCCATACATTACGGTTTGGTAACTTTTATCGCGAGGCTGTTGGCGCGAAGTCCTACTTGTCATTTTGCAATACACGTGCTGGCGCCAATGCGCCTATTCTAATTCCACTAATGGATAAAAATGATGCTGGACGTCGCTCACACTATTTAACCATTCAATTGGCCATTCCTGACGCACCAGCAGATGACGAAATAGTCATTGCATTAGGCGCTTCTATAGGTGGTAGACCACATCATCGCATCGGTGATCGTTACCAAGACCTTAAAGATCTGGGTCATGATGTTGATAATCCAGCTAGCGTTTAATTAAACAACTAAATGCTGGAGCTCTCTTCAGATTCTGCAGATTCTATTGCCTCTTCGGCAATAACTTCCATTGCAACAGCCGTTGGTCTGTGCGTCATAACCTGGAATTGAGATTGATCAGACTCCTCAACATCTTGATTGATAAACATCATTATTAGAACGACAACACCAATAGCTAGGTGAATAAGACCAAGGTAAAGTAAAAAGCCCATTGCATCAAACACATCTAGAAAGTAACTCATTGTAAAAGGTCCAAATGCGGCAAACACACCGTATACCAATACAATCGTACCACTGGCACTAATCATTTGTTTTGGTTCCAAACGGTCATTAGCTTGCGCAACGCCCAGCGCATATAGAGGCAAAGTATTACCACCTATTAAACCACTCAAAACCAAGAAAACTGTCGTGGAGAACTCGAACGTGTTCAGCACAATGCAAATTGCAATGACATTGACACAACACAATAAAATAACCCTTCTTCGGTCAATCTTATCCGACAACCAACCCAGTGGCCACTGAAAAACCGCACCAAAACCAACAAAAAGAGTCATGAAGAGTGCTGTTTCAGGTATGGACAAACCCACTTTAATCGCGTAAATTGTACCCAAACCAAAAAATGCTGCAGAAGCAAGCGCAGAAATACCAATTGTTGCCACACCTGAGGGAGAGGCTTTCCACAAGGCGCTCACACTGAGTGACTCTTGATCATCAATAGCCGGTGATTCAATTTTTGTTAGTAGTATTGGAATCAAAGAAACTGAAAGCAAGATGGATGCCAGTAAGAACAAATTAACACCCGCCGGATCATCTACAACAAACAAACCTTGACCCAGCGCAAGCCCTCCCCAAACAACCACCATGTGTATGGAAAAAACTTGACCTCTGTTTTGATTGGTAGAAATTGAATTAAGCCAGCCTTCCACAATAATCATAATGCCAGCAATGCAGAATCCTGATAATAATCTAGAAACAAACCAAACAAATTCGTCGATAAATATAATTTGGAACAAAATGGCTGTTGAAGCCAAGGACGCAAAAGCTGCGTAAGTACGAATATGACCAGTTTTTCTAATTTGTTTTGGCGACAAAATAGCACTGGTCAGTGAGCCAATAAAATAGCCCGACATGACCCAACCAATGGTAATGATGGAGAAACCCTCGGCTTCTGCCCTCCAACTACTCAAAGTGCCCTGCAGACCGTTACCCAAACTAATAAACAAAACCCCTAGAAACAAAGGCCAAGTTGTCAGAAAAACTTTTTTTAACATAATAAATATTTTTGCCGTTAAATTAAGTTAAATAATCGCATATAAAGACTTGAAAAATAGTGCTTTTTATGCGCCTCATAAATTTTCAAAAAGCGGATTTTATACTATTATTCAAACGAATTTTCAGAATTGTGATAAAGTGTTAAGCCATGCGCATCATACACCGAAAAATTTCATTAAAAATAATCTTTATAGCTTGCCTTTTGGGTCTTTTTTCAAACCCACATGCTGCAATGAACATTGGCGATCAAGCACCAAATTTCACGCTTGCTGACCAAGACAACATCAACCATACTTTGAGCGATTATCAAGATCAGTGGGTTGTCTTGTATTTCTACCCAAAAGATGATTCTCCCGGTTGTACAACTCAAGCCTGTGATTTTAGAGATGCTGTTGAGCACATTATCAGCTCCAAAGCCGTTGTGTTCGGTATTAGCGTGGATAGTGTCGAGTCGCACAAGGATTTTTCTGTCAAATTTAATTTGCCTTTCTCGCTGCTCTCTGATGAGTCAGGAGAGGTTTCTAAGACTTATGAATCTTTGCGTGATTTTTATGTTTTTAAACTATCCAAGAGAAATACATTTATTGTTGACCCTGCGGGAAATATAGCGAAAATTTATATCTCTGTGGATCCCGATACCCATTCTCAGATTATATTGGGCGACTTAAGCGAGCTTCAAAAAGCTACTGACAACCCTTAGAATCTACCAATGCAAGTTTGGCCGGCTTTGTCATTTTTTTAATCTCAGCCTCTCTTTTAAGCGCTTCACTTCGGTTTTCTGCTTGCTCTTGGTAGACCAAGACGCAAGGCTTGCGCGACAAAGTGTATTTGGCGCCGCCTTTAATCTCGCCAGAGTGCTGTTTTAAGCGCTTTTCTAAGTTATTGGTAATGCCACAATACAAACTATTATCACAACACTCTAACAAATAGACCAGCCAAGAAATTTTGCCGCGCTCAGTCATGCAAAGGCACGGATAGCAAAACATCAAATTCCTTGCCAAAATCACAACTAACTCGAGCGTGTACTTTGCCTTGCTTGTCATAAAAACGAGCGTTACCTATCAATGCAATAATGGCTTCGTGCCAGCGGGAAAATTTAATTCTTCAATCATGAGATTATTTATAAATTGTTAATGTTGTACTAAAGATTCAATCAAATGACGGTAATAGTAAAACGGCGGTTGTTCGAGATGAGGGTCTTTACCTTCATCATCCCAGCAACGCAAAGCCACACACTGATCTAAATAGTCATTTTTCTCAAACTCGGTCACCTCTTGGGCGCTCATCGGCCCACCTTGTAAGTTTAGACTGTGCACAGAAGCTGGCGAAAGGCGTCCAAAGTAATCATCTCTAACGGCGCACAAATAACGTTTAGTAGCAACATGTTGGCGAATAGGTTCCACAACAGAGCGTGGAAAGTAATCTTCAAGAAAATTAGCGCCCGCCTCTTCGTGATAATTATCTTTGCCTTTAGCCAAAGCACTCTCTGGAATTTCATTTTTAAAATGACCGATGTCGTGCAATAAAGCGGCAACTATTTGAGCGTCGTCAGCACCCGCTTTCTCAGCGCATTGCGCTACCTGCAGCATATGTTTTGCCATCGTCACTTGCTCGCCCAAATACAATTCCGCACCGCGGCGATTAAAAACGTCTTCGATATGATCCACAATGTTGTCAGCAGTTACTTTATTCGCTTTACTTTCTCCTTCTCTTTCTAACACATTTAAGAGGCTATAGAGGCCATCTAGATCGGTGTAAGCACCTTGCAAATGGCGCTTGCCTCTTTTAGAAAAAGCCGTTCTTGCGTGCATGACGCGAGTGTTATCAAAGAGCATTAAATCACCAGGCAGTAGCTTGAATGTGACTTTCAAATCTGTTCGTTCGATAATCTCACCCCAATGGCGATAGGCTTTATAAAAGGCGCGAATTTTATCCGCAGGCAGTTTTATCGTATCAATCGAGCGATTGTTGTACCGAACCTTAACCACCTCGTCTTTATCGTTCAATTCAATCATTGGTACTCGCGAGCGTAAATCAGCATCTTTATCTGAAAAACGATAATTAATCCAAGTGCTTGTCAGCGCATCAAAATTCTTTGGGCTTTCCTCACGTAGAACACTGGCCGCTTTAAATCCGTCAACAAGAACCGAATCACCGCCCTCTGTTGAGCTCTCTAAGCAGTGCAAGAGTTGTACTGTTGGCACGGGATCTCGATAAGGGTTGTCAGTGTGAGAGCCAAGCCCCATATTGGTATAAGCAAGATTATTAGGATTAACCTCGGTGCGCACTTCAAATATAGAGCCATAATTGGTTTCTCGTGTATAACCAATTTCAGAAATAACATTCAGCACTTGCCCTTCAGCTCGCGGCACGTTTTCAAGAATGCAAAAGCCCAGGTCCCTAACAAAACGCAAAACGTTCAGTTTTCCTTGACTGTTTTGACACATATGATCGTAATTTATGCGTGGCAAATCATTCGCCAAGCTGTCTTTTTGCCATAACCGCTTATGCGCAGAACTTCTATCGTCAAATTGTTGATTGAGGTTGTAGCAATTCTCTCTCAGCCATTGCTGCGAAAAAATAGACAAATGATTTTCGGGTTGGAAGCGAACACAAACATTGCCATCCTTATCCTGCTGCGCTTGTTCAATATATGCATCTTCGGGTATGTTGATAACACTTAACAAGCGCTGCCCGTTGTCAGCGTTTCGAGATGTTGGCATTTGGCAGTGGTCACGCAACCAGTGGCAGTACAAGCGGCTTTGCTTGCCGTCTTTCCAATCAATCACCAGCTCATCGTCAACGATTGACAAGATTTTTATCAACTCTGATTTGTGTGACATTGCGCCCCCGCTTACTTCACGATATTTCGGTTTAGTATACACAAGTCAATTAATTTCTCGTTTTTTTGTAGGGTATTAATTTCATTTTATTCAACTATTGAGCTTATTTAACTTTGCTCTAAAAGTGAACTCAAATCACTATTCTACAAGCAGTAATTCCTGCCATTGAGTGGTGTAACGCGGTGAACAGCGTTCAGCGTTAGATAGCCAACGATTATTGCCAATTTCATTTGCGCTAACCACGTGATTCAATAAGGATTTATGACTCGCCTTATCTACGGTTAAAGCCAACGTATCAACCACACCAAATAAATCGACTTGCGACTCCTTGGGAACAAGTCGAGTCAACACAATACCGCCTTTATAAAATTGATATTGAGCTTGGTAAATTTGACGCAATAACTGACTTACTATAGGCAACAGAGATCTATCACTATGCAAAGGATTGACAAACTTTATACCCTTTGAAAAATTAACATAAGCTTGTTTTTTGCTAAAAGGATTGGTTCTAATAAAAACGCTCATTGACAAACAACCCAAATTATCAACAACAAGCTTATTAACAGCTTTTCGAGCCAGGCAAGTTAGCGCCTGATTAACTTCATCAAAATTCATCAAAGGGTGACCAAATGATCGGGAAGATACAATCTGTTTTTTTGCTGAACGTGATAATTCAAGTGCTAAACATGGTTCGCCTAAGAGCTCTTTTTGTATACGCACAGCGCTTATACCTAATGTGTTTTGAATAAGCGATTGATTCGCGCCACAAAATTCAAATGCATTGTTTATTCCAAGGGTATTTAGCTTAATTTTTGATTGACTTCCAATCCCCCAAATATCACCCACATCAACGGTTTTTAATAAGTTGTTAAATCGCGTTTTAGATAATTCATCAACATCAAAAACACCATTAAATTTAGAGTACTTTTTAGCTACTCTATTGGCTAATTTTGCCAATACCTTTGTTCTGCCAATACCGACACAGACTGGAATTCCAGTCCAAAGATTCACTTGATTTTTAAGCTGTTGCATATACTTGATTAAATCGAGCGACATGCCAGCTAGACTAATAAAACTTTCATCAATCGAATAGATCTCTTGCTCAGGGGAATAACCTTCAATAATGCGCATCACTCTATTTGACATATCGCCATAAAGTGCATAATTTGAAGAACAAACAACAACACCGCTGGCTTTTGTCAATTCACGTATTTTGAAATAAGGCTCTCCCATAGAAATCCCCAATGTCTTTGCCTCGTTAGAACGGGCAATCACGCAGCCGTCATTATTCGACAATACAACAATTGGTACGCCTTCTAATTTAGGGTTAAACGCGCGCTCACAAGAAGCATAAAAATTATTGCAGTCAATTAAAGCAAGCTTCTTAATCACAACAATGAATGACCGAAGTGACCACGCCCCATATAATGAGCTCAGTATCACCACCTATTTTGATGTCATCAAAAGCATCGTTTTCTGCTTTTAAGGTGATTTTTCCGCCGTATTTGTGCAACTTTTTAACCGTAAAATCACCGTCAACAACCGCAATAACAATTTTCCCACTGGTGGCTTTTAGTGATTTATCCACCACCAAAATATCGCCAGAATGAATGCCTGCACCGAGCATGGAATCACCCTGAGCTCGGACAAAAAAAGTGGCGTCTTTGTGCTGAATTAAGTATTTATTAAGATCGAGCTTGTCTTCCAAATAATCGTCTGCTGGTGATGGAAAGCCCGCTTGTACGCGTGAAGTAAAAATGGGTATGTCTACACCATCAGGGCTATCTTTCGGTAATAACAACTCAATGCTTGAGCCAAGTTGGGCGCGATATATCTTTAAAGATTCTTGAACCGTTTCGACCAAACTCAAAGGCACACGAAGCACCTTGGTTTCTTCTTTAAACAAACCGGAATTTTTCTTACGACCAGCGCCACTTCGAGCGCCACCATGAGTTGATTTTTGCATAAAATATTTGAATTTTGTTACATTATTCAAATAAGTATTTTAAGCCAATTACAAGTTATCTGAAGAGCATTATCTCGCAAAAAATCAAATTGAGCCTCTAAAACGATTTTTTGCCAAATTTTTTCTACAACTCTCATCAATCACTGCTTTTTAATGAAAAGTCTTCAAAACAGGCTGTTTTTAGCTTATAAATGGCATTTTATGAGGAGTTTTTAGAGATTATTGGTGCTTAATCATCTCATAACGAAAATTTCCAATATTTTGGAATTTTTTTAGAACTATTTAAACCATTTTCGAGAAATTATCAACCTCTCTTTAGATTTTATTACTTGTCTGAACAAGCATATGTGTCCTTTAGGGTGGAAGGACAACAAGGTTTAAAAGAGCAAATCTAAGATTTGCAAGAAGGGGTTAGGATTAGTGTGTAGTTTTTGACTTCTGAGTGCTTTTTATGGCGCTGTGATACCAATCTAGTGCTTTATGAAGTTGTGATTTATTAACATTGAGGTGCTTACAAAATGCATTCTCTTTTTCGTTATTTAATTTTGTTTTCACTGTTTGATTGTGCATTAAGTTCATTCCTCAATAATTTAAAATTAAGACCGAATAGGCGTATCAATTTTTATCACTTCGATAAATAAGCTGTTGCTGGTGGAAGGAGGGACCACCAGCTTCAGCCGCTACCTCAACCACCACTTGGAGAGTAAAGTGGCAGGAGTGTTTCGAGGTTCTTTAAAATACTCGATCAAGCTTTGTAAGTACACCTTGGTGTTGCCAAACAGCGCTTCAATAATATTGTTTTTAGCGTCTGGTCTGCTAGCTCGCATGGGTATTGTGATAACATCGCTCATTGGATGAGCCCTATTATTACGCTACTAGCGTTTGTAAAAAGGAGAGTTTGTCGCATTGAGCCCTAACTTTCTAAAAACAATGGTGCCAGTTTAGGGCTTAAACAGCAATATTTAATGTTTTATAAGTGAAGTTTTGGTGAAGATTGTGTGAAGATGGTTTTGTTTGGCACTTTTTTAACTACAATAATACCTTTCTAACGATATATTTTTTTCTTATGCAACACATCCTCATTGTTGAAGACGACAGAACCATTGCTGAGAGTATTGCTTTTGTTCTTGAGCAAGACTCTTTTAGCTGTCAATGGTTTGATAATGGTCACAGCGCTCTAGACTATCTTGATCATAACGATGTTGATTTGATGCTGCTTGATGTTGGCCTTCCCGATATTAGTGGTTTTGATGTTTTGCGCAAGGTTCGCACCAAATCTGAATTGCCTGTGGTTATTATCTCAGCAAGAGATGACGAGGCTGACCAGGTGTTAGGTCTTGAAGGGCTTGGTGCCAATGGATATATCACTAAACCTTTAAGCCCAAGACTCGTTGTCGCTCATGTACGTGCCCAACTCAGACACTTGAGAACTGAGCCCAAACCTCAGCAATCTAAATTCAGTATCAATGAGGCGATGCAAAAAATACTCTTTACTGGGCATGATCTAACCCTAACGCCGGCAGAGTTTAAAATTTTGTCCCATCTTGTCAAACATCCTAATCGTGTACACTCAAGAGAGTACTTACTCAAAATTATTTGGGATAGACCTCATGGTTCTGACGTTAAAACAATCAATACCCATATCAAATCAATTCGTAAACGCTTGTACGAAATAGATGATAAAAATGAATGCATTGAAACACATCGTGGAATTGGCTACAGTCTGATTGAATGAAACACCTTAGACTTAATCTCGGTTTCAAACTTTTTATCCTTTACTTTTTAATGACCAGCTCGATTGTCTGGTTAATTGCTAATCGAACGAGCGAAGAGTCTGCCGAAGAGGTAATGATCCATGCTTCAAGTTTGCTGAGTAAAATCGCCTCTCACAATATTAACGATGGCGCTATAGATGTAGAGGTATTCGGAAAAACCGTCTCTGGCTATTTAAATCCACACGGCGTGGGGGAAGATGATAAAGAAAAACAAGTCAGCAATCTAGAGATCTATCTGACTAACAACCAAGGCATGGTCATTTACGACTCTCAAAGCCGAGCGATTGGAAGAAATTTGCGTAAAAACCTTGAAGTGGCAACCGCACTTCAGGGTAAACAAGGTGTTCGTAAAATTCCGTACAGTCCAGAAAATGACAAAACATTATTTGGCACAAAGGCGTTTTATGTCTCCAGCCCTATTTATGATCATGACAAAAATATTCTAGGCGCACTGGTTGCTATTAAACCGATATATTTTGGTAAAAGCGACTCTCGAATCTATGAGTACGCATTTTATATATTCTTTATCTCATTGATTATTGGTAGTGTTGCTAGTTATATTGTCTCGCGTGATGCTAAATTATTAGTGAGATATACTTCCCACCTCTCAATTGGTGAGAACGTAAACGCACCAAAGATACACAATAATGAGTTTATTAGGCTACTTGAAGCCATCGAAAAACTCAGAAATGAACTAGAGCTTAAAGACAATGTTGAGGAATACATAGACACACTCGCACATGAGCTTCGCACCCCAATTACTGGTGTCAGAGCAACCGCAGAAAACTTACTATTACCAATGGATGACAAACAGCGAGAGCACTTCATCCAAAATATTCTCGACTCTAATAGGCATATGGACAAATTGGTTACACGCTTGCTTGAGTTGTCACGAATTGAGAGAAGGGAGGCATTAAAAAACGTTGCCACACTCAATATTGATGCGGTCATCAATAACATACTCAAAGCACCAATTCGCGTTAAAACCATCGCCAATAAAAAACTAAAGATTGAGTTTGACATTGAGAATGGTAGTGAAATTCGGGCTGAAAAACTTCTCTTAGAGCAAGCCATTGGCAATATTATTAATAATGCCTTAGACTTTAGTCCTCAGGATGGAACAATCACCATTAAAGCGAGTGAGACCAACACAGCTGTCACCATTATGGTTTTAGATGAGGGTCCGGGCATGCCGGATCATGTATTGAGAAAACTATTTACACGCTTTTTTTCTGTCTCCAGACCGGATACGGGGAAACGGGGAAACGGCTTAGGCTTGAGATTTGTTAGAAAAATAATGCAACTTCATGGCGGTGAAATTACTTTGCAAAATCGTTTTTTACAAGAAGGAGCAGAAGCCAAGTTGCGTTTTCCTTTTGATAACTAAAACACCACAATTAGAGGTATTTATCAATAGACTAATAAGGTATATTGAAAACTATCGTTTTTTTCAATAAACAAGCTTTAAAAAAATCGTTTTTCAAAGACCGACGAATGGTATTATTCGCGGGTTTTATAACTAGTCAACCTACTACAAATGAAAATAATTATTCCGATTAAACGTGTATTAGATCCATACACACAAGCGCGTGTTAACAAGCAAACTCAAATGGTCGACTTAACCAATGCCAAAATGGCAATGAACCCATTTTGTGAAATTGCTGTTGAAGAGGCTTTAAAACTTAAAGAAAGTGGCGCAGCCAGTGAAACAATTGTTGTCAGTATTGGTACTGACAAAACAGTTGATACACTGAGAACTGCTCTAGCGATGGGCGTTGATCGTGCTATTTTTATTAAGACCGAAGCCGATCTTGACTTACAGCCATTACACATTGGAAAAATTTTAGAGGAAATCATTAAACGTGAGGATGCTGGGCTTATCATTATGGGCAAACAAGCCGTTGATAATGACAACAACCAAACAGGTCAAATACTTTCTGGGTTATTGGATTACTCACTAGGTACATTTATTTCTAAGTTCACTCTAAGTGATGATGCACAAAGTGTCGAAGTTAGTCGTGAAATTGACTCGGGTATTGAAACTAGAAGGTTAAATCTCCCTGCGATTGTTACTGTTGACCTGCGCCTTAACGAGCCAAGATACGCATCACTCCCTAACATTATGAAAGCAAGATCAAAGCCACTTGAAATTATTGAATTATCAAGTCTTGATATCGATGTCAGTCCTCGAGTTAAAGTAATCGGCGTGGTAGAGTCTGGTACTAAAGATAGAGCTGCAAAGCAAGTCTCGTCTGCCAAAGAACTGCTTGATGAATTAGCTCAAATGGGGGTACTATAATGTCAGCCTTAGTTTTAATCGAATTACACGGTGCTGAAATTAGTGCCAATTCTCGTGCTGCGGTAACAGCAGCTACGCAATTATCAGAATCCGTTGATGCGCTTGTTTTGACAAACGATGCAGCGAATGCAACAGCAGTAGCTGGAATAAGTGGCATCAACACCGTTAAGGTAATAACGGACTCCGCACTTGAGCACGTCTCGGCAGGTATTGCTAGCAAGCTAATCGCAGGGGTGATGACTGACTACCAATACCTTGTTGCTGGCTCGGCCACATACAGTAAAAATATTATTCCAGTGGTTGGCGCTCTTCTTGATGTTCAACCGATTACCGATGTTTGCGAAGTTAAATCAGCAAATACCTTTGTTCGACCGCTCTACGCGGGCAACATTATGGCGACCGTTGAAACTTGTGATGCAACCATTTTATTAACGGTACGTCCAACAGCATTCGAGCACGCTGAAGATGGCGGCTCTGCAACTGTCGAACAGTTGTCAGTCTCTGTGCCTGAATCAAATTCTACATTTGTATCTCTACAAGAATCTCAATCTGAGCGCCCGGAATTAACAACTGCTGATCGTATTGTCTCTGGTGGTCGTGGACTTGGCTCAAAAGAAAATTTTGCTTTAATTGAGCAATTAGCAGACAAACTTGATGCAGCGGTCGGCGCTTCTAGGGCGGCAGTTGATGCCGGCTTTATCTCAAATGATTATCAAGTTGGTCAAACGGGTAAAGTGGTTGCACCTAAGCTTTATATGGCTGTTGGTATTTCTGGCGCGATTCAGCACTTGGCAGGCATGAAAGACTCTCAAGTGATTGTTGTTATCAACAATGATGGGGATGCACCAATGGCAAGAATGGCTGATTTAGTCTGGAATACAGACTTATTCGGCGCTGTCCAAGAGTTAATCGACAACGCCTAATTAAGCTAAACTTTAATCAATCTTTGAGGCTGATTTAATGGAAAGAGAATCAATTGAATACGATGTTGTTGTTGTCGGTGGCGGACCTGCGGGCCTTGCATCGGCGTGTAAGCTAAAGCAACTAAACCCTAACCTTTCTGTTTGCCTATTAGAAAAAGGCTCGGAAATCGGATCGCACATCATTTCAGGTGCTGTTTTTGAGCCAAAAGCCCTGTTCGATCTTTTTCCAGAAGATGCCAAAGACTGTCCAACGCTTAATAATGTCGTTAAAGGTGATGATGTTTACTTTCTTCGGAGTGGTAGCAAACAAATCAAAATCCCTTCATGGTTAACACCTAAGGGGTTACACAATCATGGTAATTACATCATTTCTTTAGGTGAATTGTGTCAGTGGTTGGGTGAAAAAGCAATGGATTTTGGTGTTGATATTTTTCCAGGATTCCCAGCTGAAAACTACTTAAGTGATGAGAGTGGTCGTATTTGCGGTATTGCAACTGCAGATATGGGCATTGACAAAGAAGGCAATCAAAAAGGTACTTGGGCGCCAGGTATGAACATTTTGGCAAAGCAAACTATTTTTGCTGAAGGCGCTCGTGGTCACATTGGCAAGCAACTTATTAAAAATTTAAATTTAGATGCTGGTAAATCACCACAACATTTTGCTATCGGCTTTAAAGAAATTTGGGAAGTTGAAAATGACAAACACTCTCAGGGTGATGTGCTTCACACAATTGGCTGGCCCTTAACTCAAGGCGCTTCTGGTGGCGGCTATCTCTACCATTTTGATAAAAATCGTATTGCGGTCGGTTTGATTGTTGATCTAAATTACGACAATCCGTACCAAAACCCATTTAAAGAGTTTCAACAGTACAAACTTCATCCACTCGTCAAACAATACTTAGAGGGTGGCAAACGCATCTCTTATGGTGCTCGTGCGATTAGTAAAGGTGGCCTTCATTCATTGGTAAAAATGGATTTTGACGGTGGCATGATCATTGGCTGTAACGCTGGCACACTAAATCCTGGAAAAATTAAGGGTAGCCATTGTGCCTTGCAATCTGGCATATTGGCTGCGGAATATGTCAATAAAGTTCTAAACGAAGAAGTTTGTGATTTTGACGATATGTTCAAATCAAGTGCACTGTATAGAGAGCTTCATCAA
>Ga0302119_10000703_pt1 | contig 15049 bp, 14 predicted proteins | sample AG5_Tmax_MG_FD_203114 | JGI IMG/M metagenome (GOLD analysis project Ga0302119, IMG submission 203114) | Marine microbial communities from Western Arctic Ocean, Canada - AG5_Tmax | ecosystem: Environmental > Aquatic > Marine > Oceanic | place: Canada: Western Arctic Ocean | collected 2017-10-01 | reverse complement strand
GGCAGCAGAATTAAGTCAGTAATTAACCTCTCTCAGATCAGATAGGGTCCTTACCTAGGTCAAATATCAGTTGGAATGGTGTTTGCAAATTCGGGAATATGGCGTCGTGCGGCTGAGATAATTACCGTAATTTCGTCTGCCGTTACTCCTTCATAGGGCCACATCATCTGTGAATTCATCTTAGCCCACCCGCCTGCTGTTGCCATTGCTTTATCACACACGAAGCCTGGCAAGCCACGATCCAAAAGCGGAGCAATTGCCTGATTCATGAAGCTTGCGATGCGTTGCTCGATGTCCTGTGCCTCAGCGTCATTACTTTTTGACCAAGCTACTGCAGCAGATGGAGACAGGCAGGCCATGTTCGAATAGCTGCCATGTGCCCCCTGAGCCACACCACTGGTGTAGAAGTGACCTGGAATAAAGACTGATACACGGGCAAGAACCGTGGCCATGGCTGCGTACCATAAAGTATCACCTCCACCACATTTCAATCCGATTATCGACGAATATCGTTTTGTTAAATCTTTAAGCTGTATTGGCGTTAGCACAGTTTTTGCATGGGGAGGATTATAAAGAACCAAAGGAACTCCTTCAGCCGCCAGAGTTGCGCGATCCATAAAATGGCAAACGCTTGCGTAATCAAGTGGAGTCCAATCGGGTAGAGTTACCTGAATCGCTAAAGGTGAAAGACTGGCAGCAAAAGTTATTCGATCGAGCCCGCCTTGAGGGAGGGGATGTGCTGCACCAATCTGAAACGGCAGATTGTGGTTTTCTGCTACTGTCGCGAAGCGGGTAGATATCTCCTGAAACTCTACCTCAGTTTGGCAGTGGAATTCTGATGCAGTGCCACCCGAATAAACACCACTTACCCCCGCCTTAGCGTAGGCTATAAGTTGTTCGTCGATAGCATTCAAATCCATTGCACCATCGATATCGATCCTGTTCAATATTGATGCCCAAACTCCTTTGATATCGGAAGAAGTTGCAATCTGTTTCATTGTGGAATGTTCCTATTTTGCGTTTTTGCGGTCCATAAGGTGGCTGTACATGGCGTCTGATGCTTTAGTGGGGTTTTTTTCGTGAATAGCGATAACGATTGCTTCATGCTGTCCAATAACGCGCTGATGAATTTTATCGATGTCCATCCCTTTCTCAGGGTAGTAAAGACCCCATTCAATAAGTGCGCCATGAAGTGCAGTCAGTACAGAGTTTTCCTGAATACCGACAAGGCGGCTGTGAAATTCCAAATCTGCATCGCGAAATGCCTTTGCTTTGCCAGCCGATGTCCGACAAACTCCAAGAGCATCTTCTAATGCAGTCAGATCTTCATCGGTACAAGACCGAGCGGCTTGCATTGCGGCAGCAGTTTCCAGTACAATTCGCAAGTCGTAGAATTCTGAACGTCTCGTTGATTGTGGAAGCATGGCGCGAACCATATCTCCAATAACATCCATTGCACCCTGTGGTGTTGGCTCAACTACGATTGGTGCAATGCCGCGCTTTAACTTGACAAAACCCTTTCGCTCAAGCATCAACAGTGCCTCTTTGACAGAAGGTCGTCCTACATCGAACATTTCCATTAAGTTCCGTTCAGAGGGAAGTTTAGTGCCAGTTGGATATTCTCCAGATCTAATAGCTCTCAGGATGGCTTCTTCGATTTGCTCGCTGAGTCGGATTCGTCCAAGTGAAGTGTCCATATTATCTCCATGTGAAAATGACTTGTGAAAGTTCAGCCACTGATACATTCATTTTAAACGAATTTATCTGCTATCTCCTCTAGCATTTTCTTTTGATTATCCAGCAGGGCACTGAAAGGTGGACGACAATTGCCCATCTCAATACCACGAAGACCTAACATGAACTTGAGTGCAGGTAAAACACCAACAGAAACCATGGCATCAATAAGGGTATTGGCTTCCGCTTGCAAGTTACTGGCATCGTCATTCCGACCTTCAGAGTGAGCATTTGCTATTGCCTTTATCCTTGTAGCCTGTAAATTATATGTTGAACCAATTCCACCATCAGCACCCATCGCGAGACCGGACAGTAGTGTTTCATCGAAACCATGCCAAAGAATACTATCGGGTGACATCCGGCGTAACTGCTCAAAAGCATACAGATCGTTGCAAGTGTTTTTAACACCAACAATTCCAGGCAGTTCTAGAAGCTGCCCCAGTTCTTGTACGCTCCATTTAACTCCAGATAAACTTGGGATGTTATAGATCACAAATGGCAAATCCGTTTGACCGGAAAGCCAGCTATAGTGCCTCGTGATCTCGGTAATATTGTAGCTATAATAGAATGGAGGAAGGGCAGAGATAGCATCAAATCCAAGCGTCGCAGCCGTTTTTGCTAATCGTGCACATACAGCTGGGTTTTGGTCGCCTACTTGAGCGATCAAGGTGGTGCGTTTGTCAGCGACCTCAGCAACATAACGGAAAACAGTCTCTCGCTCGGTCACTGACATAAGAAAAGTCTCGCCAGTACTACCACCTATATAAAGCCCATCAAGACCAGATTCTATGTTTCGCTCAACAAGATCACCCAGAGGCTTTTCTGCAATTTTATAATCACCTGAATTAAATGGCGTTGGAAGAGCAGCAAAATACCCTTTAAGCTTATCCATGCCGAACCTTTTGGTTTATTTGTAAAGTATAACCACAAAAAAATGGCATACTATTATGATAATATACTATGTTCATAATTTCCGATTATACCTGTAATAAATTATTTTTATAAAAATATTTATAAGTTAAATAAAGTAAGATTAAATAATTTTTTTTAATATTTTATTTCCATGTAAGTCTTATTTTATATGATTTTAATAGAAAATTATTAAGTTTATACACTTTATTTTTCGTTTTATTTAGACAGTATAACCACATAAAAAGTGGCATGCTATCTATATAATATACTATGTTGTAAATAGTTAAAATACTTATTGACATTTAGAATTTATTCAAATATAATAAAAAAGAACATTAAAAGATTCTTATGCTTGTTGATAGCCAGTTTTATAAGTTATGCTTCTTATGCGCCTCCTTTGTCAATTTGCATAAAGCATCTTTTAATGTTTAATTTATGACTTTTATAAATATTACTAAGGAGAATGAAAATGAAAATGTTAAAAGTAGCTTCACTATCAGCAATGATGCTTTTCACGTCATTTGATGCAGTTGCAGAAGCAACAAATAGCAACCAACTATCTGACGAAAGAGTTCGACATGCAATTGCTTATGCAATTGATATGGAAACCATTGTTGAGACACTTATGGATGGTAAAGCAATTGCTGCATCATCACTGATTCCAAATGGCCCATTCAAACCTGATGGATTAAACATGTTTAAATATGATCCCGATAAAGCTCGCAGTCTATTAAAGGCCGCAAATTGGGATGGCGATCGTGAGTTAAAGATGCGTTACTATTATGGTGACCAATTGACATCTGATTTAATGGTAGCAATCCAAGCCTATTTGGCTGATGTAGGTATCAAAATGAGTTTTGCTAAATTTGAAGGTGATGTTGGTTCTCAGCTCCGTACAGCACCAGAAGATCCAGATAACGGCCCTTCAGTTGTTACGTGGGATCTTGCTTACGGCGGTAATGGGCCTTTGGCTCTTCAGGACTATTATGGTTCGAATAACAGGCAAGCCAATACTCCAAGAGATCCTGTAAACGATATATTAGTTGAAGCTCTAAATGTAGCTGATATTGATAAACAAAAGGCAGCTTTCGAAGCTATAACTGTTTATAGCCAAGCTAAGTTGAATTCTTACGCGCTATACCACCAGCAAGCTTTTATTTATGAGAGTGACAGGGTAAATCGTAATGGTTCAGCCTATGGCAACCCACAGTACAACTATGATTGGAACATTGAAAAGTGGACTACAACTCCGGACGCTAACGGCAAGATGGTTCTGAGAACTAATACAGGTCCAATTGAGTTCTTTGAGCAACCTTGGACAAACCCTGGTTTGTATATAAGCACTAAAGTTGTGTTTGATCGCTTGATTACAGCTGATGGTGGACTTGCTCCAACTCGCGGTAAGATGGCTGAAAGTTACAGCCTTAGTGATGACGGCTTAACACTTTCTCTAACACTTAAAGATGGTCTAACATGGCATGATGGCGAAACTATCACTGGTGCTGAAGTTAAGTGGAACGTTGAGCAAGCGCTTAAATTTCCATTAATAATGCCTACCTTTAAAACTACTTTTAGTAGTCTTAAGGGCGCTGAAGCATTTACTGATGGTACAGCAAGTGATGTTTCAGGTATCTCAGTTGATGGTAACAATGTTACGTTTAGTTTTTCTAAGCTAGATCCAAACGTATTATTGTCATTCTCGCAGTTCCCATTGTTGCCTCAAAAGCATCTTGCGAATGTAGATATGGATAAATTCCAGCAAGATTCATTCTGGCAGAGTCCAATTGGCTCAGGACCATACAAAGTCAAAGAAGTTCAAATGAACGACTATCTAGTATTGGTTCCTTTTGTTGACTATCATGAAGGTGAGGCACTAATTGATGAAATCATCGCCTCCCCAAGTGCTGATAATGATGCTAACCTTATCAAGAATGCTAGAGCAGGCTTGATGGATTATGGCTTTACTAAAAACACAGCAGATGTTTCTTCTTTAGAAACTATGAGTAATATGAGTGTTCTACCACAGAACATCCCTTATACTCGTATCATGTGGATTAACTCGTTCCCTATGAACTAATAATCTAGACATGTTCTAAAGACGAGAGGAGCTGCCGTAATATGACTGCAGCTCCTTTTATTTATTTACAAAAGGAGTAAAAAAAATGCTAGCATATTTCATCAGAAGATTGCTTTTCTTGGTGCCAATGCTACTAATTATAAGTTTCTTAATCTACCTTGGCTTGGATCTTACGCCTGGCGATGCAGTATCTTACATGGTGCCACCTGATATGATGGCAAATATCACAGCATCAGAATTGAATGCAATTCGAGAATCTCTTGGGTTGAACGACCCTTTTTTTGTGCGTTATCTTAAATGGTTGACTGGTGTACTTCATGGTGAATTTGGATACAGTCTAACTAGTGGTGTTCCTATTAAAGATGTGGTACTGGACCGTTTACCAGCCACTCTAGAGCTATCTATTTCTGCTCTGATATTATCAACGATATTAGGTGCTACTTTTGGCACTATAAGTGCCCTAAAGCGCAATTCAGGTACAGACAATGTTCTTTCAGTAATTGGCATGATGGGTGTCTCCATCCCTGAGTTTATTTTCGGACTGATAGCAATTGTGCTATTTGCTCTTCATCTTGCCTGGTTTCCAGTTGGTGGACGTTTGATGCCTGGCTACGAAACATTTTGGGATCATTTACCACACCTAATTTTGCCAGCAACCGTATTATCATTAATAATGACCGCGGGTGTGATGCGCTATACAAGATCGAGTATGCTCGACTCTATGAATCGTGAATTTATTAAAACTGCTAGAAGTAAAGGCTTACCTGAATGGCGCGTAAATTTTATTCATGGCTTTCGCAATGCCCTTACACCTATCATAGTACTTATCGGGTTTAGACTACCTATGCTTATTGGAGGCACTGTTGTAATTGAGCAAGTTTTTCAATGGCCAGGACTTGGAGATCTTTTTGTTTTATCAGTTAGAGGGAGTAATTATCCAACAATTATGATGATCTCGTTCTTTTCAGTAACAACTGTTTTGATTGTCAGTTTCCTGATTGATTTACTGACAGCTTGGCTTGATCCTCGTATTAAGCTCGATTAAGGGGTGCGATTAATGAAACAACCTACAAAGACTCGCTTTGATAAAAAACTTGACAAAATTAGAGACCGTGAAGACAAAAAATTATCTGGTGGCATTCAAAACAGATCACTAAAAAAACTATTAAACAATAGGCTTGCTGTTTTTGGTTTAGCATTTGTTGTTGTTGTTGTATTGGCTGCAATATTTGCTCCGTTTCTGACTGACTATAATCCAACGAGACCAGATCTTAGGAATCTATTAAAACCACCCTCATTAGAGCATATCTTAGGTACAGACCAGGTGGGTAGAGATGTATTTTCTAGAATTATATATGGTGGTCGAATTTCTATTATTGTTGGTCTTGGGAGTGCCCTTGGGGCAGCAGTCATCGGCGTTACACTTGGTGCTTATGCAGGGTACAGAGGTGGTTGGCTCGACTCTGTCATTCTCAGATTGTCTGAAATTATGGTAGCTTTTCCTCAAATTATTCTAGTAATGATGTTGGTAGCAATCGCTGGACAAAGTTTGATCAATCTTATTATAATTTTTACACTTACGGGTTGGGCGAGTTTGTACCGAATAACTCGGGCACAAATGCTGTCGTTGAGAGAGGAGGAGTATGTTCAAGCGTTAAAAGCTTTTGGACTTTCTGACTTTAACATCGCATTCAAACACATTTTGCCAAATTGTTTAGGGCCCATTATGGTAAACATCACTCTCAATACTGCTATGTTTATTCTTGCAGAGGCAGGTTTGAGTTTCTTAGGATTAGGTGTGCCATTACAAATAGCTACCTGGGGCAACATACTCAGTATTGCCATTGATTTGCGAATTTTAGAGAATTATTGGTGGGTTTGGGTTCCTGCAGCAGTAATGATCTCTATGTTCGTGTTGTCAATCAATTTTCTTGGCGATGGATTGAGAGATTCAACAGATACAAGTCTACAGGGGTAAGGGGCAAAGTATGAATCAAAACTCTGAAACAATTTTAAGTGTCAATAATTTAAAAACTTACTTTTATACAAATAATCGTTGCAATAAAGCAGTAAATGGCGTCTCATTCGAAGCAAAAAAGCGAAAAACATTATGCATTATTGGTGAGAGTGGGTGTGGTAAAAGCGTCACGGCCTCCTCAATTATGCAATTACTTCCAAAACTAGCTAGAATCGAGGAGGGAGAAATTACTTATCACGGGGCAAATGGTGCTGTTAGAATTGATCAGCTCGAAAGAAACTGCAAAGAAATGAGGGGTCTTCGTGGCTCGGATATTGCAATGATTTTCCAAGACCCAATGACCGCTTTAAATCCAGTGTATTCAATAGGATTTCAAATTGGAGAAAATCTAAAAATGCATACCGATTTGAGTAATAAAGAGGTAAAGGAAAAAACCATTGACTTACTCAAGGAGATGGGAATTCCATTGCCAGAACAGAGGATTAATGAGTATCCTCATCAATTTTCTGGTGGTATGCGACAAAGGGCAATGATTGCTATGGCTATGGCATGCAATCCAAAAGTTTTGATAGCTGATGAGCCGACTACTGCTTTAGATGTTACCATTCAAGCTCAAATATTTGAGTTGATGGAAAAACTTAAGATTGAACATGATACTGCCATAATCCTTATAACCCATGATATGGGTGTGGTAACTGAATTGGCTGATGAGGTTATTGTTATGTATATGGGGAATATTGTTGAAAGCGGTAGAATTGAAGATATTCTTCGGAATCCTTCGCACCCTTACACCAAGGCATTAATAAGCTCAACACCTATATTGGGTCGTGGCAAAGATCAGATAATTGCTCCTATAAGAGGATCAACACCAGACCCATACGATAGACCCAAGGGGTGTCAATTTATGCCACGTTGTGATTATTCTGATGAACAGTGTATGACTATGCCGGACATTACAACTATTTCAAACACTCACAACGTTAGTTGCTGGAATTCAATAAAGGTACAGCAAAATGGATAATTTGAAAGAGGTGATACTCAGTCTCAAAGACGTAAAAACATACTTTCCTATCCAAAAAGGCATATTTAAAAAAACCGTTGGCCATATAAAAGCAGTTGATGGCATCAATCTAGATATTTATAGAGGAGAAACGTTAGGATTGGTTGGTGAAAGTGGTTGTGGAAAAACTACACTAGGAAAGTCCATACTTCAATTAGAAAAACCAACAAATGGCGAAGTTATCTTTAACGATAATGGTAATAAAACAGACATCACCAAACTAAAAAATAAGGAAATGAAAGATATTCGTAAAAAACTACAGGTTGTCTTTCAAAACCCACATTCTTCATTAAACCCTGCTTTCACAGTGTTTGGTTCCTTACAAGATCCGTTAAAAAAATATGGGATTAAGTCAAAGGCTGAAAGACGACGGATTATTGGGGACTTACTTGAATCGGTTAATATGAGGCGCGAGCAGATAGACCATTATCCTAATGAATTTTCAGGTGGCCAACGTCAAAGAATAGGCATAGCCAGGGCATTGAGCGTTGAGCCAGAACTGATTATATTAGATGAGGCGGTCAGTGCGCTTGATGTTTCGATACAGGCTCAAGTTTTGCAGTTACTCAAAGAGCTTAAGGAAAAACGAAACCTAACATACTTATTCATCACGCATGATTTGAGTGTGGTTGAGTATATTTGTGACCGCGTTGCGGTAATGTATCTTGGAAAAATTGTTGAACTTGCAAAAAGCGAGGATCTATTCAAAAATACCTTACACCCTTATACAAAAGCCTTGCTTTCATCAATACCAGTTGCAGACCTCGACAGAAAACATGAAAGAGTTGTCCTTAAGGGTGAAGTTCCTAGCCCGGCAAATCCACCTTCAGGTTGTGCATTTCATCCAAGGTGTTCAATGTGTGAAAGTATTTGTAGGGAGAAAGAACCTACACTTAAAAAACATTCTGTGGGGGGTGAAGATCATTTGATAGCCTGTCATTTGGTGGATGTTTAAAAAATCAATTTTTTAGAGGATGGGTATGTTTTGCTATTAATAGAAAAATACAGAATATGATAGTAGATTTGGGAACGATTTCTGAGCCTTTAACAGGGATTTTTGATCAACCTAAAAGCGCAGAGCAATGGCAAAATTTCATGCTTAGTACTGAGCAAATAAGCCATTTCAAAGAATATGGCTTTGTCCAAGGTATACGTGTTTTGAATGAGGATCAGGTTGAAATTTTGCGTAGTGAGCTTGATGAAATTGTAAAGCCAGATAACCCAGGTAGAGAGTTGTTTTATGAGTATAAAAGCAATGAGGGTAACTCACCTGAGAGTGTGCTATTTCATGCCCTTGGGGCGTGGCGTGTCAGCAGAGGATTCCATGATATTCTTTGGGCGCCAAGTTTTCGCATGGCCGCTTATCAGCTCCTAGGAAAAACATATCGTTTATTTCATGATCAGCTCTTTTGTAAACCAGCTGGGCATGGCGGTTCTGTAGCCTGGCACCAGGACTACTCTTACTGGACATGGACAAAGCCTATGACTCATTTGACTTGTTGGATAGCACTTGATGATGTTACAACCGAAAATGGTTGCTTGTATTATATTCCCAAGAGTCAAACCTGGGGCTTGTTGCCTATCTCAGGCCTTACTAGCGATATGGAGTCGGTAAAAGAGTTACTCTCGGACGATCAAATTGAACTTTTTCGGCATAGGATTCCCGTAGAGTTAAAAAAAGGTGAAGCCTGCTTTCATCACCCATTAATGATGCATGGATCCTATGCAAATAAATCTGATGGGCCAAGGCGTGCCACAGTAATCAATGTCTTTGCAGATGGGGTTATTTCTGACTGGAGCGAAAGCAAGGATGGAAACTTTACTGAGCTTGATAATTACCCAAGGGTCCTAAAAGGCCAGAAGATGGAGGGTATTTATTACCCCTTACTGTTTGATCCTAAGAAAGAGTTATCAAATGCCTTTAGTGCTCCTACCATTTCGAATCTCGTTAAAAATGAGTTCAATAATATAATTAAAGGAGACTACCAGTGACATCAATATATCTTCAGGCAAAAGAGCATTTTCATAAAGATGGGTTTTTTATGGTTGAGAATTTTATCTCTCAAAAAGAAGTTGCCGAGGTTCTCACTGAGTTACGCCGAGTTTTGAAGGAAGTTGTTCCTGGCATGCCTTCAAGTAAAGTATATTATGAACTAAAGGGAGACAAGAACTCTTTAAAGCAACTTCAAGAGCTTCATGTTTATGACGCCTACTTTGCCTCACTGATGAATAGTAGTCCTTTTCAGAAAATCGCGGAGCAACTTCTAGGTGAGCCGGTTGAAGGTAAGAACCTTCAGTATTTCAATAAGCGACCATTGATTAGCAATCTAACTCCTCCGCATCAGGATGGGTACTATTTTATGATTAAGCCTATGCAGGCAGTTACGCTCTGGTTAGCGCTCGATACTGTCGATGAAGACAATGGATGTGTTCGCTATCAAATTAAATCACACTTGCAGAAACTTCGTCCTCACGTCCGATCAGAAACACTTGGCTTTTCTCAGGGGATTGAACACTACGGCACGAAAGACGAGTTGACAAATGAAGTAGCATTTTCCTGCGTTCCTGGAACTCTTATAGGGCATCATGCGCTCACAATACATCGCGCAGACAAGAATAACTCTTCTAAGCGCGAACGACGTGCCCTCGGCTTCATTTATTACGGCGTCTCAGCTAAAGTTGATGAGGTGGCTTATGCAACTTATCAATCTCGCTTAGCGCAAGAGCTTCAATCAGAAAACTTAATCTAAATTAGCGAGGGAAAAGCATGTCGATTAATTCACACTTATCTAGCCCAGCAACTATTGCAGCTTTAAAAACAGTCTATCAAGACGGACTGCTAAACGACACTTTGCCTTTTTGGATAGATAACTGTGTTGATCATCAATACGGTGGCTTTACGATTTGCTTAGGCCAAGATGGAGCAGTTATAGATACTGACAAAGGAATTTGGTCGCAAGGAAGGTTTACTTGGCTGTTAAGCACTCTATACAACGAAGTTGAGCCAAAACAAGAGTGGCTAGACCTTGCAAAGCACGGTATTGATTTCATCAGGAGGTATGGTTTTGATGAAGATGGACGTATGTTTTTTTCTGTTACACAAAAAGGTAAGCCTCTTAGAAAGAGACGTTATGTTTATTCTGAAGCATTTACAGTTGCTGCATTTGCTTCATACGCAAAAGCATCAGGTGACGAGCAGGCGAAAAATGATGCACTATCTTTATTTCGACTTATGCAGCATTACCTATCAGAGCCGGGCTTACTCGATCCAAAGGTAATTCCTGAAACACGATCACTGAAAGGTTTAGCAATACCAATGATTATGATAGTCACAGCTCAGACTCTACGAGAAGTTTTAAATGATCCAACTGAGTGTAATAAGGTTATTGACGATTCAATTTCTGAGATTGAAAGAGATTTTATGAAGTCCGAGTTCAAAGCTGTGCTTGAGTCGGTTACACAAGAAGGTGAGTTTTCTGATCATTTTGATGGTCGAATGCTTTGTCCAGGTCATGCAATTGAAGCGGCATGGTTTATTTTGAAAGAGTCTATTTATCGAAACAACGATGAAAGATTACAAAAGCTTGGTTTGACAATTCTTGACTGGATGTTGGAATGGGGTTGGGATAAGGAGTATGGTGGTATGCTTTACTACCGTGATGTTAAAGGCCTACCAGTTCAAGAATACTGGCAAGACATGAAATTTTGGTGGCCACATAATGAAACAATCATTGCCACTCTAATGGCCTACACAATCACGAAAGATGACAAGTATGCTAAATGGCATCAAAAAGTTCATGACTGGGCCTACGACCATTTTCCAGACCCAGAGCATGGTGAGTGGTTCGGATATTTGCATCGTGATGGCCGCATTTCTGCAACACTAAAAGGCGGTATTTGGAAGGGCCCTTTTCACTTTCCTCGTATGCAGCTCGAGTGTTGGAAATTGCTTGAACAATTAACTAAATGATGAGTATCTAACGAAAAAATCTATCGTATTTAATATTGCTGGGTAAGCTGTTAACAGTCGATGGTTAAATATTAATACATCCTCCTACATTAGAGAAGCTTTGGACTTTAGTTCAAGTTGATATACAATCATAGTATGAAAAAACTATTCCTACTTTTAATTCTATCCTTCTTCTCAGCTCAAAGTTTTGCGGGGTCTTGTCCTGATGGAAGTGAGACAGTAAAGAGTATTTCTGCGGATGGCACTTACTACGAATATAAGTGTGGTGCTGATAATAATTTAGGGTTATGTGAAGCTGGTGAAGAAAGTAAATTGTTACCGAAGCCTATCCAAGACACACAAGAACTGTCAGATTCTGAATTTAGTACGTCCCTATTTCAAGTTTTATCGGCTTATCAATTTCCTTTATATAGGTCCTTTGGCTCCGAAATGGTTCAAGGAAAACATTTAAAAGGTGCGGGCGTCAACCCAGAAATCAAAGCTGTAGCTGACTTTAATCGAGATGGTATTGATGACTTGATATTTGATTTTTATGCGTCCGAAGTTCCCCCTTTGATACTCTACGGTAGTGCTAACGGCAAAATGCGACAAGAAGAAAACGTACCTGCTTCAGCTGCTCGACGACATATAAGAAATGCTGAAGTAGCTGATTTAAATAACGATGGCTGGCTTGATTTTGCTGGATTTACCACAGGGAGCCCAGGTGTGTTTTGGGAGGCCCAAGGCTATTCTACAGGGGGCAAGAATATTCCTAGAGGGCAGGCCGATGTGGTATTAATCAATATGCAAGGTAAAGGATTTAAAGAACTCAAGGTTCCAGAAGTGCGAACTAATGATTGGAACCACGGCGGCTCTATTGGTGACATAGATGGCGATGGATGGCAAGACATCTTGCCATTAAGTGAGGGGCAAAAAGAACTCACTGTTCCTCTTATTAACCAAGGCGGGGATGCTTTTAAACTGAGCCAGTACCCCTACTCGTCAGAGATTAGCCATTATCTAACTCCTGACCTCGATAGTGCCGACCTCAATGGCGATGGTTTTGCAGATATAGTGGTTGCCATGGTACCAAATCAAGATAGAAATCCAGAAAACCTAGCTCGCCTTGGTTCTATGCGAATCATCTATGGAGACGGTGATTTCGATTTTTCAAACAACCGTCATCTAAAGCTAGGCGAACACTGGCTCAGTCAAGATGAGTTCGAGTCGTTACAACTTAAATACCCTGACAATGAGATTGTTGTAGGAACCTTTGGCGTGGAAATTATGGATATCAATGGCGATGGGGCACTCGATATTCTCCAGGAGAATTTCATCGTTGAAACTTATATGCTAGGCAATAACAGAACGGGGACTGCGAAAACTTCTGGATTCAAAGCCTATCTCAATAATGGAGACTGTTTCGTAGATGGTACAGACGTGTTATTCCCTAATCAGAAAACCAATCGTTATCTCGGCCAACAACAGGATTGGCGTACTCCATACGTTCATAATTTTCATAAGGGAGACATTAACAATGACGGTTACCCTGACCTGGTTCTTCAAGTTGATGGTGGGAGTAATTGGCGTGAGGCTGGCATGTTACACTCTCCTTTCGTTTTTCTAAATGATGGTCATTTCAGATATTTGCCAGCTAATAGAGCAAATGTTAGAGAGTGGGATGACTACCACGATGATATGGTACCAGGCGACTTCAATGGAGATGGATTTGTGGATATAGCCACAATAAAGAGGATAGATGGCCAACCAGAGCCCGAGTTGATGCTATACCTCTGGATTACTGATGAAGCCAGACGTATCGCTCAAGAAGCTTTAGATAAAGAGGTTGCTGAACTTGAAGCCCAACTAGAGGAAGTACTTGCTGCAGAAGCCGCTCGTATAGCAGCCGAAGAGGAAGCCGCTCGTATAGCATCCGAAGAGGAAGCCGCTCGTATAGCATCCGAAGAGGAAGCCGCTCGTATAGCATCCGAAGAGGAAGCCGCTCGTATAGCATCCGAAGAGGAAGCCGCTCGTATAGCATCCGAAGAGGAACTTGCTGCTTGCAAGGTTAGCGAACTTAATGGTGAATATATCGCTACATGGTTTTTTAAGAATGTTAATAATAACCAGGAACCAGACCTTCAGGGTTCAGAGAGATTAATCTTGAACGAATGTGTAGGTGAATTCGAGGGCGTGGAAAGTTTTCAACCAGCAAAAGAACTCAGAAAGAATTTACAAGTCAGCTATAAAACGAATGGCCAAATAACTATTTCGGGTCATATTGATTTATGGGATGTTGGACGCAGTTTTCATACTGAACTCGAAGGGGATATAAATAGTGGTGAAATCTCAGGTGTTTGGGAAGAAGGTGACCTCATTAAGATTGAGATTACCAAAACTGGTAACTAACACCACCCCTCACATATCAAACGAAATTTGGACTTTTATCCGTTAGAGTTTTAAATTGTTTTCAGATGCCCCTAGTAATCTTAGTTGGCCCATTGATTATTGAAAAGTCTTTTGATACTGCATTTTCTAAGTTTGGATGACCTCCAACTCCGGCAAATAGCTCTGAATTTATAAAAGATTCCATATCTGCTTTCGATTCCCAAAAGTAAACACCACCATATGTATTATTATCTTCATCAGCCAACCAGTGTTTAGAGATTAGACCAGGTAAATCAGCAAACGCTTGTGCGAGTTCATCACAGATACCTTCATACTCAGAACGTGATATTCCTAATAGATTGAAATTGATTACTTGAATGTGCATTAGTACTCCTAGTATTGTTATTAAAGAAAATTAATTATAGCTCAAAATACATTAATAAACCACCCCTCACACATCAAACGAAGTTTGGACTTTAGTTCTAAAAAGATAGTAAACTTAAATTTTTTATTTAAGGAGATATTATGAAATTTATTACATCTTTAGCAATCTGTTTATTAATGACTAACACTGCTCTTGCAAGTAAAGAAATAGAACCTTATCCGCAAGAATCTTGTCAAGAAATTTATGGAGCAATTGGAACTTTTCTTTATCTGGCTGATATAGAATGGAAACAAAAGAATGAAGAAAAAGCGATGTTTTATTCAACAGCATCAGCAAATTATGCAACTATTTATGAAACGGTATGTAGAAAGTAATTATCTATTTAGATACCCTCCCTCACACATCAAAAGAAATTTGGACTTTAGTTTAAGTTGATATACAATCATAGTATGAGAAAACTTCTACCAATATTGTCACTTTTTTTTATTTTTTCAGCTCCAACTTACGCTAGCGATAAACTTTATTTGGAAGGACTGATAGCGTTTGAAAATAATCATTTTGCTAAA
>Ga0302119_10000701_pt1 | contig 15073 bp, 11 predicted proteins | sample AG5_Tmax_MG_FD_203114 | JGI IMG/M metagenome (GOLD analysis project Ga0302119, IMG submission 203114) | Marine microbial communities from Western Arctic Ocean, Canada - AG5_Tmax | ecosystem: Environmental > Aquatic > Marine > Oceanic | place: Canada: Western Arctic Ocean | collected 2017-10-01 | reverse complement strand
AAGTTTCCACTCCCCTTCGACGCGTCGGAACGCCCCGCGCACACGCCGCGCATGGGCCTCATGGCGACCATCCAGAGTGATCCCCGCCAGTTGCAGGCGGAACACAACGACCCCATAGGGCGAAGGGTCCCCGCGCTCGAACTCGGCTTCTTGCACGTGTAGCTCGGCCTGGGTCACTTGATTCCAATTGGAAACCAATGCACTTAAGTCCCCGAGCCATCCCTCCCCGTCCACCCCGGGGATGGCCTGGGGTTCAAGCTCGTAGCGTACGGCCCCCAGGGGCAAGGACTCTTCAGGACCGCATGCAGCACCTCGGAGGGGATGACCCAGAAAGTTCCCTGTCAAATGAGGTCCGATGCCTTCGATATCGCGCACCAAAACCCGGTCGGCGAACTCGGTCAACAGGTCCCCCACTTCACCGGCCAAGGCCTCGGCGGTGTAGGGACCGCGAATCACGTTCTGGGGATCCACGATTTCAAGAACTGGCTGCGAGGACAATACTTCCCCCTCTCCCGTGGGTTCGGAGGCGAATGTTGATTGGAGCTCAGCGAGCTTCTCGTCGGCGCAAGCAGCGAAAAGGAGGATCAGAGCCAACCAACCGAGACGTCGGTCAGCGTGGCAGCGCATTGCAGCATCCTATCCCATGGCACCAACAATAGGGTCTATTTCTGGAATCCCCGGCCCACCGGCCTCTCCATTGCCTAGAGCACCGTCAGCAGGGCTGCCTGGGCCAGCCCCACAAGGGCCCCGATCCCGCCCCCGAGGACCTCGATGCGCCGGAGTTCCTGGTGAGCCACGGCCAACACCAATTCCTCCAATCGCGCCACGGGAAAAGCCGCGACCTTCTCACGCACCAGCGTGCGCACATCCAGCCCTTGCTCCACGGCTTGCTCCACGATCCCCGCCAACTTGTCCGACTCGGCAATTCCCTGGGCTAAGGAACCCCGCAAATCCGCCACCCGCTCGTCGGTCAAAAACCCTCCGATCAAGGGCATGCGCCGTAACTCGTCTAACTTGGTGTCCAAGGCCCCCTTCAGAGCCCCGTCCACCATACCCGCCAAATCCATGCCCGCGAGGGCACCCACGATGTCCTCGTGCCGCAAGAGGTGGTCTCCAACCACCGAACCGATGGACTCAGCCAACTCCTCCTGCCGACGCCCAATCAGCCCGTGGACTCGGAACCCCAACACCCTGCGCGGTTCATGGGGTCGAAAAATCATGCGCACCGCGAGTGCATTGGTGGCCCAGCCGATGAGCGCTCCCACGAGGGGAGCCACTATCCAGGGCAAGAGTTCAGGATTCATAGTCCCACGGGACCCTGCTGAGGCGAGCCAGTCAAGGGCTAGCTCCCACAACTGCCCAAGGGAGGACCCGAGTGTCCGTGCTGGGACGAATGCAGAGGATTCTGGGGTTCACACACAGAGGGGGCTACAATCCAAGCAGTCATGGGCACGCTGGGGAAAAAAATAGGACCTGTCAGCTTCGTTCTCGGAGCGAGCGGCATTACCGGGCAAGCTCTCATCGAGGAGCTTCGGAACGGGACTTATGCGCAAGCTGGTCGAGTGGTGGCTCACTTGCGTCCGGACAGTCCGCGCACTCCGGACCTGAAGTTGAAGTTCGATGAGTTAGGCGCCGAGGTCTTGGTCGCTCCCTTCGAAACAAACGCACTCCAAGCGGCGTTTAGAGAAATCTCCCCGACCCACCTGTTCATTTTGCACGGCACGACCCGCCAGCGAGCCCGGGCGGAGGGCATGGAAGGGGATCCCTATCAGCGCATCGATCTGGGGCTCACCCAAGTAGCCCTTGCTGCGTGCGAAGGGATGCAGGACCTCCCGCGGGTCCTGTACCTTTCAGCCCAGGGCACCGGCCCTCGGGCCAAGAGTCCCTACTTCCGCGCACGTTTCGATTCGGAAGAAGCCGTGAGAGCCAGCGGCCTGCCCTACACGATCGCCCGTGCACCCCTGATCCGAGCCGAGAACCGCCCGGATTCGCGCCCCGCAGAACACTTGGCGGGCACGGCCCTCAGCTTGCTGGCCCGCGCCATGCGCATACTGGGCTCCAGCCAACGGGCCGCGCACCTTGCTCCGATCCAGCCCCATGAATTGGCCCGTGGCCTCGCCCACGCCGCCTTCAACTACACGACCCTATCCCGGTCGCTCGAAGCGGAAGAACTTCGTGACGAACGCCCGATTCACAGAGCAAGTCCGATCCCAGCAACCCGTCGGGACGATCCCCGCCACTAACCCATACACAAAGGAGACTCCTCATGCGCCATGCATCATCGCAAGAGCAAGAAAAGGACCACGGCCAGCACACCCTTGAGGTGTTGCCCGGTTTGGTGGTTGGAGTCAACGGCGACGATGTGTTTGTGGATCTAGGTCCGAGACGTCAAGGGGTCATCCAAGCAAGCGCCTTCCATGAGCCCGTCACCATTGGTAGCCGCCATGATTTCATTCTGCATGGAAGGGAAGAGGACCTCTGGGTTCTGTCCTTGGCTGGCTCCGACTCCCTGAGCTCCTGGGAAGAAGCAGAGCCCGGTAGCTTGGTCTCCGCCCGAGTTCTGCGCCTGCACGAGGACGGGCTGCAACTAAAAATCGGCCGCTTGCACGCCTGGATGCCCAAAGGTCAAGCAGGAGTCCCCATGGGGCAAAGCCATGAAGAACTCGTGGGACGCACCGTGCGTGTGGAAGTGCTTGAAGTGGACCCCCACCACCAACGGGTGATCGTCTCCCGAAAGGCCGCCTTGAGCCGGGAGCGCACCGGGGGCAACCTGCCCTCCCCAGGTGACCGCGTGCAAGGTCGCATCGTGCGTTTGGAAGAGTACGGTGCTTTCGTTCAGCTCGGCTCGGGGCGCCAGGGCCTTCTCCACATTTCCAACGTCTCCCATGAACCGCTTGAGGATCTGGAAGAGCACCTACGCCTGGGCGAGTCGATCCAGTGTGTCGTGCTGCATGTGCGCGAGGGCGGTCGGCGTATTTCCCTGGGAGTGAAGCAACTGGGCGAGAATCCCTTCGTGCAGCTGGCCCAAACCGCCTTTGAAGGTCAAATCGTCGAAGGGACCGTGACCCAAGTTCTGGCCCACGGTGCCCTCGTACGGGTGGAGCCGGGAGTGGTGGGACTCCTGCCTGAGAGTCAATCCGCTTCCAACCAACCCCTGCGCAATATTCTGCGTCGGGATCAACACCTGAGCCTGCGCGTCTTGCATCTCGACCCAGACCAGGAACGCCTCACCCTTTCCTTGCAGCACGCCAATGGTTCTCCCATCGCGCCCGATGAGGCATCCCTGCGCCCGGACCTGGAGAAATTAGCGGAAGAGTTGGGCGCGCAGCCAGCCAGCACAAGCCTTGGCCGACTCTTGAAGAACGCCTTGCGCCGGGACGCGAGCTGACCCGTCACTCCCCCAGCAACAGTTCCACTTCGCCGATCCCACCACCCCTGTCCGGGTCCACCCCGGGAATGACGCCGATCAGGGTAATTTGTATTCGGCGGACTTCTATGGGCTCGGGCAAAGAGAGTCTGCCCTTGCGCCGCTCGTCCAGGTGCATGCGGACCACTCCGACTGGTTTCCCGTTGATCTCGACCTTGGCCTCAAAGGCCCGCGGCAATGCGCCCGACTCAATCGGCCAACCCAAGGGTTGAGTCAAGAGCACCATGTCCGCAAGGATCGGTTTGCTGAGGGTCAACATCAGGGTGGGCTTAGGATCCCGGAGATCTGCCCGCCAATGGGTGTAATAGTCCCCGTCGATTGCAGCTTCCGGCGAGTGCCCAGATTCCTTACTGGATGCACGGGCAGAACAGGCCTGCCCAGGAACGGTCCCCAAGCGGTTTATATCCAATAGATTGTTCCCGTGCTCTAGGGCCACCTGAACTAAAGGATCAAAGGGCTTGCGCACAATGAGGATCTCCATGGGATTGGAATTCACCACGCGCACATCGGACCCGGCAGCATCCCCAGGCGCCGGGACTGAAAGATGAACCTGCGCCTGAATCTGATGCTTGCCGGGAAGAGTCAGCTGCTGCTCGAATTCAAACCTCAGGCTCTCGTTCGCCCTGCTCGGGTCTCCAGGGATTTCCTGGACCGCTTGGCCGTTCACAAACCACACGACTTTGATGATGCGAAGGCCCCGTTGGGCTTCCCCTGGCCAAGCGTGACGTGCCAGCAGAGCCTTAGACCATCCGGAGACCCAGATTTGGCAGGGTTCCGCGCCGATGCCCTGCAGGTGAATGTCCCCATCGCGCACGGAGTGAAGCGAACGTTTGCCTGCCCGGTTCTCGCTGGCCCGCCGACCTGTTTTCGGACTGGTGGCACGGTTCAGGAACAGAAGGGAGTACGCGGTATGTGGTAGGCCGCCGGAGAAAGATCCGTCTTCAACCTGCAGCTTCAGGATTTTAGCCGCCCCTGCCCCGTACCAATCCTCGCCACCGATACGCGAACGCCCGGTCAAGGCGCCCACTCGTTCGATACCGTACCAGGTATAGAGGCTGTCAACCCCTTCAAGCCGACGGTCGAGCCAATGCAACCCGTCGTTAATGATCCGGTCCCCGGGAACGGGATCCTGAACCTGCCCATTCCCCAAATACAAACGACAAATCGCGAGGCTTCCGATGCCTGCTGCGGTCATGGATGTGCTCGGATGGAATCCTCCCAAGCTATAGCCAAAACCCCCGTCTCGGCTGTGGTACCCCTCTAGGGCAGCAGTGACAGAAGCCCACAGGTCTTCTGGAACATCCCCTCCTGCAGCAACCCCCGCATGCAGGCCGAGCAATGCAAACTGGGTGTTGGAGAGATCCTCCTCGCCCCCCGGGTAAGCCCACGTGCCGTGCTTACCGCGGTAGCCCACAAGCGTATCGAGCGCCCGTTGCAGAGCCTTCTGGTCCTTGGGCCTCTGCCCGGCTGCGAGAGCTAAGGCAAGACAGGCTTGATCGTAGGTCCTTCCACCCATCACCGATTTGGCACGTGCCAGAGCCCGTGCCACCATAGGGTCTTCAGGGGTTAGGCCACTCTTGAGCAAGGCGTAGGCCAAAAGCGCTGTCTGCCCCATGCGCTCACCTCTGGAAAAGGCTCCGTCGAGACGCTGGATCTCTCGCAACCACGCGACCCCCGAGTCGATGGCTTGGTTGACCGCAGCAGTCGAGGGAGGGCCCTCTTGGCTACCAGGCACAAAAAGACAACCAATCAAGAGGAGGGAACAATGCACAGACAGCGTAAATAGCCCATAAAGCGCAGGAACACACCTGGTGCCCTCGAAGATTTCTCTTGATAGCAAGCAGCGGCCAGAGAACCTATCCTCCACGCCCATGCACCGTTTCCGTACCCCCCTGGTCCTGCTGCTGATCCTCATCTGCGGCCTCACATGGCTTCCCCTGCACGGAATCGATGACGAGCCCCTGGTCCTGACCCGCGAGAATCCAGGCTGGTCCAGCGCGGGGGTGGAAAGCAGCGGCATCATGATTTCGGCGGCGGTCCCCCGCAACCAAACGGACCTCCACCTTGTGTCCCGGCCCCCGGACCAGAGGACACCTCTGGCGGCCGAGCGCATTTGGATCGTTGGCTTGGAAGACAGTCGCCTTTTGCGTGAGGTCGCGCTGGCGATTGCCCGCGAACTCAAGGAGGTTCCAGGCGTTCGTGAAGTCGCTTGGTTTCCACGCTCGGCACAGCCTCTCATGGTTCGCCGCACCCCGGACCTTTGGATCGTCCTGGAACTCACCCACTCCAGTACATTCCACATGCCTGGTTATTGCCACGTGGAAGCAACCGTCCACGCAAGCATGGGGCGCGACCCCCTCGGCGGACAACTGAACGGTCCCTGGCGCGGATCCGTCAGCACCAGCCGAGCAGTCCAGGGGGACTCAGTGGCCTGGGGACTCGTGAGCGCCGGGGCGCGTTTTGAGAATATCGCCCAGTCCCTTACAAAGTCCCTTCACTTGCACGACACCCTGAATGAAGTCGCCGAAAAAGAGGGGCTCATCCCGTCGCCGCCCCTGGATCCGAATCTCTTGACCTTTGACGTTCCAGAAGTTTGGGAGGCCACCCTGGGCAAGAGCGCCCGGGTAATTCAGCGGGGACAGCCGGCGGGCATGGCCGGCGAGGTCTTGTGGGAGTTCACCGGGGACCGGAAGCTCCTGCTAGAGCGGATCAAGCAGCTGGGTTTCTCTTCGCGGCCCGCCTTCAGCCCAGAGGACCAAGAAGCCTTTGCCACAGAGCACGAGACCATCACCCTCACCCGACGCCAGGGAGAAAACAGGGATGACTCCCTGGTGCTTTGGCGGCGCGAGCTCAAACCACAAGCCTTGAACCGCTGGCTGGCAACTTCCCCGGCCCACGAACGGGTGGGAGATGCCCTCTTGCGCAAAAACTCATGGCCCGGAGACGCAGCCAAGACCGTGCTGAGGGATGCCATCGCCCAGGGAGTTTTCCCTGGGGCTGTGGCGCTCATGGGAGGGGTCGAGCAACCCGCTCGCATCATCAGCATGGGGCAACTGGGCTTGGATCAGGCCAGCGAGCCCCGGGCCAGCACCCTTTGGGATTTGGCCTCCCTCACCAAGGTTGTCAGCACCACCACCTTGGCGCTCATCCTGGAAGAGGAAGGGCTGCTTTCCCTCACCGATCCCCTCAGTAAGTATCTGCCAGGCTTTATCAACGCTGCCCCAGAGGACTCTCCCCGCCGGGCGGTGTGCTTGGATCACCTCTTGACCCACACTTCGGGCTTACCCCCCTGGAAACCTCTTTATAAGGAATCATCGAACTACGGTGAACTCGTTGGCCTTGCGGAAAGTGAACCCCTGGTGAGGGCCCCCGGCCAGGAACGGGCCTACAGCGACTTGGGTTTGATTTTGCTCGGGGCCGCCCTCGAGTCCTGCACCCAATCGAGTCTAGCCCTGCTGGAGCAAGAACGCATCTTCCGCCCCCTAGGTCTCACCAGCGCCACCCGCAAACCGCTCTTGCACAAGCGAGCCCAGATCGCCCCCACCGAAGCACGGCCCGAAGGTGGTTACTACCAAGGAGTCGTGCACGATGAGAACGCTCGGGCAGCGGACGGACAAACAGCCCATGCGGGGCTCTTTGCAACGGGCGTTGATATGGCTGCCTTTTGCCGCGAATGGTTACGAGCGGCCATGAACGAAACCGATGACGCCCCGCGCATTCTGCCCGCATCAGCTTTGAAACGGGTTTTGGACGGGGCCCACGGACAGTGCCTCGGTTGGCAACACGCGGGAGAGGGCTATCCAGGCCTCGGACCGCGCACCCTTCACCACACAGGATTCACCGGCACTGCACTTTGGATCGACCCGGACCAGAACATGTTCCTGATTCTGCTGACCAACCGGGTGCATCCCTCCCGGGAAGGCCAGGGGAACGGCGAAGCGCGCAGGGCATTTGTGCGCGCGGCCCTTCAAGACGCCCGCCAACACTAGCCAGCAGATTCATGGCTTATTGACCGCTCCCATTGCTCACGGGCATCAGAATGCTAAGCATGACGCCAGCCATCCCCGCCCGAGAGCCCTTGGCACACCAAGAGTCTGATTCAGGGGCATTTCGCTTTAGGGGGAACCCACACTCCCCGTTAGAGTCCTGGGCCATGAATGAGCATAAGGAGCCCGGAATTGAACCCACCACCCAAGCCCAGAAGTCCAATCCTCTGGTCCGCATGGTCACGGAGTTCGGCCCACTGGTGGTTTTTTTCGCCACCCAGCGCCTAACCCGGGACGTGGACCCCAAGGGGCTCGACGGCTTGTGGTATGCGACCATCGCATTCATGGTGGCGATCACCCTGAGTGTAATCGCAGGCCGCCTGATGGAGCGGCGCTGGCCGGTGGTTCCCCTGGTGACGGCGGGCTTCGTTTTGATACTGGGAGGCCTAACCCTTTGGCTCCAAGACGAGACGTTCATCAAGATCAAACCGACCCTGGTGAACACCCTTTTCGCCGCAATCTTGGGGTTCGGACAATGGCGTAAGCGGGTTTACTTGAAGGTCATCTTCGGCGAGGCCCTGAGCCTCTCGGACGAACGTTGGAGCCGACTAACCAAGCGCTTTATCCTGTGGTTCATCAGCCTGGCGATCCTGAATGAGATCGCGCGCCAAATTCTGAACACGGACGACTGGACCACGTTCAAGACCATTGGTCTACCGGTCCTGACCGTGCTGTTTATGCTGACCCTCGGGCCATTGATTTCTCCAGAGAACGGACCCGCCAAAGATGAAAAGGAATCAAGGTAGATCGACCCAGAATCCCGCGCTGAACATCAGGCTGGGATCCCCGAACGCTAGCATGCGACGGGCCATGGATTCGGGCTCCATTTCGAGGTAGACCTCGTCCTCTTCATCCCCGACCACCAGGATGACGGCCTCATCGGGATCCACCAAGCGGTCGTCCAGATAGACCCAGACCCCGTCGACTCCCTGGCCGGAAATTTCCACGCGGTTGTCCTTGCAGGAGATATGGACCTCTGCGCCTTCCACCGGTTTCTCCACCGAGATCCACGCAAAGTCCTTCAGCACATCATCGCTCATGCGCCAATGGAGTTCCCTGGGAACCGGTTGACGCACGCGCGTCAACATTTGGGTCAAGTAGTCGCGGTCCGGTAGACCGCCGTGACCGTACCCCGCCTTCTCCAAGAAGTCCACGTCGTAAAGTCCCTTGTACGTGCCTTTGAGTTGCTTCATGGATGCAGCAAATTCACGACACACATCGATGCGACCATAGGCCGTGTCCTTTTCGCCGACCATGAAGGTGAAACGCGTGTTGGCTAGGTTCAACCCAATGGTCTCCCCGCCTGTGGGGCCCGCCGCAGAAGCATGCACCGCTGCAAAACGCCAGGGGATCTTGGTGCCAATCACGAAGGCCCCATAGCCCCCGTGGCTATAACCTATCAAGTGCACCCGATCTGGATCGACCCCTTCGGTCGCGATCAACTGGGCAACTAAGCGATTGACCAAGAGCGCAATTCGATCGTCATAGAAACCATTCCACTCGTCATTAGGAGCACGCAGAGCCAAGTACAGGTAGCCCGTAACTTCGGGGTGGTCCTTGTAATAGGACTGCATCATCTTCCATTGGCTGTCATTGACCTCCTTGGGAACTCCCCCTCCGCCGTGCATAGCAATGACCACGGGCCAGCCGCCGGCGGGTCGTTCCCCCACGGCTCGCAGGGTATAGATGGCCTCTTGACCGTTGATTCGCACCTTTCGCCCGAGGGCATCGGCGCGCATCTGTTGGGTGACTGTGCTCTGCAGCCAAGCCTGCTCGATGCAGCCCCTGACCCCTTCCGTACTGCGGCCGCGAAAGGCTCCTTCGGGGAAGCTCGCGTTAGGATCCCGCTCCACATCGCTGAACCACTGGGCCACGATTTCCGTGGGATTCCCGCTGGCCGAAAATCCTTCCTTGGACCACAGGTTGTTGAAATAGTGCACCACCCCCTGATCCCTGGGGGTTTCGATGAACCAGGGGAAGCTCCAGGAGCCCGGAGATTCCTCCACTTGGATGAAGTACTTCTTGCCCCGCAAGACCACGCACTCGAACACGTCGTTCGTATCTGCGCTTTCGCCCCTCGTTAAGCCCTCGACTCTGGCGCGATTGTCATCGACCAAAGTCACTGCGATGGGAACCTCGATCCGCTCGCCACCTGGAATATCGCGCAGTGTGATCAAGAGACGCGCATGACGGTCGTCCAGCTTGGGCTTAACCTCGTCCTGCAAGTAACGATTCGTAACATCCACGCCACCCACCATGCGATCAGGAGCCCAAGCCATGGGGAATGCCTTGCCTGAACTCCAACTTACGGCAAAGATCGCCTTGAGTGGGTCGCCCTTGATGGCCCGTGCCGCATCTCCCTCAAACCAGCCGTGATTTAAGCCACGAGCATCCGGCTCACAGGCCCCGGTGAAGTGCCAGCCTTGGTCCCATATCTCGACCCAAGTGTGGTTGCCCGGTTTCTCCGCCCAACTCGCGGTTCCCGCTAGTCGTGCGGGAATGCAAATCGCGCGACAGGCATCGGCCAATAGAATCGAGAGGCCCGTACAAGAGGCGAGCCCCAGATCCATGGACTCCAATGGACTCTGATCGGGACGCTTGCGCTTGGTGGAGTAAATCACGCCGACCTGCTTGAACAGTCGCTCGTTCAGGCGCTGCGCTGCCTCCGCCGGAGTCTTGCAGTCCGCCACCATGGGTAAGCAAAGGTCAGTCAATTCTTGACGCCATGGATCCCGGGCTTCGGACACATGGGCATAGGGCAGCACATATTCTCGGAATAGAGCATCGGGTAGGGCCGCGCCCCAGGGAACTTGGGCGCGCACCTTCACCGCCAACTCGACCTCACCTAAGACTCGCGCAGGAGAGAGGGTCGCCAAATCCGCCGCGGGCATGGCGGTGATCAAGTGTCCCAAATCGGCGCGCAACTCAAGAGGCACCTGATCGAAGCAGTCCAGCCAAGCCTCTTGCGCGGAACCTGCGTGCTGCAGGGCAGCCTGCACCTCCGGGGGCCAACCCTCTTGCAAGGGAACGAGGGGCAGGACAAGGAGAACCGAAAGGGAAAGTTGGGCAATCATGGGTGTGTAAGATCTCGACCGAATGGAGTGCATACTGTACCGAGCTGAAACCGGAGTGGGTTCTACAACCGAAGCGTCCCCCTCCCAGCCCTAAGGAGGTAAGCTTGGACCCCATGGAGCAACAAGTCGTCATCGCCGAGGGCCTCCTACCCCAACTCAAGCAATCCCGCACCCTCTTGGAGCGAGGCGGCTTTGAAGCTGCCCTCGTACGCCCTCCAGGCTGCGATACGGGGAGCTGAAGCCCTAAATTCTGGCTCGCGGTCGCGGGCCCTGACGCCAAAAATGCCCGGGCTCTGCTGGATCAAGCTGAGCGCGAGAGCATGGACCAGGACCAACTGACCGCGGCGGATGCGGTGGTGGACCTCGACGCGGACCAGGCCGCCTGCCCCGCCTGCATGACCAAACTCGAAAAAGGAAACGGACGCTGCCCCGGATGCGGCTTGCGCTTGTTCTAGGCCAAGGGGCGACCCGATCATGATTCCTCCCCTGCCCGAATCCCAAGCCGTGGTTTGGGCCAGCCCAAACCAGAAGGCCGCCCAAGAAGCAGCTCTGGTCCTGCGCGCCATGGGCCTCGAGCACCAACTGGTGGGCAGCCCCGACGGGTGGAGCATTTTGGTGCCAGCAAATGCGGCCCCCGAGGCGGCAGCCGAACTCCGGGGATATCAAGACGAGAATGCCTTCTGGCCCCCCAAACAAATCCCTTTTCAGCAGGTGAGCAACGGGCGTCTAGGAGGCGTGATCTACGGGCTCTTGATGATCACCCTGTTCCCCATTGGGCAAGATGGACTGGCTGGCAGGAATTGGTATGAAGCGGGGCTCGTGGACGGACAACGTTTGCGCGAGGGAGAATGGGAGCGCCTGGTGACGGCCCTGACCCTGCATGCGGACCTTCCGCACCTGGCGGGCAACCTGCTCTTCGGAATCGGTTTTGGCATTCTCGCCAGCCACACCCTGGGAAGTGGCTTGGCCTGGTTCCTGGCCCTCAGCGCTGGCGCCCTGGGCAACTGGATCAACGTAATGGTGAGCGATCCCGGCCACCGGTCCCTCGGCGCGTCCACCGCGGTCTTTGGGTTGCTTGGGGTGATGAGCAGTTACGAGTGGGTTCATCGCAAGCATTTGCCCCTCGTTGCTCTTCGTCGTGTGGCACCGTTAATGGGCGCGGCGGTGCTGCTCGGGTACCTGGGCATGGGCAGCGGCGACGGCACGGGCCGGGTGGACATCGGTGCCCACGTGTTTGGGTTCCTCGGAGGCATCGGGCTCGGTGCATTGGTGGGAAGCGCCCGCGTGCCCCAACGATTGAGCACCAAGGGCCAAGGTCTCGCCGGGCTGCTGACACTGGTGCTGGTGACTCTCGCTTGGGCCCTGGCCCATTCGCGCTAGGCGCCGAACAATCCCTCAGCCATCACCGGGCGAGACAATCTGGCCGCCCGAGTGTTCCGCCAGAAGGTCCAAGGTCCCGTCTCCGCTACCACCTAATAGAACGCAGTAGAAACGCACCTGCAACACGGGCAACAGTCGCTCAAGATAGGGTTTGACCCATGAGCGCCCGCTGCTGGTGGACCCGTCGCACAGCACCACCACCGTGTCCGGTGCGCAGGCTTCTGGATCAATTTCACCAGACACTCCGTGGCCGAGGGCTTGTTCAATAGCGGGCCGCAGGTTGGTCCCTCCACTCGGTTCACGGCTAGAAAGGGACTTGCGCAAGCGAGCAATATTCTTGGGAGTGGCAGCAACCATCGCACCGGAGTCCACCGGCGGCCCGGAACTGAACAGGATGACTTTGAATTGGACGTCCTGGCCTAGACCATCGAGCGCGCTAAACAACTGCTCCAGGGCAAGTTCATAACGGGTGATGCCCGAGGACGTTTCACTCCCCATGGAGCCTGATTTATCCAGCACAAAGGTCACCCGATCCCCTTCGATGTCCAAGCCAAAAAAGGAGGCCCGGGTGCGAGGACCTTTGGAGCTGTCCGCTGCCTTGTGCATGGGGATCTTCCCCTGACGAACGGAAACCCACCACTGAATCCAATTGCGCGGATTGCTCCCAATAGAACGGCCTGCGATCAGCGAAAGGGCCTGAGAATAGTCGCGAGTCACCCGCCGGGAACCAATCTTGGCGCGCTTGCGCTGGTCCCAAACCAACATGCCATCGATCAAAAGCGCCACCCGTTCCTCCGGGGCGAAACCGCGGGACAATTGAATTCCGCGCACGCTGTCACGCCAATTTGGACCGGCCATCATTTTGACCAGCAGGGGCTCGAGGTCCTTGCATGCACGCTTACCCAGGGGACGGCGGCCCGCTTGTGTGCGCCGCAGCAGGGGCACGGTGGGGTGCACAAGGCCGGTGATCTGTGGACCACTGAGAATACCCACCAGCATTCGATCCAGGGCCGGGTCGGTCCAACCTGCCGCGTTCATCAAGGCTTCTGGCCGCAGTGGATCCTCAGCGTCTCGGCCCAAAGTCAAGAGGCACTGCCGGCCAGCAGAGAGCCCCTGGTCCTGGAGCAAACCCATGGCAGTTTTTCGACGTGGAATGGATTTTTTCTTATCCAAGACCACGCCAAATGAAAGCTCATTGATGAGAGGCGACGACCCCGTCTTCCGGCCAAGGGCACGCCGAACCAAACCCTTGAGCACCTTAGTACTTTTTCCTCCGGCTCCCACCCGAAACAGTGGGTCCCCCGCAGTAGCCTCGACCATGCCAAAGATGTCGAGCAAAGGTCCGACCAACTCGGGCACCCACTGGGGATCTTCCAACATCCCGGTCAGGACCCTGAGCGTCGCTGGCCCCGGCAGGTCGGGGAGCTTTCCCCGTTCTAGGTCCCGGGCATAACGCTCGAAGGTATGCACGACCTGGGACTCCCTGGGATCCTCAAGGGTCTCCCTGGATTCGACTGGGCTGAGACCGAGATGGGCCGACCCGGCGAAAGAGGTCTCCGCCAGGGGCAGCGGCCCAAGCATCACCCAGCAAAGCGCCGGCCCCATCCATCGAAGTCCAAACAAGATCATCTGCGAGGAAGTATCCACCCTAGGCCGGGTGGTTGCCAACAGAAGGGGCCTAACTCTGCGGCCCCCGAACCGTAGACTGCCCCCATGCGGAGACTGTGTTGGATTCTGGCGGGCTGCTTGCCGAGCTGTACGCCCAGCCCCGAACCACCCCAGCAGGTGGTGCTGGTGGTCTGTGACACCCTGCGGGCGGACCACCTTTCCCTTTATGGGTACTCACGCCCCACCAGTCCGAACCTCAAACAATTGGCGCAAGAGTCGACGGTTTACCACCGAGCCCAAGCCGCTGCTCCCTGGACCCTGCCCTCCCACGCCTCCATTTTCACCGGGCTTTACCCCAGCGAACACGGGGCGCGTACCTGGTCCGGAGACGATCTCAAGGAACTACGGGACAAGGGCTGGTCTGAGGACAACAACGTGGGCCCCCTTGCGGCCCACCACACCACTCTGGCGGAGTTGTTCCAAGGCCATGGTTGGGCCACGGGTGCGGTTGTAGCGAATGTGGCCTACATGCATGAGCGTTACGGCATCGCCCAGGGATTCGATTCCTACCAACGCCAGCGCGGCCCGGTGGAAGAGATCACGCGCCGCGCGTTGCAGTTCGTCGAAGCCCACAAGCACGAGTCCTTTTTCCTGTTCGTCAATCTGATGGACACCCACCGGCCCTACAACGTGCGTCCCCACCCGCCGATTCCCGACCGTTCCTCGGATGGCAATCTGCTCAAGCGCTTGGTGCCTTTGATCCTCGACCCCAATGCGAGCGCTTCGCCAGAACTACTCGATGCCTTGAAGGACCAGTACGACACGGCGATTGCTAATCTGGACGAGGGCTTGGGTGACTTCTTCGAGACCCTGCGGAAGGACGGCCTCTACGACAACATGTGCCTCATGGTCACCAGCGACCACGGGGAATTCCTCGGGGAACACGACTTGATTGAGCACTCCAAGGATGTTTACCAGGGCACCTTGCACGTTCCCCTGATCGTCAAAGCCCCCGGTCAGACCAAACGCATGGACGACCATGACTGGATCGGTCACGTGCACCTGCCCGGCCTGATCCTCGATGCCCTGGCCCATCCCGAAACCAACTCCCCGCTCCGCAGCCACTGGCCCCGCAGAGACGGGGTGCTCTCGGAGAATTACGACAGCCGAGTGCACGACCTGCGTGCCCCCTGGGGAGATCGTTTTCGCCGTTCCCGTCGCGTCTTGGTGTCGGGAAGTCTCAAGACCATCCTCTCCAGCGACGGAAACCACGAAACCTACAACCTCCTCGAAGACCCCCAGGAGAACCTGCCCCTGATGGCGGACGAGACCCAGACAAAGCACCTGGAAAGCGCCCTAGAGAGCTTCGGTGGCCTAAAAATGGCCCCACCCGGGGGCGCGGTGGAGCTGGATGAGGAGGCCATGAGGGCCATGGAACAGCTCGGCTATGGGGGTAATCCCTATGACTCTAAATAGATATATCTAATTTTTAGGCGTTTTACCTAGCACTTCTCCTGGTCGTCCCCTTAGACTGTACG
>Ga0302119_10000700_pt1 | contig 15094 bp, 10 predicted proteins | sample AG5_Tmax_MG_FD_203114 | JGI IMG/M metagenome (GOLD analysis project Ga0302119, IMG submission 203114) | Marine microbial communities from Western Arctic Ocean, Canada - AG5_Tmax | ecosystem: Environmental > Aquatic > Marine > Oceanic | place: Canada: Western Arctic Ocean | collected 2017-10-01 | reverse complement strand
GATTCCAAAAACGGCAAATTACCCGCTGGCGATCGATTTTTAGCAAAGACTGCAAGATCGTATTCGTCAGAAATCATCTGCAAATCGCGAATAGCACCGTCGGTCACAATACCTTGCGCCTTGTTGTGCCACAGCTGACGAGTCTTCATATTGCCGAGAATGCACGAATACTCATCGAACGTATGAGCCTCAGCTACCAGAACATCGTTCAGCCCACACTTGCCCATCGCCAAGTACTCAGGCGATCCTCCGCCTTTACGGGTCTGCTTCAACAAATCTGGGCGTGCCGGAACAAACCGCAACGTCTGCGCCCTTCCCACCAGCGTTTTACCCGGCGTGTAAGCCTTAACACCCCGCATAAGACACAGCTGATAGTTCACTGAAGCAAACCACTCCTGACCATCGGGAGGAGTCAACCGCCACACTGCGCTATACGCGGTAGCGGAGGTCACTTTCCTGAATCGATCAAGAATTTCGTCTGATACGTAGGTAGGCATAAGCTGTACTGGTCCGGTTCACTGGATGAGTTTACGATTTACGGTTCGGAAGTATAAGCCTGAAAGAACGGCTAAGCCCTCACTAAGCAATCTGCATGCTACGATTTCTAGGTCACAAACAATTATTCAATTTCGTTTAAACCTCTCATGCCTCAACACATCGCAGCCAACGACCCACGCCTCACCTGGGCGGGCGTTATATCGACTGAAGTGTCCAACGAGTGGGTCATGCCATGGCGCATTCAGCACCAAGAACGAGAGCTATACGATAGCGAGCTAGCTCTTCGCGCAGCGATGGCCGCCGGCGTACGTGTAACGTTCCAGAGTGACACGACCACCATCGAAGGCACATGTAATTTGTTCGAAGAACGAGGTCAAATTGACCTAGTGGTCGATGACAAATTGGTGGCGTCGGTCAACCTTGCAAACCAGTCGGCGTTCCGATTCGAAAATCTTGCTTCCGGAACCAAAAACATCGAACTATGGCTTCCGCAGTTTGGTGAAACCCGACTCATTGGTTTCAGGATTGATGTTGAAGCGGAAATACTAGCAACGCCTAAGTCGACCGCTAAAAAGTGGATCACCTACGGAAGCTCGATTTCACAATGCAAAACCGCAGATTCACCAACCAAAACGTGGCCAGCAATCGTCGCTCGAACCCGTGGATATGATCTGCGGTGTCTCGGTTTCGGCGGTCAGTGCCATCTCGATCCAATGATCGCCCGGGTGATCCGAGATAGCGAAGCCGACCTCATATCTATGTGCCTAGGCATCAACATATACGGCTCGGGATCGCTCAATCAGCGAACGTTCTACCCAAGCATATTGGGATTCGCTCAGATCGTGCGCGAAAAACACCCAACAACACCGATAGTCCTTATTTCACCAATCTACTCACCGGGAAGAGAAACCGAACTCAACGACGTTGGTTTCTCGCTTAGGCACATGCGAGACGAAGTAAAACGTGCATATGAGACCTTGAAAGCGCACGGCGACGAAAACATAATCTACGTAAACGGCCTCGACGTTTTCGGCTCCGACAAGGCCCATCTACTGCCGGACGACCTCCACCCCAACAACGAAGGCTACGGAATCATGGCAAGCAACCTACTAGGGCTGCTCCCAAGGATCTAACAACAACGTCGCTGCACTAAAAGAAACCCGTCAGCGCCGGTCAGTCGTGCGGATGATCAATGTTGTTGATGCTGTGCCAAATGCGCCATTGCTTCATCCCATAGGGTTTGTACAAGTTCAAGTACTTCCGCACATCACCACAGTACCACCGCCCATCTTCGGGGCAATTCCGTGGTTAAAAACACCACACACATACACAATCGATTCGAACACTTCGCCCAAGAAACCACTCACAAAAATACGGACTAGTCGCCCGCTGAAGCACTACCGTCAGTCGGATGCGGCGTCTGATCTCGACCCTGAGCATCGCCCAGCATAGTTCGTCTAAACGTGCGGTCCATCTGTGAATGGATCTTCATCGCCAAAGTAGCTGTCGCGGCAACACTTAGCGCCATCACAAGTGCAGAAACTGGCGACGTCAAATCGGCGATGGACATCATCTGCAACAACTGCATTACAAGCCATACACCTATGACCATCATAAGAATGCTCACAGATCCCACGCTGATAGCCTCAGCCGCGCTCAACCGATTCGTCATATTGAAACGAATACACGCCCGGCGTGCAAAAACAGTGCCGAGATCCGACAACAAGCGCCAAATTACTATTGCCGCAGGCACGGCGAGCGTAACAACAGCAGCAATCACAGCTGCACTGACCAAGTCTTCAGAAATACCAATATCTACAGCCAAACTCGTTCCCGCGTTCGATATCAACATTCCAGCAACTATTACCAGCCCAATGATTCCGAAACTCACAGCGGCCGATCGCACACCCCGAACGAAATTATGCGGGGCAGGTTTTGCGGGAGCCATCGAGCGACGAGCAGTCGCTATCTTCGATGAAAATGACGATGCCTCGGTCTTTACTCTGGAAGGCATCAATCGACCAACTAACGATCCGATTACGCGATGTGAATTGAACACCAGCGGATACAAAAACGATGACATCACTGTGCTGATCGTGACGACCGGATATAGCTGCGATCCAATGGCGGCATGCTCACTACCCGATCGAGCAATCGCCAGAGAAAATTCCCCCAACTGCGGCATCCCCGTGCCCACTCGCAAGGCAGTGTCGCCATCATGACCCGTCAGGAATGTTCCGACCGTTGCAGCCAAGACTTTACCGACTAACAGCACTCCAGTGACGATCAGTGCTGTGCCGAAGTATTCAGGTACGTCAGCCATGTTCACAAGCATGCCGATCGAAACGAAAAATAATGCGGCGAACACGTCCCGAACAGGCGAAATGAGTCGAGCGATCTGCTCTCGATGTCGAGTATCACCAAGTACGGTCCCAATTAGAAACGCCCCGGCTCCAGCCGACAAGCCCATCTCACGGGCAAGAAGACCCACTCCGAAACACATTCCCAAACTACCGATCAACAGCGTTTCACGAGATTTCAAATAGTCCAATAAATCCATCAGCCGAGGAGCAAGAAGCGTCCCGAACACCAAAGCTCCAACTGCAAATACGGCCATCTTGATTACGATAGGCCAAACCTGAACAGCTCCACTTGATTCTTGGTTCGCGTAGCCCGAGAAAACCGCGAGAAGAACTACAGCGACGAAGTCTTCGACCACAAGAATTCCAACTATCAACTGCCCACGCAGCGACATCAACTGTCCGTTTGCTCTGAGCATCTGAACCAACACTGCCGAACTAGAAAAGGCCAACGCAGCACCGAGATAAACCGATGTTGTAGACGTCCATCCAAGCGCTCTACCCAAGTAATACCCAAGTGAAATCATCGCCGCTATCTCGACGGCGCCTATGAGCACTACTCGAAATCCGATTTTACGAATTCGCTCCCAGCCGAACTCCACTCCGATAGCGAACAGCAATACGACAAGCCCAACTTCGGCGACCAGTGAAACGGTCTCGGTATCAGATACAAATCTCCCTCCAAGTGCGAACGGACCAACGAGCATGCCCGCGAGGAGATAGCCGAGTATCGGTGGCTGCCGAATCAAACGGAAAAGTATCAAGGCCGCTGCTGCTGCGACCATGATTAACGCGAAATCTCTTACAAAGTCTCCTGAATGCACATCTTCATAGTAGAAAAACACCTTAGAAATTTCGACAATCCTGAGAACAGGATTTCAAGAGTTATGCAATCTCAACAAGGACAATGCCGTGAAGAAGTTGTTAATACGTATTCAATCAACATCTTTAACCCAACGTTTCACACGACAAATAGTGAGTTAACTACAAATCAAAATTGTCGCCCAAAATTGCCCGATTTTCGCCAATTACTCCAAGTCAATCGTTATGATTCGACACATAACTTTTCTCGAAATATCCCGCTAGGAGATCAACCATGAAGGTTTTAGTAACAGGCTCATCAGGACTAATCGGATCAATGCTGGTCAACGCCCTATCAGATATTTTTGAGATTTCCGCTCTTGACGCACGAAAATTAGAGCACGCACCTGATGTACCAACCCTAATTGCCGACGGCTCGGACTACGACACCATGTCGAAAGCCTTTGCCGGTGTCGACGCGGTGATTCACCTTGCAGCCAACGCCCCTGTCGAAACGCCTTGGCCAGATGTTCTGAAGAACAACATTTCAGCTACCCACAACGTGTACGAAGCCGCTCGACAAAACGGGGTGAAACGAGTGGTGTTCGCCAGTTCAAATCATGCTGTTGGTAATTTTGAAATGGACAAGCCCTACAGCAAAATACGAGTTGGTGACTACGAAGGGCTCACTCCTGGTGGTTTCAAGATGATCGATCACAATGTGCCAGTCCGACCCGACTCCGATTACGGTGTAAGCAAGGTGTTTGGAGAGGCAACAGGTCGCTATTACCACGAGCACTTCGGACTTGAAGTCGCCTGCTTACGAATTGGCACAGTTAACCCGCAGAACAGTCCAAAAGGGCCCCAAGCTCGTCCCGAAGGTTCAGTTAGAACGCTGGCGACTTGGCTGAGTCACCGTGATCTGGCCCAACTGGTCACACAATGCATCACTCAACCATTAGGGTTCGAGATTTTCTACGGAGTTTCCAACAACACTTGGCGTTTCTGGGATACCGACCACGCCAAGAAAACAGTCGGATACGCACCGCTAGATAACGGCGAAGATTACCGATAGAACGACTTTTAGGCACGTCTCGACGATAAGGGACTAGAGATTAAGAATTGCTCTAGTCCTGATTGTCGGATTTCGGCTCTTTGTCCCTGCCATCAATAATCGGACCATCTGTGTTTACGCGAGGATTTGGTCGATTCTCGCCCTTGCCGTCAATTCGTGGACCGTCAGTATTCACGCGACGTCGTGCGTCACGTTCTCCACCACCGTCACGCCTTGGCCCGCGAGAATCGCCGCCTCGGCCGTCACGTCTTGGTCCGCTTGAGTAACCGCCACGATCATCACGACGTGGGCCACGAGAATCACCACCGCGATCGTCACGCCTTGGGCCGCTTGAGTAACCACCACGATCATCACGACGTGGACCACGAGAATCGCCGCCTCGGTCGTCACGTCTTGGACCGCTTGAGTAACCACCACCGCAGTCGTCACGACGTGAGCCGTGCGAATCGATGCCTCGCTCGTCTAGATCATCACGTCTTGGTGCTCGAAATTCTCGTCCACGATCGTCGGTACGTGAACCACGCCACTCATTGCCGTGTTCACCCCGTGAGTCGTCTATTCGATCATCGCGACCTGAGCCACGCTGTTCGTCATCATCTCCGCCGCGGTCTCTTGGTTTTCCAGGTCGACCACCGTCATTCGGAATCTCGCTACGGTAACGTCCGGTCGGTGACCTTCGATTGCCGAAGTTTGAATCAGCCGACTCGCCACGATCGACAATTCGGCTCCTCGAAGTCGTAGTGCGATGGTCTGAACGTTCTTCGCTGTCGTCATCGTTACTTGGTGGGCGACGACGTGCCTGAGCCAATTCTTCGAGTCGTTCTAGCCCAACCTCTGTACCCATCGTTCGCCCGATGCCCGTATATCGAGCAGCACCCTGGTTCACCAGCTGAGCCATCTTCGCCCGTGCAGTCGCCGGATCAATGTTCCGGAACCAACGAGCGATCATGAGATAACACAACTCCAACGGAGTCAGGCTCTCTTCGGTACCAACCAGTACATACAGCACACGGTCGCCCGCGCTCTTCAACTCTCTGAAAGCAGGAGCCGACGGAATCATTCCCGTCAGATCCCAAGCTTCGAGAATCCACTCTTTTTCCTCATCCGACAACCGGTTCCAAGCGCGCAGGCGCTTCGTCTCAAGGTCGAGTGATTGACCGGGCTGATGAGGGACTGAGGTTAAATCTATATTGTGAACAATTTCGGGCATCGTTCAATGATGAACGCGATATTCACCCACAACAAGCACAAATTGTTAAAGCGACCAACGCCTCCCCCCCGGATCGAGGAAGCTAGAGGGGGGGGCTGCGCTCTGGAGCCGAGTCATCCGATGACGACGAGCGCGACTAACGCAAATGCGACTCATGACCAAGTCACGCTAGTCACGCCCGGAGCAATAACCTAACTGCTACCATCTCGACCGTGACCACTTCAAATATCCAGTTCGCACTCGCCGCCGACATTGGCGGAACAAACATCCGGGCCGCCCTCATCGACTCCGAAGGTCGAATGACAGGCCGCGGATCGATCAACACAGAACCCGAAAGAGGAATCGAGGATGCCAGCGATCGTCTGGCCAAACTCCTCAAAGCCGCTCTCGCTACTGCACCAACCGGAGCTGAAATCGTCGGCGTAGGAGTTTCGACAGCAGGCCCAATTCGCCCCGCCACCGGAACCTATAATCACCCACCGAATTTACCCGGATGGCACGATAAAACGATGAAACCCCGGCTTGCTGACACGATGTCGCTACCTGTTTGGGTTGGGCACGACGCAACACTCGCAGCCCTCGCTGAAACACGATTCGGCGATCATGTCGGTGCAGAAAATCTTGTTTACGTAACCATCAGTACCGGCGTAGGTGGCGGAATTATCGCTAACAGCGAAATGGTAACCGGATCATCCGGAGGAGCCGGTGAAGTCGGCCACCTCTCAGTTAGAACCGGAGCCTACAAATGCAACGTCGGCTGCGACGGCTGCTTCGAGGGCAACGCTTCAGGACCCGCCATCGCCCGCACCGCCCGAGATCGCTGGACCGGAAAAGGCACACTTGCCGATCTTGCCGATGGCGACCCTCAAAACATCACTTCAAGAATGGTCTTCGATGCCGCCGACGATGGCGATCCAGTGGCAAAAAAAGTGGTCGATCTAACAATTGAAAACGTAGCTATTGGACTCGGATCGCTGCTCAACGTATTCAATCCCGAAGCCCTAGTAATTGGCGGCGGCGTGGTTCAAGGCCTACAACGACACTGGGATCGCCTTCAAGAGTCTGTCATCGACCACTCGCTACCCGGCTACGGCGGATCAATCCCGCTAACCGCAACCCGACTAGGCGACGACGTCAGCCTCCTAGGCGCAGCCCAACTAGCCTTCCGCCAAGCCCGCCGACAGTAATAGTTCGCACACGAACTCCAATCGGCGTAATCCAGTACTTGATTCAACATCACCAACTGCTAAGAAGTGCGTACCACCAACCTCTAAACCGATCAAGGAACTCACTCAAATATGAAAATCACCAACGTCCGAGCCTACGTGGTCGAACCCTTCACCTGGGAATGGGCTGGAATCACCAGACCACTTCGCTGGATGTTCCTGCGAATCGACACCGATGAAGGAATCACCGGCTGGGGCGAGGGAAGTTCGTTCCCACACCACGGTTCCGAAATGGTCGGACTGGGTGCACTTGCAGCCAAAGAATTGCTGATCGGCGAAGACCCTACAAACATTGAAGTTATCTGGCAAAAAATGTTCCGACGTCACACCTCCGTTGGCGCACGGGGCATCACCTCGGCCGTAGTAAGCGCTGTGGATATCTCACTCTGGGACATCATAGGAAAAGCTGCTGGAAAGCCCGTCTACGAACTGCTCGGCGGCAAAATGCGTGACGACGTAGACATGTATGCCAATGGTTGGTTCGACAATTGCGTGACTCCCGAGCAATACGCAAATGCTGCCCGAAACGTAGTCCTGCCCGCTGGGCACACCGCCCTAAAGTTCGATCCGTTCCCAGAACACGAAGATGGTTTTCTCTCTGGCGGACTAACCGAAGAAGGCACCGAAAAAGCCTCCAATATCGTCACCGCAGTTCGTGAAGTTGTCGGCCACAATCATGAAATATTGATCGACGCTCACGGTCGCTTTAACGTGCCTACAGCTGTTCGGCTCGGCAATCGATTATTCGAAGAATCCAACATCGGTTGGTTTGAAGAACCAGTACCCGCCGAAAGCAATGCAGCCTTAGAACTCGTTCGACCGCAGTTGAACGCACCAATCAGCGTTGGTGAACGATTATTCACCCGTTTCGACTTCGTAGAAATATTCGAAAAACGACTAACCGACTACGTCATGCCTGACATTTGTTTGGCCGGCGGCATCTCCGAAATGCGCAAGATCGCCAACATGGCCGAGGCATATCACCTGCCGTTTAGCCCACACAACGCCCAGGGAACTTTGCAGATCGTTTCTGGTGCGCAACTCTGCATGACGTTGCCGAACTTCTACCGACTTGAACACGCAATGACCCACATATCGGGCTATAACCGCTTCCTAACCGAACCGCTCAATTTCCACGACGGCAAACTGACGTTGTCCGACAAACCAGGACTCGGGGTAGAAATGGATGTCGACGAAATCGAACGATCATCCATAGAAATCAAGTGGCCGGAAAACCTAAACTGACCCTCCCCCTGATCGGGGGAGTTAGAGGGGGAGACCGCTACAAACGCACTGCGACTAACGCTAACGCCCTCTAAAATTTCTCTTCGTGATCCCACGGATCTTCCGGCGGCAAATCAATATCGAACGGATCCCCACGATCCAAACCCAACTCTTCCGCCTCGTCCGTGACACCCGTACCGAAATCATCAACCTCGCTCGGATCAGGTGCATTCGCCCAACCCTCAATCTCAGCAGGCTCATACCCCTCCGTATCAATACCCGGAAGCGTATCGGTCGCCCCAAACATCGAACGAGCCATGTCCTGAGTCACAACCTCATCGAGATCCTCTTCATCCTTCATCGTCTGCAAAGCCTGCTGTACAAGTTCCACAACACGCGGTTCAGTGCTAACCAACAACTGCTGAAGCTGTTCCCTCGCTGTCTCACCACCGATACGCTCAACAGCCGAAATAGCAGCCAATTGAACCGTCAAATCCTCATCATCAATCGCAGCCTGAAGCACACGTAAATGAGGCTCATCTCCAAGTTCCCCCATTGCCATTGTCGCCTCATAACGAATCGAAGCAACATCATGTTCAACATCAGGAATCACATGATCTATCCACTTTGGATCAGACGTTCGACCCATCGCAAAAAGACTGCTTTGTCGAGCGCCAATATCTCCTGAAGACCACGCAGTTTCGATATGAGCAGCAAGTCGATCATCAGTGAAAACCGACACCGCTTCCAGCACCTTCAACTTAACATCTTGAACTTCCCGCTCATCATCCAAAACGTTATATAAATTCTCTACCAACGAATCCTTGTATCTGGGGCCAAGTCTGCCGGTCTCGGCCAAAGCCGAGAGATAAGTCAGTGGAATCGCCGCACCCGCCCGGACTTCAACCACCGGATCGTTTTTCAACATGTTGAAAAGCGGATGAATCAGTGAGCGATCGTCGCTCTCCTCAAGTCCCTTCAACGAAGCAACCCTAACGGCGGAATCCAAGTGCTTCAAACCCTGCTTGTAGATAACCTCGAACTCGACGTCCGGTTGCTCTTCGCACAGTTCAACCATTCGCTCCACAATATCGAGAACTCGCTCGGGAGTCCATTCAAGCCACAGTTCACCGAACTCTTCAGCTTCGGGATTTGTCAGGCGTGACAGCTCAGGCAACGATGCGTAGTTAATCGGTGCATCGTCATCTTCGGGCAGTTTATTTAGAAATTCGTCGAGACCCATAGGTATTTCTAGCTTTACTCGTCTTTCGCAGCCACATCGACACCGAGGCACTTAAGCGCTGGCGATCGCATCGATCCGAATACCCATTCGGAAGAATCACCGACCTGTTCGATCTGAGAGAGCACGTTGTAAACATTGCCCGAGATCATCGTGTCCTTCACTCGACCAACAATTTCGCCGTTTTCAATCTTGTAGCCCAGTGAAACGTTCGCTCGAAAATCACCGCCAAGCTCGTTGCCCTGGCCAGCACCAAGAAGTTCCTCAACAAGCAAACCCTCTTTAATCGTGGAAATCATGTCCTCAAAATGAGTGTCGCCTGCGGAAATATCTATAACCGAAGAACTTGGCGAAGGGGTACTCGCCAAACTACGACCACCTGCACCCGTTGAATTCATTCCAAGTTGACCCGCCGTTTGCAGATCCAAAAGCGGACTTCCTGCGACGCCATTCTCGATAAGCCCAAGCTTGCGACTCGCAATACCTTCATCGTCAAAGGGTCGGCTACCGCTTGCGCCATTGATTAGCGGATTGTCGTAGATAGAAATTCGCTCGTCGACGATCTTCTCGCCCCAACGATCGCCAAGTGGCGACGAACCATTAGCAACGTTCTTACCACTAAATCCTGACAGCAACGGATTAAGCAATGTTGCTCCAACTCCACGTGGCGTGAAAACGACCGGCATATCGCCGGTACTCGACGTAGTAATCGCTGTTTCCTTCGACCACCTCAACGACCGACGCACGGTCTGCAGCAATCGATCAAGTTCAGCCTCGCCAAACAGATGACTCGACCCGTAACCGGCCCACACGTTTAACATATCGGTACCGCGAATCAATTGAGCGCCGAGCGAGCAGTAGTAGCTCGTCTGCTCGTACGTTTCGTCGATGCCAGCCGAGTTCATTATCCGACCTCGACCCGTCGACCAGCCAATTCGGGCGTCACACAGTAGCTCAGGCCATTCGTCCATCAACCTCGCAATCAAGCTCTCGCCCGTGTCAATCATCGACTGTTGTGAAACCTGAGGAACCGCCGGATCGACAATGTCGACACTCGGGTACTCAGAAGTCGCAGGGAAGCTAAATGAAGCCTCCGATCCAAAAGGTGCAAGAGTTGACGCTCTATCAACAAGCTCGCTCTCACGAGCAGCGTCGGTAGTCGAAGTAAAGCCGATTCTGCCGTTATCGATCACCCGCAACGCAACACCCGAAGTGTCACGGCGCATGATTTCCTTCAGTTTGCCCGACTCAAATGAAACTGGATGGCTTTCCATTTCAATCCGGTAAACCTCGGCCTCATCGAACTTGTCTGCTGCTGCGTTTAATAGCGATTCGCTCAAATTATTTTCTCTTGGGATAAGTAACTACAAATTGTCGACAAAACGCATTTACGCCCCTGAAATGAGGCATTTTTGGATACGAATGTGCGGACTACCGTTCGAAACGGGAAGAGGAGACTGTCCACCCTTGCCGCAACCACCACCTTGGTTCATATCGAGATCGTCCCCAACACCATCAAGATTCTCTAGAGTTTCGAACAGGTTGCCGGTGAGCATTACTGGTCGAACCGCCTCTTGAATCTCACCATTGCGGATCATGTACGCCTCGCCCGACGAGAAAGTGAACATCTCGTGCTGCGTCATCCCGCCGTACCAATTGCGCACATAAACACCATCATCAACGCCCGCAAGCAAATCAGCCAGAGTTGCCTCACCAGGTTCGATGATCGTGTTTGTCATCCGAACGATCGGAGGGAAGTTGTAACCAATGGCACGAGCATTACCCGTTGGTTTTTCACCAAGCTTGGCCGCAGTCTCTCGAGAATGCAATCGACCAACCAGTTCACCCTCTCTAACAAGTGCTGTACGAGTCGCAGGCGTGCCTTCATCGTCGTACTTGAAACTGCCACGAAGTGCAGGAATATCAGCGCCGTCTGTGAAGTTCAGGTGCTTACCACCAAACTTCCGACCCATATACATTATTTCTTTGAGCTTCTCGTTCTCGTAAACGTTGTCACCCTCAGAAAGATGACCGAACGCCTCGTGAACAAACACTCCAGCAAGAACGGGATCGAGAACGACAGTTCGTTCACCACCTTCAAGTGACTTCGCATCCAATAGAGCAACCGCTCTCTTAGCAGCGTCAATCACCTTATCGTCGAGATCACGAATCAATCCGTAATCGCCCTGTGAACCAAGACTGAATCCCGCCTGTTGCACATCACCACCACTTCGAGCCTGTGCTGAAATCCTCGATATGACATGAATCTGCTGCTGCTCGATGTACGATCCATCCGAGCTACCGAAGAATGTCTTACGAGACGTATCACCGTAGATGATATCGGCGCTGTTAATCCCGTCGACCGACCACACCAAGTCGTTGTAGTGGTCCATTTGCCGTTTCTTCTCATCGAGAGAAATTTCAGTAGGGTCCTCAACGATGTACGCCGGAACAACATCAACGTGCGGCTCGACCTCTCCAAGCTCGGTCTTCGTTCTGCCAACAGCCTTCGACTGCGCAACTGCGTCGGCAACCTTCTTGCTCAGCTCATCCAAACTGTTGAAGCTGGCAAAACCCCAGCCGCCTTTGTAGACAGCCCTAACATTTCCGCCAAGACCACTTGTCTGAGCAATAGTATCGAGTGATTTACCTCGGTAAGTCAGGCGAGAGTTGTCTGTCTCTTCGATTCGTATTTCGCAGTAATCGGCACCATGGCCGTTCAGAGCGTTCTCAATAATGTCGCGGTATTTCACGAATTCGCCGAGCCTCTTCAAATGGTGGTTGATCGAACTGCAAATGCTAAACGCAACTGGCGTTATCAGGGGAATTAGGTTTCAGAACGACAATAATAACAATCGAACTCGCAAAGTCGTACCTCCTCACAGCGTTCGCAATTACATTCCCACCCGTTCGCAGAGATAATCGTTAGTGATGTCGAATAAATCACGCCAACATGCCGAATATCAGTCAGCCGTTTCGAAGCTATTGTCGCTCGCCGACTTCGAGAGAAAATCTCGCGCCAACGACCCGCCCGATTTCCATCTCCAACGTATCGAACGCCTGCTTTCGTATTTGGATAACCCACACCACGGTCAAAAATACGTCCACGTCGCTGGAAGCAAAGGCAAAGGCAGCACATCGGCGATGATCGCATGGGCGCTCGCCGCCAACGGATACAAAACCGGACTTTTCACATCACCTTCAATTCACAGAATCACCGAACGAATCCGAGTGAATGGTGAACCGATCTCTGAATCCGACTTTGCCGACCTTGTAAACGACCTATGGCAAGCCGTAGAAAAAGTTACAGCCGATGGCGATATCGGGATCGTTTCGGTATTTGAACTAGAAACAGCTATGGCATTTTGCCACTTTTCCAACTCAAACGCCTGTATCAGCGTGATCGAAGTCGGACTCGGTGGACGCCTCGATTCCACCAACATCATTACGCCCTTAGTTTCCGTAATCACCCCAATCAGTCTCGATCATGTGGCTGTGCTCGGCGACACCATCGAACTGATTGCCGGTGAAAAAGCCGGAATCATAAAACAAGGCGTTCCAGTCGTAACGGCTCCTCAACACACCGATGCTCAAAGAGTTATCAGCGCTAAAGCCTCTGAGCAACGATCGAATTTAATCGAATCGAAAACCGCTGTCACGATCACTAAAAAAGAACATCTCGGCCTCGAAGGCGTAAAGCTTGAACTCAACATGCATAACTCAACGTTCACGCTTCATCTGAAACTTCTGGGCGCTCACCAAATCGACAACGCAACCACCGCCATAACCGCAATATCTGAACTACAATCTACCGGCATCAAAATCGATCCCGCTAAAACCAGCCACGGAATCGAAAAGGTCCAGTGGCCAGCCCGAAACCAACTTGTCGCCACCGAGCCCACACCAATTTTCGTCGATGGCGCTCACAACGTCGATTCAGCACGCGCATTACGAAAATCCGTAGAAACGCTGTTCCCACACAGTAAAAAAATATTCGTCATCCTCGGCGCTGTCCGCGGACACGACCCGACGGCAGTTGCCAGAGAATTACAACGTTTCAACCCAATTTTCATCACTACCGAGTCGAGACACCCTAAATCTCTGACCAATTTGGAACTATCGAAATCATTGAATGAGAGTAAAATTGCCGTGCACACATCCGCATCAAATACACCAGATGCGTTGGGTGTGGCAAAAAATCTTGCAAACGAAAACGACCTAATTCTCGGAACCGGATCGCTGTTTATCGCTGCGGAAATCGTTGAGATCGAACACAATATCGAGCCTGAGCTCTATCTAGACATCAAACTTCCTCCGAAACATTAAAACAAAGTTCTGACACGAATATATGACCAGCAATAGCAAAACAAGAGTAGTAGTAACCGGCATGGGTGCAATAACGTGCCTAGGTAACTCTGTCGAACAGTTTTGGACCGGCGTCAAAAACGGTCAATCTGGAATTCGTGAAATCAGCCTAGTAAGCCCTGATGGATTCCCCTGCAGTGTTTCGGGAGAGATTCAGGATTTCGACCCCACCGAACACATGGATCGCAAAGAAGCCCGCCGCATGGCACGATTTTCTCAGTTCGCAATTGTTGCGGCCGATCAAGCTGTCGAAGACTCTGGCTTAGATTTCGAACTAGAAGATCTCGACCGCGTCGGAGTGCTAATTGGCAGTGGTTCGGGCGGACTTCCCGAGACCGACCAGCAATCAGAAATCCGCGTAAAGCGCGGTGTCGGGCGCATGAGCCCTTACTACATACCAATGATGCTGGTGAACATGGCATCCGCGAACATTTCGCACCGATTCAATCTCACTGGCTATACAAACACATGTGTCACAGCTTGTGCAGCCAGCACACAAGCAATCGGCGAAGCAGCCGAGGTAATCCGCCGCGGCGATGCAGACATTATCGTCACCGGAGGCACCGAAGCTGGAATCTGTGAAATAGGCATGGGTGGATTCAGTACCATGCGAGCTCTTTCAACTTGGTCTGGTGACCCCTCACAGGCAAGCCGACCGTTCGACAAAGGTCGAGACGGATTCGCTCCATCGGAAGGCAGCGGAATTCTCATCCTTGAAAGCCTTGAACACGCACAGGCACGGGGCGCATCAATCTACGCCGAAATCGGAGGCTGGGGCGTATCGTCCGATGCCTACCACCTCGTACAACCTCATCCTGAAGGATCAGGCGCCGCCAAAGCGATGAACCGAGCTCTAACTAACGCCGGCGTGACGATCAATGATGTCGACTACATCAACGCACACGGCACATCGACTCCAATAAACGATGCCTCGGAAACAAAAGCAATCAAAGCAGTTTTTGGCGAACACGCTTACAACGTGCCGATCAGCTCGACTAAGTCGATGGTTGGTCACTCGCTTGGCGCTTCGGGAGCACTCGAAGCCATAGTTTGCATCAGCAGCATCAACGATGGCGTTCTGCACCCAACGATCAA
>Ga0302119_10000698_pt1 | contig 15108 bp, 16 predicted proteins | sample AG5_Tmax_MG_FD_203114 | JGI IMG/M metagenome (GOLD analysis project Ga0302119, IMG submission 203114) | Marine microbial communities from Western Arctic Ocean, Canada - AG5_Tmax | ecosystem: Environmental > Aquatic > Marine > Oceanic | place: Canada: Western Arctic Ocean | collected 2017-10-01 | reverse complement strand
TCGTCCACCAACCGCTGCACGAGGCCCATGGCGGACGACTCGGCGGCCACCGCGAACCAGGCGCCCACCAGGCGCTGCGCCCCGACCTCGGCGTCCGGCAGCGACACCAGCGGGTGCAGCGACGCACGCAGGACGTGGGGGTCCAGGACCCCGAGGCCGGTGGCCCCGGAGAGGTGCGCCACCACGGTGGTGGGGACCGGACGCACCCGGGCCGCCACCTCGCCTATGGCCGCATCGGGGGTGGCCAGCACGAGCAGGTCGACGCCACGGGCCGCCGCTGCGGGGTCGTCCTCCCGGCCCAGTAGCCCCGCCGACTCCCATCCGACCGCGGAGAGCGCTGCGGCCAGCGACCTGCCCGCCCGCCCCGGACCCACGACCCTGAACGACGGCACCCCTCAGTCCACCCTGTTCCCGGTCGCCGGGTCCAACGAACCCACTGCGAGGACCGCCTCCTGGCCAACCGGTACCTCCCCGACCAGGTCGGGAGCCACGTCGCCCAGGGGCACCAGGACGAAGACGCGCTCGAACATCCTGGGATGCGGCACCTCCAGGTCCGGTTCCCGGACCGTCTGACCGTCTATCCAGAGGACGTCCACGTCCAGCGTCCGCGGCCCCCAGCGAACACCGCGACGGCGTATCGCAACGCGTTCGCGCTCCTGTGCGGCATCCAGCAGGGCACGCGCATCCAGGTCGGTCTCCAGCCGGACCACGCAGTTCAGGTAGGGACCCTGGTCCGGTCCCCCGACCGGCGCCGTCTCGTACACCCGGGACACCGCCACCACGTCCGGGAGGCCGGCAACGGCACCTCCCAGGTTCGCCCACCGGTCGCCCAGGTTCGAGCCCAGCGCCAGGAGGGCCCGGTGGCTCATGTCGTGCGGTGGATCCGAACCGCGCTGGTGGCGAGGTCCTCCGGTACCGGGGGTCGCAGCTTGCGCACCACCACCGTCACCGCGTTGACCCCTGGGACGGCCAGGACGTCCTCGGCCACCCGACCGGCGAACCGCTCCAGCAGGTCGAAGGCCTCCCCGTCTGCGATGCCGGCGACCAACGCACACAGGGCGCCGTAGTCGACGGTGTCGGCCAGGTCGTCGCTGAGCGATGCCGCACCCAGGTCGGCGTGCACGTCCATGTCCACCTCGAACGGCTGCCGGCGCGCCTTCTCCTCGGGCAGCACCCCGCAGGTCGCCGTGACCCGCAGGCCCCTCAACTCGATCCTGTCGCTCAACCGGAGCCGTCTTCGTCCGGTGGGGCCACCAGCCCCACGATCGCCCTGCCGGGCGAACCCAGCGGCCTGCCGGTCAACTGCTCGGCGATCGACATCGCCCTCGGCCCCGTCGGCACCAGACCGGCCCTCAGCAGGTAGGCGCCCATCAGGCCACACACCACGTCGTTCAGCTCCTCGCGGTGCACCAGGACCCGGCGCCCTTCCGTCGTCAGGTCGTCGATCCGCCGCAGGACCTCCTCGAGGCGCTGGAGGCCGTCGCCGGCGCCGCCGAACGGAATGTGCGACCAGGCCATGCCCAGCTCGTCGTAGTTGTGCAGGTTGTGGTCGCTGGCCAGCAACGAGAGCACCGTGTCGAAGCCGTTCTCACGGATCCAGAGGATCTCCTCCCGGCGCCGGACCCGCCGATGCACCTCCCCGCAGCCACCGGGACGCTCGCTGACAGCAATACGGTCCTTGATGATCCAGATGAACGACCGGGGCACGATCCCCCTGGCCCACTTGCCCCTCACGGGCCCTCCTCCAGGCTCCTGCCGTCGTGGTTCTCTCGCACGGTCGTCATCGTGCCCGAGATTCGGGCGGTCCGACCACCCTTGCCGCCTGAAACGTCGACCGCACGTCGTGGGCACGGACCACCGAGACGCCCAGGTGGAAAGCCCATGTGGCGAGCGCCACGGATGCCTCCCGGCGATCATCCGGTGCGGTGGGGTCCAGGTGGCCGTCGACGGGACCAGCTGTGTTCCCGAGGTCGCTCCGAGCCGTCAGGTCCCCCAGGAACCTCTTGCGGCTCACCCCGAGGACAACGGGCCAACCGGTGGCCACCAGCTCGTCCAGGCGGCCCATGATCTCCAGGTTGTGGGCCGTGGTCTTGCCGAACCCGATTCCCGGGTCGATCCACACCTCGGTGACGCCCGTCTGGACCGCCCTCGCGGCCCGTTGGACGAGGAAGTCACGCACTTCGACCACCACGTCGTCGTACGAGGGCTGCTCCTGCATGGTCCGCGGATCACCCTGCATGTGCATGGCCACCCAACCCACCCCGAGCTCGGCAGCGACGCCGTCCAGCGTCGAGCTGACGTCGTTGATGATGCCCGCCCCGGCGGCCACGGCACGACGCGCCACCTCCGCATGGCGCGTGTCGATCGAGATCCGGACCGATCCGGCCTGGACCTCGGCCAGGCCGGCAAGCCCGTCGAGCACCGGGACCACCCGCGCCAGCTCCTCGTCGACCCCCACCGGCTGGGCGCCCGGACGCGTCGACTCCCCGCCCACGTCCAGGATGACCGCCCCCTCGGCGATCATGCGCCGACCGTGCGCAATGGCCACGACGGGATCCAGGAAGCACCCACCGTCGGAGAAGGAGTCGGGCGTGACGTTCAGGACGCCCATCACCAGGCCCCCGGAACGTTCGATGGCCGGGGCGACCGGACCGGGGCCGGAGGTCAGGACGGACATGCAACCGACCCTAGTGGCGACCGGAATCCACCGATCCAAGGATCGGCAGGATCAGCTACGCCGACCTTCGATGAACCGCATGGCCTCCAGGCGTGTGGACACCTCATCGCGGAACACGCCGTGGACGGCGGAGGTGACCGTGACCGCCCCGGGCTTGCGGACCCCCCGCATCGACATGCAGAGGTGCTCGGCCTCGATCACCACCAGCGTGCCCTGCGGGTGGAGGGTGTCCTGGATGGCGCCGGCCACCTGGGAGGTCAGCCGCTCCTGGACCTGGGGGCGCCGGGAATAGCCGTCGACAAGTCGGGTCAGCTTGGAGAGCCCGGTGATCATCCCGCCCCTCCGGGGGATGTAGGCCACGTGGGCGACTCCGAAGAACGGCAGCAGGTGGTGCTCGCAGAGGGAGTAGAGGGGGATGTCGCGGACCATGACCATCTCGTCGTGGTCGACGTCGAAGGTCCTGATGAGGTGGGCGGCGGGGTCCTCGTGGATGCCGCTGCACACCTCGGCGTACATGCGGGCCACCCGTGCCGGGGTCTCCTGCAACCCATCACGGGTGGGGTCCTCGCCTATGGCCACGAGGATCTCGGCGACGGCGGCCTGGATGCGGTCCAGGTCGACCTTGAAGCCCCCGGCATCGGGCGACGCTGCGTCGCTCACACCGCTCCGCCGTCTGTCGCCACCTCGACTGGAACGGCGGTGACCACCCGGATGTCGGGCAGGTTCCGGAACCGCTCGTTGACGTCCAGCCCGTAGCCCACCAGGAAGTCGGACGGGACCCTGAAGCCCTCGTAGCGCAGGATCGCCTCGTCCACCCGGTGGTTCTCGCGTACCAGCAGGGCACACACCTCGAGGCTCGCCGGGTTGCGCGCCAGCAGATTGCGACGCAGGTAGCTGAGCGTCAGGCCGCTGTCGATGATGTCCTCGACGATGATCACGTCCCGGTCGGCGAGGTCGATGTCCAGGTCCTTCACGATGCGGACCACCCCTGACGAGCGCGTGGAGTTGCCGTACGACGACACGGCCATGAAGTCGAACTCCACCGGCAGGTCGATGGCCCGGGAAAGGTCGCTCATGAACATGAACGCACCCTTGAGCACCCCGACCAGCAACGGGGCCCGACCGGCGTAGTCGGAGGTGATCTCCTCGCCGAGCGCCCGGATCCTGGCCTGCAGGTCATCCTCGGAGATGAGGAGTCGGCCGACGGAGTACCCGCCCGCGGAGAGGGACGCCCCTTGGTCGCTGGCCACGGCAGCGACCCTACCGGTGCCCATGGGAGAGACGGCCTGCCGAGCGGACCACCCTGTATCCGCCGACCACCTCCGTTGCCCGGATCCGGCCCCGTGCCACGTCGAGCACCCTCTCGACCGACGCCGAATCCGGTGGCAGGCCGTCGGCCCCCCGGGTCAACCAGCCACGCAGCGCCAATCGGACGAGGTCGTCGGGCAGCTCGGCCAGCGCCCGGACGTCGGTCGGATCCACGTCGGCCACCAGGCCGGAGAGCAGGTGGGTGGCCTCGGCGGCACGCATCGCATGGCGCGCCAACAGCGGGACGGGATCGCGCCCCGATACGTCGGCCAGGAGCGGGAGCACCTCGTGCCGGATCCGGTTGCGGACGAACCGCGGGTCATCGTTCATCGGATCCGCCAGGGGCTGGATGCCCAGGTCCTCGCAGAGGGCCCGGGTCTCACGGCGGCGCAGCGCCAGCAGCGGCCGCCGCTCCGGCGAACCGATGCCGGCGGCTCCCGGAACCCCGGCCCCCCTGAGCAGGTTCACGAGCACGGTCTCGGCCTGGTCGTCAGCGGTGTGCCCCGTGAGCACGCCGGGTGGCAGGACGGCCCGTCGGGCGTCACGGGCACGCGCCTCGAGGTTCGGCCCGTCGTCCACCGGCGCCTCCACGCACCGTGCCGTCGCACCCAACCCGGCCGCCAGCCGGGCGACCATGGCACCCTCGGCCGACGACCCGGACCTGAGGCCGTGGTCGACATGCCAGGCGGTGGCCACCAGCCCCGCCTCGACGGCCAGCACAAGCAGCGCCGTGGAATCCGGTCCACCGGAGACGGCACAGTCCACCTCCGTTCCGGGAGGGGGGAACCTGCACCGCTCCAGCAACTCGACGACCGTCACGCCGCCCACCGCGGGTGTCCGGTCCGATGCGACCACGGCTGCGGTCAACCCACCGGGGGTTCGACCGGAAGGGACGCCATCCGGTCGATCCACAGCCCGGGCTGGCGGATCTCGGCCAGGTCGGGAAGGTGGTCGGGGTCCTCCCAGACCCTGTCCAGGAGGACCGTGCCACCGTGTGCCTCCACGGCGGCGATGAAGGCCTCGCCCTGCGCGTACTGGGCCAGCTTGGCCTCCAGCCCGACCAGGCGCTGGAAGAGCCTCCTCGCACCCGAGGCGGAGCGCCGACGGTCCGCCATCACCCTGGCGAACCGGTCTGCACCGGTGACGACGCCGATGCCGGCCCTGTCCATGGTGACGTCGCCGTGGCCCTCCAGCAGGCTCATGAGGCCCCCGATCCGATCCATGGTGGCCTGCTGCCCGGGAGTCGAGATGGCACCCAGCACGCCACCACCCTGGTCCGCCGTACCCGCCCGGCGCCTGTCGAGGGTCGACCGCAGGGCGGCCACCAGGTCGAACGACTCGGCGTCTGCACCATCCAGCAGCGAATCGACCAGGCCCAGGTAGTGCTCCCGCATCCATGGCACGCCCATGAACTGGGCCCTGTGCGTCACCTCGTGGAGTGCCAGCCAGAGGTGGAAGTCCGGTGCGTGGAAGGCGTAGCGACGTTCCAGGGCCACCAGGTTCGGACCCACGTAGTAGACGATGTCCTGGTCCTCTGCGGCCTCGTCCTCGAGCACCAGCAGGTCGTACTGGCCCAGCACCCGGGTCGACATCCAGCCGAGCATCGCTCCCAGCTCGAGTGCGCCGAGGCGGGTCGAGACCAGCGATGGCTCGTCATCAGGGTCGTCGGCCATCCTCGCGAAGAGCGGGCGGAGCAGTCGCTGCAGGGAGGCCAGGTTGGCCCGGATCCAGTCGGCCCGGCCCACGACACGCGCACGGGCGTCACCGGAGAGCGCACGGAGGCCGGTGGTGGCCTGGACCAGGTCCTCGGCACGGGCCGTGTGGTCGTCGAACTCGGCCGTCAGGCCTTCCAGGTGGTGCGCGCCGCCGAACGGCGCCCGATCAGCCACCCTGATGGCGACACGCTCGGCCAGGTCCCAGTCGACGAAGGCAGCGGCCATCTCCGACATCAGCGGTACGCCGGGTCGCCGGACCGCACCGGCGACGGGCTCAGCGCTTCGGGTAGCGCGTCGACGAGACCTTCTGGAAGTAGCCGACCACGGTGGCGACGGTGAAGGCGATGCCACCCACTGCCAGGGGTACGGCCATCCAGTAGTGCCAGATGACGCCTGCGAGCACGTTCATGGGGAGGATCCTAGGGGGTCGGTCGCCCCACGTCGGCACGCAGCCGGGTGGAACGGGTCTTCTCTGGACGAGCCCGCGCGGGGAATCGAACCCCGGACCTATTCATTACGAGTGAATCGCTCTTCCGTCTGAGCTACACGGGCCGGTACCGACCCAGAGGGGCCGGCCACCGTCGAAGCGTAACGGCCACGACTGGCCCAGCGGGTCGCCGACGAGGCCCGTCAGCCGCCTTCCGGACGCTCCAGCGGAGCCCAGGCCAGGAGCAGCCTTTTGTCTCCCCTGCCGGCGAAACGCACCACCGCCTCGGCCCTGTCACCCTCACCGGACACCGACAACACGACGCCATCGCCCCATGCCCGGTGGACCACGTCGTCGCCGGCCGCCAGGCCCAGCTCGTGGGCCATCGTGGAGGACGGACCCGGGTCCCGGGCCGGGCCACCGCGACCGCCGCCGAACACCTGGCCCTCCGGCTCGGCCCCGGCCTCTTCCCGCCCGCCATGGCGCGGTGGCACCGGGTCGAACCAGCCGCGTCCACCCGACGGTCCGGCCGGGGAGCGGGGTGCACCGCCTCCGCCGCCGACCCTGCGGCTGCCCTCGGCCTCGACCATGAGGTCCGACGGGATCTCGTCCAGGAAGCGGCTGGGCGGGTTGTACTGGGTCTGCCCGTGCAGCATCCGGCTCCAGGCATGGCTGAGGAACAGGCGCTGGCGTGCCCGGGTGATCCCCACGTAGGCCAGCCGTCGCTCCTCGGCCAGCTCATCGGGGTCGCCGAGGGCACGTAGGTGGGGAAAGACGCCGTCCTCCATCCCGACCACGAACACCACCGGGTACTCGAGGCCCTTCGCCGCGTGCATCGTCATGAGGAGGACCTGGCCGGCATCGTCGTCGTCGGGCAGGTCATCGGTGTCCGCCACCAGGCCGACCCGCTCGAGGAAGTCGTCCACCGAATCGAAGCCGGAGGCGGCCCCCACAAGCTCGGCCAGGTTCTCAAGGCGCCCCTCGGACTCGATCGTGTGCTCGGCCCGCAGCTCGTCCAGGTAGCCGGAACGGTCCAGGGCGGCCGAGAGCACCGTTGCCGGGCCGTCGTCCACCGTCTCCGAAAGGTGGTCCAGCAGGTCCAGGAAGCCCCCTATCCCCGTTGCGGCCCTACCGGAGACCCCGGCGGCGGCGGCTTCCCGGAGGGCGGCCACGAAACCGATCCCGTTGGCCGCAGCGAGGGCATCGACCCTTGCCACCGAGGTGTCGCCGACACCGCGTCGGGGAACGTTCAGGACACGCCTGGCCGCCACCTCGTCGGCCGGATTGGCGGCCAGCTTCAGGTAGGCCAGGGCGTCCCGGACCTCGCGACGGTCGTAGAAACGGGTGCCGCCGACCACCCGGTAGGGAACGCCGAGGTTGACCATCTGCTCCTCGACGGCCCGGCTCTGCGCGTTGGTCCGGTAGAAGACGGCCATGTCCGACCACCGGCGGCCCTCACCGTGCAGGGACCGGAGGCGCCCGACGACCCACCGTGCCTCGTCCACCTCGTCGTCGGCGCGGTAGCGGACAATGCGATCACCCGGGCCGGCATCGGTCCAGAGGTGCTTCGGCTGGCGACCCGGATTCCTCGTGATGACTGCGTTGGCCGCATCCAGGATCGTCTGGGATGACCGGTAGTTCTGGTCCAGCACGACGACCGTGGCATCTGGGAAGGCCCGCTCGAACTCCAGGATGTTGCGGATATCGGCACCCCGGAACCGGTAGATCGACTGGTCGCTGTCGCCGACCACGCAGACGTTCCGGTGGGCCGAGCCCAACAGCATCACCAGGTCGTTCTGCACCTGGTTGGTGTCCTGGTACTCGTCCACGAGTATGTGCCGGAAGCGCCCCCGGTAGCGCTCCAGCACGTCAGGCTGGCTCCGCAGGAGGCGCACGGCGTTGCCGAGCAGGTCGTCGAAGTCCATCGCCCCGGCCTTCAGCAGCCGGGCCTGGTACTCGGTGAAGACCTCGCCGATGCGGCCCTCGTACGGCCCCATGGCGTGCTCCACGTAGTCGGCGGCCGATCGTCCCTCGTTCTTGGCAGCCGAGACAGCGGCATGGACCGCCCTGGCCGGATACCGCTTGACGTCGAGGCCCAGGTCCCGGACCACGTAGCCGGTCAACCGGACGGCGTCGCCCTGGTCGTAGATGCTGAACCGGGAGGGGTAGCCCAGGAGCCCGGCATCGCGGCGCAGGATCCGGACGCAGGCCGAGTGGAACGTGGACACCCACATGTCATGTGCGACGGGGCCGACGAGCGCAGCCACCCGCTCCTTCATCTCGCCGGCAGCCTTGTTGGTGAAGGTGATGGCGAGGATGGCGAACGGCGACACCCCCCGCTCGACCACGAGGTGGGCGATCCGTCGGGTCAGGACGCGGGTCTTGCCCGACCCGGCCCCGGCCACCACCAGGAGCGGACCCGACGGATGGGTCACGGCGTCCACCTGGGCGGGATTCAGGCCGTCCTCCAGCCCCTCCACCGGGCCCCTGGTCGCCTCGCCGGGCACAAAATCCGGGTCTCGAGGGGCCATCGGGCGCACCCTACCGGTGGCCGGAGACAGGCCCGGCTGCACACTCCGACCGACCCTCCGGCGTGGCCTAAGGTGACCGGCCATGCGCCGTTCCTTCCGCTTCAGCGTGCAGGCCTCAGCACCCCGTCTGGCCGCCGAATGGCGCGAGTTGGGCAGGCGGGCAGAGGACCTCGGCTACTCCGCCCTCTCGGTCTCGGACCACCTGGATGCCGAGATGGCCCCCCTCATCGCCCTGGCCGTCACCGCCGAGGCCACCCGCGACCTGCGCCTCACCACCCTCGTGCTGGGGAACGACTTCCGGCATCCCCTCTTCCTGGCGAAGCAGGCCGCGACGCTGGACCTGCTCTCCGATGGTCGCCTGGAGCTGGGGCTGGGAGCAGGCTGGAAGACCACCGACTACGAGCAGTCGGGCATAGACCTGGACCCGCCGAGCGTCCGCATAGCCCGACTGGCCGAGTCGGTGGAGATCCTGAAGCGGTGCTTCGACGAGGGTCCGTTCGACTTCGACGGCGAGCACTACACGGTGCGCGGCCACGACGGACAGCCCAGCTGTGTCCAGTCCCCCCACCCACCCCTCCTGCTGGCAGGCGGAGGCCGCAAGATGCTCACGCTGGCGGCGAGCGTGGCCGACATCGTCGGGTTGAACGCCAACATGGCCGCCGGCGTGATCGACCAGAGGGCGGGCGCCTCGGCCACCGTCGAGGCCACGGACGAGAAGCTGGGCTGGATCCGCGACGCCGCCGGTGACCGGTTCGCCGACATCGAGCTCCAGACACGGGTCCACATGTCCCAGATCACCGACGATCCGGAGGGCCTGGCGGAACTCATGGCTCCGGCACTGGGACTTGACGCCGAGGCAGCCCTGGCCTCGCCGCACGTCCTGATCGGCTCGGTCGGACAGTGCGTCGAGACCCTCCTGGCCTGGCGGGAGCGGTGGGGCCTGACCTACATCGGCCTCAACGAGGACTCCATGGTCGAGTTCGCCCCCGTCGTCGAGGCACTGGCCGGCGTCTGACCGGCGTTCGGCACCCGACCGGGGGGCTCGGACCTACCAGAGTTCGTCGGCGTACCGGTCGGTACCCACCACCGTGCGCAGGAACGGTGCTGCCGAGGTGACCCGGCCCAGGCCCGAGGCCTCCAACCGCCCGGCGTAGTCCACGAACCGCTCCCAGCAGGACCGGGGGTCGTCCTCCAGGAAGAAGACCTGGAGGGTGGCGTCCGGACCGATCGGCGGGGAGCCGAGGTCCATCGGCGCGTTGCTGGTCATGTCGTCCCTCGGAACCGCAGTCCAGGTGCTGCACGAGGCCACCGGCCCGTCGGCGAACACCGGAGGCAGCCCCTCAGCCCGGATCCACGAGGCCAGGGCGTCGGTGGACACGCCGTCGGTGGGCTCCACGACCACGGAGGAGATCCCCGCGTAGTGGTGGTCCAGGGCCAGCTCCACGGGCACCGGGTCGACATCACGGTAGTGGTCGCCCAGATGGCGGTACAGCACCGTGTGGGCGTGCCGGCGGTCCTGGAACCCCCGACCGGCCCCGTAGAGCCTCACCACCTGTTCGGCCCCCCAGGCGAAGTGGTCGTCGTGGTGCCCGTCCTCCACCCAGTAGATGGCGAGGTAGGAGCCGCGGTCGACCGGGTCGCTGACCGAGTTGGCCTCCGTGGGAAACCTGAGGTCCTTCAGTTCCCGGGTGGCCACCCAGCGGCTGCCAGCCAGGCACCACGGTCCGACCATGCAGCCGCCGTAGAAGTGGTCCCGCTCGTACCACCGGTTGTAGGCCACCTCGCGGCCCCGGTCCGGGTCGACGAGGGTGTACAGCATGCTGCCGACCCGTACCGGATGGCTCGGGTTCTCGTCATCGGACTGTGCCACGTGGGCCTCCTCAGCTGGGCGCTGCACACCAGCGTGGGGCGACCGGCGGTCGGGTGCAAACCGGGGCGGTCGGTCAGCGGGGCTCGATGAGGATGCTGGCCGTGGCCCGGCCCACCCGACCCCCGAGGTCGTACAGCACGGCCTCGGAGAGGCCTATGCCGTCGCCGTCGTTCTTGTGGAGGCCCCGGATTCCGATCCAGTCGCCCACGGGATCGCGAAAGGCCATCACGTTCAGGTCGGCGTTGATGGTCGCCCACTCCTCGTGGTCCAGGTACTGGGCGGCCATCGACGTCATGTCGGCCATCGCGGACAGGCGCACGAACGGGGAGGCGTCGTGCCCGGCGACCATCGTGTTGTGCATGCGCATCCAGACCAGCCCGGGTGCACCGCTCCGGAACTCTCCCTCGCGGCGGAACTCGACAGCACGCAGGAAGGCGGGAACGCCGACGTCGGTCATGGACAGCAACGACGGCTGGGCCAGCATCGGGTGGGGCTCGTCCTCGGGGTGCGCTGTGCGAACCGGGTCCAACGGGTTGGCCACCTCGGCCACGCGCATGCGGAGGCTGGTCGACCGTGCCACCTCGACAGCACCGTCGAAGAGCGACGCCCGCACGACCTGGATGCGCCGCCCCGCCCGGAGCACCTCCACCTCCGAGCGGAGCGGAGACATCGGAACGCCGCGCATCATGTCGACCGTGTGGCGACAGATCCGCATCGGGGTGGGGGACGACACAGACTCCACCAGGTGGGCCAGGAGGCCGCCGACCGGACCGCCGTGCAGGAGGCCGGGATCCCACGGGCCCCCGGAGACGGGCTGCGGCACGAACATGGCATCGGTCTCGACGAAGAACGGTCCTGTCTCGTAGACCATGGCGTGTGCCAGGTCGGTCATGGAGTCCGGCCCAGGAAGGACAGGAGCCGTACCCCGGGAGATGCCCCGTCGGGCGGCATCACCGGAACGTCGAAGTGGGCACCCATGCCGTCCGATCCGGCAAGCGGCAGCCAGAAGTCGAGGCAGAGGTCGGCCAGCCCGTCGGGCAGTTCCACGTCGACACCACAGGCCCTGGCGAGGTCCCAGCCGTGGACCAGGTTGTCGGTGACCCGGAAGCCGACGATCACCCCACCGGGCAGGTCGCCCGCTGCGTGTGGGTGGATCGCGTCCAGCACCCCGTCACCGGAGGCGGCGTCCAGGGCGGCCAGGGCGGTGCCGCGCCAGGCGGCCATCGGGTTGAGGCCCAGGACCGAGGGATCCACGTCGGCGTCCCACGAGCCGCCCCCGCCGAGCACCTGCGCGACCAGGGCCTCGCCGGTGACGACATGGGCCACCAGCGTGCGGACGTCCCAACCCTCGCAGGGCGTGGGCCTCTCCCAGTCCAGGTCGGTGACCGTGGCCAGCCGCTCGCCGAAGAACGCACAGGCCGAGGTGTACGCCGCAATCGTGTCGGCACTGTCGCCCGGGGACATGGGGCCCGGGTTCACTCCCACTCGATGGTTCCGGGTGGCTTGGACGTGATGTCGTACGCCACCCGGTTGACCCCGTCCACCTCGTTGATGATGCGGCTGGACATCTTCTCCAACAGGTCGTGCGGAAGACGCGCCCAGTCGGCCGTCATGGCGTCCTCGCTCGTGACCGCCCGGATGATGACCGGTCGGGCGTAGGTCCGCTCGTCGCCCATCACCCCCACTGACCGGATGTCGGGCAGCACCGCGAAGGCCTGCCAGATCTCCCTATCCAGGCCCGCGGCGCTGATCTCATCCCGGACGATCCTGTCTGCCGCCTGCAGCACCGACACGGTCTCCGGGGTGACCTCGCCGATGATGCGCACCCCCAGCCCCGGCCCCGGGAACGGCTGACGCCAGACGATCTCGTCGGGCAGGCCCAGCTCCGTACCCACGGACCTGACCTCGTCCTTGAAGAGGTTCCGGAGCGGCTCCACCAGGACGAAGTCCATGTCGTCCGGCAGCCCACCCACGTTGTGGTGGCTCTTGATCTTCGCCGCGTCCTTCGTCCCCGACTCGATGACGTCCGGGTAGAGGGTTCCCTGCACCAGGAACCGGGCGTCTGCGATGCCGGCGGCGGCGTCCTCGAAGATGCGGATGAACAGCTCGCCGATGGCCTTCCGCTTCTCCTCCGGATCGGTCACCCCGACCAGCTTCTGGAAGAAGCGTTCTGCGGCCCGCACGTGGATCAGCTCGATGCCCTGGGTCTTCTCGAAGGCGTCGACCACCTGCTCGCCCTCGCCGGCGCGCATCAGGCCCGTGTCGACGAACACGCAGGTCAGCTGATCGCCGATGGCCTCGTGCACGAGGGCCGCCGCCACCGCTGAGTCGACACCGCCCGACAGGCCACAGATGGCACGACCGTCGCCCACCTGTTCGCGGATGGCGGCCACCGATAACTCGATGACCGATGACATGGTCCAGTCGCCGGCGCAGCCGCATACGTCCAGGACGAAGCGCCTGAGGAGGTCCTGGCCGCACGCCGTGTGGTGTACCTCGGGATGGAACTGGACGGCGTAGAGGCCGGCCTCGGCCGACTCGAATGCCGCCACGGGGGCATCTGGCGAGGACGCCGTGACGGTCGCCCCGGCCGGTGCGTCGGTGATGGCATCGAAGTGGCTCATCCAGACCGGATGGGTACCGCTACCGGCGTCAGCCAGGAGGGTGCCCGCATCGCCCACGGTCAACTCGGTGCGGCCGTACTCGCCGCGCTCGTTACGACCCACGACGCCACCCCGCTGGTGGGCAATCAGCTGGGCGCCGTAGCAGATGCCCAGGATGGGCACGCCCAGGTCGTAGACACCGGGGTCGATCCGGGGAGCACCATCGACGTGGACCGAGGCCGGGCCACCGCTGAAGATGATTCCGGTAGGCCTGCGGGCGGCGTACTCGTCGGCTGACAGGTCGTGCGGGACTATCTCGCTGAATACGTTGGCCTCACGCACCCGTCGGGCGATGAGCTGGGCGTACTGGGCCCCGAAGTCGACGATCAGTATCCGGTCGGTGGCGCGGGCGCTGCCGCCCGGAGTGTCGGTCATCAGAGGAACAGGGTCGGCGGGGCTAGCGCCCCATCCCCACACCCTGTGACTTCTGCAGCGCCTTGCCTTCGGTCATCAGCGCCGGGGCGACCATCACCTCTGCCTTCTGGAACTCCTTCACATCCACGTAGCCACACGTGGCCATCGAGGTGCGGAGCCCACCGAACAGGTTCAGCTTGCCGTCGTTCTCGTTGGCCGGACCCAGCAGGACCTCCTTCAGCGTGCCCCTGGTGGCCGTCTGGACGCGTGCGCCACGGGGCAGGGTCGGGTGGAAGGTGGCCATTCCCCAGTGGTAGCCGCGACCGGGTGCCTCCGCTGCGGCGGCCAGCGGCGAACCGATCATCACGGCATCGGCACCACAGACGATGGCCTTGGAGATGTCGCCACCGGTTGCCATGCCGCCATCGGCGATGACGTGGCAGTAGACGCCCGTCTCGTCCAGGTGCCGCATCCGGGCCGCCCGCACGTCGGCGATGGCCGTCGCCTGTGGCACGCCGAGACCCAGAACGCCGCGGGTGGTGCAGGCATGGCCGGGACCGACGCCCACGAGCACGCCGGCAGCGCCGGTACGCATCAGGTGGAGGGCCGACTTGTTTGTGGCGCAACCACCCACGATCACCGGGATGTCCAGTTGTCTGATGAACGTCTTCAGGTTCAGCGGCTCGATGGTCTTGGACACGTGCTCTGCGGAGACCACGGTGCCCTGGATGACCAGCATGTCCAGCTCGCCGGCCAGGATGTGGTCCAGCAGTGCTGCGGTGCGCTGCGGGGTGACCGAGGCACACGAGACCACGCCGGCCCGGTTGATCTCACGGATCCGCTCGGTCACCAGGCCCGGGATGATGGGCTGCTGGTAGAGCTCCTGCATCCGCCTGGTCGCCTTCTCGACCGGCAGTTCGGCGATCTCGGCCAGAACCGAGTCGGCGTCCTCGTACCGGGTCCAGAGGCCCTCCAGGTTCAGCACGCCCACGCCGCCCAGACGACCTATCTGGATGGCGGTGGCCGGGCTGACCACGCCGTCCATGGCCGAGGCCATGAGCGGCAGCTCGAAGCGGTAGGCGTCGATCTGCCAGCTGATGTCGACGTCCTCGGGGTCCCGGGTGCGTCGGCTGGGAACTATCGCAATGTCATCGAACCCGTAAGCGCGACGACCGCTCTTGCCCAGCCCTATCTCGATCTCAGCCATGTCGACTCCCCGCCGGCTCCATCGCCGGCTCCGTCCGCTCGGGCCTCGGCGGCGGCCCCGGAGAAGGGTCGATTGTAGCCACTGGCGCCCAGCCCCGCTGCCAGCCTGACCTGCGGTTTCGGCAACCCTCGGACTCCCGGGTGACGAATCCTCCCGTCGGGCTCAGGCCAGGTCGTCGAACAGGTCCGCCAACCGGTCCACGTGGGACGCCGTCGTCCACGTGCCACCCACTGCGACCCGCAGCACGAAGCGGTCGTCCAGCTTCGTATGGGTCAGGAACGCCTCACCGGTGGAGTTGACATCCGCCAGGAGCCGCTCCGACGCCTCGTCGCCATCCACGTGGCGCAGGCACACCA
>Ga0302119_10000697_pt1 | contig 15130 bp, 16 predicted proteins | sample AG5_Tmax_MG_FD_203114 | JGI IMG/M metagenome (GOLD analysis project Ga0302119, IMG submission 203114) | Marine microbial communities from Western Arctic Ocean, Canada - AG5_Tmax | ecosystem: Environmental > Aquatic > Marine > Oceanic | place: Canada: Western Arctic Ocean | collected 2017-10-01 | reverse complement strand
TTTTACACAGGATGGTTAATAACCCAAAAATCATTTTTGGCTTCAACTAGAAATTAAATCGTTCTAATACTTTCGCCTAGTAATTTGCCATAGGTAATGGCCGGCGTAACACCCATGCCATTAACATAAGCGTTCCCTGAAGTTGCTCCGAAGCCAATGACTTCTCCAATTGCATAAAGATTATTAATTGGTTCACCACTAGGTTTAATGACTTCAAAGTTCTTGTTTATGGCTAATCCTGCAAAGGAACATAAACTCCATCCACTCATTCTAATTGAATAAAAAGGTGGTTTTTCAATCGGTAGGGGTCGGTGTTGTCTCCCTAAAGTGTCGTCACGGTTATTTTCTAGATTATCATTATACTCTTGCACTGTTGATTCAAGGTTGAGTGCGGGTAGCTCACTTTTTATCGCTAATTCTCTGATACTTCCATATTGCTTGATCATGTTTTGTTTTTTTGATTCAGTCATGATTCTTTTATTTGGCCATCCGTAAATTAACTGGGGCATCTCCTCGATCATGTTTTGATCAAGAATAGCCCAATGCCGATGAGCGGGTTGTTCCATAATAGCGTGTTCAATGGCATCAACACTCTCATGATCTTCTTGAACAAAACGTTTGCCTTTTGAGTTAACAAGGATTTCCCAAGGTAGTCGCTCAATTATGTTTTTAGTCAATCCATACATGGTGGATGGTATTTTATCGTCAGTAAGGATCATTCCATACAAAGGTGAGTATTTTTCCCCACCTCGAAGATAACCTCCCACTGATTGACCCAAGATTAAACCTATACCTTGGCTGTTTGGATAAGCCATTTGACAATAAAGCGGTACGTTATGCAATTCTTCATAGAGATCTGGGTTAGACGCACATCCTCCTGAGGCAAGGATCACCTTATGACCCTTGTAGTCCATTATTTTTCCTTCTTTGTTTTGAGTGATAACACCAGTTATAGCCCCATTTTTAGATTGCATTAAATCTACAGCACTGGTTTCTAACAGAACTGTAATGTTGCCCTTAGTAATTTCTTGATCAACGATTGGTTTTATAGCATTTAAAATAGAGATGCCTCCCATTGGACCTTGAATATATCTTTCTACTTTAAAGGGGTCATGGGCTATTTTTGTAACCGGATGATGATCAAATATTTTATAACCATTTGCTGCTAACCAATTGATCGTTGTGCCGGCATTTTCTGCCACAATCCTTGTTAGATCTGGATCGGAGGTATTGCCATTGATTCTCATAATGTCATCATAATGTTGATCAGGGCTATCCATAATTCCTTTTTGCTGTTGAAAAACAGTGCCAGCTCCTGCAATTTGACCTGTGGATAAGAATAAAGTTCCTCCTATCACTGAGGCTTTTTCAATAACAAGAACCTTTAAGCCTTTTTGAGCCGAAAAAATAGCTGCAGGCAGACCTGCTGTGCCTCCTCCAATGATAATGACATCCCAATGTTCCTTAGCCAATGCTAGCTGATAGGGGTAGGGGAGGATAGCGGTTGATAATACCCCTGAGGTGTATTTAAGAAAGTCCCTCTTAGTTAATCTGGGGCTCTTCTGGAATAATAATTTAGATTGTAAGCTCATTTTCTATCTAACATTTATTAGTTATGAAATAATATTAAGATGCATAAAACACTAAAACTATACCAAAGTCTGACACATCTTCCTTTAGGGAGGGTTATTTTTAGTAAAATGGTCTGTTTTCTGACCCCTTATTTTTCTTCAATCAAGCCTTCAATAAAGGAACTTAAAATGAATCGATGTGTGGTTTTTATGAAAAAGAGAAGAGCTGTTACGAACCATCTTAAAACTGTACACGCTATAGCTATGTGTAATATGGCAGAGCTTGCAGGAGGATTAATGACAGAAGTATCACTCCCTCAAGATAAACGATGGATTCCTTCAGGAATGACTGTGAAATATTTAAAGAAGGCTAAAACGAACTTAACCGCAATAGCTGATGGAAATGAACTTGATTGGAACTGAGAAGGTGAGGTTGAAGTACCGGTTAAGATTACTGATGATGATAATGAGCTTGTGTTCAGTGCTGAAATTAAAATGAATATTAAAACCATGAAGTAAAATATTTTTGAGTAACTTAAAAGAACTGTTTCCCTACAAAGCTCCCTCAAAGATAGTGACAGCTAAGATGTGCGATATTAATAGCCATATGAATGTTGCTTATTATCTTGAAACTTTTGATGTCTATTCACGATCTCTATTTGAGTCATTAGGGTTTAGTCAAGATTATTTTACTCAGGGGTTTTCATGTTTTGCTATCGAGGACAGCATTCGATATTTAGAAGAGTTTCTTGAGGGCGAGACAATATATCCTAGATTTAGGATTCATGATTACAATCATAAATTAATACATGTAGTGGGTGTTTTACTAAATAAAGATGGAGAGTTATCATCTATATCAGAAACCATTGTTGCTCATATTGATATGAATCAACGCTTAACTATGAATATGCCACAAACACTTCTTCAAAAAGTAAAAGCAGTTTCAGCAGAGCATTGTCAAAAAGGTCCTATTAGTTTTGATTTAAGATTAGGTGTTAAAAAGAAATAATTATTTATGATAAATAAAAAAACTAATCTATTGATTCTCCGAGAGCTTTAGCACGCTCGAGTTTTGTGGGTTCTTCTTTCGGCAGGTAGTAACACGATGCAATTAATGCTACGAATGTGATTGAAAGAGCCGTTAAACCCCATGCTAGGGCGTGTTTTAATGCCACAGCTTCGCTGTAACCGTTAGTGTGAAAAATATCACTTAATTTACCTATAGTATAGGGTCCAAGGGCTAAACCTAACATGCTAACCATGAGGATATAGAAGGCTCCAGTGACTCCTCTCATTCTTGGTAACACAAGGTCTGACACTGTGGTCGGTGCGATACCTACCCACAATGGGGTAGCAATTTGAAAGATTGAATAATATAAATATGACATTTTAAGTGATTCAGTAAATAAAAAACCTAGGCCAGTCGGTATTGCTATAGCTATAACCATGAACCCAACGTAGAGACGGCCGTTTATATATTTTGCTCTTAACTTATCTCCGAGATAACCACCAAGTATCACCCCGACTGTTCCTGATACTGCTGTGATTAAACCAAGAATAGTGGCAACTTCTCCTTCACTAATACCAAAATTACGCATATAAAAAGCTGGACCAAAGGCTGCCATCGAATAGGTAACAAATGCAATAAATGGGAAGCCTATGACAGCAAAAATTAAAGATTTTGTTTTGAAAATTAAACCAAAGGTTATTGGATCTCTGTTTTTAAGTCCTTGAATCCAGCAACTTAGAAGATAAAGCCCTACACCAAAGGCCAGCCACTGTATAAGATCATTTGTTATTAGATACAATCCGTAACAAGTCAAGCTGATCAGAGAAGCAATGACTGCATTAATAAGTAAAGCTTTTAATGGTGATTTATCCTGCAAAATAATTAAAGGCGATAGACCAATAAACTCATCTAGCATTGATTTAAATGGTGAGGATTCCTCCTGAAGAGATTCAATACCTTCACTGCCACCTCTTTTTGGTTCTTTAATACGCCAGGTAAAGCAGGCCAAAACAATCCCAGGAAAACCAACCAACATAAACGCTGCTTGCCAACCTTTTAAACCTAAGGGGGCTAGATTCGGATCAGGAAATGTATTGGTCCATACTTCAACAATCCAGCCACCAAGAAATAGACCGATTCCTGCACCTAAATAAACACCACTCGAATAGATTGATAGTATTGTTGACCTGATTTTGGGTGAGAAATAATCTGAAAGAATAGAATAGGAGGATGGGCTTGCAGAAGATTCACCAATACCAACACCAACTCTATATAGTGACAGAGCGCCGAATGATTTTGCTGTTCCAGAAAGAACCGTCATCAAGCTCCATGTGGCTAAGCCTATACTAAGTAGATTTTTTCTTGACCAAGAGTCGGCGAGTTTCCCAAGTGGTATTCCAAAAATAGAATAAAAAACGGCAAAAGCTGTTCCAAATAAAAAACCTAAATCACTATCAGTAATGTTTAGATCTGCTTTGATATCCTCTGCAAGGACAGAAAGTATTTGACGGTCAACAAAATTAAACATGTAGACAATAACTAAGAGAACCAAGGTGATTTTTGCTGATCGACCACCAACTTTAGGGTAGGTTTTTTCTGTCATGATAAGGAAACTAATTGTATTAGAATAAGTATTCTATAAAAAAAATATCCTATCAGTATTTTTTATTTTTTATAGTTAAACTAATATTAATAGTGAAGAGATACAGTTGAATAGAATAGGTAAGGAGAACTATATGAAAAAGGAGTTAGAAATGAGTGATGAATGTGAATCAGGTGGTTGCCTGTGTGGAACCATAAAGTATGAATTTAATAAGTCCAATCTAATATCTTCACATCATTGTCATTGTCTAGATTGCCAAAAATCCACAGGCAGCGGAAAAGCCACTATTTTAATGCTACCCACTTAGGCCATAATGATGAAAGGAGAGTTGAAATTTCATACAACACCAACTGCAAGCGGGAGAAATATGAGCAGAGGATTCTGTGGGGAATGCGGATCACCTGTGTTGAGTTTTATCAATGAAATGCCGGAAGTGAAACTTGTAAAAGCCGGTAGCTTAGATGATTCTTCATGGTTGAAGATAGATTCAAATTTTTACAGTTCATCGGCACATTCCTGGTCGCCTATAGATGAAGATATCTTAAGCTTTACACACAACCCTGACAAATTATGATGAAACATTTTTTATTCTAATTATTTTTTAATGGGTTGTTGTTTAGCGGTATCATAAATCATGAAGATTATGATTAAATGAAACAACCAATCTTAATTGCTAGTCTTCTCGTTGCTTTTGCTGTGACGATACAAAAAAATTAGGGGGATTAATGTCATTACTAAAAGTAACTTGCCAAGCTTGTGGAGAGACAGATCAAGTAAACCATGATGCTAAACACGATACATCGACAAAATTTTTTGTATGGCCTAGCCACACTGACCACACAGGTTTAAATGTGTATGCTTTTTTTTGTTTTGCGTGTGGAAGCATAAATTCTGCAGCTCCAGATGCAGGTAATTTAAAATATTTTATAACTTTTAAGTTAGATCAATCTGATCTTAAAAATTGGTGTATAAATAAAGGTGTTGATCAAATGATCATGAAGAGACTTACAACAGCAGGATATTTATAAGGAAGATGATAAAGAATATAGCCAATTCATTCAATGCTTTACTGATGGAATTAAAAATACCAATTAAACCAGAACTAGATTAAACAGGGAGAGCTCAATGAAAAAACTCTTCCTCATATCAGCACTACTGTTAAGCGTTAACGGTTGGGCAGATGAATGGTCTGCATATGTATATCCCTCCAGTAATGAATCGAGATACATTGGGAGATTCGAAACAAAAGAAGATTGTCAGGTTAAGGCAAAATGTTACATTGAAAAAGCCAATAGGGGTTCTTTATTGGATATTATTTTCGCCAATAAAATAGAACAAGGATCTTTTGAGTGCATCGTAACTGAGCACAAAGAGACAGGAAAAGAGTTAAAAGAGGCGAAAAAATGGACTGGTAAATTCATCTTTGGTTTAACTGATAAGAGTTGCACCCTTTAATAATCAAATGACTTCTCCCAAAAATAAATCCAATCAACGTCTCAATACTCTTACCTTTCCCAGTCTAGCCTCCTTAACCCTAGTCGCCTGCAGTAGCGGCGGGGGTGGTGAGCTAATTGTCAAGCCTCCTCCTACCAATACAATGCCAATGGCAGCCGCCGATAAAACGGTCGACATGGATGAGGATGCCACGAACACTGCCCTTAATATCAGTGCACCCAGCGATGCCGATGGTGACAGTTTAACGATTACGGTAACTGCAGTACCCACGGGCGGTACTTTAACCATGGCTGATGGCACTGAAGTGACTGTCAACAGCACCTTGACCATCTCGCAACTCACCGGTCTGATGTTCACCCCAGATGCCAACCTCAATGATGACACCACTACCTTTGGTACATTCACCTACAACGTCTCCGATGGCAGTTTAACCGATACTGGAAAGGTCACCATCTCGGTGACTCCGGTGAACGATGCTCCGGAACTGATTGGGATAATGGAATTTGCTGTCGATGAGAACACCACGGCGGTAGCTGATATCGCTGCCACCGATGTCGATGGCGACACCCTCACTTATTCCATCACCGGTGGTGCGGATCAAACCCTCTTTGTCATCGATGCCATTACCGGGGCTTTGAGTTTTAAAAACGCTCCTGATTATGAGAACCCTGAGGACAGCGATCAGGACAATATCTATCTGGTTGAAATCACGGTCAGTGATGGTAATGGAGGCAATGTCAGTCAGGGTTATGTAATTACTGTCAATAAAATCCTTGAAGGCACTGGGAATAATGACAAGTTGTCTGGCAGTACTGGTAACGATACGATCTATGGCTATGAAGGTAACGATACCCTAGAGGGCAGTGCAGGCAGCGATACTTTGTATGGTGGAAAAGACAATGACACACTCAATGGCGGAACTGGAAACGACATCCTTGATGGCGGTACCGGGAAAGACATCCTCACTGGGGGTGATGGTAAAGACACTTTTGTGATCCGTGCAGGCGATGGCTCATCTAGCTATATATTCCCTCAAACTAATTTCATTCATGATTTTGAAAATGGTGTTGACCTTATTGGTTTGGATAACAGCCTGACCTTTGCTGAACTTACTATTGAACAAGGCACGGCTGGTTCGTTCCAAGTTGGCGGGTACAACTTCCACTATGATTACACAGGTCATACCTTAGTTCGTATCACCGCCACCGGTGAATACTTAGTAATGATTGCAAACACTAACGCTAGTGACATTACCGCCGCAAATTTCATGACTGTGGACATTAATGATGCCCCAATAATTCAAGCCAATACCAACTTTTCTATCGATGAAAACACCACTGCAGTAGCAAACATTATGGTCACCGATGGTGATGGTGATACTCTCACTTACTCCATCACCGGTGGTGCGGATCAAACCCTCTTTGTCATCGATGCCAGTACCGGGGCTTTGAGTTTTAAAAACGCTCCTGATTATGAGAACCCTGAGGACAGCGATCAGGACAACTACTATCTTGTTGAAATCACGGTCAGTGATGGTTACGGCGGTCGTGCCACTGAGTTATGTGTGATTAGAGTCCGTGACAGCTATGAGTCTGGACGAAGCTTAGAATCCGGTAGAGTTGAACGTGAACAGTTTGATCAAATTGACTCAGTGAATGATGACGATGTCAACGGAATCGCACCAGAGCACAACCCTCTAGATTTAAACGAAACCGGAAGATCGATTGAGGATATTGTTCTGCCAGAAAGTGCACCGGTTACCAGTTTACCTCTCCTTTTGTCAGCAGAAGATGCTCTGGATTTACTCACCGAACTGATTGATCCAACTCCACTCGTTGCTATTGATTACCAGAATACATTGATGATGGATGAGGATGACCCAGTTAGCCTAGCTCAACAACCCTTAGAACCTTCAATGGTAAAAGTGTATTCAATTACTGATCTTCCATTTTTGGATAATTGCAATACCATGCTGGACGATACTATTTTAATTGTAACCTCGGAATTGGGATAGTATTGGTCAAATAGGAAGCTGAGAATAAGAGATAGTATGATATTTGTAGAAACCTCTATAAAATACGAGTATTAAAAAAATAGGAGAGGTGGCAGAGCGGTCGAATGCGGCGGTCTTGAAAACCGTTGATGGTTAATAGCTATCCGGGGGTTCGAATCCCTCCCTCTCCGCCAGAACCTAGTATTAAGAAAATCCCTCTTCTGATAAGATAATCATTATTATGAATAGAGCTATAAGTTTCCTTTTTTTATTTGCAGTCCTGATTGGATGCACAACGGATGATCAACAAAAACCAACAGCAGAACAAGCTAAGGAATTCTTAACTGAGTATCAACAAACAGCAACCACTGAGGGTCCTGTAATTTCTTCAGCTTTTTGGATCTCCTCTAATTTTATTACTCATGATTCACAAGTAGTTGCTGCTGATTATAGTAAGCGCTATACCCTCAAAGGACTTGAAGAAGCTAGAATTGCTGCCACATTTGATGATATTGAACTGGAAGCCCTTGATAGAAGGGCACTGAATCTAATAAAAAATGGTTTTGTTATGCCGCCACCCCTTAATGAAGACTTGGCTGGTGAACTTTCTATAATTATGACTGAGCTCGAAGCTATGTATGGAACTGGGCAGCACTGTTTTACAGAGGATGACTGTTATGATCTTGAAGCATTTGAAAATATTATTGATAGCTCTAGGGATCCAAATGAGCTTTTAAAAGCTTGGTCTGGTTGGCGAGAGATAGGAAAGCCAATGAAAGACAAATATTTAAGGATGGTTGATATAGGCAATCAAGGCTCAAAGGATTTAGGTTATAGCGGCCTCTCTGATTTATGGTTTAGTAAATACGATATGCCCAGTGAAGACTTTGCGATCATGGTTGATAATGTTTATGAAGACATCCAACCATTGTATGAAGCACTTCAATGTCATGTTAGGGCTGAACTCAATCAGATTTATGGTGACTCAGTGATACCATTGAATGAACCCATGCCAGCTCATGTTCTAGGTAATATGTGGGCTCAGTCATGGTCCAATATTTTTGATCTGGTTTATGAAAAGGAAGAGAGCACTTCTATTGACTTGACTAATATTATCTTGGAAAAGAATTTATCAGAGACTGAAATGGTTAAGATCGCAGAAAACTTTTTTTTATCACTTGGTTTCAATAAACTTCCAGAAACTTTTTGGCAAAGATCATTGTTTACAAAACCTCAAGATCGAAATGTAGTATGTCATGCAAGTGCTTGGGATATAGATACTCAAAATAAAGATCTCAGAATCAAAATGTGTATCCAAAAAAATGAAGAAGATTTTATTACTATCCATCATGAACTCGGTCATATTTTCTACTATCAAGCTTACTCAGATCTACCTGAGGTCTTTCAGAGTGGAGCTAACGATGGGTTTCATGAGGCTGTTGGTGATCTTTTATCGTTGTCTATTACCCCAAATTATCTAGAGAAAATAAATTTTATAACCCCTGAAGAATCAGCTGAAGCTAAGCGAAATGGAATATCATTATTAATGAAACAAGCACTTGATGGCGTTGTTGGTGTTCCTTGGACTCTGATGCTTGATAAATGGAGGATGGCTGTTTTTGATGGCAAACTGAATGATCAAGAACTTAATGATTATTGGTGGGAATTAAGGGAAAAATATCAAGGAATTCAAGCCCCAATTGATAGGCCTTCTGATGCATTTGATCCTGGAGCAAAATATCATATACCAGGAAATACACCTTACACTCGATACTATTTAGCTCGGATATTGCAATACCAATTCCATGAATCACTTTGTAACTCAATTGGATTTGATGGGCCACTTCATGAATGTTCAATATACGGTAATGAATTGGCTGGAGAAAAATTAAGAGCAATGTTGCGTCTGGGGCAAAGTAAACCTTGGCAAGAAGCATTGGAGGCCATGATTAATGATAAAGAACTAAGTGGTAAAGCAATGCTAAATTATTATGCACCTTTAAAACAGTGGCTAGATCAGGAGAATGAAGGCAGAGCTTGTGGGTGGTAGTAGTAAATAAGACTCACTCTGATTTCTGAATATTTTTTATGCGATTTTTTCAAATACATTTAATTTCATTATTAGTCAGCTTTAATGCTTTCTCAGAAATTATTATTATTCCCCCTAGTGAGAATGCTCAGGAACAAATTCAAGAAGCAATGATCCTTGCAAAACCAGGCGATGAAATTCAACTTACAACCGGGGTCTACATAATAGAAGATGGACTTTCTCTGGATATTGATGGAATAAGTCTAAAAGGTACTGGACAACGAAACACTGTGCTTGATTTTAGTAATCAAATGACTGGCGCTCAGGGATTAATGGTTACCTCTAGTAATGTCTTATTACAAGATTTTGCAATTATTAATACCAAAGGGGATGCAATTAAATCTAAAGGTTCAAATGGCATTGCATTTATCAATATAAGAACAGAATGGACTCGCGGGCCTAACTCGATGAATGGGGCTTACGGACTATACCCAGTGGACTCTAAAAATGTCTTAATTGATGGGTGTATCGCAATTGGCGCTTCAGATGCAGGGATATACGTTGGTCAATCGCAAAACATTATCGTGAGGAATTCTTTGGCAGAATACAATGTTGCTGGAATAGAAATTGAAAATTCATATTACGCTGATGTTTATAATAATACTGCCCAAAATAATACAGGGGGAATCTTAGTCTTTGATCTTCCTGATTTACCACAACAGGGCGGTCATCATGTCCGGATTTTTAATAATCAAATTAACAATAACAACACAGATAATTTTGCTCCTGAAGGTAACATTGTTGGGGAAGTACCAAGAGGCACAGGGATTATTGTTATGGCTAACTCTGATGTAGAAATTTTTAACAATAATATCGCAGACAATGGCACAGTTAATATAGCCATTGTTAGTTTTAGCGACTCTAATGACCAAGTTCTAACTGAAGAACTAGATAATGAAAAGGGACAAGACAGATACACCAATAGTCAATATTATCCACACCCGAAATCAGTACAAGTGCATGACAATAATATAAGTAACAGTGGCTTTAATCCTGATCTCGATAAAGAAATAGCTGCGATTCTCTATGAATTATCTGAAGGAAAAATGACAGATATATTTTGGGATGGTGTTTTACCCTTAACGCAGATGATTTTTGGTCAACCCGATGAGGACAAATTAATATTAAATAATAATGGCGATGCATCATTTTTAACTATTAGACCGATTCGATATATGTTCTCATTACCTAATCCTATTTCCACAGATCAATCACCATACAATCATGAGGTTAAGCCTTTACAACCTGTGGTTATTAATTTCTCTAAATAAAGAAATGTTAAATAAGATTTTATTAACATTAATCGTGATCTTATTTATAGCCCCTTTTAATCTTTACTCTATGGTGAATGACGACAAAATTCTTTCTGACATTCCACCACAATATCTATCGCAATACGGGTTTTTTCTGAATCAAAAACAGCAAATTCCAACCCCAGGAGTGCTCCCTTATAATTTAATTACCTCTCTTTTTTCTGATTATGCTGACAAACATCGTTTTGTTTATGTTCCCAAGGGACAATTTGCCACTCATAAAGCTGATTCTGTGTTTGATTTTCCAATTGGCTCAACATTAATAAAAACCTTTTCCTATGCAACAGCATTGGAGCCTCCTTTGAACCGGCATTTAATTGAAACAAGGTTATTAATAAGAAAGACATTAGGATGGGAAACATACACCTATGTTTGGGATAAAGATGGTGAAGAAGCTGAACTTAAAGTTGCAGGCAAAACAGTCCCAGCCACTTATATTAATAGTGAGGGTAAAAAAACAAATATTCGCTATCGAGTGCCAAATAAGAATCAATGCAAAGAATGTCATTTAAAGGATGAAACAATTGTTCCTATTGGCCCCAAGCCTAGAAATTTAAACACGAATTATAATTATGATGATGGAACTATGAATCAGTTGATGAAGTGGTCAGAGCTTGGTTATATTCAATCCTATCCAGAGAATAATACGCCTGTTGTGGATTATTTAGACGCCACACAATCAATTGATAAAAGGGCACGTGCTTATTTAGCCATTAATTGTGGTCACTGTCACTCATCTACTGGGTCTGCAAGTAATTCAGGCTTGTATTTAAATTATAAGGAAAATAGAAACAAGCAACTTGGTGTTTATAAGATTCCTGTGGCAACAGGAAGGGGCAGTGGTAATTTGGATTATTCAATAGTTCCAGGACATCCGGATGACTCTATACTACTGTATCGAATGATCTCCAATGCACCCGATATTATGATGCCAGAATCAGGTCGTTCTATCATGCATCAAGAAGGTGTTGAACTCATCTATCAGTGGATCAAAGAAATGCAATGAGTGTCAAAGGTAAAAAACCAAAACCCAGAAAAAATATACCTGATTTTGCCACAACAAAAAAACATATAAGTAAAAAACGTTATGAAAGAAAAAAATCAAAAAAACAAATTGATGAAATGATCAAAGAGGATGTATGACTGTTCGTAATGCACAATTAATTTTGACTCTTTTTTTAATTTTAATTCCAGTCATGCCTCTTAAGTCACAGAATATTCAAACTGAGTTAGTTCTTTTAGGAACAGGAACACCCAATGCTGATCCAAATCGATCAGGACCTGCATTAGCAATTGTTACAGGAGGGAGATCATATCTGGTTGATTTTGGCCCTGGTGTGGTTAGACAGGCAGCAGCTGTATCAGAAAATTGGGGGGGTTCAATAGAGGCATTAAATCCTAAAAATCTTCAAGTAGCATTTTTAACTCATTTACATTCTGATCATACGGCAGGTTATCCAGATCTAATTTTAACTCCTTGGGTGCTGGAAAGATCAACTCCCTTAAAAGTCTTTGGACCCAAAGGACTCGATAAAATGACTAAAAATATTATTAAAGCTTACAGTGACGACATTGATTATCGGATTGAGGGATTAGAACCTGCCAATATGAATGGCTGGAAGGTTGAAGCAATAGAAATTAATGAAGGTATGGTTTATCAAGATGAACTGATTAAAGTGATAGCATTTAAAGTTAACCATGGAACATGGGACGAAGCTTTTGGGTATAAATTTATTACAAAGGATAAAACTATTGTTGTCTCTGGTGACACGGCCCCAAGTAAGCAGTTAATTGAAATGAGTCGAGGTATTGATATTTTAGTGCATGAAGTCTATTCACAAGCTGGATTTAATCGCAGATCAGAAGTTTGGAAAAAGTATCATGCCTCTCACCATACTTCTACGAAAGAGCTGGCTGAAATTGCCAATGAGGTTCAGCCAAAGTTATTAGTTTTGACACATGTTCTTTTTTGGGGTTCAACAGAAGAGGAGATCATGGAAGAAGTTCAGGCTAGCTATTCAGGGAAAGTTTCTTTAGGACAGGATTTATCAATTTATTAATAGAATGAATGAACTTATAAAAACATCATTATTAATTGCAGGTGGAGGCTTTATCGGCACCTTACTGAGGTTTCTAGCTACTGATTATCTAAATAAATACAGTGCTGCTGCTTTTCCAATTGGTACTGTGGTCGTTAATCTTATTGGCTGTCTTCTCATTGGTGTATTAGCAGGCTTCTTTTCAGAGCGACTTACCACTGACTCAAATCTTTTTCTCTTTCTAACTATTGGCTGTTTGGGTGGCTTTACTACTTTTTCTGCATTTGCAATTGAATCGCAAGTTTTTATACAAAATGGGGAGTTCTTAAAACTGACTGTCTATATTTCTATCCAAGTTCTCATTGGTATTCTTTTGGCTGCGCTAGGCTATAATTGGATGCGAAGTTAATATGTCAAAGAATGTTAATAAAACCGTATTAATTACAGGGACATCTTCAGGAATTGGAGAAGCATTTGCTCAAGTTTTTTCTGAGCAAGGGTTTGATGCAGTTATGAAAGGAAAATGTTTGCTAATAAATGGTCGACTGAATAATTTTTTTGCTATTCTGTCTAAACTGATACCACAAAACTTAACAAGGTCTATTGCCAAATATCTTACTCAGAGGTCGTATTAAAAATGAATCCAAGGCTACTAATTTTAGTTTTTTTTATCATAACTAGCCAAACTATATCTGCTCAAGAGCTTGGTGAGCCGACATCGACATCAGAAGTGCAATCGTCACCTTCTCCAATTCAATCACAAGATTTTACTTTGACAGATCCTCGAGCTTTTAAAGAAGATACTTTAGGAGATGAAAGACTCACAGATGAAAATAAACCACTAGTCTTTAATATCTCAGGCAAGGCTAAAGTTGTTGATGGTGATACCATTACTATCAATAACACTAAGATCCGTTTTAGCGGTATTGATGCACCTGAGAGTTATTATTATGGTCAAACCCAATATTGTAAAAAACTAAATGGACAAATATGGGCCTGTGGTAAGAAAGCCACATCAAAGCTTAAAGAACTTATTAATAATCAGGTGGTTGAATGTACTGATGAAGGCAAGGATAGGTACGGTAGAACATTGAGTATTTGTTTTGTTAATGGTCTTGATCTGCAATCTGAAATGGTTCGATCTGGTATGGCCATTGCTTATCTAAAATATTCTAGACGCTACGAAAATGAAATGGTTGAAGCAATGACTAATAAAGTCGGGATTTGGAGCGGTAATTTTCTTGATCCTGAAGATTGGAGAAGACAAAACAGCATAAGAGATTAAGAATAGATAAGATTTCTCTTTTCCCATTTTACTTTTTAGGTAAATTTCTCTCAAAGAAATGTAACAAATTTTCTCCCATGACTAGGCGAATATCTGACTCCTCAATTCCAGCTTCAAGTAATTCATGAGTAAGAGCAATAAGTTCTGAGGTATCAAATCCAGACAAGACTGCACCATCAAAATCAGAGCCTAAAGCAACGTGCTCAGCACCAACCAGTTTGATGCCAAACTGGATGGCTGATGCAACGTCTCTAGGGGTATTTCCACACACAGCTGCGTCCCAATATCCAATTCCTATTAAGCCACCGCTTGCAGCAATCTCCTTCATCAAAGAGTCATCAATATTTCTTGGTGAAGGGCAATATCCATTAAAGCCAGTGTGACTGATTAATAACGGTTGAGTGGTGAGATTTAGAACATCTTTGACAACATTTTCAGAAGAGTGAGATAGATCGATCATAATTTCAAGACGGAGCATTTCTTTAATAGCCTCTTGTCCAAATTTTGTTAAGCCCTGTTCAGTTGTTCCATGCAGCGATCCTCCTAATTTATTATCAAAAAAATGCTGTAAACTCATCATTCGAAAACCTTCACTGTGTAGGCGTTGAATATTATCTAGATTACCCTCGAGTGCATGAGATCCTTCAGTGCCAATCAATCCACCTACTAAGTTTGGATTAGATCTTCTTTTATTAATGAACTTATCAAGATCAGATTGGGATAAAATTAACATAAAATTATCACTATCTTTTTTTGCAATGTGCTGTATTTTT
>Ga0302119_10000696_pt1 | contig 15141 bp, 16 predicted proteins | sample AG5_Tmax_MG_FD_203114 | JGI IMG/M metagenome (GOLD analysis project Ga0302119, IMG submission 203114) | Marine microbial communities from Western Arctic Ocean, Canada - AG5_Tmax | ecosystem: Environmental > Aquatic > Marine > Oceanic | place: Canada: Western Arctic Ocean | collected 2017-10-01 | reverse complement strand
TTCTGCTTCGACTCTATCAATAAACAAGTGTTTTTGATTAATAATGGTATCTGGATTAATATCGTGGAGTCGCTCATAAAGCACATCGACTTTCGATTTTCCAAGTGTTGAATGAAGGGCAACCAGTTGTCGATTTAAGTCTGTTTTGGCAATGGTGTCGAAATCAACAAGGGTTATTTCGCCAATGCCAGCACGACAAAGCGCTTCAGCACAGGCGCCACCAACACCACCCAAACCTGCAATAAGAACGTGGGATTCTGCAAGTTGCGCCAGACCCAATTGACCAACCAAGATTTCAGTGCGGGCACAACTTCCAGCCATAAGACTAGCTTAAATTAAATAACTTACGTGCGTTATCGTCGCATTGAGAAATTGCTTCCTCAACGTCAATTTTCTTAATTTTTGCAATTCGCTCGACCACTTTAATCAAGCTATCAGAGTCTTGATTGTCATCCGTTTCAATAAGAATGTATTCGGATGGAATGTGTTTGACGATATCGTGTAATTTGTACGCATGTGGGTCTGTAAATTTTGCACCAAAACCAAGATAGAATCCTATATCTACCAGTTTTTTTGCTTGCTGAAGACTGCCAGAAAAGGCGTGAATGACGCCTCGAGAGCTAGCGTGTGACTTGAGCAAGTCGGTGGCATCTTCGGTGGCTTGTACTGCGTGCACAATCAACGGTAATTTGTAGCGATTAGCCAGTGAAATTTGCTCGTCAAAGAAAAATCTTTGTTGGTTCTGATCTTTAACTTTCAGATAATCAAGACCGCACTCACCAACAGCAATAGGGCTTTCTTCTTCAATTTTAATTTCGAGGTCATATAGGTCGATCATTTGATGTTCTTCGATAAACCATGGGTGAATGCCAAGCGCAAAATGGCGATTGTCATCTTTTGAACAACATTGGATAACACTATCCCAATTATTTTTACCAGTTGCGGGAACGATAGCACCAGTAGTTGCTGCTGAAGGGGTATTGACGTTGTCAAAATCTAGGTGGATGTGTGAATTGAGCATTGTTTCCTTTATTAACTGATAGGTAATATAATTAGCATCTTTTGTTTTGTAAACACTTTGATGAAGTTCTTTCAGAAAATGTCACAGACGCGTCTGGTTTTATTGGTTGCGGCTTTTATAACCTTGACTGGTAATTTTACCTTTTTTGAGAAGGTGATTCTTGTCTATCCACTTTCGCAGAACGCCTTGTTTGTAGGCTCTCTGTTTGTTTGGTTGTTTGTCTTTTTATCTCTACTATTATTACTATTCTGTTTCCGACACACAATAAAACCAATTTTAATCATTTTATTGTTGACGTCAGCAGTTGTTGCCTATGCTTTTAATAATTATGGCATTGTTGTTGATGAAAATATGATTTCAAGCGTTTTCGAAACCAATGCCAGCGAGTCCTTTGATTTAGTCAGCTATCTACTGATACCTTATGTGTTGTTTCTTGGGGCTCTGCCTTCATTTTTTGTATGGAGAGCGGAGCTAACAAGAACATCACTAAAGATCCGGCTATGGCAAAGGCTTAAAATTATTATTGGATTGACCTTGGTTTTTGTTTTGGTTACGATTAGTTTTTCAAAGCACTACACTTCATTTGCTCGTGAAAACCGAGATTTGCGACTCTACATTAATCCAACGTATTATTTGTACGCTGTTACCAAGTATGTCAATGCTAAGTTTGACACAGCAAGTGCGCCGTTTTTGGAAATTGGGTTGGATGCAACAATCGATAAGCGAGATGGTGTAAGACGTTTGATGATTTTAGTCGTCGGAGAAACGGCTCGCGCGGATCGTTTTTCACTCAATGGTTATGAACGACAAACCAACCCTTACTTAGAGCAAGAGTCGGTTATTTCCTTTAAAGATATGACTTCGTGTGGCAGCGATACCGCACTATCCGTACCCTGTATGTTTTCGTATTTGAATAGAGACAATTACTCGCATGCCAAAGGCAAAAATATGAGTAATGTGCTTGATATTATGAAACGTGCCGGTGTCGAGATATTATGGCGGGATAACAATTCAGACTCGAAAGGAGTGGCTGATCGTATCCCTTTCGAAGATTACCGCTCTAACGAGGTTAATCCATTATGTCATCTTGAATGCAGAGACGAGGGCATGTTGAATGGCTTGCAAGGCTACATCGATGATCGTGCAGAGAGTGATATTCTCATTGTGCTACACACCATGGGCAGCCATGGACCGGCCTATTATAAGCGCTATCCTCAGGCTTTCGAGATCTTTACGCCAGCCTGTCAAACCAATCAATTAAATGAATGTAGTGACGCTGAAATTAACAATGCCTATGACAACACCATTGTTTACGCTGATTACTTTCTCTCGAAAGTGATCGAATTATTAAAAGACAATGCCAAGAATCTTGATACTGCTATGTTTTATATTAGTGATCATGGTGAATCTTTGGGTGAGAATGGTATCTATTTGCACGGCATGCCATATTTTATGGCACCCAATGAACAAGTGCATGTGCCAGCCATCATGTGGTTTGATAAAAGCTTTGTCAAAAAAGTTAATATGGTGGCTTTAGAGATGGCCGCCAAGCAACCGCTTTCCCATGATAATTTGTTCCATACGTTATTGAGTCTAATGCGTGTGGATACCGATGTTTATGATCAAAACCTTGATATTATGGCAAAATAACGCCTCGTTTCGATCGAGGTATTTATTTGGATATTATTCCCCATTGGCCGATGAAAACTTACACTCTAGAATAAAAAGTGATTATAATAGTCCGATTATTCTGCAGTGACATAGAGAAGAGAGTTATGAAAACATTTAGTGCGAAAGGCGCCGAAGTCAAAAGAGACTGGTTTTTAGTTGATGCCGATGGCAAAACACTAGGACGTTTAGCAACTGAGATTGCATCACGTCTGCGTGGTAAGCATAAAGCTGAGTACACACCACACGTTGATACTGGCGATTATATTGTGATCGTCAATGCAGCAAAGATTACCGTTACTGGTAATAAGTACAATGATAAGATGTATCACCACCATACTGGTTATATCGGTAATTTAAAATCCATTGCTTTTAAGGATTTGTTGGCGAAAAAACCTGAAGAAGTGATTCAAAAAGCAGTGACAGGTATGTTGCCAAAAGGCCCATTGGGTAGAGAAATGGCAAGAAAAATGAAAATTTTCGCAGGTTCTGAGCATACACATGCAGCTCAACAACCTCAAGTATTGGATATTTAAGGCATTAGTATGGCAGATAAAGAAGTTTATTACGCAACGGGTAGAAGAAAGACATCGGTTGCTCGTGTCTATATGACAAAAGGCAAAGGTGTTTTCACTGTTAACAAAAAACCAATGGATGAGTATTTCGGAAGAGAAACTTCATCTATGATTGTTAATCAGCCCATCGATGTTGTTGAGATGAAAGATAAGTTTGATTTCAATATCACTGTTAAAGGTGGTGGTGATACCGGTCAAGCGGGCGCAATTAGATTAGGCATTACCCGTGCATTGATGGTATACAACGAAGAGATGCGCCCTGATTTGCGTAAAGCTGGACTCGTGACTCGTGATGCTCGTGTTGTTGAGCGTAAGAAAGTTGGCAGGAAGAAGGCACGTAAGAGCGAGCAGTACTCAAAACGTTAATCTTTTCCAAGAGATTCAAAAAAAACCCGCTTCATGCGGGTTTTTTAATGCCTGAAGTTTAATAAAATAACTTTTACAGATCGTATTGCTCGAGCTTGTTATAACTAATGAGTGATTGGATAGAAGCGACATATTCATCACCGGTTTGGGCGTACGGTGTTAGGCCTTTGGCTAAAGCTAGTCCGGTGACCAGATTGCCGTTGTCACGCTGCTCTTTGCGAATGGCTCTTAGATTGTGGTAGGCCTGGTGGCGATTTAAATTGAGCACGTAATAATCAATACTGTCTTTTAAAGAGCTAAAGATTGCCACTTCATGTGTCGTACCCTCATCTCGTTTTTTTGGTATCGTGCCACAGCCTTTTGAAAAACACCACAGTCCAAAATAATTGTTAAAGTCCGCTGCAAACCGTGATCTTCCCCAATTGGATTCATTGGCCGCTTGAGCAAGAATTAAAGAAGGTGGCAAGATATCGATCGCGATTAACATCTCTTCTTTGGTTACGTCACTGTCAAGGCGGTATTTAAGTGCCAGCTCTTTGAGCACATTCGCACTTAATTCATCGTTACTAATAGAAGCTCGGAGTTTGAGTATCTCAGCATTTTTTTGTTCAATAACTGGCAGTAAATAATTAAAAAAGACAGTTTTTCTAACAGCGACACTCTCAATTGATGCAAAGGCTGGTTTGTTGCTAATAGCCTTTTTTTGAACTTCAATCAAATCTTGATTGAATATTGGTTGAGTGCTTGAAAATAGCGTTGTTGTGTTGAATGAGCTTGCGGCAGATGCTACAACAACAAAGAGGCAAATAATCTTTACTTTGCTTGCAAAAGGATTTTTTAATAAGTTGGGTATCATATCAAATATTGGTTATTCTTGGCTAGGCTTTCTTAGCATGAGCTCAGTGACAGCATCTTTTGGTGATTTTTCACCCTTGGTTACGGCAAAAACTTGTTCGCATATTGGCATTTCAATTTCTTTTTCACTCGCCATTGAGAGAATTAATTGTAGTGTGTTGTAGCCTTCTACCGTGCCACCAACATTCTTGAGTGCTTGTTCAATCGTGATATTTTTAGCTAACTCCTTACCAAAACGACGATTTCTAGAGAGGTCGTCGGAGCAAGTTAGCACCAAGTCGCCCATTCCTGAGAGACCTTGAAGAGTGGACTTATCAGCTCCAAGTGCCATGCCCAGTCTAGTCATTTCAGCAAGCCCTCGAGTGATAATGGCTGCTTGAGTGTTGGCACCAAACCCAAGTCCGTTTGCCACACCTGCAGCAATAGCCAAAATGTTTTTGACTGACCCGCCCACTTCAACACCGATAACGTCTTCACTGGTGTAAGCGCGTAAGGTTTTTGTTTGAATGGCGTCAGCCCAATACTCTCTCGTTTCACTGTCTTTTGAAGCAACAACGATGGCGCTGGGTTTTTTCTTTGCAATTTCCATTGCGAAAGTAGGACCAGAAATCACACAAGCGGCATGAGTTGGTAGGGCGCTTTCAAAAGTTTCATGAAGAAAACAACTGTTGGGTGTATCAAATCCTTTTGTTGCCCAAGCGATAAACTGTTGATCGGACACATAATGACCCAACTTGCTTAGTATTTCATTAAATGCATAGCTCGGAGTTGCAATCAATATTGCTTCAACTGCAGTGATATTGCTAAGATCTGCAGTAATTGAAATATTGTTATTAAACGGCGTGTTAAGTGCAGCGTGCTGGGTGCTTAAGCTCTTCACTTCAGCATCATCTTGAGCAATTAAATAAATAATATCAAATTTCTCACTAAGAGAGATTGCCAGAGCACTCCCCCAGGCGCCAGAACCTATAATGCCAAGTGATCTTTGCATCTTTGACGTTAAATTAGCCATTGATAATCTTGCCTAACTCACCCGAGCGATCGGCTGCACTTAAATCATCATATCCACCAACGTAATGACCATTGATATAAATTTGAGGAACAGTGGATCTGCCTGTTTTTTGGTGAATTTCTTTCCAAATGTTTTGGTTTTCATCAACCGATATTTTCTTATAGACAACACCTTTTTCATCCAATAACTGGTAAGCCATTCGACAAAATGGGCAGTAATCAGATGTGTATATTATGTTTTTCATAAGATTATTTATTAATTGGTAGGCCGGCTGCTTGCCAGGCGTCAAAACCGCCTTTTAAGTTGTAAACACGATCAAATTGATTTTTACTAAGAAGTTCCGCAGTCGCTTTGGAGCGCGTGCCACTTTTACAATAAGTGAGAATTTTTTTGCTTTTATCGAGTGTGTCAAGTTTTCCTTTCACTTGGGCCATGGGAATGTGATTGGCTGAATTTATAAAACCAGTTACTCTTTCTTTTTCTTCACGAACGTCGAGAATAATTAAATCGTCATCGTCCATCAGAGTAACTGCACCATTGGTATCGACTACTTGGTATTTTTTCGGTCTTTCTCCATAGACAAATAGTGCAACAAGTGCAACAAGTGTTCCAGAATATATCCATTGATCAAGTAAGAAATTCATTATTTCAGTCATTATTAATTTTCCTGTAAAAAAGTGTCAAGCATTTGGTGACCATGTTCAGTAAGGATCGATTCTGGATGAAATTGCACACCTTCAATGGCCAATTCTTTGTGTCGAACACCCATAATTTCTTCGATTTCACCAGACTCATTATTAGTCCATGCGGTTACCTCAAAACAATCTGGCAATGTGTGTTGCTCAGCAACCAGTGAGTGATAACGTGTTGCATTTAAAGGATTTTTAAGTCCAGAGAATACACCTTTGTTAATGTGGTGCACTGGTGAAACCTTGCCATGCATAATTCGTTTGGCGCCAATAATGTTTCCACCGAAGGCTTGAACAATAGCTTGAAAACCTAGGCAGACTCCTAAAATTGGAAGTTTTCCACCCAGTTTTTCAATTAATTCAAGGGAGATACCAGCCTCGTTCGGTGTGCAAGGTCCGGGTGAAATAACTATATATTTGGGGTTGAGGGCTTCAACCTCAGCCACCGTGATTTCATCATTACGATAAACCGTGACACTTTGACCCAGCTCGCCGAAATACTGAACCAAGTTATAGGTAAATGAATCGTAGTTATCAATCATTAAAAGCATAAAAAACCTTGTCTTAGAGAAGTCTTACACAAACCTTTTGGTTTATAAAATAATGACTGTAGGAATCTCTTTTAAGTCACGTTAAAAAACAAGGCTTATTTTACCGATAAAAAGGAGGCAAAGTTAAGACACTGAAAGTAGTGCGTTGACTCACTAAAACCGCACTTCTGCAGCCTTTTTAGGTGTGTTTCACTGTTTTCAGTTAACAATACATTTTCTAGAGATTGACGTTTATTTGCGATTTCTAGCTCGCTATAGCCATTTGCACGTTTAAAACCCATGTGCAATTCGTTAAGTCGAGCTTGCTCGCTTTCGTCATCAACATGGATTTTTTCACTAATAATCAAAGCGCCACCGGGTTTGAGCCCTTCGAAAATTTTGTCAATAAGACTAGCACGCTTATCAATATCGATAAATTGCAGTGTTAAGTTAAGAACAACGATAGAAGCATTTTCGATATAAATATCATTAATATCACTACAGATGACCTCTAAATTGTCAATTTTATCGCTCAGGTTTTGCTTACATTGTTCAACCATTTGCTCTGAGTTGTCAATTGCAAGAAAGAGAACGTTCGTATTCTTATTGTTTAAAGCCAAGGCAAGCGTTGTGTTGCCTGTTGAGGCGCCTAAATCATAGTAGTTGCTGTTGTCTTGTCCATACGTGCGAGTTAATAGACCAATCATTTGAATCATTGATTCGTAACCGGGCACGGATCTTTTTACCATGTCATCGAAGACAGCCACAACGCTTTCATCAAAACGAAAATCAGCTATATCACTTTGATTATTGAATATCTGATCACGCATACAATTTCTCAAGGAATATTTCACTCACCAGTAATTTTGTTGCTCCAACAACAAAGGTTGAGCGTCGCGCCCATGTGCCTTGATGTTGCCCGACTTCTAGTTGGTCTCGATAGATAAGAGGGTCATCAAATAAGATTTCACCCAGAGGTTTAGAGCCAATAGCAAGCAGTTTGTTTGTATCACTAGTTTTTGGTATCACTGATCGAGCAAAGACAACAGGCTGTTTTTCACCCATTAATTCCACTTCGCGAACAATGATGGTTTCATCTTCTATGCCACCTAACAGTTTAAGTTCACAATTGTATGGTGTGTTTTCTACTTGAGAGATAACATTGACATGAAAATCTGAATATTTGTTTTTAAGTTTTGCAGTTAAAGAACTGTTATCGAGTATCCATGGCAATACTTGAGCGGGCACATGATCACGTGCATTAAAGGCTCGCCATTGAAATTTATCAGGATTAAACATATAGAAAAATTCGCTAAACTTAAGGAATGTATTTTACTAGACTCAAAGGAATCAATTTAGGCGTTAGCGTAATGTGATTTATCTTCATCTATCCAGCGACGAATGAGTGCATTTTGAGCGTGCTCACTTTCGCCAAGCATTTTCTCAGAATAATAGCTTGCTTGTTTGAGGAGATAGCTGTCGCGGACAATATTTGCGATTTTCATGTCTGCAATTCCTGTTTGCTGGGTGCCAAGTATTTCACCCGGTCCTCGAAGTTCTAGATCTTTTTCGGCAATTATAAAACCATCGCAAGTTTGGCGAAGAATATCCAGCCTTTCTTTGGCCGATTCACTCAAGGGTGATTGATACATCAATACACAAACGCTTTTCTCACTACCTCGTCCAACGCGTCCACGTAACTGGTGTAATTGAGCAAGTCCCAATCGTTCGGCATTCTCAACAATCATGAGACTGGCGTTCGGCACATTAACACCAACTTCGATCACTGTAGTTGCCACTAACGCATCAATTCTTCCTGAAGAAAAATCTTGCATAATGACTTCTTTCTCGCTTTTATTGAGACGACCATGGATTAATACCACGCGAAGTTTAGTGAGGTTTTCACTTAAGTAGGCGAAAGTATTTTCGGCAGATTCTGCACGCAGTGTCTCCGACTCTTCAATCAGAGTGCAGACCCAATAGATTTGTCGACCTTCGGCGCATACTTGTTTGATTTTTTCAATAATTTCATCTTTACGATGATTGCTGAGCGCAACGGTTTGTACCGCTTGTCGTCCAATCGGTAATTCATCGATAATGGAAGTATCGAGATCAGCATAAGCGCTCATCGTTAGGGAGCGCGGAATTGGAGTGGCTGTCATTACTAGCTGGTGTGGTGTTTTTTTCGCTTTTTGTGCAAGTGATAGTCGCTGATGAACACCAAATTTGTGCTGCTCATCAATAATAACAACGCCTAGATTATCAAACGACACACTTTCTTGAAAAAGGGCGTGAGTACCAATCACCACCTGCGCTTCACCCGAGATTACTTTGCCCAGTTGCTTCTCTCTCTCTTGTGTGTTTTGTGAGCCAGAAAGGTAAGCAGTTGTTATGTCTAACTTGTTTAAATATTCGCTAAAACTCTGCTGGTGTTGTCGTGCCAATATTTCAGTGGGGGCCATTACCGCTGTTTGAAAACCGTTGGCAACTGCCTGTAATAAAGCGAACACTGCCACAATGGTTTTGCCAGAACCAACGTCACCTTGTAGTAATCTCAACATTGGTTGTTCTGAGCCAAGATCGGTGTTGATTTCTTCAATGCAGCGCCTTTGTGCGGCAGTCAGATCAAAGTCAAGTGATTTTAAAAGCAGTTCACTCAGCTCAGTCTCAAGAGTAAAAATATTGGAAATTTTCGATTTGCGTCGTAATTTCACTTGTTTTAGGCTTAATTGGTGCGCTGCAAGCTCTTCAATAATGAGTCTTTGCTGGCAAATATGACAAAAATCGGCTATTTGGGTCAATTTTTCACCTTTATTGGGATGGTGAAGTAGGAAAAGTGCCTCACTCAAACTTGGCATTGTTTTTTTTGCCATTTTTTCGAAATGGTCATCAATTGCTGTATTTTTTAGTACTTCTAGAGCAATATTAATCCATTGCTTCAATTTTTTTTGTGTGACACCTTGGCAAAGTGGGTAAACAGGGGTTAAGGTTGCTTCGAATAAGGTTGATTGTTGGGATGTTAGGCGATATTCTGGGTGATGCATTTCCAAGCCTTGTCGACCAATCTTAACTTCACCAAAGCATTGAATTACTTCACCCCGAACTAGAGCTTGTTTTTGGTATTGATTAAAATGAAAAAAACGCAACAATAATCGATGATTGTGCTCATCGACGAGATAACAGAGTAATTGACGTTGTCGGCTTGGTGCTTCTTCGATTCGCTCAATGGTGAGTTCGGTTAAAATCTCATTCCCCACTTGTGCTTCATTGAGCGGGGTGATACGAGTTTTGTCTTGATACCTGTGCGGTAGATGAAAGAGTAGATGTTCTAGGGTGTAAATACCCAGTTGATTCAATCTTTCCGATGTTTTTTCCCCTAATCCGCTAATGGAAATCAGTGAATCAGAGAGTGTTGGCATGATTTAGTAGCTGTATAGTTCCGAGTCAACCATCATCACACCGTCCATTTCAACACCAACAGCTTTTGGTAATTCGTTAACACCAATCGCCGCGCGCGCAGGATAAGGCTGATCAAAGTATTGAGCCATGATTTCATTCACGATTGGAAAGTGGGACAAATCCGTTAAAAAGATATTTAGCTTAACAATACTGCCAAGGTCGCCTCCAGCTTCCTGACACACTGCTGTTAGGTTTTTAAATACTTGGTGAATTTCTTCAGCAATGCCGCCATCAACAATTTCCATTGTTTCTGGAACCAAAGGAATTTGACCCGATAGATAGATGGTTGTGCCACCATTAACAGCAACGGCTTGTGAATATGTGCCCACTGCAGCGGGTGCTTTATTTGTAGAAATAATGTGTTTTTTCATGATTTTAAATAGTAGTCAATTAAGTTAATATATTATATTAGGTATATGAGTTTTATTGTAAAGCTCTTAACTAATAAGACTTAGGTCGTTAAATGAGGCTATTTAATAGAACTTAAGTCATACTAAATCGGTTTGTAACCAATTATCTTGTGGGTAGTCACAGAGCTTGTCCACCAAATGTAGAGTCAACGCTTGGCGTGACTTGGCTGAACGATTGGGAGCACTGTAATGGGGTAGTTGACCATGAAGGATAATCAGCGTACCAGCGTTAGCCTCCAGCATTTTGAGTAATTTTTTTGGCCATGGACTGCTGTCTAAAATATCAAATTTAGTGCCACCTTCTGCCGCAAGTTTAAAACGTTTTTTAAGTGGAATTTTGTGACCTTTTGGGATAACCTGAAGGCAGCCATTTTCACAGGTTGCTTCTTCTAGAGCAAGCCAAAAACCAATACAACTCATTGGCTCCGTATACAAGAAAGTAGAATCTTGATGTAGGGCTACTTCTGCGCCAATGTTTGGCTGTTTAAAGACATGCATTGACTGAATTGAGCGGGGTGATTGTATGCCAAGTTGCCGACCTAGGGAATGAAAATCTAACTCATCAACCACTTGCTTATACTCTGGATCTAACACATGTTGTGCATGACCTATTTTGTTGATGGACCGCTGTTTTGGAACAGTAAAATGACCGTGTTGATCGATTGCCTCTTCCTCAAAGAAAAATCGAATGTTACTTCCTGAACCTAAAAAATAATCATCACTAGTACGTTCCTGCTCATTTGTTGTAAATACTGAGCGGTTATTAAGCGGTTGAAATTCTTCAATCAATTGCTCTGCACGTTGCATTAGACGATGGCGCTGTTGAGTGCTTATGTAATTTTCTATAACTAAATAACCATTTTGGTTGAATTCATTGATTTGATTTTTCTTAAGCATAGTGGAATGTTGTAAAGACGTGTGAGCTTGCATTTAAATCATACTGTTATTCAAGCATAAAAGTTTATTATGTTTCTTAAGTTTAGGGTGATTTGAGTTTTATCGAATCTTGAATAGGCAGACGAAAAATTAGCATTGCGGAAGCTAAAGCGAACATCGCTGCAATGAATAATGCAATGTGGTAACCATCGTTCTGTTCATATAGCCAAGCTGCAAGAGAGGGAGCACTTAGGCCTGCAAACCCCCAAGCGGTAAAAACTTTTCCATACGCCCAAGCAGAGTGCTCTTTGCCGAATATATCGACCACCCAAGTTGGATAGATAGCAATAAATGCGCCATAAAATGTTGCAATGCAAATCATTAATATCAGTGCTATCTGAACGCCGCCAAACACCGCCAATAACATCAAACTGATGGCGCTCGCTATCGTTAGTACTGTCAAAGGTTTTCGACAACCGAATTGATCAGCAATATAACCTGCAATTAGACCTGCAATACCACTGCCTAACGACATAAGCACAATACCACTTGATGCCAGCTGTGCATCTCCCCCCATGGTTTTGATAATCGGAACCGCATGACCAATCGCCATTAAGCCTGCAAAGACGCCAAAATAATAACCAAACCACAATTTTATAAAGCTCAATTGTATTGGCTTTGGGTTTTTCTGTTGTAAGGGTTGGAAGGTCTTAGTTTCAATTTTTGAAAAAAGTAACATGAAGGCGCCAATGCCAACGACGAGTCCAGTCAGTCCAGCGCCAATGCCATAGGTTGCCCTTAAGTCCCATTCAGTGAGTAAGAGGGGGTAGACTAATGAGAAGAAAACTGCGCCAAGGGCATAAGCTGCAGTGATCGCACCGAGGGCTAAGCCACGTTTTTTTTCAGAGGTGATAATCGTGCACGCGTGCAGTGAAAAACCATAACCTAAACCACTGGCAAAACCAAAAAACAAGCCATAACCAACCATCCAACCTAGCCAAGTTCCACTGCTGGTTAATAAAAAGCCAAATAACGGTAGAATGGTTGCCGCGAGCATCAAAGTATAGGCACTAAATCTTCGATAAAAGATATGCCCAAAAAAGACCGCAAGTGTGACGCTAATCAGCCCGGTTGAATAAACAAGGCTGGATGCCATCCGACTGACATTCGTTTGCAATTCAATAGCTTCAATGAGTGTGCTGAAGGCGTGTATCGAGCCCATGCAAAAGGTAATCAGCAGACAGCCACTGATTGTTAGTGTTGTTTGTAACTGCGACTTAGGCATACGTTGTTTAATGCTTCATTATCTTTAATGGCAAGGTTATACCATGAAATGTTGTTTGGAAGCAATCCACACTTTCTTATTATGTCGAAATGACTTAGCTGGGAGCGACTCCACGTATACGCTCGGAACGTCGTCTGAGCATTTCAAGTGTAGAAAGTAATACAATAGAGAAGATTACAAGAATAGTAGCAGCAGCAAGAATGGTTGGGCTAATTTCATTTCGAATACCCGACCACATCTGTCTTGGAAGCGTGTACTGATCAGGACCACCAACAAAGAGAACAATAACGACCTCATCAAATGAGGTAATAAAGGCAAATAGACCGCCTGCAATAACACCTGGCGCTATGAGTGGTGCCTGTATTTTGAAGAAATTCCGAATCGGTGATCCACCTAAACTTGTGGCAGCGCGTAACAAGTTATTATCAAACCCAGATAGTGAAGCGGTAACCGTTATAACAACAAAAGGTATTCCTAAGATAGTATGCGCAATAACTAATCCCGTCATCGTTCCTACAAGATTGATTTTTGCAAAAAAGAAGAACGTTCCTGCGGCAGTAATAATCAGTGGAACAATCATTGGAGAGATCATGAGTGCCATTATTAAACGATTAAAAGGCATATGTCTATTGGACAGTCCAAGTGCTGCGAGCGTGCCTAAGACACTGGCGAAGAAAGTTGCAAAAATTGCAATGATAGCACTATTTTTAAAGCCAATCATCCACCTATCTGTACAGACAGTTGTTCCTGAATTGGCAGTACAAATACCAAATAGCTCTTTGTACCAGCGAGTTCCATAGCCATCAAAGTTAAACGACCACGTCTCAAAGCTAAAAAATTTCATTTCCGGTGCAAATTGAAGGAAAACTGAATTGTTAAATGATAGTGGAATAACAACAATGAGCGGTGCAACTAAGAAGAACAATACAAGACCACAAAATATCCTATAAGAATAGTGCCATAGTTTTTCTCGAGGTGTTGTGTATGAAGGAAATTTCATTGTTAACCCATTTTTAAATTATCAAGGCCAATCAGTTTGTCATATGCCCAATATAGAACCAAAACAGCAGCCAGAAGAATTGCTCCCATTGCAGCAGCAAGACCCCAATTCAATGTTCTTTGCATTTCACGCGCAACAAAGTTACCAATCATTATTCCATCTTTTCCGCCAACTAATTCTGGGGTGATGTAATAACCAATGGCAACAATAAATACTAAAATACAACCGGCACCAATACCTGGTACGGTCTGTGGCATGTATACCTTGATAAATGCCCAAGTAGGTGTTGCACCTAAGTTTTGCGCCGCTCTCATATAACTTGGCGGTACTCCCTTCATGACACTATAGATTGGCAGAATCATAAATGGAAGTAGTACCTGCGTCATTACAATAATGGTTCCAGTAAAGTTGTACATCATAGGTATTCGATCTTCATCACTAAAGCAAAGGTCAATATTAGTAGCCCCAAAAAATGGCAAATTAACCATCCCCTCAAAGCAAGGTAGAATGTTTATTAGGGTGTCATTCACAACACCATTTTGCTGAAGCATAATCATCCAAGCAACAATTCTTACTAAGAGTGATGTCCAAAAAGGCATCAACACGCAGATCATTAATAGATTTGAAGTTCTCATTGGAAGCGTTGCAAGTAAATATGCAACTGGGTAGGCGAGCAGTAAACAAAAAAGCGTCACCATTAAACTTACTTTGAGGGTTCTAACCCAGATCGTATTATAAATTTTTAAATACTCTGCCTTCTGAACGATATTTTTATTGGCGTCATACTTTAGGTCGACAGCATTGAGATAATAGCCCATTGTGTAGGGGTCTTTCATTGCCCCTAATGACTGCCAGAATTCAACTTTAGCCCAGCGCTTATCTCTTTTAATCATCTTTTCTTTGTAGGGCGCTTCCCACTTAAAAGGTTTAACTTCTTCCTTTGATTTTTTATCAACCTTTAGAGCTTCTTTAACTGTTTTATTTATTAAACTTTTCCATCCAGAGAACTCATAAGTCATTCGAGTGCCAGATCTACCGAGTAAATTCTTACCAATAACATTTCCTTCACCATCTTTAACTTTGATTGTGACTCTAATATCGTTTACAACTGCGGCAAACATTTCTTCACTAGGGAGTTGGGATTTATCTTCCCATAATTCGTACTGAGCAAATGTCTGTGGAAATACTTTATTTATAGCGATGTCATCAACACTTCTTGATAGAAGAGAGCCTATAGGCGTTACAAACATTAATAATAAGAATAATAGTGGGGGTAGAATTAACAGAAAAGAGCGAATTTTTGTTCTACGCAAAGATTTGCGTAAGCTTACTTTAAGAGGGACACCATCGTTCGTTAGTAATGGCTCTTGAGAATTTGTTATCGAAGTATCACTC
>Ga0302119_10000691_pt1 | contig 15206 bp, 13 predicted proteins | sample AG5_Tmax_MG_FD_203114 | JGI IMG/M metagenome (GOLD analysis project Ga0302119, IMG submission 203114) | Marine microbial communities from Western Arctic Ocean, Canada - AG5_Tmax | ecosystem: Environmental > Aquatic > Marine > Oceanic | place: Canada: Western Arctic Ocean | collected 2017-10-01 | reverse complement strand
TTTAACACTTTGTTTAATAACAATAATAATATGAGTGGGGGCGAAGCTTTGTAACCATAAGGTTAAGCTTTAATAAAAACCCCCAAGGATTTCAATTCTTGGGGGTTTTTTTTTATATCAAATAAAAGGAAGGAAAAATTATGTGTGGCATATTTTTATACAAAGGGCAAAAACAAGATTGGGATTCATTGGAATCTGATATTAACCGGATCGGTTATCGTGGCCCCGATAATACACACCATGAAATGATTGGGAATGATGTGTTATTTGCATTCCATCGATTAGCAATTATGGGTACAACAGAAATGGGCGATCAACCTATGAAGCATCCTAATGATGCTTCACTCACTCTGATCTGTAATGGCGAAATTTATAATTATAAAGATCTGGCTGACAAATATGGTTTCAATTTAGTGACCGGTTCGGATTGTGAAATTATTTTACTCTTGTTTAAAAAACTTGGTATTGAAAAAACAGTGAAAGAATTGGATGGCGTATTCATGTTTGTAATACACGAAGCAAAGACTGGTCTACTTTTCGCTGCCCGGGATCCCATGGGTGTCCGACCAGGGTTTATGGGCAGAGATGTAGATGAGATTATGATTGCATCAGAAGTAAAACCCATGGTGAATCATTGTTCAGACATTATACCATTCTCTCCAGGGAATTGGTGGTGCTCCGACGCCCCAGATACATTCAACCCTTATTTCCATTACAATGGTGTCAAAATTCAGGAAAACAGTGAAGAAGATATTTGTGATAAAATTCAGTCTTTATTAACAGATGCAGTCAAGAAACGACTCATGACAGAACGTGAGATTGGGTGTCTCTTATCCGGCGGATTGGATTCCAGTTTAATTTGCGCCTTGGTGAATAAATATTATGAGGGAGCAAAACTAAATACATTTTCTATTGGACTTCCAGGGAGCATTGATCTTGAATATGCACAAACTGTGGCGGACCATTTGGAAACAAAGCACCATCAGATCGAAGTATCTGAAGATGAGTTTTTAGATGCTATTGAAACAGTTATTTATAATATTGAATCTTATGATACTACAACAGTTAGGGCGAGTGTGGGAAATTATCTTGTCTCTAAATACATTTCAGAAAATTCTGATTGTAAGGTGATCTTTAATGGCGATGGTGCCGATGAAGCTTGTTGCGGTTATGTGTATTTAAAGAATGCGCCAACATCAAAAGACCTACAAAAGGAAAGTGAAAAACTGGTAGAAGAGATTCACTATTTTGATGTGTTGCGGTCGGATCGAAGTATTAGTTCAAACGGGTTGGAAGCGCGGACGCCTTTTTTAGATAAAGCTTTTGTGAAATATTACCTCTCTATTCCTCCAGAATTAAAATCATTTGATGGTATAAACCGGTTGGAAAAATATTTACTAAGACAAGCATTTAATGGCCAAGGAATCTTACCGGACGAAGTATTATGGCGAAGGAAATGTGCATTTTCTGATGGTGTCAGTGCCAAAAAGAAATCCTGGCATCATATTATTCAAGCATATATTGACAAAAAAATATCGAATGATGAATTTCAACAAGAAAGTAAAAAGATTAGCCACTGTACACCTGTTTTAAAAGAGAGCTATTACTACCGCAAAGTGTTTGATTCTTATTTTGGGAAGAATGAAAAATTAATCCCACACTTTTGGATGCCTAAATGGACAGACGTAATTGATCCATCTGCTCGCGAATTACAAGATTATCGGGAGTAAATGATTCTTAAGTGTAATTCAATGATAAATATATTGTACATATATTTATTGTTTTGTAATATTTAAGCCAAGTTCTCCAGCGATGGAGAACAAGGTTAACTAAAATGAATAATCAATACAAATTACAAAATACACAAATAGCGAATGAACCATTTGCCGTTGGTATTGACATTAATCTCCTGCAGATTAATAGTCTACTTATTGATTTATTGATTTTAGTGATTATTGGACTCGCCGTCCAAGTCGCCTGACCGAATAGTACAAAACGGTAGGTGAAGATGACGGCGGGAAAAACATCCCACCCCTCCTTAACCCTACTAATTTAAATATCCGGTCTTGTCGGGCTTGTTGAGTCCATAGAATATGAAAAATGAAAGAATAAATGCGATCGGATACCATAAAAAAAGGATTTGAACATGCACCCCACCGGAGTTTACTCCGGGCCACAGGTGTGATTCAGGCAGAATCAGATTTTGATAAGCCATTTATTGGTGTAGCCAATTCCTATACTGACCTGATTCCCGGCCATGCGCACTTACAGGAATTTGGTAAGGTGGCGAAACATGCCATTCGGGAAGCAGGCGGCGTCCCCTTTGAATTCAATACGATCGGGGTAGATGACGGTATTGCCATGGGGCATATCGGCATGCGCTATTCCCTCGCCAGCCGCGAACTGATTGCAGACAGCGTGGAAACGGTGGTGGAAGCCCATCGGCTTGATGGTCTCATGTGCATCACCAATTGTGACAAGATTGTTCCCGGAATGCTCATGGCAGCAGCGCGAATAAATATCCCCACTATTTTTGTGTCCGGTGGCCCCATGAAAGCTGGAAATATTGATGGTGAAAAAGTTGATTTGATTTCTGTTTTTGAAGGTGTAGGTCAAGTGAAAGCAGGTGTTATTTCTGAGGAGAAGCTTATCGCTATAGAAAAAGAAGCATGTCCCACCTGCGGTTCCTGTTCCGGAATGTTCACAGCAAATTCTATGAATTGCCTCATGGAAGCATTGGGCATCGCCCTGCCGGGAAATGGATCCATATTGGCCGTAGATGATGGACGATTGGATTTGGTAAGACAAGCAGGAGAGAGAATTGTTGATCTAATTGCAAAAAATATTAAGCCCAAAGATTTGATTACGCCCGAATCCATACGAAATGCTTTTGCCTTGGATATGGCCATGGGCGGCAGTACTAATACAGTTTTACATATATTGGCCATTGCCATTGAAGCGGGACTTGATTTTGACTTAAAAGAATTGAACGAAATCGCCAAAAAAACACCTTATATCTGTAAGGTGAGTCCCGCCACCAAAGATGTTCATATGGAAGACGTAGATCGAGCGGGCGGCATCTCAGCTATTTTATCTGAATTATCGAAGAAGAAGGGCACCCTTGATTTAACCCGACCGACAGTAACAGGGAAAACATTGGGTGAAAATATTGATGGTGCAACTTCTCAGGATAAACGTGTCATTCGAACGGTTACAGATCCTTATTCCCTTGAGGGTGGATTGGCCATTTTGTTTGGAAATATAGCGCCGGAAGGATCGGTGGTAAAAACGGCTGCTGTAGATGAAAAAATGTTAGTCCATAAAGGTCCAGCACGAATATATGCCTCCCAGGAAGAAGCATTGTCAGGCATCATGGGCAAAGAAGTACAGCCGGGAGATGTGGTTGTAATTCGATATGAAGGTCCCAAAGGTGGGCCAGGCATGCCGGAAATGTTATCACCCACCAGTGCCATTGTGGGGATGGGATTGGGAGATAAAGTGGCATTAATTACAGACGGAAGATTTTCTGGAGGAACCCGTGGTGCATGTATTGGTCACATTTCACCGGAAGCAGCAGATCGCGGTCCTATTGCCGCTATAAAGGAAGGGGATTTGATTCATATTAATATTCCAGAAAAAAGTTTAAATGTTGAATTATCAGATGAAGAAATTAAATCGCGTTTAGATAAGCTACCCGAATTCGAACCCAAAATCAAAAATGGATACTTAGGAAGGTATGCCCGCATGGTGACATCAGCAAATACGGGTGCTGTATTAAAGTAGGAACCATGTTTAAAAATGAGTAAAAGAATATTAACTGGTGCAGAAATTATTTGGGAATGTATCTTCAGGGAGGGGGTAGACGTTGTTTTCGGATATCCAGGCGGAGCCATCCTTCCAGCCTACGATGCACTGAATAAGTATCGTAACAAGATTCACCATGTATTGGTACGCCATGAGCAGGGGGCTACCCATATGGCAGATGGATATGCCCGAGCCAGTGGTAAGGTAGGTGTAGCCATGGCCACATCCGGCCCAGGAGCAACAAACATGATTACAGGAATGGCTACTGCCATGATGGATTCTGTGCCCATTGTATGTATCACAGGACAAGTTCCTTCACCGGTCATTGGGACAGATGCTTTTCAAGAGATTGATATTATCGGTGCTTCTATTACTGTTACTAAACACAATTACCTTGTTTTGGATATCAATGAATTAGCAGAAACGATTAAAGAAGCATTTCATGTGGCCAGAACCGGCCGTCCCGGTCCTGTGTTGGTTGATATTCCAAAGGATATCCAAATTCAATCCACTGATTTTACCTATCCAACCGGAAAGGTTGAATTACCAGGTTTAATTGAACCGCAAGGGGTGGATGGATTACAAATTCAGAAATTTGCAGAAATGATTGCAGAATCTGAACGCGCCATTATTCTTGCAGGCCATGGTGTAATCTTATCTAACGCTACCCAGGAAGTATTGGATTTAGCAAATTTAGCTCAAATTCCGATTGGGACCACCCTACTTGGGATTGGCGGCGTTCCTGCCAGTCATCCTCTTGTGTTGGGTATGATGGGAATGCATGGTGAAACTTGGGTAAACCGAGCAATCCAGGAATCGGATTTACTCATTGCTTGTGGTATGCGGTTTGATGACCGGGTTACAGGGAAACTCAAGACCTATTCCCCAAATTCTAAAAAAATACATATTGAAATTGATCCATCTGAAATCAATAAAAATATTTCCGTTGATTTACCGATTCACGGAGACCTAAAAACAATATTAAACCAAATTTTACCCGTGGTTTCAAAGAAAGATAATCATTCTTGGATAAATAAAATTAATGGTTGGCAAAAAGATTCCCAAAGAAAAGATATTATTGACCAGGAAACGGAAGTGCTTATGGGTGCCCATGTGCTTCGAAAAATTTGGGAAGGGACTAAAGGGGACGCATTGGTTATTACCGATGTGGGACAGCATCAAATGCTGGAAGCACAATATTATGAACATGAAGACCCCAGATCCTTAATTACCTCCGGTGGATTGGGCACAATGGGATTCAGTTTGCCTGCGGGAATTGGAGCCAGTTTTTATGAAAAAGATCGGGAAATCTGGATTATAGTCGGAGATGGGGGCTTTCAAATGACCATGGCAGAATTAGGGACAGCCGTCCAGGAAAACCGGAATATCAATATTGCCATTATCAATAATGGATATCTGGGAATGGTGCGGCAATGGCAGGAAATGTTTTATGAAGCTCGCTACATGGAAACGCCGATTTTAAGTCCAGACTATATAAAATTAGCAGCAGCTTACGGCATCGAGGCATTTCGGGTTGAAGTTTTAGATGAGGTTATTCCAACCATGAGAAAAGTTCAAAAACACAAAGGCCCCTCTTTGATTGAGTTTGTTGTTGAAAAGCATGATATAGTTTATCCAATTGTACCGTCAGGGTCAAGTTTACATGAAATGATTGAACGGCCCGTCCAATCAAAAAATGGGAATGTGAATTATCAAAAAGAGGAATTAAAAAAATGAAGCAAACATTAATTACATTGGTGGAAGATAAACCGGGTGTATTGAATCGGATCGCCAGTTTATTTCGCCGCCGAGGTTATAATATAGACAGCTTAGTCGTAGGTAAAAGTGAAAAACCCGGTGTGAGCCGAATGACAATTATGACAAACGAGGAGGATCAGCGCAAACGGGGCCATATATATTTTAATCTGTTAAACCTTGTCAATGTCATTGCGGTTAAAGATGTTTCAAATTTGGAATGCGTGACGCGGGAATTTATTTTAATCAAAATACAGTCAGGACCTGATCAATTGAATGAAGTGAAAGCAGTGGTGAATAACCATGGGGCACGCATTGTTGATTTGGGCAAAGAAACAGTTATCGTAGAAGCGACTGAACGAGAAAAAGAAATTGATAGACTTGTGGAAGATTTAACAAAATTTAATATTACAGAAATGACCCGCACCGGAAAAATTGCCATGCGCAAGGGGAAAACCTATAAAGTATCATCAGAAAAAATTAATGCTCAGGCTACGGATGTCAGTTGGGTACCCGAGAATATTCATACCTATCATAATTAAAAGGAATCTATCCCCCATGAAAGAGATAAATATAAATGGACATACCGAAACAATTATAGAGCGTTCCGATTGTCCTCTTGAAAAATGTAAAGAAATTTTAGATAAAGAAGTGACAGCTATCCTGGGATATGGTCCTCAAGGTCGAGGCCAAGGCTTGAATATGCGTGACCAAGGGTTCAATGTCATTTTGGGCCTGCGTAGGGGAAAAAGCTGGGACAATGCATTGGAAGATGGATGGAAAGAAGGAGAAAACTTATTTGAATTAGATGAAGCAGCAAAACGTGGAACCATTATTCAATTTTTAATTTCGGATGCAGCTCAAATTCCATTGTGGCCCATGGTGAAAGACAATTTAAATGATGGGGATGCGATTTATTTTTCTCACGGTTTTGGCGTGGTATTTCATAAGGATACACATATTATTCCACCTGAAAATGTAGATGTCATTTTGGTGGCGCCAAAAGGTAGCGGACTGACAGTACGAAACCATTTTTTGGATGGCCGTGGTATTAATGCTTCCTATGCAATTCATCAGGATTATACAGGAAGTGCAAAGGACCGTTGTGTGGCCACTGCATTTGCCATCGGTTCTGGACATTTGTTTGAAACCACATTTGAGAAAGAAGTACATAGTGATCTCACAGGAGAAAGGTGTGTTCTCATGGGACTATTGCAAGGTGCTTTCCTGGCGCAGTATGAAGTACTCCGGGAGCATGGACATTCACCCTCAGAAGCCTACAACGAAACCATTGAAGAAGCACTCCAAAGTCTATATCCATTGGTGGCTGATAAGGGTATGGATTGGATGTATGCTAACTGTTCCACTACGGCCCAGCGCGGTGCCTTGGACTGGGCGCCAAAGTTTAAAGATTCACTTAAACCCGTCATTGAAGAATGTTATCAAAGTGTACTCAGTGGCGATGAAGCCAGGATCTCAATCGAAACCAATTCCAAACCGGATTATCGGGAGCAATTGGAAAAAGAACTTTCAGAAATTAACAATCAGGAAATGTGGCAGGCCGGTAAACAGCTTCGCCCATTGAGACCGGAAAATATAAAATAAGGGCAGTCTTTATGAAATCCTATCATTTAACCATTTTGCCCGGTGACGGTATTGGACCGGAAATTATGGATGCGGCACTTCGCGTGTTAGATTTAGTCGGCCAGAAATTCAACGTTCAATTTGATTATGAAGAAGCACTTATGGGTGGGATATCCATCGAAAAGGATGGTGTTCCCATAACAGATAAGACGATTAAAAAGTGTCAAAAATCGGATGCTGTATTGCTTGGTGCGGTGGGCGGACCAAAATGGGACAACCAACCTCATGAGAATAAACCTGAACAAGGATTGCTAAAACTACGGGCATCATTAGGTCTATATGCAAACCTGAGACCTGCTGCCATATATAATGCATTGATAGATGCATCTTCATTAAAACCCAGTGTTTTACGTAAAGTTGATATTATGGTGGTCCGAGAGTTGACCGGTGGCATCTATTTTGGTTCTCCTCGAGGTATGGATAAAGACAAAGGATGGAATACATTAATATACACGAAAGAAGAGGTGGAGCGGATTGCAAGATCTGCATTCGAATTAGCCCGGAAACGAAAAAATCGCGTTACATCCGTTCATAAAGCCAATGTGTTAGAAAGTTCTCAATTCTGGCGTGAGGTGATTGAAAGTGTACATAAAGAATTTCCAGATGTTTTTCTGAATGAAATGTATGTAGATAATGCTGCAATGCAATTGGTTCGAGATCCGAAGCAATTTGACGTCATCGTAACCCAAAACATGTTCGGAGATATACTTAGCGATATTTCAGCAATGATTACGGGCAGCCTTGGGATGTTGCCCTCTGCCAGTTTAGGCGAAAAGCATGCCCTCTATGAACCAGTACACGGCACTGCACCGGAGATCGCTGGCCAAAATAAAGCCAATCCTTTGGCCATGATTGGATCGGTAGCCATGATGCTTGATTATACTTTTGGATTGCCAGATGCTGCCAACATGATCTACGATGCCATCAATGAGGTCCTTGAACTTGGGTTTCGTACTGAGGATATTGCATCACAGAATACAAGTGTGGTGAGTACAACAGAAATGTGTGATTTAGTTTTGGAGAAATGTGCAGATAAATCGGATACAATTATAGAAATGGTAAGAATGTCTTATGAAGGATAAAATAGTCATATTTGATACAACGCTTCGTGACGGGGAACAGGCGCCCGGCGCATCATTAAACATGACAGAAAAAATAGAAATCGCTAAACAATTAAATAGGTTGAATGTGGATGTGATTGAGGCAGGGTTCCCTGTTTCATCTAAGGTGCAGTTTGATTCTGTTCAGCGAATTGCGGATGCGGTGGATACAGTTGTAGCCGGTTTGGCTCGAACAGTTGATAAGGATATTAAAGCAGCTTACGATGCCTTAAAACATGCGGAAACATTCCGTATTCATACGTTTGCCGGCACATCAGATATACACATGCTGGGAAAATTCGGAAATGATCGCTATGGGAAAACGTTGAAAGAAAAACGAAAAAATATTCTTGAGATGTCCTGTGAAGCAGTTGCATTAGCAAAAACATTTACAGACGATGTTGAATTTTCTCCCGAAGATGCTGGACGTACCGATATTGGTTATCTATCTGAAATTGTAGAAGCGGTTATTGCTGCGGGGGCCACTACTGTTAATATTCCCGATACAACTGGATATACAATGCCATTAGAATTTGGTCAGAAAATTGCAGCACTCCAAGAACGGGTGAGTAATATAGATCAAGCAGTGATTAGTGTTCACTGTCATAATGATCTTGGGTTGGCGGTGGCCAATTCACTTTCGGCAGTGACCAATGGTGCCCGTCAAGTAGAGTGTACCATCAATGGTATCGGCGAACGGGCTGGGAATGCATCCTTGGAAGAAATTGCCATGGCCATCGCTGTTCGGGAAGACTTATGGGATGTTGAGACAGAGATCAATACGTCTGAAATTTTTAATGCGAGCAGAATGGTATCATCTTTCACGGGAATGATTGTTCAGCCGAACAAAGCGATTGTTGGTGAAAATGCATTTGCTCATGAATCGGGCATTCATCAGGATGGGATGCTGAAAGATAATAAAACTTATGAAATTATGAGCCCGGAACAAGTGGGCGTCACTGCATCCAAGATTGTATTGGGCCGTCATTCTGGCCGTCATGGATTAGTGTCACGATTGATAGCTCTTGGGTTTAATCCTGCCGAAGATGAATTAAATACAGTCTATCAAAAATTCCTGGATTTGGCTGATAAGAAAAAGGAAGTATTTGACGATGATTTACGGATGCTTATGGGTCAGGAAGTTGCTATGAAGGATTATAGCCATCATTTGGATTATCTCCATGTGAATTTGGGAACCACAACCATTCCCACCGCCACTGTTCGCATAAAAACAGATGGAATAATGGTGGAAGAATCTGCCACAGGAGATGGTCCTGTTGATGCTTGTTTTAATGCCATCGATCGGGCATTAAACTCAAAATTCCATATTGAATCCTATCAGGTTCGTTCAGTGACCGTGGGACGGTCTGCCCAAGGTGAAGCGCATCTTAAACTGAAAAGCGGAGAAAAAACATTTTCTGGTCGAGGCGTTTCCACCGATATTGTAGAAGCCAGTGCAAAAGCGTATATCCAAGCTATTAATGAATATAGTGTACAAAATGAGGGGAATGAACTCTTACAGGCTGTAACGGCACCATAAATTTGAGTGCCAAAACATTATACGATAAACTATGGGAATCCCATTTGGTTCATGAAGATGAAAATGGGATTGGGTTATTATATATTGATCGTCAGTTAATCCATGAGGTAACCTCCCCTCAAGCTTTTGAAGGGTTAAGCCAAGCAAATCGGAAAACCTGGCGGGCGTCGGCCAATCTGGCCGTAGCAGACCATAATGTTCCAACCGAGAATCGTGATCAGGGGATAGCCGATCCCGTTTCTGCCCTCCAGGTGGAAACATTAGTCAACAATTGTGAAGTATTTGGTATCCCCTACATTCCCATGGATGATGAACGCCAGGGGATTGTCCATGTGGTTGGACCTGAGCAGGGTGCCACCTTACCCGGTATGACCGTTGTTTGTGGTGATTCACATACAGCCACTCATGGTGCATTGGGCGCATTGGCTTTCGGCATTGGAACTTCCGAAGTTGAACATGGCCTGGCGACCCAATGTCTGATCCAGACAAAATCTAAAAATATGTGCGTGAGAGTGGAAGGCCAATTACAAAAAGGTGTAACAGCCAAGGATTTGGTTTTGGAAGTCATCAAGGAGATTGGTACCGCAGGTGGAATGGGTCACACAATAGAATTTGCAGGTGAGGCAATTGAATCCATGTCCATTGAAGAACGGATGACCGTTTGCAATATGGCCATTGAAGCAGGGGCCCGGGCAGGGCTCATTGCAGTGGACCAAAAAACAATCGATTATGTAAAAGGTCGACCATTTGCTCCCAAAGGAGAGATGTGGGAAAAGGCAGTCCTGTATTGGCAAACACTTTCGTCTGATTCTGATGCTACATTTGATAAGGAAGTCATATTTGATGCGAACAATATTACGCCACAGATTACCTGGGGAACGTCACCTGAAATGGGTTTGAATGTTGGGCAACCCATACCCATGACGGGGAAAGATGGCATTGAGAATGCGTTGGGTTATATGGGTTTTAATGATGGTGGATCCCTTTCGGATTTTCCATTAGATAAAATATTTATCGGTTCATGTACCAATTCCAGGATTGAAGATTTACGTGCCGCAGCCGAAATCGTTAAGGGGAAACAAGTGGCGGATACGATTAAACAAGCCATGGTGGTTCCTGGATCAGGTGAAGTTAAAAATCAGGCTGAATCAGAAGGTTTAGACAAAATATTTGTTGAAGCAGGATTTGAATGGCGAGAACCGGGATGTTCTATGTGTCTCGCCATGAATGCAGACCGGCTTGAGCCAGGTGAACGCTGCGCATCTACATCTAATCGAAATTTTGAAGGTCGTCAAGGGCAGGGTGGGCGTACACATTTGGTGAGCCCCATTATGGCCGCTGCGGCTGCAATTTATGGATATTTTGTTGACGTACGTAAAATAATTGGAAAAGAATAATTGATGGAGAAATTTTCAAATTTTAATGGATTGGTAGCACCCTTAGATCGAGCCAATGTGGATACAGACGCCATTATTCCAAAACAATTTTTAAAATCCATCAAACGGTCAGGATTTGGGCCGAATCTTTTTGATGAATGGCGATACTTGGATAAAGGTGAACCGGGTATGTCATGTGAAAACAGACCGCTCAATTCGGATTTTGTATTAAACCAGGATCGATATAAAAGTGCTTCCATTCTTTTGACTAAGAAAAATTTTGGTTGTGGTTCCAGCCGGGAGCATGCACCATGGGCGATTAAGGATTTTGGTTTTCGAGTATTGATTTCACCCAGTTTTGCAGACATTTTTTATAACAACTGTTTTAAAAATGGTCTGCTCCCCATTGTTTTAGATGAATCCAAAATTGATGATTTATTTGAATATGTTCACGGGACGACAGGATTTGAAATGGAGATTGATTTGGAAAATCAAATCATCCATTTATCAAATGGTGAAACTATTTTTTTCGATATAGATGTTTATAAAAAATCCTTTCTGATAAATGGGTTAGATGAAATTGGTCAAACCATGGAGAAAAAAGAAATAATTCAATCATTTGAGGAGCAGCATAAAAAGCGGTATCCTTGGATATTTGAGGAATTGGTGGTTTAAATGAATCGCACACCCGTCGAAATATTCGATACCACGTTACGAGATGGAACCCAAGGTGAGGGGGTTACACTTTCTGTTAAGGATAAAGTAAGAATTGCTCTCCGTTTGGATGAGTTTAGGATTGATTATTGCCGGAGTCGGGAGTTGAGTGCGAATGGTTAAGGATTGAATGAACTCTCATGACCTGATTAGAGCGTCGTTGGAACGGCTTGCGGAACGGAGTGTCGCCTGTTGGGGCGACATTGATGGCGTGTTGGATGAGCTGGCCGCGGCCAGTCCGGATCCGGCGTTGCCTGATTTTTCGAGCGGTGTGGCGTTTGTTACCTTTGATTATGGGATTGATGGGGTCTCTATTGAAATCGCAAAGTATGCGAGCTGTCTTGAGCGGCTACTTTCCAGCACTGGTGAGACGGTTCCAGTACATCTGGTTGCCGGTGAATTTACGGATCGGGCTGATCGGGTTCTGGATGCGGCTTGGGTGCGGCATGAGTGGCCGAATGCGAACGGTTGGGCGAAGTGGGACGGGGGCGAATGGTTTGCCCGGATGTTTTATGAAGATATGCCGTCGGGCAGCGAGGCGTCGCGTGAGATCGCGGCTGTTATCTGGCAACAGGGCTTAGCTCTGGCCCATCGACTGTGTGAGGTCATCATGAATTCGGGCGTTGAGCTTCTGGTGCCGGTGAATGTGAATTCTAATCCGGGCAATATGGCGACGGCGTTGGCGATGGTGATCGGCAGCGAGTTGTCAGGTGTGTGTGTGCTGAACTCCAACCACGACTTTTATTGGGAAGGTGGGAGCGTGGCTGGCGAGGGCGGTGTCCGGGACCACTTTTTTCGTAATCACGCCAACTCCGATTTTTTCGACGTTCTGACGCGTGTATTCCCCTGGAATGGCGGTCGCTGGTTGCAGATGAATATTAACGCGCGACAGTCCGATACTCTTGAAGAGAAATACGGGTTTGATCGCTGTCGCCTGGGAGAAGTGGGGACCGCGATTTCGGACGCGTTCTTCCGGTCGGTCAGCGTAGACGAACGCCGCGAGAAGCGCCGGGCGATGGGCTGCATTCTTGCGCAGGGGGAGCGGCAGTCGAAGACGGTCAGTATCGATGAGTTCATTGGGAGTATGGGGGAGTGGATGGTGCATCAGGTGCCGCGGCTGTTGGGGCGTGTTGCGGGAACCGAGTTGGATTTTGGCCATGATGAGCTTGTGTATCTGCTGCAACCGACTCGGGTAGTCGATCGGAAGCGCATCGATCGCGATTGTGTTTTGATTCAGGCGCTGTTTACTCATGCTGACTTCGTGCGGCGTTTTGAAGAGTCTCCCGAGCGGCAACTGTTGTTGCATGTGTCGGGACCGGTTCCGATTGAGCATCAATCGGTATTGCTGGATGTGGTTGAAGCGTTTCGGGAGTTGATTGAGTCGCTTCCCGAATCTTTCGCGGATCGGGTGTTTCTTGCTTTTTCAGTGGGGACTGAGGAGCGTGTGTATATTCATGATATCTACAAGATGGCCGATCTGGTGCTGTTTCCGAGCGAGACCGAGGGGCGTGGGCTGCCGATTGTGGAGTCGTGTGCGAGTGATGTACCGATTGTCTGTAGTCGTTATGAACCTGAGATCGTTTTCGCCGGAGTGATTGGTGAGCACCTCCCGGAAGAGCAGCAGATCAAGTACTCCTTTTTCCCGCCTGGGAGTTTTCCAGAGGACCTGTTGGAGGAACTCACGCTTCTCCTTTTTGAACCGGAGGCCTGTCAGGCGCGTTTTACCCATAATAGAGGGGCCGTGAAAAGTCGCTATGGGACGACCGCTTTAGAGGGTACGTTTAGACGCTTGCTGGATCAGTTGCTGGTGGACTGGCCGGGCGGTGTAGAGGAGAAAGCACGGGAGTAGGAAGATGCGAGTTTGTTTCCTTGAAGACACGATGTTGCACGGGGGCACCCAGATCTGGGTGACTGAGGCTGCGCTGAAGTTTATGGAGATGGGGGTCGATGTCACGATCCTGTCGCCCGAGTCAGGATTTGTGGCCAAGACCCTGGCTGAGTCCGGTGCACGCATTGTCACCTACGGGTATGATTCAGTGGTGGACCAGTCGGATGCGCAGAAGGCGATCTGGCGCGGGGCGTTTGAGGATAGCGATGTGGTGTTGTGCACGGTGCAACCGCCGCGCGATGGCTTTCATTGTTCGGTGTTTGCCGGTGCGGTGATCAAAGAGGCGGGACTAAACACGGTTCTGATACCGAAGACGGGTACAATTGTGCCGGACTATCTGCGCGAGTACTATTGTCCGGTCGAGGGGATCCGCAATCGGGTTATCGCGATCACCAATTTCACGCGCGAGTATCTTGTGAGTGACTACCAGATTCCGGAGTCCGTCGCGGATCTGGTGTATCAGGGTACTGAGGTTGCGCGCTTTACGCCCGACCCGGCACGTAAGGCGGACGCTCGCGAGCGCTATCCGGTGCCAGAGGGCGCGGGTCCGATTCTCGGGAATGTGGGCTCGTTCGAGGAACGCAAGGGGCAGGGCGTGTTATTGGATGCCGTCGCGGCTTGTCGGGATCGTTTGCCTGGGATTCACCTGATTCTGGTCGGTGACGGACCGGACGAGGCGATGCTCAAGGAGCGGGTGGAGTCGATGGGCTTGCAGGACTGCGTGACCTTCTTTCCGTTCACCCGTGAGCCTGTGTATGTGTTCGAGGCAATTGATATTCTGGTGCTGTCGAGCCTGTACAAGGAGGGCTTGCCGAATGTGTTACTGGAGGCGATGTCGATGCATTTGCCGGTCGTCTCGAGTCGGATGGCGGGTGTGCCAGAGGTTGTGTTTGATGGCGAGACAGGCTATATGGTGGAGCCGGGTGACGTTCAGCAGTTGGCAGACGGGATTGTGCGTTGTTGGACGGATCAGGATCAGTATGCACGGATGGCCGCGAATGCCCGGAAGCTGATGGAAGATAAATTTGATAAAAAGGTGCAGTTTGGTGCCTTTGTAGAGTACTTTGACCGCGTGTTGGCTGACTACGAGTCGGCGTGAGCAGAGGATCCGGGGGGAACGATAATAAACGAGCAAGGTAAATGTCTGCTGACATAGAAGCAGCTGATTGATAAATTTTTTATGGAGGCGCGCTCGCAGGTATTGGATGTGGCAGAGGGGCGGAGTATTGCTATAACGAAGATGTGAGTCTCCGAGATGCTATTAGATGGTCTGGGAAACGCCTTATCCTCTACAGATGTGACTGAAGAATTAATTCAAGAATCGTTGAAGGTGCTCAATTGAAAATACTTATTATCAATGGACCTAATTTGAATTTGCTTGGTGT
>Ga0302119_10000689_pt1 | contig 15219 bp, 15 predicted proteins | sample AG5_Tmax_MG_FD_203114 | JGI IMG/M metagenome (GOLD analysis project Ga0302119, IMG submission 203114) | Marine microbial communities from Western Arctic Ocean, Canada - AG5_Tmax | ecosystem: Environmental > Aquatic > Marine > Oceanic | place: Canada: Western Arctic Ocean | collected 2017-10-01 | reverse complement strand
TAAAAGTACTGTCGAGTTGTTTAACCGCGCCGATGACCATTATTTTAGCACGACGATTACCTTGCCAGGCCTGGGTGCGGGCTACACGCCATTAGAGGGCTTTGGGCGGGCACCGGGGCCACGGGGACAATATTTATCCTACCAACCATATTCAGAATTTTTATCCTACGCAACTGTTGGCGAGGGATGGCGGCCACCATGGCTAAGTACTTCTTGGGGGCTGGGCGGCGGGTATATGGCCTTGCATGATTATTCGATAGATAGCGCCACCACCAAGGACTACTTATCTAATCTTGATGCCTCGCGGGCACGAGTTTCGTCATGGGCAAATGCTAGCGCGAATTTCAACCTTAGTGGTTTTAATTTAACTCCTTCATTAACGCTGCGGGCTAGCTCCTGGCGCGACACCGCGCCTATCGCATTAAGCGATAAACAGCTTTACCTTGAATCAAGTGTGTCGAGCAGCGCCATCTTCATCCAGCGCTACGATGACGGCTGGACGCACAAAGCGATTCCCTCAATTAGCCTTCGCGCGCAACACGCTTTGGTGGCTCCAGACAACATCCCTGACAATTTTGACGGCAACGATTCTCTCCAAGAGGGGCGGCTTGCAGAATTGTCGCTTCGCCAATTCTTCTACGCGCCAAATTCTGATCGCCCGTGGCTCGACATGCAATTTTTGCAGCCCTATTACTTAGCAGCATCGACGTCGCTAGGTTCATCATTGATGCCGTTTAGCGCCAACAACATTAGCTCCGGCCTAGGGCCAACTGAAATGCGCATGAAGTGGACGCCATCCGTACATGGCAATGTCTTTAAAGGAATGACAGCGTTAATGAACATACGCTATGATTTTGAGCTTGACCGTGCCGATGAGGTTGTTGCACAGATTAGCATGCGCCCTCGCTCAAATTATTTTTATGGTTTTAATTACCTCGAGACCAACGGCACTCCACAAGATTTTGCTTTAGGCTCTGTATATGCCGGATTCCGCGTGTCCGAAGAATGGTCGGCATCCATTCGCAAGAGTCGCAATTTTTCTGGAGACGCTGGGTTCTACTCTAGATGGGAAGTCACCCACTACGGTCACGACTTTCATTTCCAGTTGGGTTATACTCTCGTAGAATCAACTGGGGTAGACGGCATTTACTTCTCCGTTTCACCGCGCTTTGCCAGCGAAAAATTTAATAGTTTTGATTACGACCTCCGAGACCTCCATTAAGCTTTGTGCCTTCATTGGCGGCTTCGAACTACTTATTGTGGCTGTGGTTGGCATTATGGTTTTTGGCTCGAAGTTTCCCGAGGTTCTTCGACAAGTTAGTAAATTGTGGTTTCGCTTACGGCGCACCATGAATGATATTAAGCGCGAAACAGGTCTAGAACAAACCCTCGATGAGTTGCGACGCGATGTTGATCCTTTTTCGCCTTCAGGCGCTGGGCCAGAGGCCTCCGGGTTTGATGCTTATGACGAAGACGCAAATAAGGAAGAGCCAGAAAAAGCTGCTGTTGAATTTGTGCGCGACAAAACGTCGTCCACTGATAGCGACAATAAGCTAGAGCCCGAGTAAGGCGCTAAACGAACAAGGTTTGGTGCGCGCATCGAGTTGTGGCAAGATTATTGCATCAAGCGCTAAACGGCATGCGTTAGTTGACCCTGGCAAAGAAAAAACAACTGTCCCATTAATCATGCCCGCTGTTGCCCGTGATTGAATAGTGGCAGCGCCTATTTCAGAGAATGAAAGGTGCCTAAATAGTTCGCCGAAGCCAGGCAAATGCTTATCAAACAGCGGCTCGATAGCCTCGGGTGTTTGATCGCGAGGAGTCACCCCGGTGCCTCCATTGAGAATGATTGCCTGCGCTTGCTCGTCGCTGATAGCGTGATTAAGCGCATGTCTAATGTTGTCTATAGTATCAACTACGACTTCGCGGCTGGTAATGATATGCCCGGCCGCGACTAACTTTTCGCAAATTAATGCTCCCGATTTATCGCTATCTAAATCGCGACTATCAGAAACTGTAATCACTTTTACGCGTAGTGAAGAAAACTCTTGTTGTTGATGATGCCCCATTACAGAATAAATTTTTGAACGTTTTTGAAATGAACCTTTACGGCTTGCTGCCACTTATCATTGCCGTGTATCCCGCGATACTTCCGCAAGGCTGGCGGTACCGGGCCGCCAGAGCCTAATGGTATGTCTAAAGCTAACTCGTCACTCAATTGCACAATCTGCTCTAGAAATGCGGCGCGCGCCAATACCGAAGCGCAAGCCACTGCAAGAAATTCTTCGGCGCGAGGCTTTTCAGTAACAATAATGTTTGGCAATGTTTTAGATAATATTTTTGTTACCGGCATCCGCGGAGAAAACCGATCTACCACCACAGCTTCAAACTGGCCTTTAGTGGCAACGTCTTGAATGCACTCTACATGCATCGCAGTTAACAAATTGTTAACATTCGAATCGTGACTGCCCCACTCTTTGTTGTAATCCGTCGGAAATAAATTAATCGTTTTATGAGCAACGCGCTCTTTAAGCCACGGCGCCAACTGCAAAATAACATCGTCCTTCATTTGCTTAGAGTCGCAAATAGTGGTTTGCTTAACAAGCGCAAGGGTTTCGCTGGTTAACCCCACAGCGCTAACCACTAGCCCGCCGAAGCTATCGCCCTTGCCAGCCTCATCAGACCCTATTGCGTTTGCCTCTGCTGGCCAGTCTCCCGAAGGTTTGTCCGGCTTGCCTCCCGCATCATCGTTAGCGATCATTGGCTTTGCTCCGAGATATTGCACGCACCACGCTTCTGAGTTTTTACCCTGAACAACTAGTTTCCCGCTGTTATACATCGATGCGGTTAATCCCTCGGCGCGGACTTGAAACTGGGCATGATTTAACTTTCTAAACTGGAAGTCGCCTTCGTTTAGCTTGCTGCGCAAATCAGCCGCTTCATTCTTGTTTAATTTATAAACCCAGGTTTTACTCATTGCACCACTCGCTCAAAGACTTTTTTGCCGATTGTTCGCAATCGGTCATGATCTGTTTTAGTTTTTCTGCTTGCTGATCTCGATAGCCTTTATCTGTCATTTTCTCGCGGTCTATGGTGCCCATTTTTTCGTCATAGCGAATAACGATCTTAGAAAATGGTTTTGCTAAAAACATTCGGTCCCACGAATTGGCGCTCCAGTATTTCTCAGCGGCAACGCCTAAGGCATAAATTTTGCGGCCCGTAGCTGCACTCGCCCACAACACGCCCGGAGCTACGCTATGCATGGGCCCGCGCGGACCGTCCGGAGTAAAAGCAATCGGTATCTCGTCGCCAACGGTTGTGGTTATTTCTTCAAAAGCCTCACGTCCACCGGCCGAGCTTGAACCGCGCACGGTTGAGTATCCCATACGATTTGCTACGCGTGAAATCATTTCCCCGTCGCGGTTAAGACTAACCATCACGCAAATGTTTTTATAACGATGGCTGCCAATAGCGGTTGGAATCGTTTGGTGCCAAAAAGAAATAATTACCTTTTCATGTTCACCGCGATAAATATTTTCGCCTTCCCAGCGAATGCGCCAGGTCTTGGCTACTACATGAATAAACAATGGTGTCACCCACTCAGCAATCTTTGCAGTGATTACACGCTTGTAGTGGCCGCGGCGCTTGGGCTTACTCATCTCCGATATTGTCGTTGTGCCCCGCCAACATTTCGACCTCATCTTCTTCGCTTTGCCAAACAGCATGAAGAGCCTCGCGGTGATGGCGGCGACGTAAAGCGACAAAAGGAACCAGCCCTAATATTATTAGCACCAGCAATAAAAAGAAATGGGGGTACATTTCCTGAACAACACGCCACCACGAGTTCAAATTAGCCCGTACTATTTTTTCGTGAGAGACCACGCTCAAGCCAGTGTGGTCCACAAGGGCCTGATCAAAACTGCGCCCGGCCTCCATGCTGTTGAAAATTCTTAGGAACAGCTCATCGTCATAATGTCCCACTAAATGCACGACGAACTCTTTAGCTAGAGCGTATCCGACAGACGCGCGGTAAGGCTCTTCGCCGAATTCCATCGCAAATGAACTCAGCCGCGGCAAGCTATTATTCTTCGATTCCCACGCTAATGAAACCTGGTAAGTTTCAGCAAGTCCACGGTCCGACCACATTTCAGCCAATCCCTCATGTAGCCACAGCGGAATTTGCCGCCGGGCTTGAGTGGGCAGTTGAAAGAGCGCCCAATGCACAAGCTCGTGATTTAATAATTTGGCTATTTGTGATGGTGATTGTTCAGGCTTAACAAACACTACAATTTGCTTTAATCCAGGCTGGGCCACAGCGTTGTACCAAGACGGTGGCTCAAATTGCAACTTACTAGAAAAGGCTTCTTTATCCTCGCAAAAGTATATCTCACCTTCAAATTTTAGAGTGATTTGAAAGTAATCTAGAATGCGCTCGAGCTCAGCCGGGACGCCCGCTTCAACCAGAGACATTTCTTTTGCAAGCCGCGGGCTCTGGTAGGAATAAACAAAAGTCTTTTCTTTGGACACCTGCTGCGCGTGCACTTCGGCCTGGCTAGCGCACGGCGCAAAAGCCAGTAAAGCAGTAATGATGGAGTGCGCAATCAAAGTATTTAACAGATAGGTGTTAAATTGTAGTGCCTGTGTGCGAATAAATGGTAGGATTTCATCCAATTCGGGCCGCACCCAACTGTTGCCCAGTCATCATACCTTAGACGGCCGCACAGGTCTCAAATAAGCAAATGGTTCTCTCCTTCGAAGACACTCCACTTTCTGACTGGTTCGCCAAGAATCGCGTCAGCCTAACTTTATTCATAGTTGTCGTATTTGGCGGCATTTACGCCCTTGAGCAATGGCCGAGCTGGCAAGCTGGCAAGCAAGCCGAATCTTGGGCGCTTTACCAGACAATCTCCGGAGACGTCAATCTTGATGAAAATCTTAGTGAAAAGCTTGCCCAGGCGGAACAGGATCAACTGACCTACCCATGGTTTGTTTATACGGCCACGCGATTGGCCCTACAGGCTAAAAACACTAATGCGCTTAACGTGCTTAAGTCGCATCTCGAAAAGATTGCCGCATCAGAAGAGGGCAAGACCTGGGTGGCTAACAATAATGGCCAAACACGCCCCATCGCCGACATCTTGCTGGACTCCATCAATGGCAGCGGAGCAAATGCGCTCAGCTTTGACAACCCGACACCAAGCGGAGACACATATACAATCACCATAAGTGACTCTGAAGGAAACAGTTATGACATTATCACATCAATGTTTTCCGAGGCGCCCTTGTCGGCTGAGCACTTCGCGGCAAATACTGATGGCCTAGTCGGAGCAGAAATAACCAACTTCAACAACATTTCGTTGACCGTTGAAAACGGATTAACCGAAGGAGCCACTGTTGATATTGAGCGCGCCCGCCTATTCCACAACGCAGGAGTTTTATGCACCATCCCTGGGGAAGATCGTGATGGCAGCCAAAAAGCCAACGCTATTCAGATAATGCTGGAAGACAATTTCTACGCCGACGGTCAGTCATCAGTATTTGGCGCCATAACCAGCGGCCTAGATGAAGTCAAAGAGGCGGTTGCCGGGCTAACTAGCGGCCAGAAATTAACAGTTACTGCTATTACCAAGGCCTAAGAGTCAAGCAACTCGTCGGCCTCGTCGCTTAGACCGAGACCTTGCACCATATGATCCAAGGAGTCTAGGTCGCTGAAGTGCAGTACCACTTTGCCGCCGCCGCGGGCATGAATCTTCATTTCGGCGCGACAGCCTAGCTTGCGCGACAACTTCTCTTGTAGCTCTGCGGCCCAAGCCGGCTTGGCTGGGCGGGCGCGGTGACTCGGCCCTAAAGAGCCTGCCACTATCTTCTTACACAAGACTTCCGTGGCCCTCACCGACAACTCCCCGTCAATGATTTCCTTTTTCGCCCGCGCCAAGCCAGCCTCGTCGCCTATCTGCAGCATCGCTCTTGCGTGGCCAGCCGAAAGTGTTCCACGTGAAACATCGTCTTGAAAATCGGTGGGCAGCTCTAGCAGGCGGACTAGGTTGGCCACGGTTGAGCGCTTGTAGCCGAGGCGGTCGGCGACTTGCTGCTGAGTTAGCTTGTAATTCTCGAGCAGCCTTTTGCATGCGGTGGCTCGCTCAATAGGATCAAGGTCTTCGCGTTGAATATTCTCAATAAGCGCTAGCTCGAGCCTCTCTTCGCTACTGAGACTTCCCTCTCGGACAATAACCGGCACTTTGCTTTGCTTGGCGATTGCTGCAGCGCGCCATCGGCGCTCACCGGCAAGGATTTCGTACTTCCCGTCGGGGTCAATGGTGACAATAATGGGCTGCATCATTCCGTGGCGGCGCAGAGATTCCGCAAGCTTGGCCACGCCGCGGTCGGTGTGAACGCGCGGTTGCTCGCTGCTTGGGCGTAAATCCTGATGATTTACCCATAACTTACCGTCGCTAGCAACACTTTCGGTGGCGTGGCGGTTAGATAGTAAAGAGCCTATGCCTTTCCCAAGGCGCTGTGGTGGTTTAGGTGATGCCATATAGAAAGACTACGCTCTTTCTAATGCGATTACTACCTATTTAAGGAAGGGGAAGGCTTCTGTCACGGCATCTAAGCCAGTTTCTCCTAAGCCAAGTGCGAACAACTGCTCAATGTCGGCAAGGGCCGCGCGATCGCCATGAAAGGAATAGGTCCTGATCTCTGGGTGGCTGCCTATCAGAACGAGCATTGCCATGAAACTAGCTGCGTTTGCGCGACGACCGGCGCACTCAATTTCTACGTCTAGGCCGTGATGCTTAACCACATTGGCAATCATCGACAGCGGCCTAGCGTGTATCTCAATACCGTCCGGCAGTGACACCTCGGTGCTGCTGCTAACTGTAAGCCCGCTGAGCAATTCTTGCGCTAGCTGCATGCATGAGCCTAAGCTCTTGTATGCGGATAAGATAAGGTGATTGGCTATCACGTCTACCAGCTCTGGCCACGGCAAAACTTTGCTTAGGTGTGGGTGGCGGTGATGGCGCTCGTAGAGATGTGTTAGGGCGGTCACCGCCTCTAGCAAATGTAAGCACTCGCTGACGGCACCGCGAACCTTGCGTAATTGGGGGATGGCTAGTTCGTGAGGAGTGTTGCGTAGGTGCGAGTCATAGTCGCTTTGCAGATTATGCACTCTGGACTGAAAAGATCTTGCAATCGCCTCAGTGCAATATTTTTTCATAAACGCCCCCGCGTTGCTGCGGTCGGCAAACCCGGTAGTAACCGCTACATCCCAACTATTAAATAGGCGCATAAAGCGACTTAAGTAGCGTGAAACAATGCTGTTATCGCCACCGATACTGTCCTCGTCTTCATCGCCTAAAAGGTTAGATGGCAGCGTTGGAAGGGGCGGGTGGATTGCCGCCTCTGTGGCTTTTGGCGACGCTATCGCCAAGTCAGCCTCGAGCCAGCTTGCGCCAAGCTGAGCAAAAAGTCCGTCCAAATATGCGTTGAGGTGAGAAGTGGATGTCGCAACGTGGCTAGCAAGCTGCTGCTCGCTCCAGCCGGCATCGGCAGATGGATAGGGGCTGGGGCCATCCTTAAGCAATGACAAACATGAGAGGGCCTGAGCAATCCACTTTATCCCGGAAACGTCTTCGCGAATCAAATGGAAGCGCTTGTTGCTGGCAGCGCCATGTAGATCTAAATAATCTTCCAGCAAGCCGGCCTCGTGATAAACAGCATAAAGAGACCGTTCTTCATAACTTGTTTCATGCCCATCTCTTACAACGCTAATGGCGTCGAACAACATGTGCGCCTTGCGCTCTAAAGCAGGCGCAAACATATCCTCTGACAGCTGGCTTGATCTTGCGGGTTGTTGAGTTGGGGAGGTCATTGCTTAGTTGGGTAGTAGTTTGGCGTCTTTTTTGACTTATAACGGGAAAAGTTCCCTTTTTATCTAATGCAAGGTGGTTGTTGGCCGCAAAGGGGGTCGGAGCGTTCACGAACCCTCCAAATTACTCATTTACTCAACAAATACAACATAATGAACGATCGTTGCCTAGAAGCGTACCTCCAAGAAATAGACGAGGTCAAACTACTCACTGCCACACAGGAGGTTGAATTAAGCCGCCTGGCCCATGCTGGCGACAAAAGTGCACGTGAACACATGATTCGCGCCAACCTACGATTAGTGGTTGCAATAGCTAAGCGCTTTAAAGGGCGTGGCTTAACGCTGCCCGACCTCATTGCTGAAGGCAATATTGGTCTGCTAAAGGGTGTTGAAAAATTTGACCCCGAGGCTGGTTTTCGGTTTTCAACCTATGCGACATGGTGGATCAAACAAACCATTCGTCGTTCACTGATGAACTCTGTTAAAACAGTGCGCGTGCCCTCGTATATGGTAGAGCTACTAAGCAAGTGGCGCCGGACGAACGAACGCCTAGAAACCGAGCTCGGCCATAAGCCTATGCCGGAAGAGATTGCCGCACATATGGAGATTTCCAAAAAGAATATAAAGGTGGTGCAGCAAACCATTCATGACCAAGAAGTCGCACCTCAATTAGGCAGTGATGGCATCTGTGGAGTACGTCCAGCAAATCGGGGTGATAACCGCGACTCGCGCGCGCCGGACGAATTAGTAATGGAAAAGGATGCGATAGAAACCATCCGCGAAATTCTGGACTTCATTGATCCGCTAGAGGCGGGGGTGTTGCGCCACCGCTATGGACTAGGCGGCGAAGAGCCCGCGACTTTAGAATATGCGTCGAAGCAACTTGGTATCTCGCGTGAACGTGTACGTCAGCTTGAACAACGCGCTTTGAAAAAATTACACCGCTATGTCGTAGATGGTAAAAAACCACAAAGCCTCGAAAAGTTTAGAAGCCGTAAGCGCGCCTAAACTAAACTCACACGATGCGGAAGGTAACGTAGCTTTATACGTTCACCTTCCGTATTGCGTTAAGAAGTGTCGTTATTGTGATTTTAATTCTTATGCCTATACCAACCAAAACATTGACGACTACCTAGCCGCGGTATTGCAAGAGGCGAGACTGCGCGCTACTGATTTGAAACCACATACTTTATTTGTCGGTGGTGGGACCCCAACTTTAGTCGAGGCCGATAAATTAAAGGGTTTTCTTGATGAGCTAAACCAGATAACCGGATTTGCTGATACCGTCGTCGAGGCAACAATCGAGGCCAACCCGGAATCGTTTGATGACGCCACTGCTCATGCCGTATTTACTAGCGGCATCAATCGTTTGTCTTTAGGTTTTCAATCCTTGCGTAACGACGTGCTGCTTGCCTACGACAGGGTGCATGATGTAGATCAATCATTTAAGGCCTTCCAAAGCGCTAGAAATGCTGGTTTTGATAATATAAATATTGATTTAATCTATTCCTTCCCGGGACAGTTGTTGGAAGAATGGCTTGCGGATTTAGAAAGCATTCACGCATTGTCTCCCGAGCATCTTTCTTGCTATGAATTAAGTTATGAGCCAGGAACAAGTTTAACTAAATTGCGCGACGCCGGTCGTCATCACCCGAATACTAATGAATTCGCAAAAGAAATTTTTGAAAAGACTCGCGGTGCGAACAAGGCCGCTGGCTACCACGCCTATGAGGTTAGTGCTTTTTCAAAAACAGCTCGTGAGTGCAAACATAATTTAGCCTACTGGAATTCATCGCCGTACATCGGCCTGGGCGCCGGCGCAGCGAGTTGGATGAATCCATATCGTATTATGAATATTGCATCTCCGGAAAAATATATTGGTGCGATAACCGCGCAACAAAACTTTCATCAAGACAAAAATTTGTGCTCGCCGTCAACAATTTTATTCGATGTCTTAATGATGGGGTTGCGCTTAGAAAACAAAGGCGTCTCTCTTGATAGGGTGACTGCCTTGTCCGGACTTGATGCGCGGCAACACTACTCGGAGCAGTGGGCCGCGTTTGTCTCCGAAGGCTTAATAGATTTTTATAATAAAAATGGCCAGGGGTTTGTTCGCGCCACCGAAAAGGGTTATCTGCACCTTGACACTATCCTTGCTGAGCTATTGCCTCACGATGACGTGTTGACGGTATGATATCGCAAAATGAAATACATCGACCGCCTGCACGCTGCAATTGATCGTTGCCAAAGTTCGGCAATGGTTGGGCTGGACCCGCGCCTTGATCATTTGCCCGCGCCCTTTCGCGAGCAAGCCACCGGTTCTACTAGCGATGCGGCAAAAGCGCTGATTGGCTTTCACCGGGCGCTGATTGATATTTTGGCGGGCAAGATTGCGGTTATCAAACCACAGTCTGCCTTTTTCGAGCAACTTGGGGCACGCGGCTTCGCAGCAATGGCCGATGCTTGCTCTTATGCTAAAGAAAAAGGCCTTCTTGTTCTAATGGACGCCAAGCGCGGCGATATTGGCTCTACCTCTGAAGCTTATGCCGACACCTTTTTGGGAGGGGGCTATCAAAATGCTTTTCCAAAATGCGATGCGCTAACAGTAAACCCATATTTGGGCCTCGACGCCTGTGAGCCTTTTCTGGAATACGCCCAAAAGCATAATGCGGGCCTCTATTTTTTAGTCAAAACATCTAATCCTGGCGCCGTCAGCTTCCAAAATCACGGAACGCCGCCCTTGTCTGAGGTGATTGCGGCCCAAGTGGCTGAATGGTCGTCAAGGGATATGGGCGAAAAGGGGTGGTCTAATATCGGAGCCGTGGTTGGGGCAACACGCGCCAACGAGCTGGGGTCCTTCCGTGAACTCATGCCCAATACCCCCTTGCTCCTTCCTGGCTTTGGTTTCCAGGGCGGAACGGCAGACGGACTAAGCTGCGCCTTTGACCATAACAATCATGGCGCTGTTGTTAATTCAAGCCGTGGTATTTTGTGGGCCCATGAGCGCCCTGACCTCGAACACCTTGCCGGCTGGGAAGATAAAACCGCCTTTGCCGTCAGTGAAATGATCGAACAGCTATCGCTGGCCTGCAAAAAATAAATCCGAAGCACAGCACCCGCGGAAGCTACGGTCGGAATTAATTATTCGTTGAATTACAATCCCGTCAGCTTGTTCCCCTCATAATTATTTCGCCGAATTGCCGGGGAGGCGCTATTCTATGCGCGTGCATACCGTCTCAATAATTAACCAAAAGGGCGGGGTTGGTAAAACGACCTCAGTGGCAAATATTGGCGCTGCCATGGCAGCGGCCGGGCACAAGGTGTTATTGGTAGACCTAGATCCCCAGGCGCACCTTTCTATTAGCTTCGATCGCATGCCCGAACCCGGCGAGCCTTCGGTTTATACCATGTTGATGGGCCAAAACTCGTTTGTAGATGTAATGCAACCGACCCAGGCAGAAGGTCTCTACATTGCGCCGACAAATCTAGATTTAACGGGCGCCGAATCTGAGCTGGCGGCAGAAATTGGTCGCGAAGGTATTTTGGGCTTAGCGCTGCATGCTTTGTCAAAAACTCCGCAGGCGCCTGATGTTGTGCTGCTCGATTGCCCGCCATCTCTCGGTACCTTGTCCCTTAATGCCCTGGTCGCGTCCAATTCAGTAATTGTTCCACTGCAAGCAGAATTTTTTGCCCTCCAGGGCATGGCACAATTGCTTGATGTCCTTGAGCGCGTGAAGCAGCGCTTGAACCCAGGGCTTGAATTATTGGGCGTGCTAATCGGAATGTTCTCTAAGCAGCGCAACTTATCGCGTGAGGTTTTGCAAGAACTGCGCACCCATTTTGGCGACTTAGTTTTCCCAACGCAAGTTAGGGTTAACGTCCGCTTGGCCGAAGCTCCCTCACACGGACAAACAATTTTTGAATACGCGCCAGACAGTACCGCCGCTGAGCAGTTCACCGAAATTGCAACCGAACTAGCCAAACGCATCGGGCTTAATAATAATGAGAAAGAACAGCAGTCCGAGAATATCGTTTGATGCTAATGCTGGGGTGCCGGCAACTGCGCGTGCTTTAGAAAAGTTTGTAGAGGTAGCCAGTAAATTTTCAGCGAACCCTGCATCCAATAATCAGGAGGGTCGCGCCGCTCAAGCCGTTATTGAAAAAAGTAAATTACAGATAGCTGAGGCCTTTGGCTGCGCCCCTAATGAATTATTTTTTACTAGCGGAGCTACTGAGGCAAATAACCTTGCTATTCACAGCCTAATTAGTGATTTAGAGCAACAGTTCGGGAAAAAGCCCATTCTCATTAGCAGCAAAGCTGAGCATCCATCTTGCCTTGCTTACTTGCGAGTGTTGCAACAACGCGGATATAAATTAGAGTTGTTGGCTTTAGACCCGCACGCGCGCTTTGACATTAATAATTATGTTTTTAATGATGATTGTTATTTAATAGTGGGTCAGTGGGCAAATAACGAAACTGGCGCGATACAAGACATCGCGGCATGTGCAGCGATCGCCGGAGGTGCCGATAACATTCGTTGGCATTGCGATGCGGTGCAGGGTATTGGCAAGACTCTTTTTGACAATGACTTGTTAGTCGCCGATAGTTTTTCTATTTCAGGTCACAAGTTTGGAGCGCCAAAAGGTTGTGGCTTGTTGAGGCTTAAAAACCCTAGCGCTTGTTCACCTTTGTTCTTTGGTGGCGGTCAGCAAGACTCCGTGCGGCCGGGCACAGAATCTCCTGCGCTAGCTGCTAGCTTGACCGTGGCTCTATTAGATGCAATCGCGGCTCAAGATGATTTCCAGAAATCCTGCCTCCTTAGAAAGAAGGTTTTGCTCGATGCGCTAGAGGGGCATGAGTTTTCTTTTGTAGTGAATAGCCCCGGAGAAAACTGCCTAGCCAACACCTTAAGCATTAGTTTTTCCGATATCGATGGGCGAATGATCTTGCCGGCTTTAGATATTGAAAAAATTTCTTTATCGGCGGGCTCCGCATGCGCCTCCGGAGCGGCCCTCGCATCAAGCGTTTTATTGGCCTCAAATGTAAGTGAAAAAATGGCGCAAGCCTCTATCAGAGTAAGCTTTATGGAAAGTTATCCGGACCACGATGTTGAGCACGAATTGTTGCGCCTAGCAAACACCATTAACCACCTATACAAAGTTGCAAAGCCTTAATTGTTTTTTATAAAGGCCTTAGGCCCTTACATTAAATAATTATTTTGGTGCTTTTAGGATGTTGATAAAGTATAGGCCAAGCAAGCATTAATCCCACTAACTGCTTGAAAATAAACGACTTACGGCGTTTACCCCTGATGGCACAAGAACTAAAGATTACCTGGAAAAAAGCTCTCTATGAGCTAGAGCAGCTCATGGGGGTTGATAACGTTGATGCTTGGGTGCGCGGCACAGAGTTGGTTGCTTACGATGCCCCAAATCGCGCAACAATTGAAGTGCCCACAAGAATGCACTTCGAGCGCTTGCGCGACTTGTTTCACGACGCAATTGAGCAGGTCCTTAATGTTAAGCACATCGAATTCGAAATAGTTGAAAAATTAGCTGAAGATCTGCTTAACCAGGCAGCGGAGGGTGATCACGCTAATCTCGTTGTAGAGCCGGATGTTCAGGTCCCTGAAAGGGCTAAGAGCGCAAACAATGTGCTGCGCCTCAACAAGTCCTATGTCTTTAACAATTATGTTGTAGGTAAATTCAATCGCTTTGCCCAGGTGGCTGGGCGCGGCATCGTGCAAGACCCTGGCAAAGATTTTAATCCGTTTTTTATTCACGGCGAATCTGGTTTGGGCAAAACGCACTTAATGCAGGCTATTGCTCACGCAATAAATGAGGTCAGCCCAGAGCTAAAAATTGTTTATTTAACCTGCGAAGAATTTCAGAACCACTTCGTAAGCTCTATTCGTGAAGGCAATGTTCAGGCTTTCCGCGACCGTTATCGCGATGTTGACGTTTTCGTTATTGATGATATCCACCATCTTGTTGGCAAAGAAAAGACCCAGGAAGAGTTTTTTCATACTTTCAATACTCTCTATCAAGAGAACAAGCAAATCATTTTATCTTGCGACAGGCCGCCGTCAGAGATAGCCGGCCTAAGTAGTCGCCTAATTTCGCGCTTTAACTGGGGCTTATCCGCAGAAATAAAAGTGCCTGACTTTGAAGATAGGGTGTCTATTTTGCTACATAAGGCCCACTTACGGGGCATACGGTTAGACCCGGGCATTGCGCGCTTGATAGCTAAGCGTATTGGCAATAACATTCGCGACCTCGAGGGCTGCTTAACAAGCCTGCACGCTTTATCGCAGCTTGAGATGCGCCCGATCTCTTTAGCTATGGCCGCTGAAAACATGGCCAGCATTGCGCCAATCAAGACAATAATAACCATCGGTGCTATTTCAGAATTAATTTGTGATTTTCATGGCGTTGAGATTGAAACCCTAAAAACAAAATCGCGCCTGGCAAGTTCGGTAGAAGTGCGTAATATCATTATTTACTTAGCTAGAAAGTTAACCAGTATGTCCCTAAAAGAAATTGGTGGATATTTTGGTGGGCGCGATCACAGCACCGTCAAGCACTCGTTATCTAAGCTTGACCGCCGCATTATGGTCGATGATCAATATGCTGAATTCATTCAAATGCTAGAACATAAGATTCATAAATCAATCCGGTAATGCAAAATAGCACCCTAAAACTCAAGTCAAATCGCTGGCTTGAGTTTTCCCTTTTACAGGAAAAGTTGTGGATAAATAGTGGGTTAAGGTTGATAAGAGAACGTGTTTTCCACACACTTTCCACGTATAATTTCCGGGGACCAATTCTTATAAACAATCGGAATGGTTATCCTTTTTTTGCCAACATTAAGCAACATCTTTCCCACACACACAAAACACAAACACGATTTTGTAAACCACTTAATTTAAAGGCTTTAGGGAGGCAGTTAATGCTTTATCCACAGCTTTGGCTCTACTATACTACTACTACTAAATTCTTTAATATATAATAAAGAACTACACTAAATAATGAATTTCCTCGTTGATCGATTAGCTTTCCGTAATGCTCTGCAAAGGGTTGAAATGGGCATTGACAGAAAACCCACGAATCCGATGTACGGAGGCGTCCTTATCGAAGCTCAAAACGATTGCTTGATTCTGATGACCAACGATCTGGATATGTCTGTCAGGTACCGTTTAGATTTTGTTCAAGTAACGAATCCGGGCTGGGCCGTAATCCCTGGCCGTGAACTTGTAGATATTATTAAAGATTTAGAGTCTGATACCGTGACTTTGACTCTTACAAAAAATAATCAGGTCGAGATGCTTGCCGGAGAGGATAAATGCACTTTG
>Ga0302119_10000688_pt1 | contig 15227 bp, 4 predicted proteins | sample AG5_Tmax_MG_FD_203114 | JGI IMG/M metagenome (GOLD analysis project Ga0302119, IMG submission 203114) | Marine microbial communities from Western Arctic Ocean, Canada - AG5_Tmax | ecosystem: Environmental > Aquatic > Marine > Oceanic | place: Canada: Western Arctic Ocean | collected 2017-10-01 | reverse complement strand
TGGCCAGGGCGGGGATGGTGAAACTGGCAAATCCAAGGCCCTGATTGTCGATGGTGAGTTGCAGGCGACCACCCTGAATAGAAGCGGACGCCCCATTGAAGGCCGTGCCATCACCAAGATCAGTGGTGCCGTCGGCGAAGGCGTCGAAATCGTTGGTATAAGTCGCGGCTGAAGCGGTGCTCGCCAGTCCAGCCAGGAGGAGGAATGCAATGGATTTTTTCATGTTGATAGTGATCGGTATCAGAGTTTCAGCTGCCGTTCTCGCGGTTTGCTGAGGTCAGGTCAACCATTTTTCACGTTTTCTTGGACCTTTTAAGCTATTTTGAATAAGTCGGCTCTGGGCGGTCTCCTAGAAGGCCTGTTTTCAAGGTGTTTTTGGGCTCTCCGGCTCCAGAAAAGCCTCTCTTTTTTCATAGAGGGGGAGCCGGGATTTCAAGCCGGTGACCAGTTGCAGATTCCCTGCTTTCTCTGCGAGTGAGAGGGCCCGACGTGCGGTAGCAGCAGCGGCTTCGAATTGTCCCAGACCCGCCTGGGCGGCAGCCAGGGTGTCGAGGAGGTTGGGAATTTTGTTCCCTGTCTCCTCGTTCAGTGCAATTGCCAAGCGATGGGCCTCCTCGGGTTCTCGGATTTCGGGGCTGGGATGGGTGGCCAGAAGCCAAGCCAGATTGTTGGAGGCAAGGGCGTTTCCGGGTTGCGCGGACAAGCCCGCGCGGTAGTGGCTCACGGCCTCTTTGGGCTCGCTTTTGGAGGCGAGGAGAGCCGCGAATCCAAAGTGTGCAAGGGCGTGATCCGGCTTCAAGCGCAGGACCTCTTGAAAGTGGGTGCGGGCCTTCTGGGCCTGGCGGAGCCGGGAATGCAATTGTGCGAGCTGGTGATGGGCAGCGAAATCGTTACTTCTGAGCTTCAGATAGGACTCAAACTCCGCAGCGGCCTTTGCCCATTCTCCCGTGCTCAGATGGAGCTGGGCTAGTTCCTGGGCGGCTGGGGGAAAGTCGGGATCAGTATGACGCGCGGCGGTCAGGTAGTAGGCCGCTCCCTCCAGGTCGTTACTGGCTCGCTGGGCGAGTCCGTAGCGATATTGAATCGAGGCTTCGTGAGTGCGGCGACTCTTGGAGACGATTGGATTTGCGATCAAGGAGCCTGCCACTTGAGCCGCGCGCTGGAGGCGCTGGTCGACGGTGCCCTGGGAGTGATGAAGATCCGCGAGCAAGCGCTCGGTCGTGACGGGGCCTTTGTAGATGACCGCGAGGTGGCCCTGGGGATCGATGAGAAAACTGGTGGGGACCGGAAGCGGCTGGTTGAGCCCCACGAGATTGTCATGAAAGTCCTGGAAGGCCGCGAGGAGGGGCGCGGTGGCCTGGGATGAGGGGAAGGGGAACTTGAGCTCAGCAAGCACTTTGCTTGGATTCCGCGCCTTCGCTTGCGCCTCACCGAGGGCATCGACGCTGAGGGCGAGGACGTCCACTCCGGCGGCGCGGAGATCGTCGGCGCGGTCGCGAAATTCTGCGAGTTCGACCAGACAGGGCGCACACCAGGTGGCCCACAGATTCACGAGGAGGCTTCTTCCGGCACCGGGACCGGCAGGGCTGCCCTTCGAATTCTTGAGGTTCAACTTGGGCGCACGCAGGAGGGTGACGACCGGAATGCGCGCCGGACCGCTGGTGGAGGGCTCCGCCGGAGGGGAGGGGGAAAGAGCGATGGAGTCCATCCGCTGCGGAAGAGGCCTGGCTTTGGCGACCCCTTGGGAGAGATGATAGCGCCCGTCGGCCTTGATCCCTCGGAAGGATTCTTCACGGCCATCCGGCCAGCGCACCAGGATTTCCGCGATTTCGGATTCCTCTCCGAGGCCGAAGTGAAGGTCCTTGCTCGACTGGGAGAGGAAACCCTCGCCGGCGCGAAGGGCTCGGACCAGGCGGAGCTTGGAGGTGCTGTTCTTCAATTTCACTTCGACCCGTGCCCCGATGGCGTCCCGGTTGGAACTTGTGCCATTTCCGCTCAGGCGGAGGGAGAGGAAGTGGTGTTTGGTGGTGGAGTCGTTGCGCAGGAGACGAATGCGGGGCGTGTTGCGATTGCTGATCCAGAGATCGAGGTCGCCATCCTGATCCCAATCGGTGACCGCAATGGCGCGGCCGTCATCAGGAAAGTCGAATCCGCTTCCGGCGGAGAGATCCGCGAAGTGTCCGTCGCGGGTGTTGAGGAAGACGCAATTCCGCTCCTTGCCACTGAAGGAGCGCCCGGCGTCGATCATGGTGGAGAGATCACGGTGAGAGCTTCCCGCTGCGGAATGTGGCGGTGATTCCTGGGAATCGAGTGTTTGCGGCACGACCTGCCGCCAGAAGAAACTTCACAAGTCGCCAGTCTCGTCGTTGGACGAGAGATAGCCGTTGGCCACCACAAGATCGAGCCAGGCATCGTTGTTGAGATCCACGAAGTTGGAACTCCAGGCCCAGCGGCCGAGATTCACGTTGGCCGCGAGGCTGACATCTTGAAAGGATTCCCCCCCATTGCGGAAGAGGGAGTTGCCCCGTGCGAAGCGTAGGAATCGATTGCGGATCGCGGGCGCAGTGCCGGATTTGAATTGTTGCTGGGTGGTGATCCGGCTCCCCGCCGCTGAAAACATGTTGGAGACATAGAGATCCATGCGGCCGTCGCGATTGTAGTCGCCCCAAGCCACCGACATGCCGGACGCGCTGTCCTCCACGCCCGCCGCGGCCGCGACATCGACAAAGTGTCCATCGTCGTTACGATAGAGATTGTTTCGACCATAGTCGTTGGCGACGTAGAGGTCCTGGTCTCCGTCGTGGTCGAAATCCTCCCAGGAGGCGGCGAAGCTCCAGCGGCGGTTGTTGATCCCGAGTCCCGTCGAGGAGGTGACCTCTCGAAAGGCGATCTTCCCTCCGGAGGCACCCTCGTTGTGAAAGAGAGAGTTGGCGGCGCCATTCTTGGCGTCGTGGTAGACGAAGCGCTCTCCGGCCGCTCCCATGGAGGAGCCTCCGTCCTCCTGCACGTAGGCGCAGACAAAGAGATCGAGCCAACCATCTCTGTCATAGTCGGCGGCCGCGAGGGAGGCGGTCGAGCTGCTGGTGGGCAGGGCGGTGGCGACCTCAAAGCGCATCCCGCCCACGTTGCGCGCGATGACGAGGTTTCCATAGATTGTGAGGGCGAGATCCTGGTCGCCGTCGTTGTCGAGATCGAGGAGGAGGGCAGCGCGGGAATCCTCAAGCCAGTCCACACCCCACTCTGCAGCCACCTCCCGGGCGGTGCCGTCGGCTTGCTGCAGGAAGAGACGGTTGGGCAGACCGGGTTCCTGACAAAGATACAAGTCGTCGAGGCCGTCCCCATTGACGTCGCCAACGGCCAGGCCCGGCGTTCCGAAGCGGTTGAGCATGGCGCGCACCGGGAGCCGACTCAGCCAGTGATTCATGCCATGGGTCAGTTGACTCGAGTAAGAGGGGTTGGACGCGAGGGCGGAGGCGGTGACATCGGAGAAGAGTGGCTGGGCCCGCTTGGTGGTGGTGCGAGCGAAAATTTTAACCGCGATGCTCTTGAGTTTCGGGGGCTCAGAATCCGATCCGGACCAAGCGATGGCCCAGCTGGCGTGGTGCTCGACGATGGTCTTGCCAGTGAAGAACGAGAGCGAGAAGAGAACCTCGGTCTGAAAGTCGCCGGACGAGAGGGCAGATGGATCGCGGGTCAGGGCCGTAATTTTGAATTCGAAATGCCGACGATCATTAGGGCTCAGCTGGGCATGCGCCCGGACGGCTTCGAAGGAGGCGGTGAGAGTGGCGGCTCCTCCAGGTGGTGCCGCCGGATCGCGGGGAGCGCTGCGCTCCACGAGGGCGAGCTCGTCTTCGAACACGCGCTGGAGGTGATTTGGAACCAGTGGGTCACAGGTAAAGTTCGAGGCCAGATAGTCGGCAACTTCGCCCTCCTCAAAGAAGAGACTGCCGAGAGACTTGAGCTGGTTTTGGGCTTGCTGAGCGAGAACCTCGCTTTCCCAGCCATCGGTGCCTGGATCGTCAAGCATCCAGGACTGGTCGGTTCGGGCGTTTGGCACCGCGGACGAAGTGTTCTCTTGTGCGGCGGAGGCGGATTCCTGAGCTCCGGGAGGTGGGGTGGTATCCTTGGAAGGCGTTTGGTCGCTGCGGGCGTGCCCACCGGAGTCATTCCGCTCCTGACAGCTCACCGACAACGACAAGAAACAGACGCCGACAAGAGAGAGGGCGAGGGAGAAGTTGGATGGCGACTGCGATCGTTGCCGCTCGCGTGCCGAAGTTGGATGGGCCTCATTCACCTGGAAGGGGATTCATATAGCGGGTGCCCCTGCGCGAGATCGATCAAATTCCCCAGGATACCCCCCAGAGGACGACGGGTTGGGGGTTTGCGATCTTCCAGAAAGAAAGGGGCGGTGGTGCAGCCTCTCTAGCTGCACCACCGCCCTGATAAGATTTTTGGAAGATTCGGAAACAGCGTTTCTCTACTTCAGGGTCACCTCGACATTATCGATGGTCCAGCCGCTGAAGCCATCAGCGCTGTTGTCGCTCTGGTATCGAAACTCGATGATGATGGTCTCCCCGAGGACCGCGGGATCCAAGTCGGCGCTGAACGAAACGAAATCGACGTCGAGGGCGAAGACATCAGGGTCGATCACTTGAAGTTCGGACAAGTCACTGGCTTTCAGGATGCGCACAGTCCCAATATCCGCGAATCCGTCGGCATCCCGGAATTGTTCGAAGACCAGGCAAGCCGCCGTGGCGCCGGTGAGATCGATGTCGGGCGAGCGCAGGAAGATGTCTGAATCGATTCCGTAATCACCAAGGTTGGTTGAGAAGGCGTTCGCCGAGCCATCGGCACCGGTGATTGGACCGGAAGTGCCGTTGGGGGCTCCCAATTCCCACGCGGTGTTTCCCAAGGCATCGTCGATCCCGGCGGTCCAGCCGTTCAGGCCAGATTCGAAGTCCTCGCTGAAGAGCGGCGGAACGGGGGCTGCGATCAGTTTGAAGAGTCGGAGCGCCTCCGCGGGCTTTGGGATGGAGGCCAGGTTCAGGGGTGGAGTAGCAGCAATATTTTCCAAGGCCGCAACGACCGGCCAGGTATTGGGATCTGGATTGGCCACCGGATCGTCGGTGCTCACGATGCTGTAGAGTTCGGAGCCATTGCTGTCCCAACTGAAGTCGATATTGGCACCGTTGTCGGCACTCGAAACGACGAAGTTGTGTCGATCAATGCTCACCGTGCTGATGCAGAGATTGTCAATCAACACAGTCTGATTCGCGCCGCCAACCCGGGCGGAGAAAATGAAGGTGTGATTGTCGTCCGGCACGAAACTGGTGGCGACATTACTGAAGTCTGCGTTGGTGAGGAGTCCCGTGGTGGTGAAGGAAGCCCCGTCGACAGGATTCCAGGAGATGGTGACGGCACCGCCCACCGAGGTCCCATCATCGAGGATGGGGCCGTTGGTAAAGGCCAGGTCGCTGTCAATTCCGCCCACTTTCTCGGCGATGTTGACGCCCTGTTCGGGGTCGAAGTTCATCCAGGTGTCAATTTCGAAGGAGAGGTTTTCGGTGACCGATCCGATCGCACCCATGCCTTCCTCGGCTGAACCAAGTTCGCCTTCAGCAGCGTTGCCGTAGTTCAGCGAGAGTCCGTCCGCGGGGACATTGCCTCCTAGGCTATCAGTGATCGTGAGATCGAAGGTCGCGGTCCAACCGTTGGAGGAACCCTTGAGTGGCGGCACGGTGAAACTGGAGAACCCAAGGCCTCGCAAGTCCTCGGTGAGCATCAGTTGACCACCCTGAATGCGGGCAGCGGCCCCGGTAATGGTGGTTCCGTCCTGGAGATCGGTGGTGCCATCTGCATAGGCTCCGAAATTGGATTTGTAGGAGGTGTTGGACGGCGAGGTTGGGATATTGGCGACGGTTGGGTCCTGGCCCAAAAGGATATCCGTCCGATCGCCAAATCCATCTCCATCGGTATCGGGATTGTTAGGATCGGTTCCCGATTGGTCGACGTCAACGAAGGGCAAGTTGGGGTCCTCCACTCCGTCAGCGAGGCCGTCGCGATCGGAATCGGTCCTGGTCGGATCGGTTCCCGTATTGTTTGAGTCGACGTAGATTCCGGTGCCGGTTTCCACTCCGTCAGCGAGGCCGTCGCCGTCGGTATCGGCGCTTTGCGGGTTGGTTCGCGCGTCGCGCTCTTCGATGTTGGTGAGTCCATCAGCGTCCGGATCGCCAGCGGCACCGAAATCCGCATTGACGCTTCCGTCATCGAACCTGGCTCCTGCGGGGAGGTTGGCATCTTCCCAGGTGTCCAGCAACCCATCGCCATCGGTATCATCGGTGTTTACGCTGATCCTGAGATTGTCGATGAGCACGGTCTCGTTCGCGCCGCCGACCCGAGCGGTGATAATGAAGGTGTGGTCGTCGTCAGCAACGAAGGCGCCGGTGTCGACATTGATGAAATCGGCATCGGTCACAAAGGCGGTGCCGGCGACTCCCGGTAGTGGGCCACTGGTGATAAAGCTCGCGCCGAGGACGGGATCATAGCTGATCGTAACCGAAGCGCTCACGGTCGTTCCGTCGCTAAGAATGCTCCCGTTGTTGAAGGCAAGCTGACCAACGTCCACGCCCCCGGCATTCCCGGAAATGTTCACGCCCTGCTCGGCGTCGATATTCATCCAGGTATCGACTTCGAATGAGAGGTTCTCCGGTGCGTCTCCTACGCCGATTCCCTCCTCGGCGGTGCCCTGTGTTCCAAGCGGCGCGCTGCCGTAGTTAAACGAAAATCCGTCCGCGGGCTCATTGTTCCCAAGACTATCGATAATTATGACATCGAAGGTGGCCGTCCAGCCCCCGGAGGAACCGGTAATCGGCGGGACAGAAAAGCTGGAGAATCCAGCGCCCACGTTGTCGATGGTGAGTTCCAGTTGGCCATCCTGAATGCTGGCAGAGGTGCCAAAAATAACGGTACCGTCACCCAAATCCGTCGTCCCGTCGGGGAAGCCCTCGAAATCCCAGAACGCTCCTGCCGGCGGAGGTTGAGATGCGTTGGGATCACTTCCGAGTGCGACCTCGGCCCCATCACCGAGGCCATCTCCATCGGTATCAAACACATGGGGATCGGTGGGGGCGTTGCCGAATGCGGTATTGGCTGAGCCGGTGACCTCTTCGCCGTCGTCCAGTCCGTCCACGTCGGTGTCCGCCACGACCGGGTTGGTTCCGGTGTCGTTGGCATCGATGGAGATGCCGGTGTTGGTCTCGACAGGGTCATCCAGTCCGTCGCCGTCGGAATCGACGAGGAGCGGGTTGGTCGGCGGACGTGCACCGGCTCCGGCCGCCTCCTCGCCGTCGCTCAAGGTATCACCGTCGGTGTCGGCGAGATTGGGATGGGTTCCGTTGTCGTGCTCGTCGATGTTGCTGATCCCGTCGCCATCAAGGTCGCCCAAGGCGCCGTTGGGACCGTCCTTGGCACCGGGGCTGGTTTCCCCAATGGTGCCGTCGTCATTCGGATCGAGTCCGTTGGCGCTTTCGTAAGTATCGGAGAGGCCGTCGCCGTCCGTGTCGTCGGCGGGAGCGTTGGTGGTGATCACCAGGTTGTCGATGAAGAGGTCCTGGTTGGCACCGCCGACGCGGGCCGAGAAACCAAAGTTCCAAGCGTCGTTTCCACCAACCCCGGCAGGAAGAGCGATGTCGACGAAGTCGGCGTTGGTGTTGAGGCCGGTGGTGGCAAAGGAAACTGTCCCCGCGCCGGCATCGTAGCTTGCGCTCATGGTTCCGATCACCCTCTGGCCGTCGTTGAGAATGGATCCGTTGTTGAAAGCTCCAAGGGCGTTCTGGATGTCCACCCCACCCTGGACTCCGGAAATGTTGACACCCTGTTCGGCGTCAAAGTTCATCCAAGTGTCGACCTCAAAGGAGATGTTGGTAGTCACGCCCGGCCGGCCGGCCATGCCGTCCTCGGCCTGTCCTCGCTCGCCCACGAGGAAGTCACCGTAGTTGAAGGAGAAGCCGTCGGCCGGAGGGTTGCCACCCACGGCGTCGAACATCTCGATATCAGCCGTCATCGACCAACCCTGCGAGGAGTTGGCCAGGGCGGGGATGGTGAAACTGGCAAATCCAAGGCCCTGATTGTCGATGGTGAGTTGCAGGCGACCACCCTGAATAGAAGCGGACGCCCCATTGAAGGCCGTGCCATCACCAAGATCAGTGGTCCCGTCGGCGAAGGTGTCGAAATTCTGGGAGTAGGTGTCCGCACTGGCGAGACCGGCGGAGCAGAGAATGGAGGTAGCGAGCGCCGCGAGAGTGCGCCGTGAGCGTCTGGGTTTCATGATATGTTTTGGGGCGAGAGGAGAGGGTTCTGCACTGCGGAAAGAAGGGGAAGGTTGTCGCGCTTGACCTGTCGAGGTCAAGGAGAGAATTATGGTTGGGAGGTTCAGCTCTTGATTGATTTAGTCGCATAAAAATCTTTCCCTTCTTAAATTGTGCTGAAAAATTCGCGGCAGGATTTTTGAGTATGATTCCGCCGGAGACCTGCTGAAAAATTCCTTTTAGCCAACCGATGAGCAAGAGCCTGCGAAACAAGTCCACGCGATTCTCTCGCGATGGCGCATTCTGGGGGGTCTCCCTCTGTTTCCTCCTCTCCGGGGTTGCTGGGTTGATCTATCAGATGGTTTGGATGCGTTATCTTTCCACCATCTTTGGAACGTCGGAATTGGCGATTGTCACGGTGTTGGTGGCTTACATGGGAGGACTCGCAGTTGGTGCCGCGGTGGCATCCAAGCGAGTGCAGTCGCTCAAAAACCCCATTCGGCTCTACGCGATTTTGGAGGGCGTGATTGCCGCCTCTGCACTCTTGGTGCCGCTCTTGTTGAAAGCGGTGGGCGGTCTTCAGGTGGCGATTCTGGGGGGGCAGGACTCTCCGCCCGCCGATGGGGGGTTGTTTGAAGCCCTCGCTTTCCTTGGATTGGGCTGTCTCGTCCTCGTGGTTCCGACCGCGTGTATGGGGGCCACTCTTCCGATTCTGGCATCGGGTGTGATCCGCCATCGCAAACAGATCGGCAGTCGGGTGGGGTGGCTCTATGCCTTGAATACTTTCGGGGCCGTTATCGGGACCGTGCTGGCGGCCTTCTTTCTCATTCCGAAGATCGGGCTTTGGCAGACTTCCTTTGTGGCGGTTTTTTTGAATTTGCTGGTTGCTTTTCTGGGCTGGTTCGTGGCTCTGCGGGTGCCGCCGCGGGAGGAGGGAGAGAGCACGCCGGTGACCGAGGGCGCCGCGGCCCCGCTCCTGAGTCAGAGGTTTGGGTGGGTGATTCTGGGAGTGATGTTTTTCTCGGGCGGCATTTCCTTCGCCTACGAAATTCTTTGGTCGCGCGTCCTCTCGCATGTCCTGGGAGGAAGTCTCTACGCCTTTGCCACCATGCTGGCCGCCTTTCTTGCGGGCATCGCGATTGGGGGATTGCTGGGCGCGAAAGTCGCGGGCAGCCAACGGCGATCGTGTTTCTGGTTGGCGGCGGTTGAGATTGGGGCCGGACTCATCAGCGCGGTTCTCTTTCTCTACGTGAGTTCGACCGGATTCTCCGAGACCGCGTGGGTCGATGCCAGCCTGGCTTCGCTGGTGTGGCTCTGTGCCCTGCTTCTCATGCCGGCCACCCTCTGCATCGGGGCGACCTTCCCCCTCGCGGTGCGCTGCCTGTGCGAAGATCATCGCGATGCTGGGCGTTCGGCGGGTCGAGTTTATTCCTGGAACACGATTGGCGCCATCATCGGTGCGGTGGGAGCAGGTTACTTTCTCATCCCAGCCCTTGGCTATGCCTCCACCTTTAAAATTGCGATTGCCGGGAATCTTTTTCTGGGTGCGGGGGTCCTCATTTTGATGACCCCGCGGCCGACCATCGCGGCGGTGGTTTCCGCGGTTCTGGCAGTCGCCTGTCTTGCGGGGTTTCATCCCAAGCCGCCCCTTCGGTTGTTCACGATGTCTCCGTTGGAGAAGCCGTCCACGCGCAAGGGCATGACTTCGAAGCTCCTCCATTATTCCATCGGGCACTCTGCCAGTGTTGCGGTTCTGGAACGGGGAGGGAGCTTTCTCATCCGTACCAACGGGTTGCCCGAAGCGGAAATCTTTGCCAAGGGCGCGGACAAACTTTCCTACACCAGCATTCGTTGGCTCCCGGCCTTGCCCAAGATCCTCCGTCCGGAAACGAAGTCGCTCCTGGTGGTAGGTTTTGGCGGAGGGGCCCTCCTTGAGGCGGTGCCCAGCGGGATCGAATCCATCGACGTGGTGGAACTCGAGGCAGAGGTCATTCGTGCCAACGAGGTGGTGGCTGACCGCCGGGCGATCGATCCCTTCGAAGACGAGCGGATCACGGTCATTGTGAATGATGTGCGCGGCGCCTTGCGCCTCACCGCCAAACGCTATGATGCGATTGTTTCCCAGCCGTCCCATCCTTGGACCGCGGGGGCCTCTCACCTCTACACCCGGGAGTTTTTCGAGCTTGCGCGGGATCACCTCAATGACAACGGCGTCTTCGTGCAGTGGCTGGGCTCCTACTTCGTGAACGAAGAGCTCCTTCGTTCCTTCGCGGCCACCATGTTGGAGGTCTTCCCGCACACTCAGCTCTACAAGGTGGCCGACAATTTTCTCTTTGTGGGGGCCGGGACTCCTCTGGACGACGGCTTCCTTGCCGGTGCCGGGCCGGGTGGGGCGCTCTTCGAACTGAGTGGCTACGCCAAAATTTCCCGCGTGGAGGATGTCCTTTCGGTCCTGCAACTTGACGAGGATGGCTGTCGCAGGTTGGCGGGCGATCATCCGATCATCACCGACAATCTCAATCGGATGGCGACCCACCAGTCGCTCGGGAAAATAGCCTCGGACGGGATGAATCATCCTGCGAACCTGAAACGGGTTCTGGAGCCGCTGCACTTTCTCAATCAGGATTCGCCCAAGCTCTTGAGGGCGCCCTCGACGCAAAACATTCAGCTACCCTATCTCACCACCCTTCTGATTGCGGGAAAAGCTTCACAGGTTGATCTCGATCGCCTGGCCGGCAATCTCATGTCGCCGGCAGAAAAATCCTTCTACCATGCGAGCAGTCTGCGAGGTCGTGATCCCACCAAAGCGGTAGCCCTGCTGGGATCTGCCCTCGCGGCCGATCCGGGTCTCCCGGGGGCCCGTGCCCTTGAGGTGCAACTCCGCCTCGTGAGCGCCCGGAAGAACTGGTTTTCGCGCGGCTTGGGTCCGGCTCCTCATGAGCTTGCTTCGCTGGTCGCGGAGGATGCTCAACTCCAGGCCGCGCTGGCGCAGTTGAGTGCGGCGGAACGCGAAGTGGTCGAGGCACAACATTGGCTCCTGACTGGGCAGAACTCGAGATTGCACGCGGTTGCCGAAAAAATGGAAGCCTTCACCGATCACCGAGACCCGTTCTACCAAGTCGCAGTCCGCATCCGCCTGGGAGCCCTCCTCGAGGTCAGCGGGAAGTCTGAGCAGGCCCAGGAAGAGGACGCCCTGGAGGCTCGTGAAGTTCTCGATCACCTCCTCGCCCTGCCTACGGTGGACAATGCCAGGTTCATGATGCAGCGCATTCAACTCGCCCAGCGTTTTGACGAGACGGGTTACCTGATCGCCGCGGGCTGGATCATGGCTCGCAAGCTGGGCAGTGCACCCGCCAACACGCCGGAGCGGATGAAGGAAGCCTATCGCAGGCCGCTCGGAGCAATCCTGAAGCCCTACTTCAAGAAGAGCAGGGGGCGGATCGAGTTTTCCAATCCTGCGATGCGAAATTTTTACAACGATGTTCGAGGTCGCCTGGGGGAGGAGATCTTTCCGTTGGAATATCGGAAGTAACCCTATTCCGAAGGTCTGAAATCCTCACTCCAAGGGGAGGACTTGGTCTGCGCGGAGACGCATGAAGAGTTCCTCGTTGTCGTCCACCATGACGTCCGCCTGGTAGGTGACGGTTGATGTTCCATCGCCATTGGGAACTTCGGAGAGAAGGGTGACTTGGGTGGTCCAGCTCACCAGATCCCCGGAGACTTCGACTTGGAAGCTCGCATCGTCGGCGAGAAGGTTGCGTCTGAAGGTGAAGGTGAGGTTGGGGCTCTCCCGACGGGCGGAGAAGAGATTCGGTCCGCTCGCGGAATCGTTATCGTTGCTGCCGAGGGCGTGTTCGAGAAAGGCATTCAAGCCATCGCCGTCAAGGTCGGCGGAGGGGTCAGGACCGGCGAAGGATTCGGTGATGATGTTACCAGGAGATTTGCCCAGCCGCCAGTTGGAGGGGATGCCATGTCCCAGCGGATCGAGAGGGTCGGCCGCCGCATTGTCGCTGGTGTGGGCCAGGACCAGGCTGTAACCATCACCATCCGCGGAGGAAGACCAAGGGGCGTTGTTGTCGTAAACAAAGTCGTGAATCGAGAAGGCGCCCAGCGCCAGCTTGATGCGTTCGCCATCATTGCTGAGACTATTCTCGTCTTCGAATTGGTACTCGCCGGCGATCGGCAAGCCGACACCATACTCTGCTTCGAAGGTCGCAGTGTTCTTGACCACGAGAAGGAAGGCGCCTCCGTTCAGCATCGTGTTTTCCGCAAAATCGAAGTCGATGCCCTTGGTGAAGCGAACATTGGTGAGATCAAGGGGGGTGGAGCCGATGTTTGTCAGCTCGATGTACTCCAGATCATCCGGGCCCGTGGGGTTATACATGATCTCACTGATCACGAGGGACTGTTGATAGGTGCTGGCGTCAGGGTTGGAGGCGGTGAAGAGAACCGGTGCCGACCAGTGGCTCCATCGTCCCGTGCTATCCTTGTGGCGCACGCGAGCTCGGTAGGTCTTGCCTCCTCGCACTGCAGACGCGGGCGGGGTGATGGTCGGGGTGAAGGTGATCAGTTCACCGCTCTCCCAGCTCGCAGACCACTCCAATGGAAAAAGCTGTTCATCACCACCCCGTGAGTAGCGGGCGTATTCCGCGATGCGGTACTCCATCGCAGCGAAGGTGCCGGAAGGATCTGAAAAGGCGGAGGATTGGAATTGGAGGCCGTCGGCGGGATGATCCGCGGTGCTGAGGTCGCTGAGAGTCGGCGTGACCGGAATGGCGTTGTCCTCCGCTAGCGCATCGAGGTAGGCGTCGCGTCCCTCCTGGCCGGAAATGCCATTGTCCCTCGAGATCGCGGCCATGCTAGAACTGTTCCCGCCGGTCCAATTTCCACCGCGAAAGGCGAAAAACTTCATGTCGCGGGAGCGGAGAGTGAGGTCGCCATCAGATTGGCTTCCGGCGGACGAGGGGGCGCCTGTCCAGCGGTCGCGGTCAGCGCGCTGGAAGAGGAGGACCTGGGACTGAAGCATGTCAATGAGGTCGTAGATCTGGTCCGGTTGCCAGACGAGATCGCGTATCTCCCGCACGACATTGCGATATTCCAAGTTGTAACTCTCCCGATTTCCCATGGCCGCCTTGACAAAGTCGACCCCGCCATTCCAATTCGGTCCCCAACTGGTGTCGGAATCCCAGGGGAGGACATTGAGGTAGCCATAGCGGTTTCCTCCAGGCTCAAAATAGTAAGCCCGGTTTTTGAGGTGCTCTCCGGTGTTGGGTTGCACATCGTAGTGGCGCACCGCGTCCACGATGGCGTGGTAGTGATACCAGGAGTCCCAGTTGACAAACCGATTGAGCCAGATGTCGGCCTGGTTGGAACGGAGGCTGTTGACGATGTTCGAGTAGTCGGCCCCGGTCGAAACGGAATCGGGAGCCTGGTAACGCATGACTTCAAGCCCGTTGAGAACGTAGGATTTCAGTTTGTAGAGGTTTCCATCGGGCAGGTTGTGAGCTTTGAGAAAACGCCGATCGTAGTCTTCCATGCCCAGGAGGAATCCGTAGAAGTCGCCGAAGTATTGTCCATTCGTGCCGCTCGGCGCTTCTTCCGCTCCCTTCACGACGCGAAAGTGAAACCAATGCGTGTGGGGGGCAGGGGTCCCGGTGAGATTCCAGAGGATGGAATTGATGGATTCGTAGAGGCCGAAGTTGGCCCCCCCCCGCGCGTCCATCTTGTGCGAATTCAGAGTGCGCCATTTGGTGGGATAGGGGTTACCCCACATGTCGTGGAACTGAACGAAATTTCCGCGATTGAATCGAAAGCGGAAGCTCCGCTTGCCGGATCCGCTGTAGCGCGCATTGCGTTGACGCAGGCGGTACTTGATGTTGTCGTAAACCTTGCCGTTGTAAACGAAGGTGCCACTCCAGTTGAACTCACTGCGGGCATCGAAGTTGCCGCTCGAGATCTGATTGCGGGTGTAGGCGACGCACTGATCGTAATCGTCCGAGGTGGTGAGGAGATGGTATCCGGGAAGGGATTGCAGAGTCTCCGAGGAGTGCCGGTAGGGCGGACTGCCGAATGCGGTTCGGGTGGCGGCGACATAGTCGGGGATGCCATTGTAAACGAAACAGGCAAAGTTGAGCGACTCGTCATCGAAGTAGGGGACCGTGATCGATTCACCTGGGACGTCGCTCACGTTGATCCGGTAGCGAATCAAAGTCCGGTTGGGTTGCGCGGGAACAGTCGCGGTGTAGATGTCATCATTCGCCACGGCGTCGTTGCCCAATCCATCGTCGAGCATCGGGGCGAGGAGCCACCTTCGCTGATAGGCCGGATTCTGAGTGCGCGGAGTGGTGGGACTGGAAAGGAGGGTCGAGTGCGGTTTGGCGAGGAGGGCGGGGACGTAGGCCCCGGGTGCGATCAGGCTGTATTCCAACTGCACGGTGCTCACCCCTTCAGGATCGGTCACTTTGGCCGTGATGACCGTGGCTTCAGAGTCCTTGGGTTGCTTGGGAGTGTGGGTGACTTGGCGGATGTTGGGCGCTGCCACCGCGGAAGAGACACGGTTTGTCGTGCCGGGAGTGGGGGCTGCCAGGACGCCGTTGGTCGACGAGCTGCGCCAGGAACTTCCGAGCCCGTTGTCGAGGGAGGCATTGATGAGCTCCATGGAGCTGCCCGTGCCATCCGCCGCGGTGGGCCAGGGAAAGTCGACGTCGTAGTTCACGCGGTCGACGCGGACTCCGCCTGCGTCGATCAAATCGACCCGTTCACCGTCGCCGCTCAGTCCGCCGGTGTAGGGCCCCAAGGCCGTGATGCCATAGCGCGACTGAATGGTGGACGGCAAATCGGCCACCACGAGGTAGGTGTTTTCGAGGAGGATGTTGTCCGAGGGGATGGTGTATTCGATTGCTCCGGTAAGTTGCCATCCTG
>Ga0302119_10000684_pt1 | contig 15271 bp, 14 predicted proteins | sample AG5_Tmax_MG_FD_203114 | JGI IMG/M metagenome (GOLD analysis project Ga0302119, IMG submission 203114) | Marine microbial communities from Western Arctic Ocean, Canada - AG5_Tmax | ecosystem: Environmental > Aquatic > Marine > Oceanic | place: Canada: Western Arctic Ocean | collected 2017-10-01 | reverse complement strand
CCTTATTGGCCCTCAATAACATTTCCACCTCATCTACCCCATTGGGTCCTAATTCCTTGCTGGGACTGTGTTTTACCTTCAGTTTCGCATCATCCATTCCCATATCACGTACGAGGTTACCTAGTTCAGATTCCATCTGGCTAAAGACTCCAAGCCTTCGTTTGGATATTTTTAATGCCTGGACTGTTAAAGACGCGTGAAGTTGGTCAATTTCTTTTCTCTTGGCTACTATGTCCCCTTCTAATGAGGCTGTATCCGTCAGTTTGGATGCAAGGTCGTCCCTCAAACCAATCAAATCCTCAATAGTATGCACCCCATGCTTGAACAATAGATGATTCACCTTGTTGAGGGCATCGTTAACCGTTTCCAGCCGTTGTGGATCATAGGCGGTATTCTCCTGAATGCGTAACATTTCACACACAATATCTTCCAGTTCCACCGCAAGACTCTTCAACCTGCCTCCCAGGTCTTGCACACTCTTTAGATAGCCACTAACCCTGGAGAGGTTCGCAATGGTATTGGAGATGGTACCTGTCACCCCGCCATCCTCATGGCTGAGCGCATTGGCTGCATCTTGCAACCCCTGTTTAATTTCCTCAGCATGGATCAGCTGGCTGGCCTCCTCTTCCAGTTCCTCTACACTCTGCACTTCTAAATTCAATTCTTCAAGTTCTTTCACCTGGAACTGCAGGTAATCAAAATCAGCAAGGGCTGACTGCTCCCGCTTAATAAGCTCAGCCAATAATTTCTGCTCACCTTGATAAACCCTGAATGTCTGACGATAGTCCGTAAGTTCCGCATCATGCTGGGCATATGCATCAACTACAGATAAATGGAACCCAGGATTATAGAGCAACAGTTTTTCATGCTGTGAGTGAATATCCACCAACTCCATCCCAAATTCCTTCAGCACAGCCAACTTAACTGGCGTATCGTTGATAAATGCCCTGGACTTTCCGACAGGATTTATTTCACGACGTATGATCGTTGTAGGATCACTGTCAAGGCCATGCTTTTCAAATAAGCTATCCAACCCATATCTACTTACATCAAAAGTGCCTTCAACAATGCACTTCCGCTGTTGATTCTGCAGAACACTCGTATCTGCCCTCTCACCCAGAATTAATGACAAGGCCCCTACGAGTATCGACTTTCCCGCGCCTGTTTCACCGGTAATAATTGATAACCCTGTATCGAACTTGAGATCAAGGTTTTCAATGAGCACATAGTTCTGTATGGAAAGTGTTTTTAGCACGGAGCTAAGGTAATAAGTAAAGTAAAAGAAAGGGTAAATGAACATGATAAATAAGCCAGGACCAATTGCATCCAGCTACTTCTTAACGATCTTGTCGTATTTGGTAGTATTGGCAGGATCTATTTTGCTCATCAGTTTGATCACCCGGGCCTTTTCATCTGGAGGAGCTTCGGTAAATATCTTGACAATTTCATCAGCCTTTGCATCAAAAAGAACCTGAAGGATATATGAGCTACGCTGCCTAATGTAAATAGGCATCAGGCTTTCGAGGCTCTCAAGAATGGTCAATCGACCCGAATTTATATCGTCTACCATTACATCAAGTCCTTGTCGATGATATTGGTATAGACAGTCTCGATAAGGACTATAAATCTCATTAAGAATATTCTCTACAAGATTGTACTTGTTCTTCTTATTGTTCTCAAACGCCTTCCACCCTGGTTCAGGTGCTGCCTGGGCATTGTTAGCAACACTCTGTGCTTTTTGAAAAAACATAGTTCCACCGCTGGGAGAATAAGAGTCGTAGTCGATGCCAATAATTATATAGGCATAGAATGCCAACATAGAGGTTAGGTTACTGATATACGTGCTCTCAGAAAATTCAAGTGGTTCATATTCCAGGTAGTTAAATATGCAATCCTGGTCGTTGATATTGAGAATACGTGAATTGTAAGAGGAGTTGAAGATTGGCCTGCGCACCTGCACCTGCATCGTTCCTTCCCATAGATCAAGTTTGTTCCATTTTGTAATATTAATGAGGATCGAACACTCTATCCGCTCTTCCGCCCTGAACTGGTCATTGGTCCACTGGCGGGTATTCATAAATTCGTAGATCGCCTTTCGTAGGGTTTCAAAAGCACGCTTATCACTTGATTGGATCTGTGAAGACAGAATCTGCACCGTACAGTTCAGTTCTTGGGCACTAACCCCTGATGAACCAAGAATGCTTAACGCTGCTATCAGCATACGAAGCCCGAAAATCCTGGTATGACGATTAAATAAGTTCACTAACGGCATTCACAATATCCATGGCAACCTCTGCCTTTGGCTTTAACTTATATTCAGCAATATTATTACCTTTTCCTATGATGGTAACCTTATTCTGGTCACCTCCAAATCCAGCCCCCTCATCATTCAGGGAGTTCAGCACAATCATATCCAAATTCTTGTTTTTGAGTTTCTTCTGCGCATGTTCTACCTCATTTTCTGTTTCGAGGGCAAAGCCAACCAGGACCTGTTTCTTGCTTTTCTTCAATCCGAGTTCCTTCAGAATATCAACAGTTGGTGTTAGGTCAACAGACAAGGGACTACCGTTTTTCTTAATCTTATTATTTGCCACTACAGATGGCGTAAAATCAGCAACAGCAGCACTCATAATAACGATATCCTGCCCAGGGAATCTCTGTGTGCATGCGTGTAACATATCTTCGGCTGATACCACAGAGACCAGGTCAATATTTTTATCTCCGGGTTTAAGAGAGGTTGGGCCAGTGACCAGGGTTACCATTGCTCCTGCATTAGCCAGTGCATCAGCAAGTGCAAACCCCATTTTACCTGAAGAATGATTGCCGATAAACCGAACAGGGTCAATGGCTTCATAAGTGGGGCCAGCAGTAACCAGTACCTTTTTGCCAGCAAACGTCTTTACTTTATTTTTTTTTTTGACAGCACCACTCAGATGGGTGTCAAGCACCTGACAGAGCTTTTCCGGCTCCACCATCCTGCCCTCTCCAATGAGGCCACTTGCCAGCTCGCCATCATCTGGTGGAATAAACACATTTCCGTACTCCTCAAGTTTACTGATACTGGCCTTAGTTGAAGGGTGGTTGTACATATCTAGGTCCATCGCAGGTGCAAAAAACACAGGACACTTAGCTGAAAGATACACGCCCAATAGAAAGTTATCACAAACACCATTGGCCATCTTACCCATAGTGTTAGCAGTAACAGGAGCTATGAGATAAACATCTGCCCATGCGCCCAGCTCAACGTGATTGTTCCAACCACCATTATTTTCCCTGGTAAATTCGGAGAGCACCGGATTCTTAGAAAGAACGCTCAACGTTAGCGGAGTAATAAAATCCTGTGCTGCAGATGTCATTATAACTTTTACTTCCGCTCCTCCCCTGACCAGCAATCGAACCAGCACAGCTATCTTGTAGGCAGCTATACTACCACAAACCCCAATCAGTATCTTCTTCCCTGATAGATCCATTACAATAAGTGCATATACAACTGCCTAACAACAGCGTAACCTAATACGTGAAAGAGGTCCAATAGGTTTAGGGCAAGAAAACAAAAGTCAGGGTATACTGCCTACTCTTTGTCTTTACTTTCTTCTTTATCCTCAACCTCTTCAATCTTGCGTCTAATGTATATCTTGTCATCAAGAAACTCATCCGCCGCTATTAGGCTGGGCTTAGGAAGACGCTCATAGAACTTAGAAATCTCAATCTGCTCCCTATTTTCAAATATCTCCTCCAGGTTATCACTGGAAGTGGCAAACTCAGCCAGCTTAGCATCTAGCTCTTCCTTCATTTCTACACTAATCTGGTTCGCCCGTTTGGCCATTACTACAATCGACTCATATATATTACCAGTGTTCTTTTCATAATCGATAATATTCACCGTTTGTGCCGTAGTGTTTGCTTTTGTCTTCTTATGATCCATAATTGATTATTGATATGATTTCTAAATTATATTTCCAAGCTGTTTTCTCGTATTTTTCAATATTGATTCCGCTTCTTTTGCCAGATTAGCATCAGCGCCAGTTCCATCTGATTCTTTACCTAGCTCCGTTACGTTGGGGCGATAATTCTCAAACTTCTGGTAGGCAATTATTGTATCCTCAAATCTTTTCTTCTTTTTTGAATCAACACTGTTTATTGCCAATAGATAATTTGACTTAAGAATAAATAGCAAGGATTCCTCCTGATATTTGGAATCTGGGTAATCCCTGATCACATTATTGAATGACACTATGGAAGCTTTGTATTCTGACAGGTTGAAATACAATTTTGAGATGTGAAAGGCCTTTGACTCCAACTTGTCTCTGAGTACGTCAATCAATTCATTGCAATCAGAAACCTTCTCACTCTTTGGGTATCTATTCGCAAATAGTTGAAGTTCCTCAATAGCGGTATAGGTACTGGATTGATCCAGGCTATATGCTGGCGAGTTCAAATAATAGCAATATGCCGCTGTAAACATACTCTCCTCGGCGTGCTTGCTGGTTGGATAGGTCCTTATGAAATTTTTAAAGTAGAAGGCTGCCATTATATAATCTTCCAGATAATAGTGACTATACGCATAATAGTAATATATCTCCTCTGCCTTTCCCAATCCTCTGTACAAGGCTATTAGTTCTTCATACAGGCTAAGTGCCTTGAAGTACTCACCTTCATTATAGTACTTAGTAGCTTCCTCGTATTTATATTCAAGATCGTCACTCTTCAGTACTTTCTGATAATGACTACAGGATGCCATAGTTTGCAGAACAACAATGACCACTGCTAACCACGCTATTCGTTTTGTCATATACCTAAAAATAATGTGGGTTGAGCTTATCTGAACAAGACCTATTACAAGAGCGCGCAAAAATAAGCATTATTAGGGAATATTAAAAATCAACACTTCAACGATGTTCCTGATAAAATAGTATAGAACATCTGTCAAAAGTATGCTTGAAGCTTTTCAAGAAACAACCCAGGTGCTTTGATAGGCCTGCCACTCTCCCTATCAATAAACACCAATGTAGTCTGTGCTCTATTGACCATCTCACCTGCAGAATTGAATGTTTGATAGTGAAATTCTATTCTTGCCTGAGGCATCACAGGAATAGTTGTCTTAATTTGAAGTATATCATCATAGTAGGCAGGTTTCATGAAGGTGACCTCATACTGATGTACAGGCAATAGGATTCCATTGTCTTCTAAATCCTTGTAGGTGATTCCAAAGAGGCGCATGGCCTCTACCCTCGCAACTTCAAAATACTCAGCGTAATTGCCATAATACACGTAACCCATCCTGTCGGTCTCCCCGTATCGCACTCTAATATCCAGTTCAGCCTTGTACATAATTTCAACTATTTTTTGAATGGGCTAAAGATAAAATTATTGGATAGAACTTCATTGATCACATTTTGCGATAAAGCCTCTTATTATGATTATAATTGTATTACCAATCAAGGGGATAAAATGAAGGGCACCATGGATCTGCACAAAATCCTAACAAGCAGCGTACTTATTGCAGCACTATCACTTGGATGCACCCATACGGCTAAAATCACTTCAGTAGCCACCTCCTACATTGAATTTTCAGCTGAGAATATCCCGGACGATGATCCTGTGATGATAGCACTAATCGACCCCTATAAATCAAAACTTGACAAGGATATGAATGCTGTCCTGGCACAATGCAAGCTGGATATGTTTAAGTCGACCCCTGAAGGCGTCCTTGGGAATTTTGTTGCCGATCTGACACTGGCCAAGACGAATCAATACTGCCAAGAGATGGGTTTACCGCCTGCTGACGTCTGCCTATTAAACAACGGGGGACTGAGAACAACGCTTCCAAAAGGGCCGGTTTACAAGAAACGCATATTTGAACTAATGCCCTTTGAAAATGAAATGGTGGTACTTACTATAAGTGGTGAAAATATGCAGGGATTGTTTGATTTTCTGGCAAGGATAAATGGAATGCCCATATCAGGAATGACCCTGGTTATAGATAATGGCAAACCGAAAAAAATGACCATAGGCGGAGAACCCTTCGATAAGTCAAGGGAATATCGCGTCGCTACATCAGACTACCTTGCAGAAGGAGGTGATAAGATGAGATTCTTCCTGGATCCGATCAAGAGGGAGAACCTGACACATAAATTGCGGGATGCCATCATTGAATTCATAACAGAAGAAGGAGATAAAGGCAACCCTATAACAGCAAAAATTGATGGCCGGACCACGGTGATCCAATGAAAGCTGTAAGCAATTGGTTAAATAAGGATTTATTGACACCTGCGAAATAATTAACAGTATATGACAAAACAAATAGCAGCTATAAGTCGCCGAGGCTTCATTAAAACGGCGGCTGGCGTAAGTGGATACCTTGCGGCAGTAGGCCTGCCACTTGAGGCACTCGCAAAAAAAGAAACCGTCAGGTTGACTATTCTCCACTCCAACGATATTCATAGCCACATTGACAAATATCCCGACAACGATCCAAAGTATCCCGGCCTTGGAGGCGCGACAAGAAAAGCGGCCGCTATCAAAAAAATTCGAGAAAGTGAAGACCATGTACTGCTCTTTGATGCCGGCGATATGTTGCAAGGCAGTCCTTACTATAATATGTACAAAGGAGAAGTAGAATTTAAAGTAATGAGTGAGATGGGTTATAGCGGGGCAACAATTGGTAACCACGAGTTTGACAATGGATTAGAGCAGTTATCGCAACAAATGGTGCACGCCAACTTCCCATTTATCAGCTCAAATTATGATTTCACAGGGACGCCCCTTGAAGGTAAAACTTTGCGGTATAAAATCTACGAAAAAGGGGGTGCAAAAATTGGTGTTTTCGGACTGGGAATAGAGCTTGATGGACTGGTTAACAAAAAGATGTATGGTAACACCAAATACAATGATCCTATGGCGACGGCCGCCGAGATGTCTTACTTTTTAAGGAAAACAAAAAAATGCGATATGGTAGTCTGTTTGTCTCACCTCGGCTACCGTTATAATAGCAAAAAAATCTCTGATCATATCATCGCTATAAAATCAAAAAATATTGACCTTATCATCGGGGGACACACCCATACTTACCTGGATAAACCAATAAGTTACAGGAACAGTGATGGCAAGGATGTTTTGGTATGCCAGGCCGGATGCTACGGCATACGGATAGGTCGGCTTGACTATGCCATTGAGAAAAAAATAATTCGAGACGGCTCTCAAATCAGCAGAATCAAATATCTCAATAAAACAAGTCATATTTAATTTTTTATTAACTTTTTTTTTCACCAGTTTTGCTCATCCAATTAGCACACGTAAATTGGACTTAAAAAAGAACAGAATTCTCATGGTTTTTGTTTCGTTTAGACAATTTTCTTGAGTTATTTATTGGATATCTCTAAATTCATTGGCAGCTAAATCACATAAGACGAAAGACCACACGCAAGTTTGGGATAACATCCTAAAGATTGTTAAGGACAATGTTAGCACGCAAGCATTCAGCACATGGTTTGAACCAATTGTGTCGGTAAAGCTGAAGAGCAATATTCTCACCATACAGGTGCCTAGCCAGTTTTTCTACGAGTGGCTGGAAGAACACTACATCACTCTTCTAAAGAAAACAATTCGCAAGGAATTGGGGGCTAATGGAAGACTTGAATACAGTATAATAATGGAAAGTGCCTCCTCTAATAACACGCCATATACTGTCAAGATCCCAACAACGGACCGTAGCATTCTCAAGAATCCGTCGGTTGCGATGCCTATTGACATCAACAAGGACACTATCAGAAACCCCTTTATCATTCCCGGATTAAAAAAGATAAAGGTTGAATCTCAGCTCAATGCCAGTTATACTTTAGACAATTTTATCGAAGGCGAGTGTAACAGGCTGGCACGATCTGCCGGATACGCAGTATCTGAAAAGCCGGGAGGCACCTCTTTCAACCCACTGCTCATTTATGGTGGTGTGGGATTGGGAAAAACACACCTTGCTCACGCAATTGGAATCCAAATGAAGGAGAAGTATCCGGAAAAAATTGTTTTGTATGTGACAGCTGAGCGCTTCCAAACGCAGTTTGTAGATGCAATACGCTCGAACAATAAGAACGATTTTGTTCACTTCTATCAAATGATCGATTTTCTGATCATTGATGATGTACAGTTCTTTTCAGGAAAAGAAAAAACACAGGACGTCTTTTTCCACATATTTAACCACCTGCATCAAACTGGAAAACAACTTATTCTGACTTCAGACAAACCTCCTGTTGAAATGCAGGGAGTGGAGCAACGGTTGCTATCTCGGTTTAAATGGGGGCTATCTGCCGATCTTCAAATTCCTGATCTAGAGACTAGGATTGCTATTCTCGATAATAAAATCAGGATCGACGGTATCAACATGCCGAAAGATGTGGCGGAATACCTCGCTTATAGTATAACGACCAATATTCGTGAGCTCCAAGGGGCGCTGGTAACCTTATTGGCTCAAAGCTCTTTTAACAAAAAACCTATTACTATTGAACTGGCCAAGCAGATGATCGACAAGTTTGTAAAGAACACTGCTCGTGAAGTTTCTATTGACTACATCCAAAAGGTTGTTTGTGATTATTTTGATTTGCCCATAGAATTATTGAAGTCCAAGACCAGAAAAAGAGACGTCGTGCAAGCGCGGCAGCTTGCTATGTACTTCTCCAAAAACATGACTAAGTCTTCCCTGGCAAAGATCGGTGCTCATTGCGGCGGCAAGGACCACGCCACTGTTCTGCACGCATGTCGTACGGTCAACAATCTCATAGACACTGATAAGCAGTTCAATGGTTATGTTGTAGACCTTAAGAAGAAGATCTCCATTGACTGATTGGAATATTGTCGTATCCCCCAAACAATGCGCCAGCATGAGGGGATGATTCCCTTAGAAAATAGCGTATTCACCTCACTGGTTGGCTTATCTTTGCATCTATTGGATTATGAAATCACTTAGATTCCTCAACAAGTACTTCTGGAAATACAAAGGGCGGCTTATCTTGGGCATATTGATGATTATTTGCTCTAATCTCTTTGGAATCTACCCACCCAAGATCATTCGTGTTGCATTTGACACGGTGGCAGATGAGTTGGTGGTTGGCGGTCAACAGGTAGTTAACACCACCCCATTTTACTTTGAAAACTCACTTAGAAGCCTACTTGACACACTTTCCCTTACCGAAAAACTATTCAGCTTTGGCTTGATCGTGCTGGTATTGGCTCTAGTTAAAGGGCTCTTTACCTTCCTAATGCGGCAAACCATCATCGTCGTCTCAAGACTGATCGAATATGATATAAAAAACGAAGTATACCTGCAGTACCAACAACTGAGCACTGCCTTTTTCAAGAGACATAGCACTGGGGATTTGATGAACAGAATAAGCGATGATGTGAGCAGGGTAAGGATGTATTTAGGACCAGGTGTGATGTACACCTTGAATCTCGCAGTACTATTCACTCTCGTCATTGGTACGATGGTGTCAGTAAACCTGAAGCTGACCCTGTATGTGCTACTCCCTCTACCTATACTGTCCTTCACCATCTATTATGTTAGTAATATTATAAATGTCAAAAGCGAAGCAGTCCAGGCCCAGCTCTCAACACTCACCACTAATGCCCAGGAGACATTCTCAGGAATAAGAGTATTAAAGACCTACGCAAGGGAGAAAAGTGCAAGTTCCAGATTTGAAGAATCCTGTAATACATACAAGGACACATCCTTGGAGTTGGTAAAGGTAAACGCCCTGTTCCACCCTTTTATGATACTGCTTATAGGCCTGAGCACGCTGCTCACCATTTACATGGGAGGCATGGAAGCCATTGCAGGTAATATCACCATTGGCAACATTGCCGAGTTTGTTATCTATGTAAACATGCTGACCTGGCCGGTTGCCGCATTAGGATGGGTAACATCCCTGATTCAAAGGGCAGCGGCATCACAGAAGAGGATTAACGAATTCCTTCTAGAAAAAGCAGAGTTTTCAGGTGAGGAAGGAATAGTCCTGGACATTAAGGGCCACATAGAATTCAAAGGAGTTCAATTTACCTACCCAGATTCTGGCGTTGAAGCCTTAAAAGACGTATCGTTTGAAGTGAAGCCGGGGCAATCACTGGCAGTTCTAGGGCGGACAGGAGCAGGTAAATCAACAATTACTCACCTTATAAACCGTCTTTATGATGTCACTGGCGGGGAAATAACTATCGATAGTCACAATATCAAGGATATAAATATATCCAACCTCAGGTCAAGTATAGGGTATGTGCCTCAGGATATTTTCTTGTTCTCTGAAAGTATACGAAGCAATATCGCTTTCGGAGCTGAATCTATCACTGAAGAGCAGATGCAAAGGGCTGTTAGAAGTGCGGCATTGGTTGACGATATCAAAGGATTTCCAAATGGGCTTGACACGGTATTAGGAGAAAGAGGAATAACGCTTTCAGGAGGCCAAAAACAGCGAGTTTCTATAGCGCGGGGGATCATAGCCAGCCCTAACATCCTAATTTTTGACGATTGTTTATCCGCTGTAGATGTGGCAACAGAACAAGATATTCTTAGCCAACTGAAGAAAGTAATGAAAACCAGAACTACTATCATAGTAAGCCATCGTGTAGCTTCCATCAAGCACGCCGATAATATCATTGTATTGGATGAAGGAATAATCAAGGAATCTGGCAACCATTCAACACTTTTGGCACATGATGGTCTGTATAGTAAAATATATCACCAACAACTTTTGGAAGAAAAAGCCGCCACTTAATCCACAATGTGCTTAATTCTCACCCTTTACAATTGCTGACCAATTACAAATTTTGTCGTATCTTTAGGCCATTTGGTCGAAGAAAATGACAGACTAATGCGACTAATGAGCCTATTAATCGAAACTCCAACAAAAGGAATGTCAAGCTTATATTAAGAACAGTATGGATACAAATGACAAGAAAGACAGAAGAGATGACATCTTTTCACGAAGCATAAGAGCTGGGAAACGCACCTACTTCTTTGATGTTAAGGCTACCCGCGCCGATGACTATTATCTGACTATTACAGAAAGCACGAAGCGATTCAATGATGATGGAACATTTCACTATGAGAAACACAGACTCTTTCTCTACAATGAGGACTTTGACAGCTACAAGGAGTGTCTTGATGAAGTCACCAAATATATAGTAGACGAGAAAGGTGCGGCTCCATCACGAGGCAAGGGCGGATTCAAAGACAATAGCATAGCCACGACATCAGAAGCAAATATCACCACACCTCTGGTTGCTGAAACAATTCCTGCAGATGCTGCTGCAGAATCCAATAGCATATCTGAAAAATCTGCTGAAGAAAGAGAAGTAGTAGAAGATGCTCATGAAAAAGCAATGTCGGAAATTGCATCAGGGGAAACTGAATCTGCTAACGCCACGTCAGAATCCACTCTATCTGAAACAGACAAAATGCCAACCACCACTGAAAACAAAATAGAAACAAAGACAGATTGAACCCACCTTTTTTGTTTAAAATCCCCAACCATCATTGATGGCTGGGGATTTTTATTGCAGTAACAACAGACTCACAATACCAAGCAGGAAATAATTGACCAAGACTGCGGCTCCTTCATAGTCCTTGGCTATACGCTGGCCTGCAAACAGCAACAGTATATTGACAAGGCTTACCAGTAAGCCAAACGAGGCAATGTCTTTGGAGGCAGAGAAAACAACCTCTCCTACCCCAACTGCACTAGCAACTCCAGCAACCAACTCTGTAATGGTCACCACTCCTAATAACCAAGGGACAACATTGGCTAAAAGAGTACCCTCAAAATGCCCTTTAAGCCAAGATAAGTTACCCTTCCAGTCAATCAGCTTATCTGATCCAGACTGAAGAAAGAGGACCGCAAAGAACGCCAGGCATAGCGCGTTAATCATGGTTAAACCAGCGTGTAATCCAATAGGTTCCATAGTGACAGCTTGACACTGACAAAGTTGAGAAATTTAGATAATATATCGATTGACTTCACTAAAATCATATTAACAGAATATTGTGAAAAAGTTTGGAATAAATGTACCCTCCCTGTACTTCATTAAAATGTACCTTTGACATACTTGCCAACGAGAACAAGCACAAGGGATTTATTCACACTGCTCTCTGAGGCATTGTGCAATGAGAAATATTAGAACCAGACACAACTGAACCCTGACGGATTTCAGGGGCACGAGGAAGAGTCTGGTGCAGAAATATGAGTTCAATCATCCGACAATGAAATTATCTTATTACGGACACGCTACTTTTCTGCTAGAAATAAAGGGCTCCAACATTCTTTTTGACCCTTTCATTACGCCGAATGAATTAGCACGGGACATAGATGCCAATGCAATTCCAGCGGATTACATATTGATTTCACATGGGCATGAAGACCACGTTGCTGACGCTGTTAGCATTGCGAAGCGCACAGGTGCGACGGTAGTGTCCAATTACGAGATCATCACCTGGTTCGGAGGACAGGGTGTTGAAAATGGGCACCCGATGAACCATGGTGGATCGTGGTCCTTTGACTTTGGAAGTGTGAAGTATGTCAATGCAGTACATTCCAGTGTTCTACCTGATGGAACGTATGGAGGAAATCCTGGGGGTTTTATCATAAGTACTGACGAAGGCAACATCTACTACGCAGGAGACACGGCGCTAACCTACGACATGAAATTGATTGGTGAAACGGCCAATCTTAAGCATGCAATACTTCCCATCGGAGATAATTTCACGATGGGTATAGACGATGCTGTGATTGCCTCGGACTTTATTGGATGCAAGGAGATTATCGGTATGCACTATGATACGTTTGGATACATTGAAATAAATAAGGAGGAAGCCAAGGATAAATTCTCCACAGCTGGGAAAAACCTTACACTATTAAATATTGGAGAAACCATTGACCTATGAGTAAAATAATTGCCATCGCAAATCAAAAAGGAGGAGTTGGCAAGACAACGACCTCAATCAATCTTGCAGCTAGTTTGGCTGTACTTGAGCACAAAACACTTCTGGTAGATGCAGATCCACAGGCCAATTCAACATCGGGCCTCGGATTTGAACCCCGGAATATTAAGACCAGCATATACGAGTGCATTATCAATGATATTGAACCAAAGGATATCATACTGAAAACGGAAACCCCTAACCTGGATTTAATACCTGCTCACATCGACCTAGTCGGTGCTGAAATTGAAATGATCAATTTGCCGGAACGTGAACACATGATGAAACGCGTCCTGGAAAAGATCCGCGACAAATATGATTTTATCATCATAGATTGCTCTCCATCACTGGGACTGATCACAATCAACTCACTGACAGCAGCGGATTCCCTCATAATTCCAGTTCAGTGTGAGTACTTTGCCCTGGAAGGATTAGGAAAGCTACTGAACACTATCAAGATTATTCAATCCAAGCAAAATCCTGAACTGGAAATAGAAGGGTTTTTGCTGACCATGTACGACAGCAGACTTCGGTTATCAAATCAAATAGTCGAAGAAATTAAGACCCACTTTCAGCAAATGGTTTTCAAAACGATCATTCAACGAAATACGCGTTTAGGAGAGGCGCCGAGTTTTGGCCAAACCATCATTATGCACGATGCCAATAGCAAAGGAGCCATTAACTATCTGAATCTAGCCCGAGAAATCTTACAACAAAACCGCCTCTCCAATATTGACAAGTCGGAAAAGGTTGCGGATGTGAGATAAAATCTTTAACTTCCATATCTGATTTTGCACAATAGCGCTTGGATCCATGAACACTCTAAATTTCAGACTAGCTAGGCGTATTTCATTCTGCGCATTCTTAGGATGTTCCTCGCTTTTCTCAGAATGCCTGGCCCAGGCCTCTTTTAGTGCTACAGCCGGACACACCGATTTTTACAATAGGGGAAATTCTGTAAGACAAACTCCTGACGGCGGCTACATCGTAGCAGGAAGAACCGTTAGCTTTGGCATTGGGGGCGTACAGGCCTATCTGGTAAAAACAGATGCTCTGGGTAAAACTACCTGGACAAAGGACTACGGAGGGCGCGGAAGCGAAGAAGCCAATTCTATTCAAGTTACGCACGATGGAGGATTTGTTTTTACAGGATACTCAAACTCCAATAATGGCAAAGGTGATGTCTATCTGGTAAGAACAAATGACATTGGAGATACCTTGTGGACAAAAACATTTGGTGGCCTGGGAATTGACGGGGGCAATTCGGTCTGGGAAACCAAAGACAACGGATTTATCATTACGGGAGAAACCTATAGTTATGGGGATGGAACAGTGAACGCATATTTGATTAGAACTGATGATAAAGGGGAGGTTATTTGGACCCAAACGTTTGGAGGTAATGGTATAGAGCAGGGAAATTCAGTGCAGGAAACAACCGATGGCGGCTTTATCATTACTGGCCGGACCAATAGTTTTGGAGCAGGGGATTATGATGTGTATTTGATCAGAACTGACAACAAAGGCAAGAAAATATGGATGCATACATTCGGAGGCAGTGGAAGTGAGGATGGCAGATCAGTAAAGCAAACAAATAATGGAGGATTCATTATTACAGGTTACACAATGAGCTATGGGCAGGGAGGATCTGATATCTTTCTCATCAGAGCAGACAAAGATGGCAACCAGATTTGGACACAGACTTATGGAGGGGCCACGGATGATTTGGGGAATGCTGTACAGGAGACACACGATGGGGGATTTGTAATAGCCGGGCATACCAATAGTTTTGGGAATGGTGTCGACGCATATCTAATCAGGACAGATTCGGATGGAAACCGCGTTTGGGAATACACTTATGGTGAAAACTCAGACGATTTCGGCAATTCTGTGGATCAGACCTCTGATGGTGGCTTCATTATAGGGGGATCTACGGTTGGAACTTCGGATGGAGGTACAGCAGAAAAGGTCAAGAATATTTATTTGATCAAGACCGATGCCTCAGGGTTGATTAAGACAGGAGGCCGCCCAAAGTAACCATTAGCCCGCTCCTGTTCACTGCATAGTTTTTGGTTAATAAAAAACACAACGAATAGCGCTTTCACACGTTGTGAAAGCAGTTTAATACCGTAACTTTACCAACATTATGGTCAAGAGAAATGCATTAGGGAGAGGACTGGGAGCATTGCTCGAGAATTACGATACAGACGTAACAAGTAAAGGTGGTGATTCTGGAGAGCAAACAAGCCTGGAAGGAGGGGCCCTGGTCGGAGCTGTAGCCAACTTATCGTTAGAAAATATTGAAGCCAATCC